>WARP01000011.1_pt1 | contig 116743 bp, 114 predicted proteins | sample 4769151 | NCBI WGS metagenome assembly WARP01 (sample SAMN08893023, study PRJNA449175) | gut metagenome | isolation source: rumen sample fed with dry roughage | host: cow | place: India: Nagpur | collected 2016
AAAGCTGTATCTTTCGACCATCCTGGACTTGTCCAATCGTGAAATTGTGGCCTGGCAGATGACACAGCGCCCGGTCTTGCTGTTGGTGACCGACATGCTGGAAAAAGCCTTGGCCCGGCTTAAACCGTCTGAAAAGCCGATCCTGCATTCGGATCAAGGCTGGCACTATCAACATGCCCGTTATCGGAAAATGCTGGCAGATCGGGGTATCGTGCAAAGCATGTCCAGGAAAGGAAACTGCCTGGACAATGCGGCCATGGAAAGCTTCTTTGGCATACTGAAGTCCGAGTTCTTCCATTTAAACCACTTCGATAATATCGAACAGCTGGAGGCGGGGATTGAGGAGTACATTCACTACTATAATCACACGCGTATCAAGCTCAAATTAAATGGCCTGAGTCCGGTACAATACCGAACTCAAGTTTTAGAAGCTGCCTAGTTTTTTTAACTGTCCAACTTTAGGGGGTCAGTTCAGAGCATGGGAACCAGAAATTCCAACGATCTAGACTCGCAGACTCGCACAGACTCGTTCCCACGCTCTGCGTCACTGCCATTAAGTTAAGCATTTTTTGAGATAATAAGCGGATTTGATTGATCGTTGAACATGGCTAAAAAAAGCAGGTAATTGAAATTACCCAAGAGCGGCTTGAAGCGAATGGCTTCAAGTACCGTCACCGGCAGAGCGACAAAGCGTTCACGCGGGAGCAGCCAGCCGTGACCGCCAGCGCTTATTCGCAGGCGCGGTATAAACTGAAACAAACCGCCTTTATCGAACTTAACCAGGAAGCCGTCGTGCAAACGCAGTACGGTGATGGTGATTACCTGCGCTTTTGGGGTTTCCGGGTACTGGCGATTGATGGTTCCAGGATCACCCTCCCGGACAATCAAGCCATGCGTGAAGAATTCGGCACCATTGCCTGGGAGAACGGCCTTATGTCCAGGCCTCGGTGTTGTACGATGTACTGAACCGGGTCGGCCTGGAATCGCTACTGACCGACACGACGCAGACCATGCTGGATACCAAAGCCTCTCTATCACTCAATCCTGATATTACGATCCTTGATCAAGTCGCCCCAGCGCTTGGTTTCATCACTAATGAAATTGGTAAATTCCTTGGGTGATGAGGCGGTTACGTTAATGCCGGCTTCACTCAATTTTTCTACAATCTCAGGATCTTTAATGACTTCGGCATAAGCGTTGGCAAGCTTGTCAATAATCTCATCGGGCGTGCCCTTTCTAACAGACAGTCCAAACCAGGACTCCATTTCAAAATCCTTGATGCCTGACTCAGCAATGGTTGGTACTTCGGGAAATTCTTTTACGCGATTTTTTCCTGCGACGGCAATGGCGTTCAAGTTACCCGCTTTAATATGATTTCTAACTGCAGCCCGGTCTGAAAGCATCAGGTCTATTTCGCCCGACAGCAAATCCTGCACGGCCGGTGATGCCCCTTTATAGGCAATAGGCGTCATTTCCAGACCTGATTTCATGGCAAACAATTCCATGCCCAAATGATGTGGCGTACCAATCCCTGGTACCCCGTACGTCATTTTATGATCTGATTTTTTAATCATATTAACCAGCTCATCCAGGTTTTTAATATTATGCTTTTTAGGATTAACCACCAACATATAGTCATAAGTACCTGCTTTGCTTACCGGAGACAAATCTTTTACCGGGTCATACGTCAGATTACTCCGAAGATGACTGTTCACGGAATGAATGCTTACTTCCGACAGCAATACGGTATAGCCATCAGCAGGCATAGACCGGCCAACGTTCGCAGCACCAATCGCACCCGAAGCGCCCGGGCGATTATCAACCACAATAGATTGACCCAGGATTTTCCCCATGGGCTGCGCCACCGTCCTGGCAAACACATCATTGCCACCACCGGGTGCAAAGGGCACAACCAGCCTGATGGATTGCGTTGGATAATCAGCCTGGGCCTGCACACCCATTGGCAACAAACAACATCCACTTAACAGCACTCCGGCCAGTCTCTTCATATTCATTACCTTATTGATCATGTTCATTTTCCTTCCTCCTCCAAACTGTTCAGGCTGCCGACTCGGGCACACGGGCCGCAAGCGCAATGCATTCTGACAACACTTTTTGATTGCCAATCTGATTGGCAAGTATAAATACAAGCCGGGCATTCAACGCCTCACTTGCCTGCCGATCCAGATCTTGATGTGCATGAGCCAGTTCGTCATAAAACTGGTCCGGTTTCTCTAGCTGGCTTGATGTTTTCATTGAAGCTCCCCCTGTTCCACATAATTGATGCGACGCTTGATCTCATTAAGCGCAGCACTATCCATCTGTTTAAAACGTGCCAAAACATGCAAATCTGGCCTTAAAATCACGACAGAACCGTCTTTGACACCCAATGTCTCTGCCATTTTTCCATCCGGGTCAACAATACTGTCCGGATCTGTTTGCCCTATATGCAGCACTTTAAACAAGGCATTGTTAACCAGTTGGTTTAATGCTTCACGGGAGGTTGAAATGGCAATAAGCTGGCCATCTACCGCATAATCCACCAGCTTTTGTTGCTGGCCATTTTTTAACAAAATCGAAAAATTGGGTATGGATTCTCCTTCATCCACACTTAAATCCGACCCTTGGTAACTGAAGGCTGTTGACAGCCTGCCGGTATTGATCATGGTTTGTGCAAATTCACAGTTTTTAGCCAGTGCAATCACCGCATTGCGCAATACCCGCTGCCCGTCACTTTGCGGTGACAGAAAGCGTACGCTTCGGGTCGCCAAATCCGTGTTATGAATGGCCGCCGGTCTTCTTTCCTGGGAATAGCTCTGCAATAGGGTCTCACTGGCCAGCCCCCTAAGCACCAGGGCCAGTTTCCAGCCAAGGTTATCGGCATCCTGAATGCCACTGTTACCCCCACGGGCGCCCAGTGGTGGAAAAACGTGTGCCGAATCACCGGCAAACAGCACCCGATGATGTCTGAAATCATCCAACAAATGGGTCCGGCTTGCCCAAGGACCTACCCAAACCAGTTCAAAGGGCTCATCATTGCCCAGGAGTTTTTTAACCCGTTCTTCACACACATCAGGACGACTAATGTACTCGACATCCGAATCCAGTTTCATTTGAAAATCAATCCGCCAAACGCCATCAGCCATGGGGTGCTGCCAAACCGCACGGCCGTCATTCACCGGCGATTCCACCCAGGTCCAGCGCTCTAGCGGCATCTCTTTTTTAAAGCGGATATCTGAAATACACCAGCGCTCGGTGCCTTTTTCCGGGAAGGTTTCCAGGCCCAGCTTCTCACGCACCCCACTGGCCAGGCCGCTGCAATCCACCAGCCACTCGGCTTCCAGCCAATAAGAGCCATCGGGGGTTTCCACTTCAAGGCGGGTATGCGTTTCGTCGGCAATCACGTCTTTGACGCGGTTCATCCAGCGGATTTCCCCCACGTTCAATTCGTTGATCCGGTCCACCAGAAACCACTCTATATAAAATTGCTGGATATTCAGAAAAGGCGGCTGGCATGATTGAGAATCTTTGGCCGCATCAAATTCATAAATAATATCTTTGTCACCCACCAGGGATTTACCCACTGACCAAGCAACGCCTTTCTCGGCAATTTTGTCATAAATGCCCAACCGGTCAAATATCTCCAGGGATTTTTGTGCATAAACAATCCCCCGGCTGGAAGCGCCTTTGACCCCAACCGTATTGTCTTCATCCAGCAAAACAAAGGCAATGCCGCGGGTTGACAAATCAGCCGCCAGGGTCAGGCCAGCCAACCCGCCGCCTACAATGACGACCGGATAGCGTTGCGCTGTTTGATCAAAATCAGCCGGCCGGCGATACTCAAACCGGGGCAACTGATAGCCCGATACATTTTCTTCTATCATCTTTCTTGTCTCCTTGTACTTTTAATTCCGCATTTTGGCTACATGTACCATGTGTTTTTTTACGCTGTCTGGTGCACGTTACGCCAAAGCTCCTTGTCACGCTCCGCCGTCCAGATACGAGGCTCTTCTATCCCCCTAACCTCATCAAAAGCCCTTGAAATACTGAACGGAATACAATGTTCAAATATAAACCAATGTCCATATTTCTCTTTCAGTCGTGGATAGGCATAATCAAAGGCTTCTTTCAGTTCACCCAGCGCGGCACCCTCTTTGGTAATTTCATAAACATCCGCCAGGTATTGATCCATTTCATCAAACGCTTCCGCACAGTTATCTGTCCCGCGAATCGCCACACCGCGACCGGGCACCAAGGTTTCCGGCCCCAGGTTTCTAATTGCGCGCAACGACTCACGCCATTCTTTCAGGTAAGCATCGCCGCAGTAAGGGGTAGAACGGTAGTCAATTGCGTCGCCACCAAACATGATTTTGTATTTCGGGATCCAGACAACCGTATCGCCTTTGGTATGCCCTTTACCCAAATGCAAGACCTGCACTTCCAGGTCATCCATAAAAACCTGCAATTTGTTTTCAAAAACAAGGGTTGGCCAAGTCAGGCCAGGAATCGAATCCACGCCCCTGAACAGGCGAGGAAACCGCTCATACTCACTGTCATAATCCTGTTGCCCGCGTTCCTTGATCAAGTCAAAAGTGCCTTGGCTGGCAATAATCGCTTCGGCCCCATACGCCGATGCCCCCAGGGTGCGTACGGCATGGTAATGCGATAAAACCACATATTTGAACGGGGCGTCAGAGACTTCCCTGATTTTGTCAATCACTGGCTGGGCCATATCAGGTGTAGCCGTTGTATCTACCACCATGATGCCGCTCTTGCCAATAATGACCAGCACATTAGGGTCACCTTCTGCGGTAGCGGCATAAATGTTCGGCGCAATGGCCTCAAAATATAATTGTTGGTCTTTGGTGTCTGCCGTTGATGCGAATGCAACTGTCATGTCTGATTCCTCCTTGTGTTTGTGTATTGGCGGAAGTATGGTTTATTTCCCGTCATTCTGCTGTCACATAAGCTTGTGACAAGCCCGGTTTCAGACAGCAGCAAACAGGTGTTTTCACGGCTGAAACCAGCCGTTACTTTTAATCTGCAAAAAGATAGGGAAAGCTCTATTCATTTACATCAAGACACGCTATAAAATATTGTTTTAAAAAAACAAACCATTAATAATAAATAGGTAATTGGGGACTTTTACGTGTTAGCCAAACCGGTAATGCAAAATAGAATTTCATCCTGTGAATACACAGACTCAAGCTGGTTACGCTTTGCAAGACATGAACTGCCGGGGCTGGTTGCGCAAATTGGGGACAAGCATTTCATTTCGGCAGTAATGGGTGCCATCAGCCGCTCCGTAACCACGGTTGATGTCTGTTCGCTGTTTCATTATGACACTGCCAACAACCCCAGCAATTTTGGTACTGCCAGCCGTGTTTCCAATGAAATCACCCGGCTCACCGCAGAGCGCTACGCCTCTGGCCTGGGTTTGCACGATCCCATGCGTCTGGAAATAAACAATGTGCTTTCCACCAATCCGGTGGGGGTGTTTCATTTGTTCAGGGAACGCATCAACTATGCGCCTTACCGTGAATTATGCTTTAACTTGACCGGGACACTTGAGCGCCTGTCAATTTTATGCCGGGATGACCGGTCCTGTTATGCCATAAGTTTTTACCGTACCCAGCATTCAGGTTCCCTGTTCAACCGCAACGAAGTCAATGCACTGTCATCCCTGTCGGAAATCCTGTCAAGCCTGGTCCTGAAGCATGTCAATGTTTCAAATCTGTCACCCGTGATTTTCAAGAAATCAATGACAGAAGAAATCTTACGCAAGCTGCATGACAGGGCCAACAATTTATCATCACGGGAAGCCGAAATCTGCACGCTGATCATGCTTGGCCACAACTCGGAATCCATCAGCCTTAAACTGGATTTATCGCTCAACACTATCCTCACTTACCGTAAAAGAGCTTATACAAAATTGAATATCAACTCCCAAAACGAGTTATTCCGTATTTGCCTTGATTAGTTTATAGTTTAAAAAACGGCCTGATCACTGTATAGTTTGTCTTTGTGCCTGCCCAGACCGTATCAGGCTCAAGACCGGGCTGTTTATTTTTATGACCAAATTTTCACGTATTGTCGATGTCCTTGATCTGTTTTCCGAAACAGACACGCTCTTAACCGCAGAAGAAATTGCCGAAAAACTGCAGGTTTCAAGACCAACCGCCTTTCGTTATGCAAAAGAACTGAATGCCGCCGGTTTCCTGGCCAATTATTCAGGGCGCTACTCATTGGGCGCACGGATCATTACCCTTGACTACCGGATCCGGCGGGCCGATCCGGTCCTAAAAATTGCCGAAAAAACCCTGCGGCAGATTTCTGATGAAACCGGTTGCGATTCCATTTTTTGCCGCATGTATAACGATGAAATCATCAATGTCCACCACGAGGCCAGCAATAACCCGGTCGGTGTGTCGTTCGGACGTGGCAGGCCCTTGCCTTTATTCAAAGGCTCAGCCAGCAAGGTCCTGCTGGCTTTGCTGCCAGCCACCAAACTGCACAAGCTTTATGAAAAAAACAGCCATTTGCCCGAAGTGCAGGAAATTGCCCCAGAATGGCCCACCTTCAAACGCTACTTTGCCAATATCCGCAAGGCAGGGTTTTATATTTCCATGACTGAAATTGACGAAGAAGTGGTTGGGATTGCCGTGCCGGTTTATGACAAGGGTATCGGCATCGTGGGCGCCATTTCGCTGGTCATGTCCAGCGAACGCCTGCAAATGATCAATCCGCAAGGCATTGTGGCCGCCTTGAAGCAAAAGGCACAAGACATAGCCACCCAGTTGATACAACTGGATGGCCAAACAACGCCACCGTCTGCAAGCTGAAAAACCCTGCCATGCAAGGCAGGGAAAGCTTGATATTCTTCCTCGCCCTGAAGGGCGAAGTTTGCCGCTTAACCGATCAAAGGTCTTTTTGGGCGATACTGATATGTTCTCGCAGTATTTCCGCATTGCCAATCGCTTTGGCATTTAGCAATACCAGCTTGACCAGAAACAGTTCAATTTTTTCCGCGTCCACTTCATCAATGGCGGTTGCCACCAGATCGTAAACGGTTTCCAGCGTATCAATCGGCAAGGTTTGATTCTGTTCAGACATAAAGGACTCCTTATTGAGGTAATGCAGTGTTCAGGGCAGTTTGCAGGCGCAAGGCATCAAGGTTGATCCAGCGTGCGCAAATATGCTGGTCTGGCCGTAACAGGTAGGCCGTACCACTGGCATTAACCCCATAGCGTTCACGGATCGCACCAGTAGCGTCATTCAGGGTTTGGTCAACACCTTCGATGTGCTGTCCGCTGCCAATGCCCGTCACATTCAACGGCATGCCTTTGGCACGCGCTGCCCGGATAACTTCCTGCAAAGACTCGGGCAGGCTGGCTTGTTGGGTGAAGTAAAGCAGTTCGAATCCACCGCCCAGATGATCCAGCAAATAATCGTCATCACCCAACTTCACATTCAGCGGTGGTGCACCATGTGCCGGCCCGGCCTGGAACAAGGCATTATCGTCACCCTGACAGTTCAGGGCAGAATTCGTGTACTCATGGGGTCGCGACGTACGCCAGTGATACAGTGGCCGCACAAATTCCTGGGTCAGTGACAGGGAAAGCACCGCATCGCGCAGCAAGCGAAAACCATGGCTGGGCGGTGTCATGAAGCGTGTGCTTTTACCTCCTTCGTCAATAATTTCCCTGGCCGCAGTCACCCTTTCACGACTGTAATTATCCAGCAGTGTTTTGCCAGCCAGTCCTTTGACCACAAATGCCAGATGCCAGCCCAGGGATTGGCCATCCTGAAAACCGGTATTGGCGCCACGAACGCCAAAAATAGGTAGCAAATGCGCCGCATCACCCGTAAACAGGATATTGCCGCAAACGTAATCCGGTAAGGTCAGGGTGCGGGCGGAATACACCGAACACCAGTCCAGCTCCCAGGGTTTGCCGGCATGCCCGATCATGGCCAGTTGGGCATTGATACGCGACTCAATGGATTCCGGCTTCAAGGCCTCTTCAGGATCTTCTCCCTCGGGGAGCTGGTAGTCGATACGCCAAATACCATGGGGCTCACGATGCATCAGAATGGTATTACCCGGATTCCAGTCAGGGGCAAAATAAGCCAATCTTTCGGTGGGCAGGGGCAGGTCTATTTTAATGTCGGCAATCACGAACTTGCCTTCATAAGAAGTGCCTTCCATTGTCAGGCCCAACCCCGCACGAATGCCCGAACGGCCGCCATCTGCGGCAACCAGCCATTGCGTTTCCAGTGTATAGGTGCCTTCCGGCGTATCCACTTCCACCTCAACGTAACCGTCTTTCTGCGCAACGCCAATGACCTTGTTGCCCCAGCGAAAATCAATCAAGGGGTTCGCCTTGCAGGCATCATGCAGGAACTCCTCCATGTATTGCTGCTGCACGTTGATTAGGGGATAAAAGCGGTCATTGCTATCATGCGGCGCTTCAAGCCGGAAAACACGTTGTCCGCGGTAATAGGAGTTGCCAAACCGCCAGGGCAAGCCCGCTTCTGTCATGCGTTCGGCTACCCCCGCCTGTTGCAGGATTTCCATCGAACGGCGGGTAAATGCCAGGGCACGGCTGCCTTCGGACACCTGCTGTTCGGCAGTAAGCACAACACAAGACACGCCATGCCGTGCCAGCTCTAGCGCGGTTACCATGCCCGATGGCCCGGCACCCACAATCACCACTTGATGACGTGATTGTGGACCATGTTCCGAGGCTAGCCAGGGTTGATAAACCTGATAGTTATAGTAAAGGGAAAAGCGTGGTTCAGTTGATGGTGTATGCATTATTGCTCCTCACAGTAATAATTTTTATAAATAATATCAAATTCTGATACTTTTGCAATATATTTTGGAAAAATAATCATGTAATGACTGAATACATAATTCAAAATGAATTTTCAGACGGGTTTATGACGGTGAAACATGAATTTTTCAAATTTTTTTTCTATTTATAAGGGTTTTCTCTATTCAAATAATCCAAAAATAATATAAAGTATCAATAACTGACACTTTTATTAATTTAAATCAATGACAAGAGGAGACTTTCATGCAAACCAACCGCTTTGAAACCATACAGCGCTTGCATCACTTTGCATGGCGCTGCAAAGATGCTGAAGAAACACGCGCTTTTTACGAGGATATCCTGGGCTTACCCCTAACTCACTTGATCCGGGCAGATAATGTCCCCAGCACAGGCGAGCATTGCCCTTATGTACATCTTTTTTTCCGCCTCGATGACGGCTCTACGATTGCTTTTTTTGATTTGGGCGATGATCAGACTGCCCTACCATCACCCAACACGCCAGCCTGGGTCAACCATTTGGCACTTAAGGTAGAATCTTTAGAAGTACTTGAACGCGCCAAAGCGAAACTGGAAGCGGCCGGCATCCAAGTCCTGGGCATCACCAACCACGGCTTTGTACAATCCATTTACTTCTTTGACCCGAATGGCATCCGGCTTGAGTTAACGGTTGACATGAAGCCCGAGAATTTATCCCAAGAAAAACTGCAATCGGTTCATGAACAGCTTGACAGCTGGACACGAGAAAAAGCCCAAATCCGCCAACAGGCCGGCAGACAATAAACACAAGACAGAACATCCATGATTTAAAAGGCATGAACAACTTTATGAAACATGAAATTGAACAAAAGTGGATACACGTAAGCTACAAGGAAACCAGCAAGTTCACCGAAACTTATGGTTTCGTAGGTAGCCAGGGCACCGTGAATCTAGAGGGCGTCTTGATCCGGCCGCGGAATCACCAAAGCAAAACCATTTTCCTCATGATGCACCCCAGTTCTACCCTGCAACTGCTCCCCCTTCCCAATGCCATGGCGGTTGCCGGTTATCCGGTGCTTTGCATGGGCAGCCGCTACGTTAAAAATGATTCACCCCTGATCTATGAAAAAGTCTTGCTGGACCTGGGTGCCTGTGTCCGTTACGCCAAAGAGCAACTGGGCTTTGAGAAAGTGGTGTTACTGGGTTGGTCGGGTGGCGGCTCCCTGGCGCTGTTTTTTCAATCCCAGGCCCAGAACCCTACCATTACCCACACGCCGGCTGGTGATGTGATTGATATCAAATCTGCAGGCCTGATACCTGCCGATGGCATGGTGCTGGAAGCCGCCCATCGTGCCCGGGCACGCTGCCTTGTCGATTGGATAGACCCATCCGTAATTGACGAACACAACCCCGACAGGCGCAACCCCGAATTTGACCTGTATTCCCCTAACTTGGCCGTACAACCCCCGTACCCGCAAGACTGGTTGCTGGCTTACCGGGAGGCGCAATTGGCACGCGTACGCCGAATTACCGACTGGGTACAGGACACCCTGGAAACCCTGAAAAAACGCAATACGGCGGAAATTGAACGGTGTTTTGTGACCCATCGCACCATGGCCGAACCCCGTTTTCTTGACGGCAGCATAGACCCCAATGATCGGGTCATCGGGCAGTGCTATATGGGTATCCCCGAAACGGTCAATACCGGTCCGGTGGGCCTGGCCCGTTTTTCTACCCTGCGATCCTGGTTATCGCAATGGTCTATTGACCATTCCAGGGCAGACGGTGAATCTTGCGCCAAACAGGTTACGGTACCCTTGCTAGCCATCGAACACAGTGCAGATGATGCCGTTCCGCAACGCGACATAGGCCTGATGTACCAGGCCTGCGGCAGCGTTGACAAGGAAATGCATTGCATCAAGGGCGCGAATCATTACTTTAAAGGCCAGCCAGAGCAACTTGCTTCGGCCGTTACCTTAATTACCGACTGGACCCAAAAACATGGCTGGTAAGCAAACAAGCTTGCGCACCATTTTATTTTTATAAAAAAACCGGAGACTTTTTCATTATGTCACATTCAACCTTCTTTACCCGTTCCCGTTTTGGCCCCCTGGTTCGCAACCTGTTCGCTGGCATGACTTTACTGCTTGCCCAGCAAACACAAATGGCGGTTGCCCAGGAATACCCGCAAAAAACCATCAAATGGATTGTGCCGTACGGCGCAGGTGGCGCCTCTGATATTCTGGCGCGCATCCTGGGCGAGCAAGTCGGCAACGAGCTCAAGCAACAGATCATTATCGAAAACCGACCCGGCGCCGGTGGCACGATCGGTACGGCCGCACTGGCCAAAGCCGCCCCAGATGGCTATACCCTGGCAACCGCCGATAACAGCACACTGTTCAATAACTGGCATCTTTTCAATAACTTGAATTACAAGCAGAGTGATTTTGAGTATGTGGCAACAACGGTGCACCTGCCTTTATTGTTGATCGTCAATACAGAAAGCAATGTCAACAATTACCAGGAATGGCTGGAGTGGGTCAAGCAAAGTCCGAACAAGATCAGTTATGCCTCTCCCGGCATCGGATCGCCCCATCATATTGCCATGGAAACCTTAAGTGACCGGGAAAACATCAACATGGTCCACGTTCCCTACCGGGGTGATGCGGCCGCCATGACTGATCTTGTTGGTGGCCAAATCCAAACTGCCCTGGTTGGCGTTGCCAATGCCCGGCAATACCAGAACGACCCTCGGGTGCGCTTTCTGGCGGTTACCTGGCCGTCACGTTTAAGCAGCATGCCCAATGTGCCAACGTTCGAAGAACTGGGTGTAAAAGATTTCAGGGGGAGCGCGGAACAGGGCATTATCATGCCGGCAGGCGTACCCAAAGAGATTGTCAATCGCTGGAACGCTGAGATAACAAAAGCACTTGAAATACCTGCCGTCCGTGAAAAACTGGAGGTCCTGGGCATGTACCCGGTAGCGTCCACACCGGAAGCCTTCAAGTCTTATGTTGATGAGCGGGCCAAACAGGCAGGGGAAATCATCAAGAAAAGTGGTATCACGGTTAATTGACGGCGCTTATGCGGCCAGCTTGGTGATTGCTATCCAAAGGCTTGAGACTATAATGTCATTTCCCCGTCTCACGCTCATTTGAGGATTTCGGCATGCCAAACCCCACACAGGTTAATGAGATAATTGGCAACCATCCTTCCATGGTTGAATTAAAAAACCTGATCACCAAGGTGGCCCGCAGCAAAGTCAGCACGGTCCTGATCTACGGCGAAACCGGCACCGGCAAGGGGCTGGTTGCACGCACGCTTCATGAACAATCCAGCCGCGCCAGTCACCTCTTTACGGAAATCAATTGCGCCGCCATTCCTGGCAACCTGCTCGAGTCTGAACTGTTCGGACACGAACGGGGCTCATTCACCGGTGCGGTCGATAAAAAAATGGGGTTATTGGAAGTCTCCAACGGTGGCACCGTGTTTCTGGATGAGATACGTGAACTTGACCCTATTATGCAGGCCAAAATCCTGACCTTACTGGACAGCCGCCGTTTCCGGCGCATTGGCTCGGTGCAGGAGCAGTCTACCGACCTGCGCTTTATTGCCGCCACCAACAAGATACTGCTGAATGAAGTGTCGGCCGGCAAGTTTCGGGATGATCTTTATTATCGGCTCCAGGTGGTTTCCATCAACATTCCTCCTTTACGGGAGCGCGGAGACGATGTCTTTGTACTGGTAGACCGTTTCCTGAAAAAATACAATGCCCTGCATGATGCTCATTTCACGGAAATAAGCACCGCCGTCAAGGAAATTTTCCAACAATACCGTTGGCCAGGCAATGTCCGTGAGCTTGGCAATTTACTGGAGCGGATTTGTATTCTAGAGGAAGGGGAAGTCATTACTGAAAAACACTTGCCATCTCGTATTATCCGGGAGGCAAAAGGACAAAACACCCTGAGCCCAGAGAGTACGGCAGGCGACACCAGTCATGATGACGCCATGACAAGCAATGATTATTTCGAACAGACCGCCCGCTTCCAGAAGTCGCTTATTTTGCAGGCCTTGAAACGCAGTGCTGGCAACCAGACTCTGGCTGCCAGCATTCTGGGCATATCCCGTCATACCTTACGTCACCAACTGTCCAAGCTTGGAATAACGCCCTGAACCCACAGAAAACAACATCAGTTGGCCTGGATCTGGTGTTCGTCTGCCAGTTTTTTCCATCGCTCAAGATCACTCACCACGCGTTGGGCAAACTCATCACTAGTCATGGCTGACGGAACAGTCCCATCCATTTCAAGCAAGCGCGCCAACTGTTCTGACTGACTGATTTCGTTAAGGGCCTTATTTAAAGTCTTAATAAATGTAGTCGATGTACCTGCGGGTGCAAAAATCCCCACCCAAATATCCACATCATAGCCCGGCAGTGTTTGTGAGGCAGGCGGCAAATCAGGAAACGCAGCATGCACTGCCGGTGCAGTAGTCGCCAGCAACTTTACCTTCCCGGTGGGCAGCAATGGCGCCAAAGAACTATAGTTGGCCAGCATAATATCCAGCCGTTCTCCAGCAAGGTCAGAAGCCGCATTGGCAGCGCCTTTATACGGCACATGCGTCATTTTAACATCGGCCAAATCCCCCATTAATGTCGTGGCCAAGTGCGCCAGTGAGCCAATCCCTGATGATCCATAATTGACTGCCCCGGGATTCATGCGGGCATTATTAATGACATCAGACAATGAGGCATAAGGCTTCTTCGAGGGAACGGCAATCACCAATGGTCCCTGCCCGATCATGGCGACAGGCGTAAAGCTCTTGATGGGATCATAGGGCAAAGACGGTTGCGTGGCCGCGGTCGTGACAAATGTAGACGAGGTGAGCAGCAAAGTGGAACCGTCATTGGGCGCCTTGGCCACATGGTTTGATCCAATGACCCCTGCTGCACCCGCCCTGTTTTCCACAATCACAGGGCGCTTGAGTTTGTCAGAAAGTAACGGCGCAATAACACGGGCAATGGAATCATTGCTGGCCCCGGTGGAAAAAGGCACCACAATGGTGATGGGTGACTCTGCATTTGCCTGGGAAGCCAGCAAAAATACAGAGCTTAAGATAAGTGTTGCTTTACTGATGAAGTATTTCATGGTTGTCTCTTTAATATTAGCTAATTATAGATTACGTAATTTGAATGAAATTTCATTCATTAAAGCTCAACGGGTAACTCCAGCAATGGCGCGTATTGCTGTGCGCCAAAAATATCGCCATCACCCGCCGAGCCGCTGGGTCTTTGACGGTATATCGTGAATTTGATCGCCAGACCCGGATCGTACTCAACAAAATCCGAAATGCGCTCATCAGAAATATTGTACAAATCACATACCCGCTTTCTGGAAAGCGCACCTGATTTTTTAACTGCCTGATAGGTTTCCTGATCCCTGAAGATGATGTCAAACGTGATTTTATTGACACCGGCATTTTTGCTGCGAATGGTTTTGGCAAGTTGGTTCAATTTATAGCTTGTCATGATAAGGCTCCTGTTATACGCCGGCGGTGGTAATGTTAGTCGGAAAAAGTTCAAGCACATCATCGACAGGCATGGTGTGGTTAAGTGTCCAGCGATAGGCGGCACTGGCTTCAACCACCTCATCCAATGGAAATGATACAGAGCCTGCCGTGCCTTTTACATCAGGCAAACGAGCGTAAAACATCTGACGCAGACCGATCAATGTCAGTTCTTCCGCCATTTCACGCGTCGGTGCAACGCCTTGTACCATTACGCCCACTTCATGTCCCGTCTGATTGCGTAATGGTTCCAGCGCTCCCATCACACCATCCCGACCATATACGCTGTAATGCAGCTGATAACCCTCATTACCAAACCGCTCTTGTACTTTTTCTCTGGCCCAACCAATGACGCGGTCTATATTGGCAATGGTATAAGGATCGCGAACGCCACAAAACCCGATGAACCGCTCTCCCACTTTTCCTGAACCTTCCAGTTTTACGCGAATCTGCTGCGCAGGTTCAAAACGTGAGCCCGTAATGCGGGTGGTCTTCTCTGTGAGCTGTTCATAATGGCAATCAGTCATATCCAGTCTGCCACCCGCAAAGAACTCTTCGAAAGGGTTTGAACGCTCATACATGGCATGACCGGCTACCGAAGCAATCGTGCAACGCTGCTCCGGGTGCATGGCGGTCACCTGGACATCTTCATGGGAAATTTCACCCATTACCGTTTCCTTGCCACCATATGGCTCAGCACAAAACGATGCACATTCCAGGACCTTACCTAGGTAGTAGGCCTTGTCCTCTGGAAAGCCCTTGAAAATCGCTGGTGAAGCAAAGACTGCCGCATCGGAACTTCTTCCGCCAATAATGACATCAGCCCCCTGCTCCAGAAGCTTGATATAGGGATGTACCCCCGCGACGGCCACGATACGGTCAGTGGCATCCAGTTCAGCTTCTGTCAGGTCATCAAAACCATCCAGGCCGGTCACACTGTTCCCATTACGGATTTTCAGGCGTACCGTTTCCTTATCCACTTCGGAATAAAAATAGCCGAGTGTGAATTTGGGCAAGTTGTGTTTTTCCGCCAGTTCCTGAATAATGCGGACATACATATCAACCCGGCTGTTAGAGCCGGTATCGCCCGCTGAACCGATAATCATGGGAACGCCCAGCCGGCGCGAAGCCAATAGCATTTCTTCCAGGTCATGCTTCTGCCATGCCTCGGGACTGGTGGAGGTATCAGAACCCAAAGGCACGGGGCCAACATCATCACTGCCGGAATCCGCCGCAATAAAATCCGGCGCCGCCTGAACGCCAATATGAAAACTTTCAGTTCTCAACGGGGCAAAACCCAGATGACCGTTAGGACAAATAATCTTCATCGATTTCATGTTTCTACTCTCTTGTATGACATTAAAAATTTACGCATCCGCGTAATCCATACTACATACAGCAAGATACATGCCAATTTTCATGAATTGAAAAAATCGTTTGATATCAATGAGTTAATCAATCAAGCGTTATTTCTTTATTTTTTAATGTGCGCAATTTTCACGCTATAATGCGCGTAAATAACGCATTAGTCATCTTTTGCAAGCTACCCGATACTCGTTACCACGCTCCCGCGTGGTAACGCCTGCCAACCAGCCATTAAAAAACTCACCTTGATCTACATCACGCAAGTAAATAATTATTTCTTGACAGACAATTCATTCTCCTTTAAATTTGTCCGTACATTACGAACATACGTACAAATATAATAATTCTTATAAGACATCCAACAAAGCAGCACTCCAAAGGATGCCCAACCCTCTGTATTGCCACCCATTCCAGGGTGATCCCAATACCACAAAAAAACTTTATTCAGGAGACAAAATGAAGCAAACTCATACACGGCTATTTTCTTTGATTCTTATGGGTACATGCGCTGCTGTTGCCACACCAGCCCTGGCCGCAGACCCTTACCCCGCACAACCCATCACCCTGGTCGTCCCCTACTCGGCCGGTGGTGGTACAGACATTATTGCCCGGCATCTTAGCGACCGACTTTCCAAAGTATTCAAGCAACCGGTCATTGTTGAAAACAAACCAGGTGCCAATGGCATTATCGGGACCCGTTCAGTCGCCACATCAAAACCGGACGGCTACACCTACGCCCTGGTGGTCAACAGCCACCTGATCAACCCCTTGGTCACCAAAGACATTCCTTACGACACATTCAAGGATTTCATCGGTGTCACCATGGTTGCCCGCTCTCCCCTGGCGTTTTTAAGCAGCACCAAACTGGAGGCCAAAAACATTAATGATTTCCTGGCACTGGCTAAAAAACCCGGCAACAAATTTGCCTATGGCAGCTCCGAAAACATGACCCGTCTGGTTGGGGATATGTTCAATTACTACAATAAACTGAACATGATCAGCGTCCCTTATAAAGGCGGGGCACCGCTCATGGCTGATGTGGCCGGTGGCGTGACCAGCATGGCCACAGGCAGCTTGCTGTCCTCCAGTGCTTATGTGCAATCGGGCAAAATCACTCCACTGGCGGTAACCGGCCAGTCCAGAACCCAAATGTGGCCAGATGTTCCCACCATGGCAGAACTGGGCTTTAAAGAGTTTGACAACGTCTACGTGACTTACAGCATTTTTGCTCCCGCCAAAACACCCAAGCCTTTGCTGGACACCATGCAACAAGCCGTGGCCCAGGTCATTAACCAGCCCGATATGAAAGAGATCCTGCAAAAACAGGCTGCCGAACCCGTGGGTGATTCGGTTGAAAATTTCAATGAACAGGTCAAAAAAGATTTTGAACTATGGCGCAACCTGGCGGTGGCCATTGACTTGAAACCCGTTTGATTCATTCCTGCTTAAACCCTAAACACACAGGCCTTGAGCGCACACAAGGCCTGACGGATTGCCATGAATAATGAAAAAAACAAGCTGAAAAAAATACTTGCCCCGGGAAAACTGGTGATTGCCCCCGGTGTGTATGACCTGATTTCCGTCAAGATCGCCAGCCAAATGAACTTTGACTGCCTTTACATGACGGGGTACGGAACCGTAGCTTCTTATCTGGGCTTACCGGATGCCGGACTTGCCACCATGACCGACATGAACAACCGGGTATCCGCCTTTTGCAATGCCACCAGCAAACCGGTGATTTGTGATGGGGACACCGGTTATGGCGGCTTGCTGAACGTGGCCCATACCGTTCGCGCCTATGAAAAATCGGGCGCGGCGGCTATCCAGCTTGAAGACCAGGAGTTTCCTAAAAAATGCGGCCATACGCCCGGACGACGGGTGATTCCTGCCGCCGACATGGTCAAGAAAATCAAGGTGGCCGTCGATGCCCGCTCAAACCCCGATTTTCTGATTATTGCCCGCACCGATGCCCGAACCAGTCTAGGACTGGATGAAGCCTTGCGCCGGGGCGAACAATATGCCCGGGCGGGTGCAGACATCATTTTTATCGAGTCGCCTGAAAATGAAGAGGAGATGTGGAAAATTGCCAAAACCATTGAAAAGCCCCTGCTGATCAATCTGGTGGAAACCGGCCGCACCCCCATTCTGCCTGCGGCTACATTACAGGAAATGGGCTACGCCATTGCGATTTATCCTGCACTCGGCTTTCTGGCCGCGGGTAAAGCATTGCACAATGCATATCAGCATCTCGCCACCACGCATACCTCAGCCGGACTAGAGTCCATGCTGTACGATTTTTCCGATTTCAATCATCTGATTGGCTTTCCTGAAGTTTGGGAATTTGACAAAAAATATGCTGGGTAATACCTCTTCTGGCCAATAAAAAAGGAAGCTCAAGCTTCCTTTTTTATTCATGAGCCCTACCAATCAAGTCGCGGCAAGGATACGCTGCGCCCGAATAAACAAAGGTTTGTCCAACAATTTTCCTTCCAGGGCAAAAGCACCCAGTCCGAATTTTTCAACTCCTTCCAATACCCTTTTGGCCCAATCAATTTCTTTGGCAGAAGGTGCATAGCCCTCATTCACTGTATCAACCTGGGCAGGATGAATACACAGCTTGGCGCCAAAACCATAACGACGGGAACGCGCCACATCGGCCTTCAAGATATCAAGGTTCCTGAAGTCAACGGTCACCCCATCCACCGGTTTGGCCCGACCTGCCAGTCGGGACTGCAAAACCAGGGAAGAACGCACATAATCAAGTTCTTCTTGATCTCCTTCTATCCCGGCATCAATGGCAAAATCAACAGAACCAAATGCCAGCCGGGAGACGCGAGTGGCCTCACCCAATTGGCGGGCATTGTCCCAGCCCTGTACGGTTTCAATCAGGGGAATGATTTCCTGTTGACCCTCAAGACTGGCAGCCAGTTGCTCAAGGGCATTGACACTTTGCGCCTTGGGCAACATGACGCCCTTGAATTTACCCGTTGCCAGCAACGCCACATCACTGCCATACCAGCTTGTATCAACATCATTCACCCGCAACATGAGCCGGTCTGTGAAGTGGCGGGTGTCAGTATTTTCAAGCCACTGCCTGATGCCTTCCCGGGCATTGTCTTTGGCGTCGGGCGCCACGGCATCTTCAAGATCCAGAATGACCATTCCTGCATGCGTGCCCAGTGCTTTTTCAAACCGCTCAGGGCGGTCACCCGGAACGAACAGATAGCTTTTTGCCGTCGGCATTGTATTCCTCCTGTCCTCGCCTAGATTACATGCTCATCTTTAAACGAACGGATTTCCTGCTCGCTATAACCCACCTCGGACAACAGTTCTTCATTATGTTCTCCCATGGCTGGCGCTGCCTTAAGCGGATGCGCCCCCACCCGAACAGGTGACGCAATGCTGCGTACCTTCCTGCCAGCATGCTCTACTTCTAGAATGCGTTCCTGTTCCTGGATGAAGTCATTATCCAGCGCTTGCGCCACGTCATAAACCGGTGCAGCAGGCACTTTTCCAGCAAATGCTTTCATCCATTCTTCGGTGGTGCGTGTTGTCAGCACTGCTTCCAGCTCTTCTTTCAGCGCATCCCTGTTTTTAAGGCGATCCGGGAACCGTTGATACTCAGGACGATTGATCCACTCTGGCCGTTCAATGGCCACGCAAAGGGTGCCCCAGAATTTTTCCTTGTTGCACATCAGGAAAACCCAGCCGTCTTGCGTGCGGTACAACTGGCTTGGTGTTAACGATGGATGGCTGGAGAAAGGCTCGCGTTTCAGGGAGAATCCTTCGTTCAGGTACCAAACACCCACATAGGCAAGGTTATGGATGGCGACATCATACAGGCTGACGTCAATATCTCGTCCTTTGCCGGTTTCACGGGCGCCAACCAAACCCGCCAGCATTCCCATGGCAGCAGTGGTTCCCGTCATCAGGTCAATAATAGACAGGCCCATGCGGCTGGGCGGCCCGTCGGGCTCTCCTGTCAAGGACAGATAGCCCGCCTCGGCCTGCATCAGGTAATCGTAGCCAGGCCAGGATTTTCTGGAACCCTCACGTCCGTAAGCAGACAAGTGTGCACACACGATTTTTTCATTGTACTGCTTCAGGTCTTCGTAGGTGAGACCCAGTTTTTCGGGCAAGTCACCACGCAGATTATTGAAAACAATGTCGGCATTTTTCAGCAAACGGTGAAAAATTTCCTTGCCCTGTTCAGACTTCAGGTTAAGCGTGATGCTTTTCTTGTTTCGGTTGAAGGCCTGATAGAAATGGCTGTCATTTTCACCAAAGTAATACGGGCCCACATGGCGGCCAACATCTCCGCCATCCGCCTGGTTTTCAATCTTGATGACTTCGGCGCCCAGATCCGCCAGGTGCTGGGTACCGAATGGACCTGCCCCGTATTGCTCGACCGCAATAATGCGCACGCCCTTCAGGGGCAAACTGTTTAATGCGTTCTGGTTCATACCTTGTTTCTCTCTATCATTTGTTTGGCGATAATAATGCGCTGCATTTCATTGGTGCCTTCACCAATCAGCAATAAAGGTGCATCACGGTACAGTCGTTCAACGTTGTATTCTTTGGAATAGCCATAACCACCAAAAATGCGCATGGCTTCCAGCGAGTTCTCCATGCCGGCTTCGGTGGCAAAGTACTTGGCCATACCAGCCTCTGCATCACAGCGCTCGCCCCTGTCATAGGCTGCCGCAGCGGCATAAACCAGCAGGCGGGCCGCTTCGGTACGTGTAGCCATTTCACCCAATTTAAGCTGAATCGCCTGATGCTCACAAATGGGTTTGCCAAATGTTTTGCGAATTTGCGAATACTGCAAGGCTTCTTCCAATGCAGCCTGCGCCACACCCAAGCCACGGGCAGCCACGTTGATACGGCCCAGCTCAAGGCCGTTCAGCACATGCTGCAAACCTCTGCCTTCAACACCACCAATCAGGCAAGACTCATCAACCTCGTAGTCATCGAAGTTCAGCGAGCAGGTATCAATACCCTTGTAGCCCAGTTTGGGCAGTTTCCGGTTAACAATGAAGCCCTTGCCTTTTTCAGCAATGAAAAGGCTCATGCCTTTATGCCTTGGAGTAGCTTCCGGATCTGTTTTAACCAGCAATGCCAGGCAGTTGCCATACATGCTGTTGGTGATCCACATTTTTGAACCGTTAATAATGTATTTGTTACCCTGCTTACGCGCAACCGTGCGAATAGCCTGCAAATCGGTGCCACAATCAGGCTCGGTCAGGCCAACGCCCCCACGCAGTTCACCGGTGGCAAAGCGTGGCAGGTATTTGCGTTTTTGTTCTTCCGTGCCGTTTTTCTGCACGGCCATGGCCATGATCAGGTGCGAGTTGATAATGCCTGAAATGGACATCCATACCTTGGACATTCTTTCAATGATCTTGGAGTAGGTCTGGGTAGACAAACCCAGGCCACCGTATTCCTGGTCAATAATACAGCCAAACAGGCCCATGTCCTTCATTTTTTCAACGATTTCTTCAGGGTAGATATCGTCATGCTCCAGCTGGTGCACATGCGGGGCCACTTCTGACGCCAGAAATTTATCCAGCATATCCAGAATCAACTGTTCTTGTTCAACATCGTGGTTATTGCTATCTTTGCTCATCTTGTTCTCACTCGCTTATTTGGTACTTAATAAATTCATCAATTGGCTGGCACTTTGATTTTCAAGACCCTTAAGGGCTGAAGAAATTTGTGCAATTTTTCCGGCATCCAACAGGTTTTCAGTGTTTTCCACATATTTGGCCTCGACCTCACCATTGGTAATGGGCCGTACATCCGCACCCCGGTTGATAGACTCACGATGCGAAATCACCTTGCCGTCGTTCAGCGTCACCACCACTTCGCCGGAATAGTATTTGGGGAAGTCGGCATCGGGGTCCGGTACGCTAATGACCTTGGCAGCCAGTGCCAGGGTTTCGGGGTCGGTATAGGCCTTCTCATCCAGGGCATCCAACGAAAAGCGGCCAAACCTCAAACCGGTGGCAACAGAGTAAGGAATACTGAATTGGGCCTCATAAGAGTTCGCTGGCTTTTGCTTGTTCTCGGCAGGCTCGCAGACGGTTTTCATGACGCCTGCCGGCACTTTGGCCTCAATCTTGATAATATCTTCAAGATTGAATTGTTTGGCAACAATGGCTGCGGCATCGGTGCAGGCATGCGTGAAGTGACAGGCCGGAATCGGTTTAACCGCAATATTCATCAGCTCCCATTCCTGGCCAATCGTGCTGACGCTTTCTTCCAGACCTTCCAGTTTGAAATCGGCGCCCAGGTGGCTGGCGTATAAACCAAAACGACCCTCATACGTTTCCCTGGGACCCAGGAAGCCGTGCTTGGCCAGAGAGGCTGAGTTAATGGCGGCATTGGCCGCCCAACCTGGATGAATACGCTTGGTCCAGGCGCCATCTTGCAGGAACTCAAGGCTGCCCGAAGCCAGTGACAGGGTAATACCCTGGGCATGGGTCATTTGCCCTGCATCCAGCTTATCCAGCCATGCCGCGGCCAAGGTTGCCCCAAACGCACCAATCAAACCGGTCGGATGAAAACCCACCTGATGAAAACCACCCTTGGCAGCTGCCCCCAAACGGGTGGCAACTTCAATACCCACAATATAAGCGGTCAACAAGTCTTCACCGGATTTTTGCAGACGGTGTGCCTGGGACAGGACGGCGGCCAGCACCGGTGCCGTTGCATGAATCACGCCTTTAGGGTGCGTATCATCATAATCCAGTCCATGAATCAGCAAACCATTCACAATCGCCGCATCACGGGCAGGCAAAGACACATTCATGCCAATCACCGGTACGCCATTGGGCGTGGGCTCCGAAATAGCCAGGATGCCTGCCAGGGTTTTTTCAGCAAAGTCATACTGGGTGGACGCGTAGGCAATGCCCAAGGCATCCATGATCAGATATTTTGCCCTTTCCCTGACCTGTTCAGGAATGCCATTAAAGTTGATGCTTGAAATTTTATCGCTGATGAGCGAGGAAATAGTTTGATTCATTGTCTCTACACCTTTATTTAATTGACTTTAGCGCCGGACAGTTCCACGGCAACTTTCCACTTTTTAATTTCAGACTCGATATAACGGGTGAATTCTTCCGGACTGTTCAGGACAGACAGCGATCCAAGACCATTCAGGACTTTATCCACATCTTCACTTTGCCAATTTTTTTGCAGTGACTGGTGCAACGTTTGAAGTACCTCGTCAGGGGTGCCTTTAGGCGCGGCCAAGCCAACCCAAGCCGTTGCCAGCACATCACCCAGACCGGCTTCCTTCAATGTGGGTACGTCAGGCTGTGCGGGTACCCGCTTGTCGCTGAGCACAGCCAATAATTTGATATGACCTTTCTGGGCCATTGGAATCAGTGCGGGCCCAGTATCCACCATGGCCGTCACCCTGCCCCCCACCAGGTCCGTCACGGCAGCCGGACTTCCCTTGTAGGGAATGTGATCCATTTCCAGGCCAAGGTCATGCTTCAAAAGCTCCATGGCCAAATGGCTGGTCACACCGCTGCCTGCTGAGCCATAGTTATATTTTTCGGGATTGGCTTTCACCATTTCAACAAACTCTTTGGCATTATTCACAGGTACATTGGCATTAACTGCCAGGAATAACGGCACTTCAGAGAGTTCGGCAACGGGACGCAAATCTTTCAAGGGGTCATAGGCCAAATCACCATACAGGCTGGGGTTAATGGAAAGTGTGCCACTTGAACCCACTAACAAGGTATAGCCGTCTGGCTTGGCTCTTACCACATCCATGGTGCCAATAATACCGGCCGCCCCCGGTTTGTTTTCGACAATAACCGGTTGTTTAAGATTGTCCTCCAGTTTCTTGGCCGCCAAACGCGCAATAATGTCCGTGGCCTGCCCGGGAGGAAAACCCACAACAATCTTGATGGGTTTTTCCGGATAGGCTGCCTGTGCACAAAATGAAAAAGCCATCATTCCCACTGTGCAGGCACTAATGATGTGTTTGCGAATAGTATGTCTCACTCTAGGACTCCTTGAATTATTAATATCTTTTAATTATTTATTAACGATTAATCGCTCTTGACGGCGATTTATATTGGCATTTTCACACCGATTATTTATCACCCACACCATGACCTTCTTTGGCCACCAGGAAGGTGCGGTCAAACACCATGATTTGCTCATTTTTTTGGTTGAACGCTTTGGTCCTGACCGTCACAATGCCTTGTGTAGGACGGGTTTTGGATTCGCGCTTGTCCAGCACTTCAGACTCGGCATACAAGGTATCCCCCGCAAAAACCGGGTTGGTCAACGTAATGTCTTTCCAGCCCAGGTTGGCAATGGCCTGGCCACTGACATCATTCACGGTCATACCCAGCACAATGGCCAGTGTCAACCCGCTATTGACCAACAGTTTACCGAACTCACTTTTTTCTGCATGTGCCAGGTCGCAGTGCATGGGGTGGTAATTCATGGTCATTAATGAAAACTGGATGTTGTCCGCATCAGTAATGGTTCGGCCAGGGCGATGCTCATAAATATCGCCAATATTGAACTCTTCGAAGTAACGGCCGTAACGGGCGCGGTAACGGTTTTCACCCACTTTTTGAGGGAATAACATTTTCTATCTCCTTAAATTGACTGGTTTGTCTATTTGTTTGTTTGTCCGTACAAATTAAAGAAAATGATAAATAGTATTTAATTCGCTGTCAAGCAAAAAATATGAAAATATCAGGAAAATAAAATGTATCCAGCATTGGCTGGCTCCGTGTTCTGATGGCACGGGATAAGGACTGGTGAAGGGTTGGATGCAGAAGTCAGGCAAGGCCTGCCAGAGGCCTTTAACAGTGACTTTAACGGCGTTAAGCCGGGATATTGTTTTTCACAAAGACCGAGTTATAACTGAACCGGGTCTCGGGATGGTGGCTGATGGAGAGTTCTATCAACTCACCCTTGCGATTGCGGTATTTGCGGGCAATGCACAGGCTTGGACTACCACTTTTAACCTGTAAGGCATTGGCCTGTTTTTTAGTCAGGGAAGTCGCCGTGATGGTTTGCTCAACTTTAACCACCGTTTCACCAAACTGTTTTTCAATTTCCGAGTGAATGGCCTCACTGCGTTTACCCATAATGCCTTTAATAGCCCGAAAAGCCGGATTAATCCAGATTTCGGTATAGCTGATGGGCAGCTCGCTTTTTTCTGAAAAACGGCTACCAATTAAAAACAACCAGGTTCCTCCCTCTGAGGCCTCGAGCATATCGGCCTGCTCAGCCGTAATCGTAATGATTTCGCTGCTTTGGATAACCAGCGAAGTATCGGTGGCATAACGATAAAAGTCGGAAATATCCATGATATTCTGGCTATAGGCCGTTGTCATATGGGTTGAAATGACCTTTGAGCCAACCCCGGGCTGGCGGGTAACCAGCCCGGATTGCACCAGTTTTTTAAGTGCTTCCCTTACCGTAAAACGACTGACCCCAAATTGCACGCACATATCCTGCTCGGTAGGCAGTAAATCACCGATTTGATATTTGCCATCGGTAATTTCATTGATTAGCGTGTTGGCCAATTGAACATACCGTGGTTGATTGCCTCTTATAAAAGCATCTCTATCTATTTCATGATTTGTAAACATATTTTTGCAGAATTGGTAAAGGTTTCCCGTATTATAAACTTACGCTAAGTTACTTAAGCAGGATTAATGAAATTGCCGGCACAAAGGTAATCAGGGCCAGTGCAACGACTCTGGTTAAGTAATAAGGCATACCCCTTTTGCCACCGATTCTACCGGAATCTTGGCAATACCACTCATGACAAACAGATTCAGGCCAATCGGAGGTGTCAATGTTGCTATTTCAACGTTAGCCACCATAATAACCGCAAAATGAATAGGATCAATTCCTATATTGCAGAAACACATCTGCATTCATCAAATCTGTGTTTTGTGCTTCCTGTCCCACCCCAATACTTCTGTCCATTTGATCCAATGCCTCAAATAAGCCCTTAAATTAGTTTGTGCGGACATTATCACTTTATCAACAATTCAAACAACTGGTCAAATGAAATCTTCTACGGGATTACCTGTATACAGACAAATAATATTGCCGTTAAAGTATTAGCCCTTTCAGTTGTACTTCCTCTTTCCCACGCATTTGAACAAAATATGATGCTTTCAATATCCGGATTTATATTTTGTTTACAAAAATAACAACCGGATATTGAAACAAGGAATATGATGGATTATAGCCATAACCACATGGAGGCTAGCCATGAAAACATCTGTTTTAGTTATTGGCCTTTCTGCATTATTATTGACAGGCTGCATTCATGGCCATCACGGTAATTGGGATCGTTCTGACCGTGATGGATACACAGAAAGAGATCGCGATGACAGGCGGTATGAGCGAGATAACCGCTACGACAACAGGTATAACGACAAACGTTGGGATAGCTGGCGCAACAGGGAAAGCCGTTGACAATGTTTTTCCACGCGTAAATACGTCCTCGTTCCCACGCTCCCGCGTGGTAACGCCTATGCCTGTTATTTCACCACCGGTGAAATAACAGCGCCCTCCCCAATGTCCTCAAGCAATTCAACTTCTTCCTTGCGCCCGGACAACTTGGCGGCAATGAACGCGCATACCATTAGCTGAATCTGGTGAAAAATAATCAAGGGCAGCACAATCGCACCTACCGCCTGACCGGCAAATAATACCTGCGCCATGGGCAGGCCACTGGCAAGGCTTTTTTTCGATCCGCAAAACACCAGGGTAATGCGATCTTCTAACGAAAAACCCATCAACTTTCCAATAAAAGCAGTAAACAACAGCACAATTGCCAGCAACACGCTGCTAACTAAAGTAAGCAGTAATAAAGCCATCGGAGGCATCTGGTTCCATAAGCCTTCATTCACCGCTGCAGAAAACGCCACATATACCACCAGCAGAATCGAGCCCTGATCCACAAATTTCATGAGAGAAGCATGATTGCCAATAAAACCGGCGGTGACAGGGCGGCTGAAATGCCCCAGCGCAAACGGAATTAACAATTGCTGGGTGATGTTCCAGATGGCGTCCAAGGCCAGTTGCGGGTCGCTGGTTGCCGTGCCGTCGGTTATCAGTAGGCTAACCAGCATGGGGGTAATGAAAATGCCTAAAATACTGGAAGATGAAGCACTACAGATGGCAGCGGGAATATTGCCACGAGCAACCGAGGTAAAGGCAATCGCCGATTGTACGGTAGCAGGCAATACGCACAAATATAGAATCCCTTTATACAAATCAGGGGTAAGCATGGGTTCAAGGAAGGGCCGGGACAGCACCCCCAGAACGGGGAAGAGAATGAACGTACAGGAAAAAATAAGCAAATGAAGGCGCCAGTGTGTCGCACCTGCAATAATGGCCTGGCGTGACAGACGTGCCCCATGCAGAAAAAACAGCAACCCGATGGCCATGCTGGTTGCCATTTGCACCACCGGCATCCCACGACCATGAGCGGGCAATACCGTGGCAACCAGAACAGCTACAACCAGCAGCAAGGTAAAACGGTCGATTTTAAGAAAACGAAGCAGGGACTGAAACATGGGATGCGCTTATGGTTAAGGGTTAAAACGTTGCATAACAGGAAATCCAGCTGCAGACCAGGCATACAGTCCACCGGCAATATCAAAAACATTCAAGCAATTTGCATTTCTGGCCTCCAATGCGGTTGCCCGGGCGCCACCACCAGTATTGCAATAAAGAATAATGTTGGTATCGGCATTGTCATTGGCAAAATCAATGACATCACTTTTTTCAAATTGAATCGATCCGGTTATGCTGAGCGCGTTTTGACTCTGTTGGCTGCGTACATCAATAACCACTGCCCCCTTGTCAATGAGCGCCTTCGCTGCTTCAGGCGTCAATGACCAACACTCTTTATGTAAATTTTTATTCATGTCAATTGATAAATCACTCATGGAAATTAATCGCCATCAAGCGGTTGAGCCTTGAATTTTCCTGCCTGGGCTTTAAGATAATGCACAAACCTGTCAGTATTGGCTGGAGCATACTCATCACGACGACGGTAAATATTGGTATTGAATGATGGAAAATGCCAGTTTCCTTTCAGGATTTTCATGGCACCCGAACGAATTTCCTGATCAAACAAAATTGACGAACAAAAAGCCAGGTAGTTGTCATTCAATACCAAATGACGAATAACGGAGTGGGATGAACTTTCAATGCGGTGCTCATTCAATGTTCCACCCAGCCGTTGCCGCTCATGTTCAACCGCCTTGCCTATCTGCCCACTGGAAACAGGAGCAACCAGTTTCTCATGGCCGATCAGATCCTTGAATTGCCAATTGGTAAAGTCGATTTGATTGGTACTGGAAACGCAAAAATGGTATTCCTCTTCGATCAGAAATTCGCTGCTCAGGTCACTAAAATTCTTATCGACCTGCTCAATACCAATCACAATATCCAGCTCCCCTCTTTTCAATTTTTGCAGTAATTCCGGAGTATGCCCTTCCATTAAATTGATATACACTTTTTCCTGGCTTCTAAGCATCAAACTAACTGCGGGCGGAATAATATGAATCATCGAAACAGAGCCGGCACCACAGTTAATACGCCCCTCACTCGCCCCTTTCATAATATCCATGTGGTTCTGAATCTTATGAAATTCGGCTTGAATGGAAGCGATCGGATCAAGCAGGGCATGGCCATAAGCTGTTACTCTCACTCCACGAGCCGACCGCTCCAATAAGGGCACCTGAAAAACATCCTCCAGCTTTGCAATGCTGCGCGTTAACGCTGGCTGGGTGATAGCAAGGGCAGAAGCAGCGGCATTAATGCTGCCATAATCGACCACAGCAGCAAAATGCTGCAGATTTATCATGTAACGAGCCAGTTTCGAGCGCATTTCATATCAACTTTATGAGAAAACAGTCAGGCACACTATAGCCGAAATTATTTTTTCAAACCTATTTCCTGAGCCAGATTCCGCAAAGCAGTGCTTTCCTTTTGAAGCTGGTTCAGCACTTCTTCCGGACTGCCTTTGAGCGCAGCCATACCCAGCTGACTCAGGGCACGTTGATACTCAGGTACATCCTTAATACTAGCCAGCGTTTCACTCAACCGCGCCACAATCTCCTGAGGAGTAGACGTGGGCACCCAAAGTGCCGACCAGACAGAATGGGCTAAATCCGGATAAACATCTTCCAGACGCGGAGCATTCAGCTCAATACCAGGTATGTCCGGTCCGGTTGTCGCTAAGAGGTTGATGCTGCCATCCTGGATATAAGGAAGCACATCGGAAACAGCCAATACCAGGAACTGAATATCATTGGTAACTAAAGCCTGCATGGCAAACGGCATCCCCTTGTAGGGAATATGTGTCATCTGGGTACCAAATTTTTTCTGGATTTTTTCGACATAGAGGTGTATTGGGTGACCCACACCACCAGAACCGTAATTGACAGCTGAGCCATGTTTTTTAGCATAGACCACAAAGTCATCCAGGGTTTTCACATTAGTCGCCTTGCTAGCCAATAGCACATGCAAATGTGCAACCGTGTAACCAACCGGTTTCAGGCTTTGCAGGGGGTCATATCCCAACGTCGGAAACAAAATCGGGCGCAAGGCAAACAACGGTGCTCCTGATGAAAGAACAGTGCTGCCGTCGGGTCTGCTTCTGGATGCAAACTCGCCTGCAATGTGACCACCGGCACCAGGCCGGTTTTCAACCAGCACAGATTTACCTATAACCGGCTGCATATAATTGGCAATCAAACGTAGGGACGTATCGCCAGCCGCACCCGGTGAACTCATTGAGATCAGCTTGATCGGGCCTGCCGATACCGTTGCGTGTGTATTCGCAAGAGCGCTAAAGCCGCTCAGTCCGGCCAGGCTGCCCGCGGCCATGCCCATAAGCACTTTTCTTCTAGTCACATTGATTGTTTGATCATTCATCACTATTGTCCCCTTTCCTCTTTTTATAAAATGACAGATATCTATATATCTCAGCATTCATTTATTTATGATGTCTATGCAATCAAGTAAAATCAAATTGCATTTTCCTCCACGGCAAACACGACAGAGCCTTTTTATCCCATCGGCCCCAAGCGGGTTTGTGTGGTATAGCTTTCTTCCCCTGCTTCTATGCAATCCGGCCATTGCTCGAATGGCAAAAAAGCATATGGATTTTCTGATTGCTTCTTGTGAAAGCTATCCATTTCAAAATAAATCTGCAAGAGATTCACCTCATCAAGTGCAAAATGCAGGGCATATTGAATACCAGGCTGCAATTCCTGCGGAACATGAACGGGCCTCAAGCCTTTTTCAATCAGAAAAGAGCCGGCCTGTCTCAGTTGCTCATAAGTTTGAACCTGCAGACCAATACTTAACAAGGTCGTATTTTCCTTAAACCCCAACATATTGCGCAAAGCAAGCGGAATAAGCGCCACGCAATGATGCTCTTGACCGGTACTAAGATACACGCACTTATACCCCCGATACTCAACTTCTTCGGTCTTTTTCAAACCGATGATCTTGATGTAGAAATGCTCGGATTTTTCCATATCGGCAACAAAAATGCGAACGGGACCAACCTTGGAGACTTTAAAGGGCTGCTGCAGCAAAACACCACCTACATCATAGACATGGGGTTGTGAAGAATGACAGGAAAAGCCCGAACACAGATCGATATTGTGCTCTTTGGCCTGCTGAACTTCCTGTGCTTCCGCCTTTTGCGGCAAAGTGAATGTAACGTATGGCAGCCGCTCATACATGGCTTCGGGCTTGCTATTGCCGCTCCAGCCAATTTGCTCCATACCGTAAAAAAGCTCTACCCGGTGCCCGTCCGGATCAAAGGCATAAACCGCCCAATTGCTGCCGGGCAAGTCACGGCCGATACGACTGATTCTAATATCATTTTCAAGAAAAAATGCGTGTGCATCATTCACTTCTTTCAGGCTGTTAACCTGAAAGGAGATTTGATTCAGGATAACACCTGCCTCATACAGTTTTTTACGCTCTGGGTCCCCTGAATTCGGATTGAGAATAACCAGGGTGTGGTGATCGGTATTGCAAGTCGTAAAGTGTCCCAATATATCGGCATTGGACTTTTTCAATACATCCGTATGCCGCATGCCCAGGACATCAATTAGTATTTTCAGTTTTTCCGGCAGGTTTTCTTCCCACAAACCCAAGTGTCCCAATCTGACAGCCTTGAAGGGCTGCTCTAGCCTGACGCCACCAACATTGTATTTCTTCGGGTTCAAACTCATGGTTTCCTCCTGGTTTCAGGCGTCAAGATGTTTTTTTGCAAATGCCACCACCCTGTTCATCGCCTCAACAGTAGAGGGCAAAGTTGGATGAACCACAGTAAACATTTTTTCTGCATCCCAAACCAGCAACTCAATATTTCCACCAGCTTCGCCATAGCGCAGGGCAAAGCGATCGGCTTCGGTACCCGGCACATCGGACTCAATATCCCTATAGTTGTGCACGTCATCATTCTTCACAGAAAGCCAAAATGCCGGTGGCAAATGCACCTTTTCCTTGCGTTCAAGCATAAGCATTGGGTTAGCTTCCTTCATTGCTTCAGTCGTTTTCCAATAAGCATCCTGCATTTTTACAATTCTGCCCGCCCACTCTGGCGGTGAATCACTATCAAGAAGCCGTTTGGCATGCTGATAGCGGCCGTAAGGATTGATAACAGGCCACAACATAGACACGAACCTGACACTGGCATCCACGCTGGGTGATCCATCGGGCAACTGGATTTCGTTGTAACGTAGATCATCGGGACGCATGGCTACCAACATACCCAAATGTCCGCCACTGGAATTACCGGAAAGTCCGACCCGCTCAGGATCCACCTTAAGTTTTTCCGCATTGGCTTTCAGCCATCGAATGCCATAATTGATATCGGCTACCGATTTAGGGTACGCCCCCTCCTCACCTTGCCTGAAATCCAGAGCAACTACCACAATACCTGCTTTGGCAAAGGCTTGGTGCAAGGCTTCCCCACGGGTCCGATCAAATTTGCTCCAGGCCCCGCCATGCAGTTCTACTATCGCCGGAAACGGCCCATCACCTACTGGTGTATATATACGGGCCAATAACTCACCACCTGGATGCGCCAGATAAACCACATCCTCATAATTAAATTCATATTCCTTTGTCTTCATCCCCATTCCTCTTATTGATATTTTGATAAGTAGTTTTTACTTAAATCAATCCAAGCTGAAATTTCCCATAAGGCACCATGGCCGATTCCCAGTTGGCACTAAAATGCGTACCTGTTGTGAGGGCATCTCGGTACCATGATTGCAAATCATTCCGGTTATGAACAATTTCAGCGCTGGTAATTGAAATCAGCTTTTCAATGCTTTGCCGGGCCATGCTGTTTGCCCAGACCGAATCGCGTCGACAGGCAAAAACATCCCGCTGACCAAGTTCGAGTCCTCTTTTCATCCGCTCATGCGTGTATTGCTGCCTGCGATGCGCAACTGTAATAGCCGCATTCAAATCTGCCGCAGCCTCACCGATTTTGAGCTGAACAATTTGTGAATCCTGTAAATTTGTGGTGCCACGCGAGACTCTACCTTGCATTGTCTGGCAGACATGATTTAATACCCGGCGTCCCAGGCCAAGGGTCACCGGGAGCTGGGTAAAAGTTGAAAAAACCTGTCGTGGCGCACGCAACAATGCATAATCCGGATGTACTTTACTACCTGGGGTGTCCCCTGTTTGCAGAGACTTGTCCACCACCGTACGATGATCAGGAATAAATACATTGTCCAGTAATAAGGTATTGCTGCCAGTACCACGAAGCCCCAGTGTTTCCCAGTCATCCAGAATTTCCACATCATGTTTGGGTACCAACATGTAGCGCATTTCACGGCTTTCACCATTCTGAACAAACACGCCCAACACCAGCCACGAAGCGTGTTTGCAACCACTGGCAAAAGGATAAGTGCCCGTCACACGATAGCCACCCTCGACGATTTCTGCCGTGGCACGTGGTGCCAGACTGGAGGCAACAACCGCCTGTTGGTTCTCAAGCCAGATCTCGTCCTGGGCCTGTTTCGCAAAGCTTGCCGCCATCCAGGCATGCTCACCGTATACTGCCAACACCCAGCCACTAGATGGGCAAGCAACAGACAAATCTTCAACAATTCTTGACAGCAAGGTTGTTGAACCCTCAAATCCGCCATATAACATCGGCTGAAGAATCCTGGGCAGACCAAGCCGCTGGAAATCGGCAAAGGTTTCGTCCGGTAAACTACGTGCAGTGATACAGTCTTTTTCCCTTTGCTGCAAGACCGGTATCAAATGCATGGCAGACTCATACAGTTGCCTTTCTTGACTGCTCATCCAGCTATCATCCACCAGCGAAGCATCGTAAGCCTCCTGACCACAAGTGCGGGCTTCCGAGTATGTAAAATCAAACATTTTTGTCATTATCATTTCATCCATCAATATGCATGAACACCCACACTTTCTTGGTTGGTCAGTGAAGAGTAGTTACCTTGGAAATAGATCAGCGGCAATTCGTTTTCAGTGAAATTAGCACCTACCACCCGTCCAATGAATATCGTATGAGTGGCCGAGTCGATGTATTCAGCCACTTCACAATCAAAGGCCACCAAGGCATCCTTCAGGACTGGCGCACCCGTTTCCAGTGTGTTCCACTCTGCTCTGGAGAATTTTTGCTCCCAATCAATGGGGCTGGCAAACACAGAAGCAATCTGTGATTGAGAATCAGCCAATACATTGACGCAGAATTTTCCGCCCGCCTTGATAAGGCCATAAGTCGCTGACTTACGATTAACGCAAATAAGAATTTGGGCCGGATCGGCAGATAATGAGCAAACAGCAGTAGCGGTCATGCCACCACGCAAGCCAGAGCACTCACTGGTAATCAGTGTGACCCCGGAGGCGAGATTTCTCATCGACTGTTTGAATTTTTCTTCGTTAATTGAATAAATCATTGTCGTGTCCCGGTAAGTTCAAAATAAAACCTATGGAACACATTCTATTTGTTTTTGATCTACATCAAGAAATGCTATTTTTGTCGTAGGTATGCATATCATGCATACCCAGTTTTTGCACCAACAAGCGGGCTATCTCTTCTTTTCTAGAACGAACTTCTTCTAGAGGACCACTAAGGCCAACCGCATAACGCATGCCATTATCATCAGCCTGGGGGCTACGCCAACCATGACACGATCGGAATTGGTGGTGCCTTCAGAATAGGCGTAACACAATTACTTAACTCACCACCGCATCACGCAACTCGGCAGGTAAAAATTGCGCCGCCTGTTCATCAAGCAAAATCATCGCATTCGGATGAGACTTGATTACCGAAGCCGGCAACTGCTCGGTAACAGGGCTTTCATACAGCTCTGCCATGATTTGCGCCTTGTTGGTACCTGTGGCAATAAGAATAATTTGTTTTGATTCCATGATGTCCTGCAGGCCCAACGTAATAGCCTGAGTAGGCACCTCATCCAAAGAATCAAAAAAACGACTGTTATCAATCCTGGTTTGTTCAGTTAGCGGTACCACATGTGTACGGCTGCCAAATGAGGTGCCCGGCTCGTTAAAGCCGATATGACCGTTATTACCAATGCCCAGCAACTGCAAGTCGATGTGACCAGCCTGCTGGATTTGATCTGAGTATTGTTCACATTGCTTGATCGGATCCGCACACAAACCGTCTGGCAGGAAGGTGCGATGCTGCACAAACGCCAGGCGGTTGAACAAATGCTGCCGCATATAATAACGATAACTCTGCGGATGATCGCTACCCAACCCGATGTATTCATCCAAGTTGAAGGTGGTTAAGCCCGATACATCTACATTTTGTTGCGCAACCTGTTCACATAATTTTTCATAAACAGGTTCCATGGTGCTGCCTGTGGCCAAGCCCAATACCGAATCATTTTTTTTCTGAATTTGTGCAATAAGCAATTCACTTACATGCTCTGCAATTGCCTGGGGATTGGGAAAAACATAAAACATAGTCGGTCCGGTAGTGATCAATAAAAACGGTACTTACTGCTGATAAACAGACGGAATTATCCCCCTATTTTTTGATTCATGTTTTGTTTTTTTCGTCTTTTAAAAATTTTTCCAGAAAATGTTGCAAAATCATCCTTTTGCTTTCCCTGTATGCGGAATGGGTCATTAATGATGATTGCTTTCTTATGCTGGGCTTATTAACGCTATAAACTCTATAAGCAATTAATTACCCGCTCACCAATTACATTCATTAATAAATATTTTGTTATTAATAAATACAATTAATATACAAATATTAAAAAAACAAACACCATGAGTAAAAATACACAAATACAACCTGGCTTTACTGGTCCTAAATAAACATCGCCCAGCATTACCCAAAAACCCAATTTATAAGCCAGCAGTTTTGTTAGCCATTCAAATAATTTTTATAATTAACAGTGGCGTATAAAGGCCATTTTATCTATAATTAAGTCCAGCTTTCTAGCTTGGTTAATAGCCTTCCTATTAATCACTCACAAGAAACCAATCATTTATCAAAATCAATTTTAAAAGGCTATAAAAAACATGTCTCGCTCTATAGCATTGGAATCCGTTAAAGAAGAACACAAATCATTAATTGGTTCTTTTAATGAATTAATCAATAAACACAATGTTTCAACCAGCCAGTTTCTGGAAGCCCTCGTTTCCAATCTCTCTTCTGCCAATGACATCGTAGCAGTACAAAACCTGCTCGATAAACGTGTTAATGAAATCCGTACCGAAGAGCTGAACCGTTATATTCAGGAAGGCAAAAAAATGGCGCAGGCGCTGGGCATCGACCCTGCCATTATTGCTGAAGGTTTAACCGGCAAACAAGTAAAAAGCGCAAAACCCGTTAAAGCCAAATATCGCAACAAAAAAAATCCGGAAGAAACCTGGTCTGGCCGTGGCAAAAGACCGGCATTTATTGCCAACTACTTGGCAGAAAATCCCAACAACCAACTTGAAGATTTGTTAATTAACGATTAATTTCAGTTAATGCCTTTTATTTAACAGCATCAACAAAGACGCCACTGTAATCCTGTGGCGTTTTTTCACCAAAACCATTAATAGATGCCATTCAAAAAAACTCCGTTTGGCATTCAAATGGTGCTATTATCTGCTCTGCTTTTTTTGCATACTGGCCTAATTAAAAATCGTCATTCATGCGCTAAAACCCCTCTCTCCTACAACCCATCAATACAGAATCAGCATGAAAAAAACCGATTTGGAAAAACAAAAAACCCTTAAAACAGTAGGAAAAATGAAACAGGAAGGCATTCCCAACCGCTTTTCTACCGACTCAGGTGCACTACTTGACCGACGCGAGCAACGCAAGCTGGACCAGGCACAAGGCCTGGTATCGTTCCCGGTAAAAATCAAACAAACCCTGATAGAAGAAATTCGTGCCCAGGCTATTGCACAAAACACCAGCACCAACGACGTGGTGAATGCCTTGCTGGAAAAGGCCCTGAAAAACTGAAACTGAGCGGGTCTTTTACAGATCCACTCACTCAATACTCAAAAGAGGGTTTCTGTAACGCTGGTGCTCCTTTTCTAAAACGGGCTGGCGTCCTGGACAGCTTGATGGGTGTATTAATCCCAATATAACCATCCTGTTCAATCACCATATTCCTGTGTGCCGTATGTGGATGCTCCAGCAACTGGGCCACGTTATTAATGGGAGCGGCCGGAACACCCAATTCAAGCAAATCCCGAGCAAGTTCCTGGGCGTTGTACTCAAGCAGAATGGCAGAAAGCACCTCACGTAATTGCGACCTGTTTTGCAACCTGTCCGCATTATTCATGAAACGTGCATCTTCGGCCAGGGCCGGATGGTTCAGTTTCTGGCATAACAGGGCAAATTGCCGGTTATTACCCACCGCCAGAAAAATCTCTCCTTCGCCCGTGGCATAAGATTCATAGGGGGCAATATTGGGATGATCATTACCGGTTCTGCCCGGAATCTTGCCACTGTTGAAATAATTGGGTGCATGCGGATGCAACAATGAAATGGCGCAATCATACAAAGTGATATCCAGGTATTGCCCCAAACCACTGTTATGCCGCTCATTCACCGCCATTAAGATGGCAATCGCGGCATTCAGGCCGGTTACCATATCCACCACCGGCAACCCTACCCTAAGCGGATCGCCGTTTTTTTCTCCATTCACACTCATCAGGCCGCACATGGCCTGGGCACAGGCATCATACCCCGGCAGTCCTCCCAAGGGGCCATCGGCCCCAAAACCACTAATACAACAATGAATCAGGGCTGGAAACTCCTGCTGCAGAGTTTGATACCCGAGTCCCCATTTTTCCAGGGTACCTGGCTTGAAGTTTTCTACCAGGATATCGGCATCTGCCAGCAGGGTTCTTAAAAAGGCCCTGCCCTGTTCCTGGGACAAATCCAGGCTCATGCCCTCTTTGTTCCGGTTGACTCCCACAAAATAGGCTGCCGTATCCCCCACAAACGGGGGGCCCCACATGCGTGTTTCATCGCCTGAAGGCGGTTCTATTTTAAGCACATTAGCACCATGATCTGCCAGAATCTGGGTGCAGTATGGTCCCCCCAACACACGCGTCAAATCGATAACTGTCAGGCCGGTTAAGGCGCTATGGGAATGTGATGATTGATTATGCATAACTCTTAATCCAGTTGAATCTTAGCTTCAGCAACAACCTGCTCCCATTTGACCACCTCATCCCTGATAAAGTCATGCAGTTCTGCCGGTGTTTTCAGTTCCGCCTCAACAATCCCCTGTTTAGTCAGGGTTTCCTGTATTTCGGGCTTGGCCGTTGCTGCTCCAAATGCCAGGTTCAACTTCTTGACAATACTTTCCGGTGTGTTTGCCGGTGCCACTATCCCAAAAAAAACACTCACATCATAACCATCCAGGCCTTGTTCCTGAATTGTGGCCAAATCTGGCAACGCCTGTGAGCGCTCTCCACTGGCAAGACCCAGCGGTTTCAGTTTGCCTGCTTTAATATGAGGCAAGGCGGTCAGAATATCGGTAAATGCCATGCTAACCTGCCCACCCAGCAAATCATTCAAGGCCGGCCCGGTTCCCCGGTAAGGCACATGGGTAATATCCGTCCCTGCCATGCCATTGAACAGCACCCCGGCCAAATGGGAGGAAGCCCCATTCCCCGAAGAGGCATACGTTAATGACTGCGGATTTTGTTTACTGAGTGCGATCAGCTCCTGAACATTGTTGGCCTGTATTGAAGGATGAACAACCAGGATATTGGGCAAGTGCCCTATCTTGATGATGGGTTCAAAACTGGTTTGCGGGTGATAGTTCTGCTTTTTATAAAGGCTGGTATTAATCGCAAGTGGGCCCGATGTGCCAAACAGGATCGTATAACCATCCGGTTTGGCACTGGCTACGTACTCCGAGCCAATATTGCCACCGGCACCCGCCTTGTTTTCAACAATGACTTGTGTATTCAGCGTTTCACCCACCCCTTGAGCCAGCCGCCGGGCCAGTGCATCAGTTGGGCCACCGGGTGGAAAAGGCACCACCAGTTTCACCACCTGGGATGGATAAGTCTCTTCGGCGTAAGCCGTTAGCGGCACAACCGCAACGATAGATGATGCCATTATTAGCGTCTTAATATATTTTTTCATTGAATGTCTCCTCAGTGTTCGTTTATGCCGCTTTATAGGGCATAAGCCAGGATTGCCGCGTTTTCTTCACAGAATGATTTTTCCGCAAGCGGATCTTTGGACGCCAGGCGGTGCAGCAACACCTGGTCGGCCAGCAAATTACGGGATTCCATGCCGGTTTTTTCAGCCTCCCAGCGCATGGCTGCCATGGAAATGAGGTTATATAAGGCTGTCCCCACCTGTCGGGCTTTTTCTGGTGTGTTGTTACCTGCCGCCCTGGCCGCCAGTGCAAACGCATTTTCTATGCAACGGGTTTGCAAATCACGCAACGACGCCTTGCAAGGCATGCCGTTTTCCAGCAAGTATTGGGTCTGCCGTTTCAAGGCGGCCAGACCATCACTTTTCTGTATGGCACGCAATACATCCAGGGCCACAATATTGCTGGTCCCTTCCCAGATGGATCCCAAATGGGCATCACGCAACAGGCGCGGTTCTGTCCACTCTTCGATATAACCACAACCACCACGCACTTCCATCGCGTCTCCGGTTACCGTGCGAGCATCGCGACAGGCCCTGAATTTAATTAATGGCGTCAGGATCCGTACCAGGCTTTTGCCTTCCTGCTCACCGTTATCAGCGCGTTCCAATGCCTGCGCGGTTTGAAACATGACCGACCTGCCCTGCTCGGCTCGCATGATCATTTTCACCAGCTGTCGCTGCATCAGCGGCATTTCAATGAGTCTTTTGCCAAACGCGGTTCTGTGCTGACTGAAATAAATGGCCTCGCTCACTGCCCGACGCATTAAGCCGGCCGCCCGCATGCCGTTAGACAAACGGGAATTGTTGATCATGTCGGCCATTTGCTGGAATCCCCGGCCACGCTCACCCACCAGCCATGCGAAGGCACCCTCAAGGCGAATTTCACCACTAGCCATGGAGCGGGTACCCAGTTTGTCTTTCAGGCGTAACAGGCGGTAATGGTTAGGAGTGCCGTCCGGCTTTATTTTTGGCAAGAGGAACAAAGACACCCCCTTGAGCCCTTCGGCCTCTTCACTGCGGGCAAGCACCATGGCAAAACCGGCATCCGGATTGGAACAGAACCATTTGTCACCCGATAGGCGCCAGCTGCCATCTTCCACCAATGTCGCCAGCGTTTGCGTGGCACTCACATCCGAACCGGCGGCCTGTTCCGTCATAAACATGGCACCCTGTTGCAGCTGATCAAAATCCTGGCTGGCCACCTGCGGCAATACCTGCTCCACCAGCTCGGGATCACCGTATTTTTTCAGGGTACGGGCCAGGGAGTCGGTCATGCTGACCGGGCAGCACAAGCCAAACTCTGCCTGCACAAACAAATGCGACAACGCATATTTGGCGGCAGGCGGAAAGGTGTCATTCCAGCCCAACACCCCTTTGCGATGCGACATGGCCGCCAGTCCCAGTTGGGCATAAGCCACCTTTTCCAGCTCAATATAGGCCGGATGCTTATGAATACGATCACCATCGGTACCATTACGCTTGCGCACGGTCAACACGGGTGGGTTTTTGTCGGCAATATCGGCCAACTCATCCAGTGAGTCACCGATTTGCTGGCCCAGGCGGTCAAATACAGGTAACAGATGCGCAAACAAATCCGGTTTCAAATAGGTGCGTAACAGGGATTCGGAATACGGATCCATCCGGAAGTAATTACTGCCGCGACTGTCTGGAATATTATTGCCTTGCATGAAATCACCTTTATTTACATGAACTTGAATAAAAATATCAGTTCATCATAAACAAATTAAGGTATATTCAGAAATACTGTTTTAATGTAGATCCATACATGGAAAATATAGATGACGGATATTGACCTGCGTATACTCCGGTACTTTATTGCTGTTGCCGAAGAGCTCAATTTCAGCAAAGCTGCTTTACGTCTGAACATCTCCCAGCCGCCGCTCAGTTTTGCCATCAAACAACTGGAGCAGGCATTGGATCTTATCCTGTTTGAGCGAAACAGCCGGCAAGTGGTCCTGACCAATGCCGGCATCCGCCTGTATAAGGAATCCCTGTTTATTCTGGGTCATGCCAATTCGTTAAAACATACGCTACATCATGCAGAGGCCCGACCACCCATCCGGATAGGCTTTGTGGGCTCCATGCAATATCGTAATCTTGCCGGCTTGCTGACAGAACTGAAACGGCAATTTCCTGATCTAACGTTTGCGCTGACCGAGGCCAATTCAAGTGAAATCATTCACGACACAGACAGGGGAAATATTGATATTGGTTTTACCCACGCCAACCAGATTCCTGTGGACATTGAAAGCCAAACATTAATGTCTGAGCCTTTCTTGCTTTGCCTTCCCCGGAACAGTCCTCATGCCAGGAAAAAAAGCCTGGACCTGGCCGCACTGAAACACGAAAACTTTATATTTTTTTCCCGTTCGGTTTCTCCGGCCTATTATGAAATGCTGCTTTCCATGTGCGTCAGTGCCGGGTTCTTCCCCAAGGCCAATGACGAAGCCAGGCATTGGTTAAGTATTACCAGTATGGTGTCACAAAACCTGGGGGTTTCGATTGTACCCAGCTGCATGCAGCATTGTGGCTTGCCAAATTTGAAATTCCTGCCTTTCAAGCATACCCAGCGATCTGTAACGGATGTAATCTGGTCAGACAAAAAAGAGAAAGAACTTAAACAGGAAATCGTGGATTTTGCAGCACGTTTTTATGCATCTTTTTGATCATTCGAGAGTTTACACACCTTTCAACCAATACCACGCAATCCCGATCCATTCATGCAAAACACTGGCTGAATCCTTCAAGGCATCTGCCCTGGGAATAAATCGAAGAAAATTAGGCGGGTAATCAGGCATCACGGTGGGGGCTGCAATCACATTAAAACCGGCGCGCTCAAACGTCATTTTGGCCCGTTTCATATGCACCATATTGGTCACCAGCAAAATGGTACTTACACCTTCCCGGCTTAGCGATTCACGGGAATAACTGGCTTCCTCAGCAGTGGTGGCCGGCTCCTTCAAGACCCATCTTACCGGTGTATGAAATAGGGTCTCCAGCTCTCGCTTCATCACTTGGGCCACCGGCTCATCGCCAGGCCACCCGCCTCCGCTAACCTGAATGGGCAGATTTGTTTTCTGGTGTAAATAAGCCGCATAGCGAATCCGCTCAAGCGTGGAAGAAGCGGCGGAATTGCCACCAAACTCGGGTTGGTTACGGTTTACCCCACCACCTAAAACAACAATGGCCTGTGCCGGCCCAACCTCATTTAAAGATAACAAGAGGGGTTCATCATGCAAAGTTTTTACTAGGCGATTGGCAACAATAGGCATACTTGCTACTATCAAGGCAACAATACAAAACAACAATAATGACCGCCCCCATCGCTTAAACCGGCTTCCCAGCAACAGCCAGCTAATCAGCAGAAGTATGATGAGATTAAAGGGAATTAGCAGGGCAGATGAAATAATTTTGCTGGCAAACAGGCTCATGGCGGGTAATAGGTTTTGGCAAGCGCCAATCATTAATAACGGTATTATCCAACAAAAATATTACCCGCGTGCCGTTCAGGCTTATTTATTATTATAGGCAGCCAACAAGTATTGAAAGAGCCCACGGTTACTGCCAGGCCTTTTACCTGGCCTGAACGAAACCAAAAGGTAAGTTAGGCACTATTTTTAGCATTGGCTATCATTACATTCAACTGGCGACCATCAACCAAAAACAGGTTACGGTTATATTTTGCCATTTCACCAGCCTCTTTTTCAAACTGTCCTGTTGTGAAAATATAGCTGTGATGACTGTTTTGCTGGTTCATGACAATCACTTCCTGGGATATCTGGCTGACCCCCACTTTGTCTGCACGCCAATGGCGTATTGAAACAAAGCCGTGGCTACCTTCTTTTTCAATCTGAAAATCGGCAATTTTTTGCAGTTCACCACTCGTGTTTTTTATCTGATAGCCTTTGGATTGAAAAAGACTGGTGACTAAATCCGCAATTTTTTCTTCCGGAAAATTTTTCACAACAGACAACGGTATTCGCTGGTTGTTGAGCTGGACATATGAAACAGCAGATTTCTGCCGCTTCCAGACAAGGTAAACAACAGCAAAAACTGGCAGTAACAGAAAAATGTAAATATTCATATCAGTCATCAGTGAATTGATATATTTATAATATTGAAGACTTCAGCCAAAATCATTTGATTTCCCTTACTTTTTTAATACTGCAAAAAAAATTAACAGTAAAATTATTAGAATTTTTGCTAGCATTATAATACTTAATGCATTTTAAAGTTACCGAAAGGAAACAATTGGTAAAAAAAAACACAAAAACAATGTCAAAAAAAGCAAAGAAATAACCAAAAAATCTATATAAATTACATTTTATTTCAAATAACCCTGCTTAAAAACAATTAAACCTATCTGTACTACCCCTTTCACAATGGAATAGTACAATCACGGTAACACAATCCTACAAGGTCTTCAACAGCATGAGTCTTCATTACCTGGTCACCGGCGGTGCCGGATATATTGGTTCCCACACACTAATAGAACTGCTACAGGAAAGTTACACGCCAGTTGTTCTGGATAATTTTTCCAACAGCAGCAGCAAGGTTTTTGATCGCTTGAAAACCATCACCGGAAAGAACATTAAAGTCATCAATGGAGACATCCGCGATCGCAAGCTATTGGATAACATTTTTGCAGAACATGCCGCACTGAACACGCCCATCCAAGGGGTGATTCATTTTGCCGCCCTGAAAGCCGTGGGAGATTCAGTCAAACGCCCGCTTGAATATTACGAAAACAATGTCGCGGGTACCGTTACTTTGCTACAAGCCATGCTGGCCGCCGGTGTCAACAAGATCGTGTTCAGCTCATCCGCCACTGTTTACGGTGAACCCGAATTTCTGCCCTATACCGAATCCCACCGGATTGGCGCCACCAACCCTTACGGCTGGACCAAAGTCCAGGTGGAACAAATCCTGAAAGACACCTGCGTGGCCCATAAAGAATTTTCAGCCATTGCATTGCGCTATTTCAACCCGATTGGCGCCCATGAAAGCGGCCTGATCGGTGAAAACCCACGCGATATTCCCAACAATCTTTTCCCCTTCATTACCCAGGTCGCTGTTGGCCGCCTGGAAAAACTGAATGTTTTTGGCAACGATTACGATACGGTCGATGGAACCGGCGTCCGTGACTACCTGCACGTGAGCGACCTGGCACTGGGACATGTAAAGGCCGTGAATTACGTCAATGAAAGCGGCCATAGTGGCTTTACCGCCATTAACCTGGGCACCGGCACTGGTACCAGTGTCCTGCAAATGGTTAATGCTTTTGAACGGGTCAACAATATTAAAGTGCCCTATATTATCCAGGCAAGAAGAGAAGGTGACATTGCCTCTGCCTGGGCCAACCCCGAACTGGCTGAATCATTGCTGGGCTGGAAAACAACCCGCAGCATCAACGATATGTGCCGGGATGGCTGGAACTGGCAAAGCAAAAATCCTGAAGGGTATTGATCTGCGATCAATAAAACCTTTCAACCATATACATATAACAAAATATTTCTATTAACCTTAAGCTTCATATGGTTAAATCATTTTCCTGCTTTGTACTTAATACAGAAAATGATTCGCCATGAACAATACGCTTTTTAAGGGTCTCCAAATACTGGAAATGCTTGCTTACAGCAGTCAGCCCATGAGGCTGACTGATATTGCCAACAACCTCAACCTGGTCAAAAGCGGTACCCACCGTTTGCTTCAGGCACTGGTTGACTCAAAATATGTCGTTCAGGACAAAGAATCCGGCAAATACAGCACAACCTGCAAACTCATTGAACTGGGCTCTGCCGTACTTCCCCACCTGGCCTTAAAACAGCAGGCAGAAGGCATCATGCAACAGTTAATGCACGACACAGAAGAAAGTGTTCATTTATCCATCCAGGATCAACATGATGTGGTGTATCTGCACAAAGTAGATGGTCCTGCCCCTATCCCCTTTTACACCCATATCGGTGGGCGGGCACCCCTATACTGTGTGGCCACTGGCAAAGCCCTGCTTGCTTATAAAAACAATTTTTTTATTGAAAAAATAAAGCAAAACCTGAACCCCAGAACCGACAATACCATTATCAACGCCCAACAACTTGAAATGGAACTTCAGGAAATCAAGGAAAGAGGGTATAGCATTAACAAAGGTGAACTAAAAGCAGGGGTTTACGGCGTTGCTGCTCCCATTATCGACAACAAGGGAAATATTATTGCGGCTATCGGACTTTCCGGACATAGTAAGCGTTTTACGACCCAAACGATTAACAAGTATGCTGACCTGCTCATGCAAGCTGCCCAACGTATTACAGGCCTGCATAATGGGCATGATCAATCGGCAAACCTGCAACGACTTATTCTTTCCTGGTAAAAACGATATCACAACAAAACAGGATTGCAGGTTATAAAGTCAAGACAAAACAACCGCCATCATGAAGGCGGTTGCTTTTTTAATTCAGGCCAATATTGTTTTCCTTGATGATATTTTCATAAAGCAAAATATCATCATTACTCTGACTGATAAAGTCTTTCGTGCCCAAGTATGCCGGTATTTGACCAAATTGCAAAAGACGCTCACTCATACCTGGTTTACTCATGACTTTTTGTGCAGCCTTTTCATATTCTTCAATCAAGCTCTGCGGCGTATCTGCCGGTGCAAAGACACCAAACCAGCTGGACGTTTTCAAGTCAATACCCTGCTGTGAAAATGTGGGAACATTTTTCAATTCAGGCAGTTTTAGTGAATCCGGAATGGCCAACGCCTTCAGATTACCATTGACGACATTCGACAGGGTAACGCTATCATATTGATAATCAATTCTTCCTCCTAACAGATCGTTAAGTGCTTCAATTGAACCTTTATAAGGAATATGTAAAGCGCCTATACCCAGTTTTTTTGCCAGAATCAGCGCCTGTAAATGCGTTAAGGTTCCCTGCCCTGCAGAACCATAAGTTATTTTACCGGGATTCTGCCTGTCATACTCAACCAAATCCTGCAATGTTGAGCCAGGAAAGTCCTTACGCACAGCTACAATGCCAATTGATTCAGATAATTTTGCAATTGGTTCAAAATCCGTAAAAGGATTGTAATTAACCTGACGCAGGAAAGGTGTAATCGTCATGACACCTGCCGGCGCCAACAACAAAGTAGCGCCATCTGCCTTACTGCGAGCTACCTGCTGGGCACCTATGGCACCCGCTGCCCCACCTTTATTCTCAACAACAAAACTCTTTTTCATTTCTTTGCCCATTTCATCAGCAAAGACACGCGCCAAACTATCCGCATTACCACCGGCAGGATAAGGAACAACCAGCTTCACCGATGAAATATCCGGCAAATCCGCTGCCATGGAGAAGGGTATGACAGCCAAAACACCAAATATACTTAAAGTGCCTATTATTTTTTTTAAAGAAATCTTCATTGATTTACCCCACCATTACATCTATGAATACTATTGCTCACTTGCCGCTGTAAACGGGCTCGCGTTTTTCCCTGAAGGCCTGCACACCCTCCTTCTGGTCATCACTTTCCCGGACAAGGTTCAATTCCCTAATGGTACGGGCCATTAGTTCAGAAGGGCCCTGCGGCAATACATCACGCGTAATAAAACGCTTGAGGGTCTTTAATACCAAAGGCGAAGCCTTTGACAGTTTTTGGGCTTTTTCAAGTGCAATTTCCACCTGTTGCCCCAATGGCACCACCTGGTTAACCAAACCAACTTCATAAGCCCGCTGGGCATCCAGTATCTCACCGCACAAAATCACATCCATGGCCACCTTATGCGGAATACGGGCAGCCAATCCTGCAATCATGCCCCCGGTAAAGCCCAATTTGGCTTCCGGATATGAGAAGCGGGTATTGTCAGCAGCAATCGCCAAATCACACATCATGTGCATGACCATCGAGCCACCGACAACCCAGCCTGCAGTCGCGGCAATAATGGGTTTTTCCGTTTGTATGCCCACTGTTGGAATGCAACGCCACAATTCAGGCAAGTTCGTCACGTCAGCGCCGGCAGAAAATGCTTTTTCACCGGCTCCGGTGATAACGGCAACCCGCTGCTCCGATAAGTCAAACTCCTCAAAACCCTGTTGAAGCGCCAAGGCCGTATCCTTACAAATGGCATTATGTTTTTCGGGACGGTTAATCGTAAACAACGTTACTTTGTCAAACTGCTCAATTTTTACAACACTCATTTTTATCTCCTGAATTATCTTTAATTAATTTGTGCCCTGGCATCAACCGCCACACACCCACTACCCTGCTGCTTCACTTTAAGTGGATTAATCTCTATCTCAAAATGGCTGTTTTTAAGACTGCAGGCAAGCAAACTCAAACGGTGAATGGTCTGTGCCACCGTTTCCACATCCAGTGCCGGCCTGCCACGATAGGCTTTTAACAAAGGGGCTATTTTCAGTTCGTCAAGCGCCTGTTTGGCCGTTTCCACATGTACGGGCGCCGGTAACACCAGCGTATCTTTCAAGAGCTCAACCAGAATGCCGCCACTACCTATAATGACCTGTGGGCCAAACTGGGCATCATTTCTCGCACCTACAATCAACTCCAGCTCTCCTGACTCCATACTCTGCAAGGAGAATCCTTCAATCCGGGCAGAAGGTAACGCCTTGTTAATATGACCAACCATGACTGTCAGTCGCTGCTCCAGTTCTTGGGGCGACTGGATATTAAGCAATACCCCTCCCACGTCGGATTTATGAACGATCTGACTGGAAACCACCTTGGCAACCATCGGAAAACCAATGTCACTGGCTGCCTTTATGGCCGCAGCAATATCGGCAACAATAATCTCTTTATTCACTGGAATCCCGAACGAAGCCATTAAACTCTTGGTTTCGGACTCATTAAGAACGCCTTTTACATGACTGACATCAGGCAAACCATCCGGCAAAACCACCTCTGGTGAAGCGGTAAAATCAGACCATACTTTCCAGCTTTTCAGTGCGGCCACCGCTTCATTGAGAGTATTGGTAAAAGGAATATTATTGGTAACCAGATACTCTCTGGCAGCATTAGCCGCCTGACCCGGCAACATCACCACAATAAACGGCTTCGCCGTTTTTTCCGCCCCCGTCACCAACCTGGTCGTCGTATTCAATACAGAGGGAGCGGTCGTCAGCACAAACAGACCCGCATCAACACTTTCATCTTTCATGACAATTTCTGCTGTCAACTCGGAAATCCTGTCGGTATCCAGCACATCATGTCTGCGTCCACCCAGATCAATCGGATTGAAAGCCTGACCGGGCGTAAACAATTCGGCAAGGGATGTCGTAGTTTGTTCACCAAATTCTGAAAAAGGGATGTTCTGTTCTGACAGCGCGTCGGCAGTCAGTGCGCCACCACCGCCAGATGTGGTAATAATGGTCGCATTGCCAATTTTCTTGCCAGGAAATTTGGACATGCTCAAGGCCAACAGGAACATGGCCATCGGGTCGTCCATCAGAATAATGTTCTGACTTCTGCAAATTGCTTTCAATGATTCATAATCACCTGCCAGACTGGCCGTATGGGAAAACGCCGCCTTGCTACCCGCCTCCGTTTTTCCTGCCTTGACAGCCAGAATCGGTTTGTTTTTCTCCCGTGCCAATTTAGCCAACTCAATAAAACGTTGCGGTGATTTCAGACCCTCAATATAGGTACAAATAATAGAGGTTTCATCATCATGAATCAGCATTTCAAGAAAATCACAAAGCTCAAGATCTGCCTGATTACCTATTGAAAAACAATGACTAAAACCAATACCTTGCGAGTAAGCCTTGTCAAAAAGTGTTCCCATCAGGGCACCACTCTGACTGACAAAACCAATCGGACTTTTAATGAGGGCATCAACATTCAAGGCCGGTGACGAGCACAAAACCAGTTCATTGGCTGGACTGATCAGCCCCAGACAATTGGGGCCAATCAATCGCATATTGTGTTGCCTGGCTATGTCGACTATTTCATGCTCTAAGACCGCCCCCTCAGGACCAGCATCAGAAAATTTGGAAGTAATGATAATGCCGCATTTGACCCCCTTTTCAGCACATTTTTTAATTTCCTCTTTTATTTTTTCAGTCGGCAATGCCATGACAACCATGTCAGGGGCATCCGGAACAGCCGTAATATCAGGAAAAGTTTTGATGCCAAACAAAGACTCACGTCCCGGATTGATAGGATAAATAGTTCCTTTGTAACCATGACGGATAAGCGTTTTATATAGTCGCCCGCCAAATTTTGTCTGATCCTCGGATGCGCCAATAACGGCCACAGAACGCGGGTTCATAAGTGCAGCCAGGCTGGCAGCTGTAGTGTTAGAAGTCATGTCTCAAATTCCATTTATTGATTTATATATTCGGTTATCCGTTGCTTGATACTGCCCGGCATGATGGACAATATTAATGACTGCAAATCTGCTGCCTGATTACCCTCATCCAGTGCCGTCGCACGATAAATCTGTTGCTGGGTAAACTGAGGCAACCGTTGTGCCTGTAGCAATTCAGTGACCAAACTATCTTGGTCTTCTGGACGACATAAATGAGTTACCAGCCCACAGGACAAGGCATCGGCCGCACTTATTTTTCTTCCGCCGTTGATCCAGTCCCTCGCAGTTGAAGTCCCCACGCGTGCAGCCAGTCTACGACTACCAAGCACCAGGCCAAATTTGGCCCCGGGAAAGGTAAATGAAGAGGTATCCAGGGCAATGCGGTAGGTGCAGGAAGCGAAAATATCCGCACCAGCGCCAATCACTTTCCCCTGTCCCAGGACTAAAGTGACAAAAGGTGCCCAGTAAATTTTCTGCAGCAGCATTTCAATTTCAATAAATCTGGCCAGCAGACTGTCATCGGATTCCGACTCAAGATTGGACAAATCAAACCCGGTGCAAAAGTGCTTTCCTTCAGCACGTATAAGCAATGCTTTTATTTTGTTTTCCAGGCATTGGTCCAACACCTCATTTAATTGCCTGACCAGGTCCCGGGAAAGACAATTACCTTTATGCGCACGCTTTAAGGTAATGGTACTGACTTTTTCATGCTGGCTTAATTCAAATTCCTGACTCATTCTTTGCATTGCCTCGTTAAACCCATAGATTGGCTGCTACATTGGATGAGTAGCCAGAAACGAACCGTTTTCTTTCCGAGGTTCCCGGATAAAAAACATGCCGCTGGATTTTTCCTATATTGCCGCCATATAAATGAATACTGATAGATGTCTGGTCCTGAAAAGCATTACTGACCTGATGAATATCCCCAATTGAAGGCGAAACACAGGCAACATCTCCTTGAGACAGGGTGGTAACCTTGCCAGTCTCTTCAAGAACATTATCTTCATTGAAGGCAAAGTGTCTTTCGGTTTCTGCCCCCCTGAGCATACCAATCACCCCCCAGACAGTATGATCATGAACCGGTGTTTTCTGTCCGCCTGCCCAGACAAAACTGACCAGTGAAAAACGATCCAATGGATCTCCATATAGCAAGTACTGCTGGTAATATTCGGGATGTGGTCGCGCAAAGGTTTCATCCAGCCAATCATCCTGACTGACAAGATCACACATGATTTTTTTTGCCTGTACCAAAATCTCAGGCTCTTTCAAGTCTGTTTTTTCAACTAACCCGGTCAATTTTTTTACTGCATCAAGTAATCGTGTCTGACTCATGCTACGCTTCCTGTTTCAATATGCTACTTATAAAACGATGGTTGTCTGCCCCCTTTTCAGGAGGTGGCAACCGTACTGGCAAATTGGCATTATCAATGCGTATAGGTGAGGCAAAAGTTTGGGTTTGAACCCCATTAGGTAAGGTTATTTCCTGTACCCAGCCCATGTGCCGAACCTGGGGATCATTAAGGGCCGTTTCATAATCGTTAATTCGGCTATGTGGAACCTCAGCATCGTTAAATGCCTTTATCCAATAATCTGTATCCTGGGTCACAAACTTTTCTTCCAGCAATGCTTTTAGCGTTTTCTGGTTTTTTGCCCTGTCCAGCGTGGTGGCAAAACGCGGATCATTGAACAATTCCGGCAGATCGGTTACATCACACACAGACTTCCATAACTTCTGATTGCCGGCTGCGATTACAAAATAACCATCCCGCGATTTGAAAGCCTCATAAGGTGCATTGCGTGGATGAGCCGCACCCAATTTAATGGGATTAATACCCGTACCAAAAAATTCGCTGGTTTGCAAAGCGGCAATACCCAATGTGCAACCAAGCATGGAAATATCGATCCGACTGCCACCCTGGCCGTTTTTCACCTTCATCAGCGCTGAACTGATGGAAAAAGCCGCATATAAGCCTGAAGCAAAATCAGAAATTGGAACACCGCACTTTACCGGCCCCCCATCGGCCTCTCCGGTGACACTCATCACCCCCGAAGCCGCCTGTATCGTGACATCAAATCCCCCCTCATTTGCCCGGGGACCATCTTGGCCAAATGCCGAAATGGAACAATAAACCAGATCAGGATGCTCTTTCTTGAAAGACTCCGCCCCCAAATTCAATCTATCCATCACACCGGGACGGTTATTCTCTACCAGAATATCCGCAGACAATACCAGCTTTCTCGCCAGTTGCTGATCAACCTCATTTTTCAAGTCCAGCACAAGAGAGTGTTTATTACGGTTCAGTGAGGCAAAATTTTCGCTAAACCCTTCATTGATAGGCGGCCATTGCCGTAGTGTATCGCCGGCGGGTGGTTCTATTTTAATAACCTCGGCGCCCATATCAGCCAACAGCATGCCACAAAAAGGCCCCGCCGCAACACTGCAAAACTCAATCACCTTGACACCGGAAAGAGGAAGATTAGGGTAAATAGGCATATATTTTCCTGACGATAATAATAAGCTGACACATGAAAGACATGAGCAAAGTCTAGCTCTTTCCATTTAAAGATCCTACTTTTCTATTTTGTGGAACTTCAAGGATGAACAACACACTGATCAAAGGCATACAAATCCTAGAGATGCTATGCCACAGCGACCGACCGTTACGCTTGACTGATATCGCCAATGAATTGGGACTGATGAAAAGCAACGTGCATCGTTTACTCCATGCCCTCGTTGCACAAAATTACATTATTAAAGATGAAAGAACCGGCGAATACTCTGCCTCCATCAAGCTGTGGGAGCTTGGCTCAGCCGTACTTTCCAAACTGGATTTACGTAAGTATTCAGAAAAATGGATGGACAGTCTGACCCAACTCACTTCAGAAAGCTCACACCTTTCCGTGATAGATAATATGCAGGTCGTCTATGTCCACAAAATAGACAGTTCAAGCCCTATCAGGGCCTATACGCAAATCGGTGGCAGAGTGCCCTTGTATTGTGTGGCAACCGGAAAAATCATGCTGGCCTATCAATCAGATGTATTCATCGAGCGGGTTTCCAAAAACCTGGAACAACACACACCCAACACCATTACGAACCCCAAAAAACTCCTGTTGGAAGTGGAGAAAATTCGCAAACAGGGATATGCCGTCAATAAAGGTGAATGGCGTGAAGGCGTTTATGGCGTCGCCACACCCATCTCCGATGGTTCTGGTAATGTCATTGCCGCCATCGGACTGTCCGGACCGGCCAACCGGTTCAAACCCCAGAAAATAAAGGAATTTGCCCAATTGCTCACGCAAGCCTCTTCGGCCATCACGTTTGCCTTGGGCGGGGGAAACGGCCATTTGAATTTACAAAGAATCACACACCTGTGGTAAGTAAAAACCCTGATTTTTTCGTATCAAGGGAAAACAAATGTGCAGGCCATGAGCAAGAGACAAGTTCTATTATGTGGAAACTTTGTTGTTTAAAAAAAATAAATTCATAATGTACTGAAACAGGTAAAACACATTCACGTGTTTTGCCCCATTCAAACAAACATCTACTTATTGATGGATACCATCCACCCGGGAGGATTAAATGAGCAGTGAAACCTTAAGTTCCGCCACTGACGTCAAAAATCTTGTACACCCTTACACAAATTTGGGAGACCACCTTAACAAAGGTCCCATGATTATAGAGCGCGGGGAAGGCGTTTATATTTATGACAATCATGGCAAACGTTATCTTGAAGGCATGTCAGGCCTATGGTGCACCTCACTGGGTTTTTCTGAAGAACGCCTGGTCAATGCAGCCATTGAACAATTCAAAAAACTGCCTTATTACCATTTATTCAACTCCCGCTCCAATACACCGGCTATCGAACTTTCTGAAAAACTGCTGGAAATTGCCCCTAAAAGTCTGTCCAAAGTCCTGTATGCCAACTCGGGATCAGAGGCCAATGATGCGGCGGTCAAACTGGTCTGGTTTTACCATAACGCCATTGGTCAACCCGCGAAGAAAAAAATCATTTCCCGCTTGCGTGGCTATCATGGTGTCACCGTTGCCTCAGGCAGCCTGACTGGACTGCCTGCCAATCATCAGTTCTTTGATCTCCCCATCGATCGCATTCTTCACACTGACTGCCCCAGTTACTATCATGGTGCCAATCCAGGTGAGTCAGAAGAGGCATTCACACAACGCCTGATCAACAATCTCGAGCAACTTATTCTCAAAGAAGGCCCTGATACCGTTGGGGCATTTATTGCCGAGCCCGTTATGGGGGCCGGTGGGGTTATTGTTCCACCCAAGGGATACTTCGAGGGGGTACAAAAAATCCTGAAAAAATATAACATCCTGTTCATTGTTGATGAGGTTATTTGCGGCTTTGGCCGGACAGGCAACATGTTCGGCAGTGATACCTTCAATCTGAAGCCGGATATCATGTCAGTGGCAAAAGCCCTGTCGTCTTCCTATCTTCCCATTTCTGCCACGCTGATTAGCCAGCCCATCTATGAAAAGATAGCGGAACAAAGTGATGAGGTCGGTGTTTTTGCACATGGCGTCACGTACTCTGGCCATCCGATTTGTGCCGCCGTCGCATTGGAAACACTGAAAATTTATCAGGATAAAAATATCGTTTCCCATGTGCAGGAGGTAGCGCCTTATTTCCTGAGTAAGCTGCACAGTCTGAGCGCGCATCCGTTAGTGGGTGAAACACGTGGTATTGGCTTAATTGCTGCCCTTGAGTTAACACAGGACAAGGCCAGCAAAAAACCTTTTGACCCCTCAGTGAAAATTGAAAAACTGGTCCAGGAAAACGCGGCCAAACACGGGGTTCTGGTACGAGGCATCCGGAATGCCATTGCCCTTTGCCCTCCACTCATCATTACAAAAGAACAAATTGACGAACTGTTTAATGGCGTTGAATCAGGCCTTAATGCAGCGCTGGAAACCGTTGAAGCGTCCAAAGCATCTGCTTGAGAACCATGAGCCCAACATTATCCAAAATCAACCAAAAGAAAAATATAAATTTTAATCATATATGAATTCATTGAATTAAAAATTATATTTTTAAAGGAAAGAAAATGAATAAACTTAAAATCAAGGGAATTTTCAAATCCCTGGTCATCAGCTTTTCACTGGGATTTGCCTTGCCAGCCTTAAGTGCAACACCCAAAGATACCATCATCATGGCGAGAAAAATTGATGACATTAAAGTCTTGGATCCCGCCGAAGTATTTGAATGGGGTAGCGGAGAAATCATCAACAATCTTTATACCCGTCTGGTCACGCTCGATCCCAATGACTTTACCAAATTAGTCGGCGGCGTTGCTGAAAGCTGGAAAGTTTCGGATGATGGCCTGACCTATGAATTTAAAATCCGTCCAGGCCTGAAATTTCATTCCGGCAATCCGGTTACCGCAAAAGATGCCGAATTTTCACTCAGACGTGTTGTCCACCTCAGCAAGACACCGGTCTTTATTTTCAACCAGCTTGGCTGGAAACCGGATACCGTTGACGATATGGTCAAGGCCGTTGATGATTCAACTTTGGTCCTGAAAATTGCCCAACCCTATGCCAACTCGCTGGTTATCAATATCCTTTCAGCCGGCGTCGCCTCTATTGTTGATAGTGTGGAAGTATCCAAACACATTAAAGACAATGACTACGGCTACAACTGGCTCAAAACCAATTCAGCCGGTTCCGGTCCCTATAAACTGGTTGTATGGAAACCCAAGGATGCCGTCGTTTTGGAAGCCAACCCCGACTTTTATCTGGGCGCACCCAAATCGAAACGATTCATTATTCGCCATGTTGCAGAGTCTTCTGCACAAAAACTGTTGCTCACGGCGGGTGATATTGATATTGCCAGGGATTTAAGCGCGGACCAAATCAAGCAGGCCCGCTCTGATGATAAAGTCAAGGTTGCCACTACCGAGAAACTGAGCACCTATTATCTGGGGCTGAATTCGGCCAAAAACGAAATTCTGGCAAAACCAAAAGTATGGGAAGCTTTGCGCTGGCTGATTGACTACCAAACCATGGCCAACACCTTTCTGGATGGTTACTACAAAGTACACCAATCTTTCCTGACCGGTCAGGACGGTTTGCAGGAAACCCCCTACAAACTGGATGTGGAAAAAGGCAAGGCCTTATTGGCTGAAGCCGGTTATCCAGATGGTTTCAGCATCACCATGGATTTGTACAATACCGCCCCACAAACAGATATCGCCCAATCGATTCAATCCACTTTTGCCCAGGCAGGCATCAAACTTAACCTGACACAAAGTGATAAAGCACAGGGTTTGACCAAGTATCGTTCACGCGGACACGACATCATGCTGGCTGCATGGTCTCCCGACTATCTTGATGCGCACTCGACGGCAGAGTTTTTTGTAAGAAACACCGACAACTCGGACAACTCCAAAAACAAGACTGCAGCATGGCGTAATGGCTGGGAAATCCCCGATTTATCCGTCCTGACTGAAAAAGCGATGATGGAGCAGGATGCTGAAAAACGCCGCAACATTTATCTTGAACAGCAAAGAGTTGTCCAGCAAAACTCTCCCATGATCATGCTGTTTCAACTGATTGAAAGTTCAGTTTTACAAAAAAATGTGAATGATTTCATTTCAGGACCCGGCTTTGATACGGCCCTCTACTGGAAAATCGAAAAAACCCAATAAACCAACCAATTAAATTGACAGGAATTGCATTTTGTCTAACACACTCAATTTAAAACGCATTGGTACATACTTCAGGATAGCAGGCGACCAGACACTCACTTTACTGATTACGGTGCTTGGCCTGCTACTCATCACCTTCCTTATCGGACGAGTGATCCCGATTGACCCGGTTTTAGCCATCACAGGAGACCGGGTCAGTCCTGAAGTTTATGCAAAAGTCAGGGATGAATTGGGGTTAGATCTGCCACTTTGGCAGCAATTCCTCAATTACCTAGGCAATGTCCTGCACGGCGACTTTGGCACCTCGGTACTGACGTCACAAACGGTCCTGCACGACATTGCCATTTATTTTCCTGCCACCATTGAGCTGGCAGTAGCAGGCACCTTTATTGGTGTCATTTTCGGTATCCCGATGGGTATTGTTTCAGCCGTTTATAAAAACAGCTGGCTGGATCAGGTCATCCGCGTCATATCCCTGGTCGGCTATTCAATCCCCATTTTCTGGCTAGGCCTGGTTGGCCTGCTTATTTTTTATGTCAAACTGGGTTGGGTTGCCGGCGTTGGACGCCTGGACGTTGCCTATGAGTACACCATTGAACGGGAAACCGGCTTTATCATGTTGGATGCCATCATACACGGACAGTGGGATATTCTTGCCAATTTCCTGTCACACCTGATCCTGCCCGCCAGTCTGCTCGGTTATCTCTCCATGGCATATATTGCACGCATGACCCGCTCTTTCATGCTGGAACAGTTAAGCCAGGAATATATTACAACCGCGCGCGTTAAAGGCTTAAGCGAGTTTAGGGTCATTCATCATGCCTTCAAAAATACATTGACGCAATTAGTGACCGTCGTGTCACTGACATTTGCACACCTGCTTGAGGGAGCTGTCCTGACAGAGACCGTTTTTGCCTGGCCCGGTATTGGTCTTTATATTACCAACTCTTTATTTTCTGCTGACATGAACGCGGTACTGGGAGGAACGACGGTTATCGGCATTTGTTTTGTTGTCATCAATATATCGTCTGATGCACTTGGACGATTTTTTGATCCACGCTTTAACAGGGGCTCAACATGAATTCATGGCTCTTATCCGAAACACCCGCTTCCCGCTTTCAGGCCACATGTGGGCAACTCTATGTGATTTTCCTGTCATTCATCCGCAATCCACTTGCTGTCATTGGGCTGCTGATTGTTTTGACCCTGGTTATATGTGCATTCGCCGCCCCCTACATTGCCACTCATGATCCTTATACGCAGTCGCTTAACGATCGTCTGCTGGCGCCCAGTAGCGAACACTGGCTGGGTACGGACCATCTGGGACGGGATATCTGGAGCAGAATTGTATATGGTTCTCGTTCAACCCTAACAGTTATTGTTACCGTGGCCATTATTGTTGGCCCTATCGGTTTACTCGTCGGAATTCTGGCCGGTTTTTCAGGTGGCCTGATTGACCGTATCCTGATGCGCATAACGGATATTTTTCTGGCCTTTCCCCGTCTTATCCTTGCTCTTGCCTTTACCGCCGTGCTGGAACCCGGTCTGTACAGTGCCATTATTGCCATTGCCATTACCTCTTGGCCAGCTTATGCCAGGCTTGCACGTGCCGAAACCATGATTCACAAGAACGCCGACTTCATCCAGGCCATCAAGCTGCAGGGGGCCTCTACCCTGCGCATTCTGTACGGTCATATCGCGCCGCTTTGCTTACCTTCCATCATTGTCCGTCTTACACTGGATATGGCCGGCATTATTCTTATTGCCGCCGGTCTGGGTTTTCTTGGACTGGGCGCCCAACCTCCATTGGCCGAATGGGGCAGCATGATTGCCAGCGGCAGGGATTATCTGCTTGATCACTGGTGGATAGCCACGATACCGGGTATCGCAATATGTATTGTCAGTCTGGGCTTCAACATTCTGGGCGACGGTTTAAGGGATGTCCTTGATCCCAAGACGAGGTAGAACATGCAAAAAAAAATTTTAACCATCAAAAACCTTAATGTGACTTTTTCTACCCCAAAAGGTCCCTTCCACGCTGTCAAGGACATCAATTTCAGCATGGGAGTGGAAAAAGTCGGTGTTGTGGGAGAATCAGGGTCAGGCAAATCCATTACCAGCAAATCAGTCCTTGGTTTATTAAGAAAACCCACGCGTGTTGAAGCGGATGAAATATCATTTCATGACATCGATTTGCGCAATCTGGACAACAAACAATGGCGCAAAATCCGAGGCCGAAAAATATCCATGATCATGCAAGACCCGCATTACTCACTTAACCCGATCATGAGCGTGGGCAAACAGATTATGGAGTCTTACCTGACTCATCATAAAGTCAGTAAAGCCGAAGCCAAGGCCAAAACGCTGGAAATGCTGGAATTGGTCAGAATCAATAACCCCGAACGTGTCTTTGATGCTTATCCACATGAAATCAGTGGTGGCATGGGACAAAGGATCATGATTGCCATGATGCTGATACCTCAGCCGGAGTTATTGATTGCCGATGAACCGACCTCTGCCCTGGATGTATCGGTACAGAACCAGATTCTGTCACTCATCAATGAAATGGTCACCCGGCGAAATATGGGATTGATTTTCATCAGTCACGACCTGAACCTGGTTTCCCGATTTTGCGACCGGGTGCTTATCATGTATCGCGGGCGCATTGTAGACGAATGCCTGGCTTCTGAATTGCATGCATCAAAACACCCTTATACACAAGGTCTTCTTAACTGCGTACCCAGCCTTGATCATAAGAAGCCACGACTTGAAGTGCTTAATCGCGAAAAATTGAGGAGTTTTGAATGAGTCAGGTAATGATTAATGTGTCAAACCTGAATGTGTCTTTTGGTGCCAATCAGGTATTGCATAATATTAATTTCAAGGTTGCTGCCGGTGAATGTTACGGTCTGGTCGGAGAGTCCGGTTCAGGAAAATCCACCATCCTGAAAGCCATTATGGGACTGAACAAGCACACGGGAACAATTGAAATTGAAAACACCCCATTAGTCAATCATAAACGTGACAAAGCCTTTTATCGTAAAGTCCAAATGGTATTCCAGGATCCTTATGGATCCATCCACCCCAAACACGCCATCGACCGGATTTTATCTGAACCGCTATACATTCAAAAATTCACGGATATTGAAGCCAGAGTATGTAAAAGCCTTGAAGAAGTCGGCCTGAACCGGAGCTTTCGCTACCGTTTTCCTCATCAATTGTCAGGAGGGCAACGCCAGCGTGTTGCTATCGCCCGGGCCTTAATTACCGAACCGCAAATTCTGGTCATGGATGAACCGACTTCAGCCCTTGATGTGTCCGTGCAGTCAGAAATACTGAACCTGCTTGACGATTTGCGCAAGGAACGCAATCTTACTTATATTCTGGTCAGTCATAATCTGGCGGTCATTGCCCATATGTGTGACAAGCTGGCAGTCATGAACCGGGGTGTCATCATAGAAGAAATGACGCCCGACGTACTATTTGCCAAATCAGCCAAAGCACCCTATTCAAGGGAATTGATCAAGGCCAGCCATGGTTATGAAGCCGTTGAAAAGGCGGCCTGAACGATAAAACATTATTGATACAAAAAACCCCATTGCAAAATCCACGCCTTGTCTGCCAAACGTTCTATGGCAGACAAGGCGTTTTGCATTACGCCATTGACACCGCTTCATATTTCCTTATAATAACCATAAGTTCACAAAAAGAACATATGTTCATATTGCGAACTTTATGACTATATAATATGGAGACTTTACATGTTTATTTACAAGAAAATACTTACCCTGCTTGGCCTTGCCAGCTGTATCGCACTTGCGCCGCTAGGTTCGGCCCAGGCCAATGCCTCACAATACCCCAATAAACCCATCAGTCTGGTCGTTGCCTTTCCGGCAGGCACAACGTCTGATTCCATCGGACGGATTTTTGCTTCGGAGCTTGGCAACGCTTTGGGGCAAACCGTTGTGGTTGAAAACAAACCCGGTGGTAACGCCACAATTGGTGCAAAATACGTGGTTAATGCCAAGCCGGACGGCCATACCATTTTTCTTACCACCAACACCCCAATTTCAGCGGCTCCCTGGTTGCTGAAGAATGTTGGCTATGATCCCATCAAAGACTTCACGCCCATCGGAAGAATCGGTAATCTTCCCTTTGTCCTGGTTGCCAATAACAATATAACTGTCAACAAAGTGCAGGATCTGGTTGGCATGGCCAAAAAAGACCCAGGTAAAGTCACCTATGCCAGTGGCAATGCCACAGGCATTCTGGCTGGTGCCACCTTTGCCAAAAGGGCGGGTATTGATATGCTGCATGTACCGTACAAAGGCTCCCCCAATGCCCTGACCGACCTGATGGGTGGCCGGGTAGATGTCATGTTCAATGATCTGGCCTCCAGCCTGCCCTATATCCAATCCGGCAAGATCAAGGCAATGGCGGTCGCCAGTGCCAAACCCAGCGCCATCGCACCTGAGCTGGAGTCCATGGAGGCAGCGGGTATCAATAACTTTGACCTGAGTGCCTGGATGGGTTTCTTCGGCCCCGCCAATATGGACCCTGCCATCGTTGAGCGCCTAAATGCAGAAATAAACAAAATCATTGCCAACCCCGAGGTCTACAAAAAACTCTCCGATATGGGGTTTGATGCGTTCGGTTCCAAACCGGATGAATTCGGGCAATTTGTAGCCGCCCAACTGGATGTCTGGGGCGAAATGATCAAGGAAGCCGGCATTGAGCCGCAATAACATTTTTTAATTTAATCATAAACAATCAGTTTGATCCCGCATAGACAGTCTCCGGCTATGCGGGATATTTCTTTAGCAGGAACGGGAAATTTCAATGTCTCCTACCATAAAAAAAACCAGCTACGATCAGGTATCGGTTGAATATCTGGTACAGGGCTCTGGCACGCCCATTTTATTTTTACCGTCACTGGGAAGAGGACAGGCCGATTTTGACGAATTGGCATTACTCATGGAACAAAAAGGATTCAAGGTAATACGTCCGCATCCAAGGGGCATTGGTGCCAGCCAGGGCCCCATGACGGGTATTACCCTGGAAAATCTGGCGGCAGATGTGGCGGCAGTCATAAAAGCCGAAAACCATTCATCATGTATTATTGCCGGGCACGCCTTGGGCAATTTCATTGCACGCATGACCGCAACCCTGTTTCCTGATCTTGTTCGTGGTGTTGCCCTACTGGCCGGCTCTCCGGGTAAAACACCCTCAGGCGATCCATCTATTCCACCAGATATCCTGGTATCAGTCAGCCAAAGTGGAAATCTGGCTCTTAGTGAAGCAGAAAGAGTCAGCCATCTGAATAAAGCCTTCTTTGCCCCTGGCAATGACTGTCATTCCTGGCTTCAGGGCTGGTATCCAGAGACCAAAAGAATGCAGTGGGATGCATGGCATGCGACACCAATTGATTCATTCTTCAAGGCAGGAAAGGCGCCCGTACTGGATTTGCAGGCAGCACTGGACACCGTCGTTCCGCGAAAATACACGAATTATCTTAGAAACGAACTGGGTGAACGTGTAACGGTTACCGTCATTTCCAATGCCGGCCACGCCTTAATCCCTGAACAACCCGAAGCCGTCTGTGAGGCCCTGACAAACTGGGCGCGATCCTTGCAAACAGACACAAAACGCTAAGAACCTGATTTGGCAAACGGCTCTCGAACACTCTCAAACCGTTTGCCAATAGCCCTTTTTTTCTACGACTCCACAAGCGTGCTAGCGCTTTCAAGCAGCATGACGCACTTCACCCACCCGGTTTTCTTCATAATTTAAAAAAGCATCGGAAATATGCTGGACACTTTCCTGATCATTCACGATACGCAACAACATATTGGCCACGTATTTCGGACTGATCACCTGCATGAAATGCCCTGAAGGAACAATCAATGCTTGCGCAGCAGGACAAAGGCCGGACAACCGTCTGATTTCCGCGGGTGGACGCAATACATCAAACTCCCCCCCGATAAACACCACTTTGCCGGATAGTTTGGCCAATGCATCGGATAAATCCAGGCCCGCCAGCATTTTATAAATAGCTCCCAAACTTCTTGAGTCGGAGGCTAGCCAGGCACAACGATAATCATGATATTTCTGTTTGTCTGTTTGCAGGCTTTCAGGAAAAGCCAGATCAAAAATTGCCTGGCCTTCGGCACGGATACCTTTCAGCGCTATCTCACTGGCTTTTAGCATGGCATTATCGCGTTTTTCTGCCGCAATACCACAAGCGGGCGCAAAGGCCACCAAGTGACTGACCCGCTCGGGATAGCGCGCGGCAAAACCGATCGCTATCCCCGCACCTACCGCCACCCCGGCAAGGACCACAGGCTGCTCTATACCCAGCTTGTCCAGCAGCATGACCAAGTCCTGGATATGCTGGTCTATACTGACTTCATCAACGATTTTTTCAGACAGTCCAAACCCACGCTGGTCATATCGCAATACCTGTGCCGAAGCCGGGAAATAAGACAGCGTTTGCGTCCAGCTTTCCAGTGTCCCACCCATTTCATGCATCAATACATATACAGGCCCTTTTCCTTGCCTGAATTCATATCTGATGGCGCAATCATTCACTTCAATCCAAGCCATATCAATCCTTAGAACATTTCCATAAGTTTGGCATGATCGCCTTCAAAGTCGGCAGGTACACCCCTGTAGATGATTTCACCCGACTTCATGACCACCACTCGATCCGACACATTAAGTGCTTCACCCACCTGCTGCTCCACCAGCAAAATGGACATCCCTCTTTGTTTCTGCACGGCCCTGATCGGCTCCAGCAGATCCTGGAACAATTTGGGTGCCAAACCAATAGACGGTTCATCCAGCAAAAGAATGGAAGGTTTGCATAACATGGCCCGGCCAATGGAAACCATCTGCTGCTGACCACCCGATAACTGACCTGCCTTGCGGGTCCAGAAATCCTTCAGCTTGGGTAAAACCGCCAATACTTCTTCAACCCGCTCGTCAGCCACCGGTCCGGTCATTTTGGCAGACCACAATGCCAGTGCAAAATTTTCCTTGACGGTTAATCCGGGAAACACGCCCCGGCCTTCAGGCACATAAGAAATGCCATGCCCTGCCATATCGCTGGGAGAAGGCACGATATGTTGACCATTCAGCAATACCTCACCCGCTGAATAAGGCTGCAGGCCGAACAGGACTTTCAACAAGGTGGATTTACCAGCACCATTATGGCCAATCAAACATAAAATCTCATTCTTTCTCAACTCAAGATTCATGTTTTCAAACACATTATGATCATCGTAGCCCGCCGACAGGTTTTTGGCCTCAAGGGCAGCTACTGTTTGATAGGCAGCAGTGGCTGCCTCATTGTTTTTAATTTCCACTCTGACTCTTCCCAAAATAAATGGCAATTAACTCTGGATCGCGCAATACCTTCTCAGGCACATCTTCCGCCAGTTTTTTTCCCTGATCCAGAAAAGCAATGCGGTCGGCAAGTTGGGTCATCACATCCAGATTATGTTCAATCAGGCAAATCGTCACGCCATCTGCGGTTGCTTCACGCAGAATATTGATAAACCGGTTACGTGAGTTAAGATCCAGACCCGAGGCTGGTTCATCAAGCAACCAGATTTTTGAACCGGTTGCCAGAATACGCGCCAAAGACAAGAACTTAGTTTCGGCATAAGACAAATCCACCGCCCGCTTGTCAGCCATGGCAGACAAGCCGGTCCTTTCAAGCGCCTTCTCAACCGTCTCCAAACGTTGATGCCAGGCCGCTTTGCCTCCCGGCTGCCAAAACCATGATTCCGGCTCAACGGCAACCAGCACATTATCGCGCACGCTCATATGGGTAAACAGGCGCAAATCCTGGAAACTTCGGGCGATGCCCATTTGTGCAATACGATGCGGCTTCTTGCCAATAATAGATTTACCGTTCAGCAGCACGTCACCGGCACTGGCCACCAGATTACCCGTCATCAAGTTGAAAATAGTGGTTTTACCGGCACCGTTAGGTCCCGCCAGCGCCGTTACCACCCCTTCCTGAAGGTCCATATCCACCGATTGGACAGCAGCCAGACCACCAAAATTTTTGCTCAAACCTCGAACAGAAAGCAGTACATTCGACATTTTTATTTCCCTCCTGTTTTACCGGCAATGCCTGATGGTTTGAAAATCATCAGCACAGCCATGAGTGAGCCATAAATAAACTGCTGAACCGTACCGATTTCCGTAGGGGGAATAAAGGGAATAAAGGTCAGAATGGCAGGCAATATCAACAAAAAGACAGCACCAATCAACGGTCCTGAAAGCGTGCCAACCCCACCAATAACCACCATCGCCAGCATCAGGATAGACTGTTCAAGCGTAAAACTTTCCACGTTGATAAAGGCCAGATTAAACGCGAACAGCGTACCTGCCACTCCCACAATGGCACACCCGACAACCATCGCCAGGGTCTTCAGCAAAGGAACGTTCTTGCCAAAACTTTCTGCCGCGCTTTCATTATCACGAATCGACATCAGGGCACGACCAAAGCTGCTTCGCATGAGGATCTGGATCACAGCCAGTGAGAGCAGCAAGGCAACCAGACACACAATCAGGAAAGCGCCCGGCGAAGACACATCAAAGCCAAACAGGGTTGCCGGTGGAATACCCACCAGGCCACCATGCCCGCCCGTCAGGGAATGGGCTTCACTGAAAATGGTAATACCCACCATTTGCAAACCAAGACCGGCGGCCACAAAGTACTCACCCCGCACCCGCAATGCCGGCAAGGCAAGCAAAAGCGACAAGGCTCCGGACACCACGGCACCAATCAGGCTGGCCAACAAAACATCTGGCACAATCAGCAAGGCAAACTGGGCACCGGCATACGCCCCCAGACCAAAGAAGATGGCATGGGCAATACTGAAAATACCGGCATAACCAACCAGCACATTCAGGCTGGCCGCCGCAATACTGTAAATGGTGGCCAGTGTTAACAGGTTAAGAATATAGTTAATCATCGTTTGACTGACGCTCCAAACAGGCCACTCGGACGGAACATAATAAAGGCGAACAGAATAAAGAAGCTGACTGCCTCACTCCATTGCGTATCCACGACGGTAATGACCAGGTTTTCAATAATTCCCAGGAACAAACCAGCCAGCGCAGCCCCTTTCAGGCTGCCAATACCTCCTACAATCGTGGCGGCAAGACTGATCAGCATTACCTTGGAGCCGGATGAGGGCTGAATGCCAATGGAAATACTGGTTAAGATGGCAGCCGGCACCACCAAAGCCGATCCAATCACAAAAGCCAACACGGTAAGATTCTTCGCATTCAAACCAAAGGCCTCCAGCAAACCCGGGTTTTCAGACAGTGCACGCAGGCCCAGTCCGGCATTTTTCTTTTCCAGAAAAAGCACTACCAGGAAAAACAACACCACAGACACGCCGATCGCCACTGCCAGGATGGGGGCCAGATACAGGCCTTCCACCACCTCACTGGCCATGGTCAGCGACGAGCTGACCGTTACCGAACCGCGACCAAAAAAATACTGGATCAGGCTTTGTACGGCGATACTCACCCCAAAGGCGGCCACAAACACGGTAAAAAACGATCCTTCACTGCGCTGGATGGGACGATAAATAAAAACGGCCATCAATATGCCTGCCAGTATCGCCATGACAAAGGAAACCAGGGTTGCCCAAGGCCACCACATGCCCAGCTGGACACACTCATAAAAGGCATACCCGGCTATCACGAAAGTTGCGCCATGCGCCACATGAAATATTTTGGTTGCACCAAAAATCAATGCAAAACCGGCAGCAGTCAGCGCATATAAAATGCCCGTCTGAATACCTGAAGCCAGAAGTTGAAGAAAAAGCATTATTTATCCCTTTTGAAAGGAACCATTAAAAACAGTGATACAAAATCCAGACACCCACAAAACCGGACAGGAGCGGTCTGGTGCTGTTACTGCGCACCAGACCCTGTCCTGTTGCAATCAGGCAAAGCCAATTACTTGATTTTTTCTGTCACGCCGTTGACGATTTTATTAATCTGCATGGCAGCGGTTACGGTACCGTCATGGAACGTTGCCTCACCACCGGCCAGATCAAACTTGCCAACCCGCTTCAGCTCCTCCACCAGCGCCTCTCCCGTGATGGGTTTACCCGCCTCTTCCAACCCTTTGGCCAGATAACCGAACAACAATCCGCCGTTGTAATAATTAAGACCATAGGTGGTTGGTTCGGTTTTGTATTTCTCGCGCCAGCTCTCTACAAAACGCTTCATGATGGGTTGATCCGATTTCCAGTCAGCGCCCTGACTGGTGAAAATCAGGCCTTCACTTTCGGGCAGTTTTGAAATGGAAGGAAAATTGGCGGCACCATACGTTAACAGTTGCTGCTTGATACCGCCATCTCGCACCTGCTTGATGATGTGACCAATCTGGGAAATATTGGGGCTGGCAATATAGATGGCATCCGGCTTGTCACTGCGCAGCTTGGCAATAATGGAAGAGAACTGCTGCAGATCAGGTGGAACGCTGTATGCAGAAGTGACGGTACCCCCCATTTCCGGCAACCCGGTTTTCAACTCCTGCAAAATACCCTGTCCCAGGGCATCATCAACATAAATGACCGATATTTTCTTGATATTGTTCTCACTCAGCCACGGAATCAGGAATTTCACTTCCTGGTTGGCCAAAGGAATAATATTCCAGAAATACGGGGACAATGAAGCCAGATCGGGTCCCACCGCCCCACCGTTGATCATCATGGTCTTGGCCCGCTGACCAATTGGTGCTGCTGCCTTGGAGACGCCCGTAAAGCCAACCAGGGCATAAACAGCCTTGTCTACACTGGTCAGACGGCTCATGCCAATTGCCCCACCTTGGGGCGTACCCAAACTGTCCGCGCTTTTGATTTCAACATTGCCCTTAAGCAATTTATCTTCCTTGATATGATCAAAAGCCAGTTGCACGGCATTGGTATAAATGCTGCCCGCCTCGGCATTGGGACCAGACATGGGAAACAGGGTTCCCACAACATAAGGCCCTGACTGGGCATTCGCGCTCATTGAAACCGCACCCAATAAGGCCAGGCCTGATATGAATGAAGTAATTTTCCTGTGTTTGTACATTTATGTCTCCGTTATATGAATTACTTTTTCCTGCTTTTTAAAAAGAAAGCGCTGCTTCCGTCCTTTCCTGCAAATACTCCCTGCTTACACCGGGTGCCATATCCCTCACCTGGAAACCTGTTTCAGTGATATCCAGGACCGCCAGATTGGTATACACCCGTGATACCGCCCCGCTAGCCGTCAATGGATAAGCACATTGATTCATCAAACGGGGTTTACCGTCTTTGGTGGTATGTTCCATCAAAACCCAAAGTCTTTTGGCACCCACTGCCAGATCCATTGCCCCACCCACGGCGGGTGCGGTATCTGTTTCTGAAAGCGCCCAGTTGGCAATATCCCCGGTTTTGCTCACGTCATAAGCGCCCAGGACGCATAAATCCAGGTGACCGCCACGAATCATGGCAAAACTGTCAGCATGATGCACATAAGAACCACCTTGTTTCAGGGTGATATATTGCTTGCCGGCGTTAATCAGCCATGGTTGAATTTCATCTTCGGCCGGTGCAGGACCTATGCCTATCACTCCATTTTCCGAGTGAAAAATCACTTCTTTGTCTTCGCCTACATAATTGGCCACCAGTGTCGGAATACCAATCCCCAGATTCACAAACCATCCATCACTGATATCCCGTGCCAGACGCGCTGCCATTTCATGACGGCTCCATGGTTTCACGCTTTCATTTACTGCTTTCTCTGTTAATGTTGTCATTTTTTTCTCCTAGAGCTGGGGTGATCCGTATGGAAGATGCAGTACGCGATCCACAAAGACGCCAGGGGTAACAATGGCTTCGGGGTCCAGCTCTCCCAGTTCTGCGGTATGCTGGGTTTGGGCAATGGTTAATTTGGCGGCCATGGCACATACCGGATTGAAGTTTCTGCCCGACTGCTTATAAGTAAGATTGCCCCAGCGATCCGCCTGCCAGGCTTCAATCAGCGCGACATCACCATGCAATGCCTCTTCCAGCACATACTTGCGGCCATGATATTCACGGATTTCTTTGTTATTGCTTAACAGGGTATTCACACCCGTTGGCGTATAAAAAGCGGGAATGCCCGCACCGGCAGCCCGCATGCGCTCTGCCAGCGTCCCCTGTGGCACCAGCTCCAGTTCAATTTTTCCTGCCTTGTACAGACTTTCAAAAATGGTCGAACCGGCAATCCTTGGAAAGCTGCAAATCAAGCGACGAACCCGACCCGCTTCCAGCAAACGGGCCAAACCAATCTTGCCATAACCCGCATTGTTCGCCACGATCGTCAGGTCTTTGGCCCCCTGCTCAATCAGACCTTCAATCAGGTGAACCGATTGTCCCACCGCACCAAACCCGCCCAGCAGGATGGTTGAACCATCCTGCACCCCTTCCAGCGCTTGCGCTACTGAATTAACAAACTTTGAAATCATAAATTACCTGATTATTTGATTTTCAAGGACAGGTTGCACTGGCAGCCATCGAGAATGTTTGCATACCAGACATTTGTCCAAATTATAAAGAAAAAAATAAAATGCTTATAATATGGTTTGTACTAATAACCGGTACAAACCATTAACGCATCTTTACTCAAATTTGGAAGAGCGTGGCGCCGATCCGGTAAAACCCTCATTAACCGGACTATAAAAATAGAAAGTGATTTTCCTGGACTTGAATTTCCAGACTCCGTTTTCCCTGACCATCACATCGTCATAATGCCCCGCTGATGTGTAAGAAACGCCATTGGAAATGGAGATGTATTCCATAGAGATACGACCTGTTGCCGTATCCCCATCAACCTGGACCATGCCATTGGTACAAAAATGCCAGAACTGCTCGGCCACTTTAGGTACATCCTTCGAAAAAAACCGCATGATTTCCTGATGCCCTGAAACTTTCGACAACCCCTCAAAGACCCCGTCTTCTGTAAACAGATCCACAAAATCATCCCACTGCATATCATCCAGCAAATGGCAATATCGTGCCCTTAACCTGATGATTTCCAGCTCATCTTCCACTTTCTGCAAGCGTTGTTCCAACGATAATGTCATTTTTCCCTCTCTGCTTAACCAATTACTTTGGCCACACCCGATTCAACCTGATTAATCTGGATGGGCATGATTGACGTTGCGTTATCACTGAACTCAATATCACCACCGGCAAAATTGAAACTGCGTATTTCACGCAAGGCTGCCAGCAAAGTATCGCCATTTACCGGCTTACCTTTCTTCTCAAGATGTTCTAACAGATAGGCAAAAAGCAGGGTCCCGTTGTAGTAGTTCTGGGCATAACTGGTAGGGTCGGATTTATGCTTTTCACGCCAGCCATTAATAAACCGGGATGTCAGGCTATCGCTTAAAGTCAGGTCATTGCGCTGTGTGGTAAAAATCAGCCCTTCCGCTTCGGGCAGTTTTGCCACCGAAGGCAGGCTGCCAATGGAATAGGTCATTAACAACTGTTTCAGGCCGGCATCCCTGAGCTGTTTCACGATTTGCAGCTGCTGTGAACCGTAACTGGCAAAATAAATGGCATCGGCATCGGTATTGCGGATTTTTGCCGCGATCGCGGAAAACTGCTCCATGCCAGGTGGCACGCTATAGGCCCCTACCAACTCCCCATCTATTTTAGGCAGCTCCGCTTTCAATTGTTTTAATACCGCAGCCCCCAATGGATCATCAATATAAACCAGGGCAACTTTCTTTTTACCTTGGCCTTTCAACCATTGAATAGCGGGAGGAATCTCCTGATCAGCCAAGGGAATGATATTCCAAAAATAAGGGGACAACTCACCCAGTTCAGGACTAACGCCCCCACCGTTCATCATAATCACTTTCTGACGAACGCCAATAGGTGCCGCTGCTTTAGATACTCCAGTAACGCCTAGCAGTACATATTGCGCATGATCCACGTTTACCAGACGCGACATGCCAACGGCACCACCCTGAGGGGTGGCCAGACTATCCTGCGCCTTCAATTCGATCGGACGGGACAGCCTATTATCCTGCTTGATATGTTCTAGCGCCAGCATAACCCCATTCATGAATACCGCCCCCAGCTCTGCCACAGAGCCCGACATAGGAAAAAGCGTACCCAGTCGATAGGACTCTTTACCCTGTGCAAACACATTGAATGAAGGTGCCACGGCCAATGCTGCTCCGGCTTTTAAAAGATCTCGTCTGCTGATTGCCATTTGTTATCTCCTCTCACTCTCTTTGGAGTGAATATTATTAGATATTTTTGATGGGGTTAAAATGGCGATGGTTCAAAGCTGAAACCATTTCCATTTCTTCTGATATAGCCGCAATAAGGATCGCCAAAATGCACGGGCAAGATCAAAGAACCCGTATCAGCAGCCTTATTTAAAAACTCATAGCGGGTATTACGGGCCACGTCAGGATAAATGCAATAACCTGAATTGATTTCCGGCCTCACGATCTGCATGGGGCTGTGGAAAATATCACCACTAAAAACGGCCTCTTCACCCTGTGAGCGAATCCGAAAAGCCACCTGACCGGGACTATGTCCCGCGGCATCCTCTACCTGCAAACAATCGGCAATTTCCATCCCAGGCTGAATCATGACCGCCAGACCCTCATTGACAATTGGCATCACGCTATCGTTAAAAGACTCTCCGAACACGTCTATTTTTTCTTCCTTGTTCTTGCCTTGTTCACAGAACCTGAAATCCTGTTCAGGAATGTAATATTTGGCATTCGGAAAAGTGGGAGTCCAGCGGTTATCCAACCAGCGTGTATTCCAGCCCACATGATCCGAATGCAAATGCGTGAGCACGACATGAGTCACTTTTTCGGGTGGGGCACCCGCTGCTTCCAGCCATTCCAAAATCAGGTTGTTCAGCATATGCATGCGCGGTATATCCTGACGATTCTTGAAATTGCCCACCCCCGTATCCACCACAATAATATTGGAACCCGCATGCACCACCCACAACTGGATAGTCACAATCAGCTTGTTCATATGCGGAATCCAGTGATTAGGGGCCATCCAGCTTTGATTCTCTTCCAGTGCCTGCTGCTCCATTTCGGGCAGAAGGAACTTGGGGTCATGGGAAGGCGCGGAATATTCCTGGATTCGGGTGACCCGAATATCACCAATTTGTTTGATTTGCATCGTCTATCCTTGACTTTGGATTGATGTTTATTATTTATTTGATTGAACTAGGGTGCTTGGCCAAAGGCACTACCTTGATTGAAAAATAAGGGAACATGGGCAAGGATGACAACAAATCATGCAGTTCATCATTACTTTCACAGTCAAAAATTGAAATATTGGCAGGACGACCTGCAACCCGCCACAAATGCACGAACTTACCGGATTTTTGCATTTCAATCGCACGGTTTTTTTCCGCTTCACGCAATTTGGCTAGCTCAGCTGGATCCATATCCGCAGGTACGTTTACATCCATCATTACGCAATACAACATGCTTATATCTCCTATCAGATTAATAATAATTTGTTCGCAATGCAAACATTTGTTTGTATTATAGATAGGCAACTCATTTTGTCAATTATCTTTTTCCCCTAATACCTCAAAAATAACAAACAGCCTAAAATACTATTCAACAACTATTCACAAAAAAGAACACTGTCATAAAAGGAGACAACAATGCGCTGGAAAAACCGACCAGAAGGATCCAATTGGGGAGACTATGGGGCTGATGATCAACTGGGCAGACTCAATTTACTAACTGAACAAGGCGTCCTGAAAGCGGCGGCAGAAATAAAAACCGGCAAAACTTTTTGCCTTTCACTTCCCCTGGATTACCCAGGTGGCAATATACTTAACCCCCGCCGCACACCACCACAACTTCAACCCACTGAACGCGAAGGCCACCCCTATTTCAACTTTCCCATGGGCATGCTGATTCCAGGTGCCCACGATGTGCTTAGTGATGACAAGGTCACGCTTTGCCTGCAATATTCTTCACAGTGGGATAGCCTGAGCCATGTTGGCGCCCTTTTTGACGCTGATGGCGACGGTCATGCTGAACGGGTGTATTACAACGGTTTCAAACCCAATCGCGATATTCAGGGGCCGGCCGATTACGATGAAAGAAACAACTTTGAACAAAGTGATACTGGCCTTAAATACTCTTCAGCCAAAGCGCTTGATATTGCCAATTTTGCCATTAAAGGCATTCAGGGCAGGGGCGTGATGGTTGACCTGGCCGCCCACTTTGGCCGCGAGCCCAAAATCATTGGTTATGACGACTTAATGCGGGTAATGGAAAAAGACAAGGTAGTGATTGAACAAGGCGATATTCTTGTACTGCACACGGAGTTTGCCCAATACCTGCTAGAAGCCGGCAAAAATCCTGATCCGCATACCGTACATAATATCTGCACCACCCTGAATGGCCAGGATGAAAAACTGCTTCAATGGATTAGCGATTCGGGCATTGCCGCGATTGCCGCAGACAATTACGGGGTGGAATACGCCAACGGTTCATTATCCGACCAGTGCTGTGCCCTGCTGCCTTTGCACCATCACTGCATTTTCAAACTGGGTATGCCTTTGGCCGAATTGTGGTACCTGAGTGATCTGGCTAAATGGCTGCGTGAAAACAAGCGTTCACGTTTTATGCTAACCGCGCCCCCATTACGATTGCCCGGTGCTGTCGGCTCACCCGTTACACCCATTGCCACGGTTTAACCAACGCAGGTAATGACATTTTTTATTGATTAACCCCGTCCAAGTGAATAGCCCACTCTTAGACTATTCACTTGGACGGGTCTGCGTGCACTACGCCAATACTTTAATTACCCATCCCCAGCACCATGCTGATTTTCCTGGCGGCATCTCTTAACACCGGAAGAAACTGGCTTTCCATTTGCTCGAGTGACGTTCTGGCTGCCAAGGTAGCCACATTAATAGCGGCAATCACTTTCTGCTCCCTGTCCAGAATAGGTACGGAAATGGAGCGCACGCCAATTTCCAACCCACCGTCATTAATGGCATAACCATCTTTACGAATCTGGACAATCAAGCGTTTAAGCTTGCGTTTATCCGTGATGGAGTTTTTGGTAAATTTGGTCAAGTCGCATTTATCCAGCCAGCGATCAAACTCTTCTTCGCTTAGCCCGGCCAATAACACCAAGCCCATTGAAGTGGTATGCACCGGCAAACGGGTCCCCACTTCAATGCTGTTGGAGTAAACACTTTGCTTTTCCACCCGGGCGACATACACAATCTCATCGCCATCCAGTACTGCCATGGAAGAGGACTCGTTGAGCGTATCCGTCACGTTCTGGATAATAGCGTTAGCTGCCTCACCCAGTCCAAAGGTTGACAGGTAGTCACTGCTGAACTTAAGTACCTTGGGGGTGAGCCAGAAAAGCTTGCCATCAGTAGCCACAAAACCCAATGTACATAGTGTCAACAAAAAACGTCTTGCCGTACCACGGGTAAGATCGGTTCTGGCCGCAACCTGGGTCAGGGTCATTTTCTGGTGACCCTTCTCGAAACAGCCAAGTACGTTTAATCCTCGCGCCAGTGAATTAACAAAGTCCGGCTCACTCATTTAAAATACCAATCCTGAAAATTTATATAAAGCACTGTTCCGATTATTTGCAAAGAGACATTTTTTAAAGCAAACTACGGAAAAAAAAGAATACATGTATGCATTATAGAGAATTTGCAACAATGTATATCCATACTTGTTTATTCTTTCACTTTATAATCAGTGAAAAATGCCAGCCATTTGTCCGCATAACAAACATTTGTTCGTATTATTAAAAAATACTACTCAAATGTCAATATCATCCTATCAATAAAAATATACCGTCCGGATTATTGCACACCAACAGAAACCGCCTTTGATGTAAAAAACACGCACAAAAAAAGGGGGTTGTCCCCCTTTTTTTACTTAACCTGAAGCTTACAGGCCCTCATCCGCCTGTTCACCCTGACGGTAGGTTTCGTACACAATAACCGGAATTTTCAGGTCAGCCAGGTGTTTTTCAACTAAGGGCTTGACTTCTGACCATTCCAAGCCACCCACACCGGTTGCCAAACGTGGAATTGCAAGGCTTTCAATCCCCTCGGACTCTACAAAACGTGCCAGCTCTTTCAGTGCTCGGCTTACGTTTTCTGTGGTTGCCTTGCCAGGACGCGCGGCTGGGCCTTCACCCAACATATCCTGTGTTAGCAGGTTAACAATACGACGAACGCTGCCGTCTTCACTAACACCACCCCAAGCCCAAATTTCTCCGGGTTTCAGCGGGTGCACATGCGTTGCCTGACGGTAGTCGCGTACCAGTGACGGCCAGCGCTCACGCAAGCTGCGAGCCAGCCCGGTATCAAAATGCTCTAGCGGAGCAATACCATGGGCAATTAACTGGGCCTTGCTTAACAGGATGTCACCTTCAACTTCACGGATCATAAATAGTTCCTTTTTTCTCATCAGGTTATGGGGCTGATGCTTTGATCAACCCTTCAATTTAAGTATACCAACCCAGTCATTTTTATGCATGACGAAAATCAATGAGCGCATGGTTAAAACTGATGTTATTCACTTTAGTCAATAAGTAACTGATGCGGTAATTGTGTCCGTATAAGTATCCGCATTGAGCCCGGTCTGTGGCTCTACCTGCCCGTAAACCGTGGCCTGCTGATTCAGTCCCGTTGCCGTGCCTTGCACCACCTCACTCGTTCCCAAAGTTTCCCCCCAACGCTGGGTATATGATGAATTGTTATATAGTTCATAGACAATATAACTGCCATCTGTCGCTTTCATGCGCCGTGTGCCACCATCGGCATTTTGACCATTATTAAGGCCAATCTGATAAATTGAGCCTTTGCTGCATGCTGTATTAATAGTTGAAGTGGACTGAACAGAAGAAGCAAAATTACTGGGGTGGCTGCCGAAATTAAGAGGATTGGCGCTAACAGTGCATGCACTAATTAATGTAGCTGTTGCATTTAAAACAGTATCGCCAGTCAACAGAACATCAATACAACTAGTTAAACCCACAATGCCAATTAGTGACATTTTCACTGTAACATCCATGCTTGAACTATATTGACCAATATTTCTTAACATAAACGGATTGCTGGAAAATACCCTTCCGTAAATTGGCAGCGTTTCTGTAATTACAGTCCCCAAACCAAGCACAATGACACCCTTATCAATAACCATTGGCGTTTCATCGGCTGTATATTGATATCCCCAAATATTCTGCCTTCCTGCATCCTTATATATATTAAATGTCAATTTTTCTGTTGGAATTGAGCTATGCGTCAACGTACGAGGATTAATGCTTGTGTCTCCTGAACCAGGACCAATCTCTATGCATACATACACGTTGGACAATAGATTTACCAAGCCCGAGCACGTATATGTAAGCGAAGCATCAAAATCCAATATACCCGGTGAAACTGGATTTATATCTCCAAAATTCAAAGGTGTAACACTTGCCGTGCACGCTGCCTCTGCCCTATCACCAATCAGCACACTACCCAGCACCAACAAGATTGAAAACACATAGTTTTTAAACTTGAATTTAAACATATCTGTTACCTGCAAGTAAAAGGGCCAATTCTCGGAATGGTATTTTCTTCAAAGTTGAACTTAAATTCAACTTTACATGTCAGCTTTTCATTAGAAGCCTCAAGAAAATTATTGTCTTCAAGTTGATCAAGGTAGACAATACCATCATAACCAACGATGGTGCCATGTTTTCCGTTCAGTAATACACGGGTTCCCAACACAAGTGGTCTGTCCTGCACATCATGCAACACTACAGTTGCCGCCCTAACAGGCTGTATTTTGAACAAGACTCGGGTACCCGATTTTGTCTGGGTAGAAACCTCGGCACTGACTTTGTCTATTGACATATTGGCAGGCAAGTTCATGGTATCAATATCAATCTTGTTACGCTGGTAAGCATGCAATGGAGAAACCATTAGCAGACCGCTTTGGTTAGTAGTGCCATATACATTATTCTCCAGTTTTACCGGTACATCGGCCACTCCATTGGTGGAAACAACAGCAAAACCGTCACTAATCTTACGGCCCGGAAACACCCCACCCGACATAACCACCACCGAACCTCTGGTGCTCACATAACCCGCCTGATAGTTTTTATCAAATTGACCGCCCAGGCCATATTCACCATAACGCCCCCGATAATCGGCACTACCATACAGGAAACTGACATTATCCCCGTGACTACCTTGCAAATGCCATGACCACCCCATGTTTTCTCGGGTGGCCTTGCTAATATCAACAGCATAACGCTGTTGGTCGTTAGCATGATTAACAGAAGTGGAAACACGATAATTATTGCCCAAACTGAATGAAACACCGGCATATACTGAATAGCCACCACCTTCATTCAGGTTTTTATTGTAATTAACGCTTAGATAGGTTGAGCGTCCCAGTGATTTACTCCAATAAGCATTCGCATACCTGCTTTCCGGTTGTTTGAAAAAACCAAGCTTTATGTAACTGACGCCCAGGCTCCCAAATGTCCCTAAATTCAGACCTGTAGAAACAACCTGGTTGGTTTCCGGAAAATCGGAACCGTATAAAAAGGCAATATCCCGGTAATGCCTGTCTGCCTTTTGCATGCGGGCGTTTACATGAAAATACTTGCCTTGCCATTGATATCCGACAGCATGCATATTGCCACGCACATCACCCGGTACGTCATTATGACGGCTACCGGCATAAGAACCCGTGATTACCCCTAATTGGCCCAACCGGATATTGGCAGCTACGCCATAATTGACCAGGCCACGGGTAACCTCAGCATGCGCTTCTCCTGTCACGGCATCAGTCAAGCCATAACGCAATGCACCTGAAAAAACCGGGTCTTTTGCATATTTATTTGACTGGATACCGTAATTTTTCCGGACATAGCCTGCCTCTACCGACCAGTCAGCCAAACCTTGCCTTAGCAACATACTGGTACTGTAAAACGGTAATTCAACACTTTGCTGCCTGCCTTGCGTATCTGTCAAGACCAACGTTGCGTTGCCTGCCCCATTGATATACGGCATTGACTGGATTTCAAAAGGCCCCGAAGGCACTTTTTGTTCAAACTGCTTTATGCCATTAATATATAGCTCGGCAGTGGATGGCAAGGCCGCTTCGCCTAAAAAAGAAGACAGAGGAGCAGTGGAAAAATAAGGCTGAAGGGAAAAATTCCGGCTTAGCTGAACCCCACCAATACGAAGAGAACGGCTCCATGGTAGAGAAGCGGTAAGGGTATCACCCAGCCGTAAACTAATGGCACTACCCGGCCAGGATGTTTCCCATTGCGTGTCAAGCCTTACCGTTTCGTTTTTCCATCCAGGCTGCAAGGGTGACCGGGTGGCTTTGTAAATGGAAGTATTGCTTAATACGCCATAGGGATTGAAAAACCGCCATTCGGTAAAAGCGCTAAGGGATTTATATTTATCGCTTGAATGCCAGCCATATAAATCGTAGTTCAACAACAAGCCAGTCCCCTTTGATACCTCAACGTCGGCTGATGCGTCATTAGTGTAAATGACCCGCTCCAGATCCAACTCGGCAATGGGAATGCTTAATGTTACGGCCTGCGTGCTTTGATGATAGTCTTGTTGCAGATGGGGTATATCACCCAAGGAAATCAAGGTTTGATTATTGTCCAGCCCCCTAAACCCAAGGCCCCGTAAAACAGCTGGACTGGCATACAATTGACGGTCTTTTACCGTAAAAGGAACAAGCTCGGTCAAGCGGTTATCATTCAGTGTAACCACAAGATAAACAGTACTTAGCTCGGGACTCGCCTGCAAAGAAGATTGATACTCCCCCAAACTTATGGGAGGCGGAATGATTTGTGCCAGCAAGGCACGATGAAACAGGCCTGCCAATGTCAGGCCCCCCAAAAAAACAATCAGCGCATACTTTCTGACAAGACAATCCATATGTCTTTTGGATAATAAACGCAATCTATGGGCATTTATACAAGAAATCCAATCAGAACGTTACGGTTGCCGTGACTGTATCCTTGTAATCACCTACAGTGTAATTGGTGCTAGGCACTAATCCATAGATGGTAAAAGTCTGTTGGGCACCCGTACCGGTACTTTCTACTGTATCGTTATCAATGGTATTTCCCCAAACAGTAGAATGAACGGCATCTTGAAATAGATTATAAGGAACGTATTCGCCTGTATTGTCAACCGGTGTTGAAGTTATACCTTTCATTCGTCGCGTAGAGACATCGTCACTCGTTGACTCGTTCAAACCAGCATCCAGTCCGATATCATAGGGAGCACCCTTGGTACAGGTCACTTTTAAATCGGTCTGCCCAGCTACATTAGCCTGGAAAGGATCCTTAGAACCAAAAGCCAAAGTAGCTATCCCATTGGTACCAGTGCTAATATCACATGCCGCCGTTATGGTAATTGTCACATCAAACGTAGTTGTATCAGTTGCGGCATGCAATGGCGACGTAAACCCCAAAGCAACACATAAACCACTTAAAAAGCATTTATTTATAATGCGCATCACACACTCCTAATAAAAAATCTTGTCTCAAGCATTCAATAAACACAACAACTACGTTTATTTAATTTTTTCATATATTTTTATTTTAAAATAAAAATATAATTAAGTCATTGATTTATATTATTATTTTTAATTTAAAATCAAAAAAATCACTTCAAAAATAAGCAATAAAATTAAACTTGATTCTTTGTTTACTTCACAAAAAACTAACGGTTCAAACCATTGATTGAAATTGTTTGTAGCTTGCCATTAACAACCACATTTAGTGTGCCGCCTGCGGCAAACAACTGTGCTTTAGGGGAAATGACCCATTCCATGCTGTTATTACCCAGCACATAGCCCACCAGACCTTTATTTAAAGATACTTTTTTGCCTTTAGCGGGTGTAAAACTCAGGTCACTTAACTGGGCACGGGTATTACCGGTATTTGTTACAGAAAGAACCGCTGCCTTGCTGTTATTACTCGTTATTTTCCAGTTGAGGGCAGCCTCCTGCTTTTCTTGGCTACCCTGAATAAAAACAGGCACTGAATAACGCAACACAAAGGTAATGCCTTTACGAGTTTCGCTTTCAAGTGGCAACTCATCAACGACAATGCGATAAGCAGTTTCATGCTGATTTTGCTGCTGTCCTGTTCGTACTAATCGCACAAACTGCTTTTGCCCAGCTTCTATTTGAATAAGCGGGGGGCTAGCCACAAAACTTTGAGTTTTTTGCAACACATCTTTGTTGTTTTGCTGGGTCCATTCAAACACTCTGACTTGCGCGTGTAAGGGATTGTTACCCGTATTAGTCAACCATAAACCATCAGAAGGTTGCGATTTGCCGATTTCAAGCATGATAGGAGTCACTTGCAAACCTGCTGCCATAATAGGCGTAGCAGTAATAGTTGCAAGCGACAAAAGCACTGATTTTACAACATGAGATACACGCATAAATTGTCCTTATGGGTAATAAACTTTACTTTTATCAGCAACAAAACTAAAAAACAATATACACGTTTTGTTTAAATGAATAAGTAACAGTTTTATAAAAAACGCCCTAAAGACACACAAAAATCATTCCTTTTGCATCTCATGCTTAATCCAATATAATATGTCCCCTACCAAAATTCCGGTATTCCTGCTTTTCAGGTTGATAGCCTATCGGCTTTATCGGTGATTTTTTTTCACCCCTGTCAATAGACAGCACTTTCTTGCCACGATGCGCAGGGTCAGCCACCGGTACGGCATTCAGTAGATGTTGCGTATATTTGTGACGCGGATTATGCAATACGTCAGCCGTGTTACCGGTTTCCACAATTTTCCCCTGGTCCAGCACTGCAACACGATGGCTAATCTGTTCCACCACCGACAAATCATGGGAAATAAACAAATAGGCAATCTGCTCCTGCTGCTGCAACTCCTGCATCAAATCAAGCACCTGTGCCTGCACCGAGACATCCAGGGCAGACACGCATTCATCGGCCACAATTATCCGTGGTTTGCTGGATAAAGCCCGGGCAATGCAAATACGCTGACGCTGTCCACCGGAAAACTGGTGCGGATAACGATCTAGCGCCTCCAGAGGCAGGCTGACCCGCTCCAGCAAGCTGGCAGCAATATCCCTGCGTTCTTGCTTGTTATAGTCATGGTGAATAGCCAAGGGCTCGGTAATCAATTCACTTATCGACAAACGCGGATTAAGACTGGCATAAGGGTCCTGGAAAACCATCTGGATATTTTTGCGGTGTGGCCTCATAGCCGACTCCTGGAGCCCGGAAACATCATTACTGCCAAAGCGTATGGTGCCTTCTGTTGCCTGAACCAGTTTCATCACACTGCGGCCAATAGTCGACTTACCCGAACCCGACTCCCCCACCAGACCCAGCGTTTCACCTGGCTTAAGATGAAAACTGACATTTTCAACGGCATGTACATTGGCCACTTTCTTTTTCAGCATGCCCTTATAAACGGGAAAGCGTATCACCAGGTTTTCCACTTCAAGCACATTGCCCGCCTTACTGATACTATCCGGTTCCTGCTCTCTGTTTTTGGGCTGTACCGCATAAACCGGAGAACCGCTACCCAGCCGAGGAACCGATGCCAGCAATTGACGCGCATAAGCGGTAGCCGGACTGGCAAAAAGCTGTCTGGTTTCCGCGACTTCCACCACTTGGCCGGCTCGCATGACAACCACCCGATCGGCAATCTGTGCAACCACGCCCATGTCATGGGTAATAAAAATCACGGCAGTACCCGTTTCTTTTTGCAACTCGGCGATCAGCGACAGGATTTCTGCCTGAATCGTCACGTCCAGGGCCGTTGTTGGCTCATCGGCAATCAACAGTTTCGGGTTGCAGGCCAACGCCATGGCAATCATGACGCGCTGGCGCATGCCACCTGACAGCTCATGCGGATACTGGGTCAGTCTTTTTTCCGGGTCGGTCATCTGCACTTTCTTCAGCATTTCCAAAGCCTGTTCACTTGCCTGTGCCCGGGTGCTGCCCCGGTGCAGCATGAATACCTCCATCAATTGCTCACCCACCGTCAGCACCGGATTAAGCGAAGTCATGGGTTCCTGAAAAATCATGGAAACATCATTGCCCCGAATTTGCCGCAATTGTTCGGTACTGGCGGTAACCAGATCAATGTGGGTCTGATCCTTGCAGGTAAACAGTAACTGGCCGTTTTCAATCAAGCCTCCCTCTTTTTCAATCAGGCGCATGATCGCCAGTGCCGTCACCGACTTGCCCGAACCCGACTCTCCTACAATGGCCAGGGTTTCGCCTGGCATGACTTGAAAAGAAACGTTCCGGGTAACGTGCCTGATTGAGTGGCGATTTTTAAAACCCACCGACAGGTTTTTAACTTCCAGCAAAGGGGTGGCTTGCTTGTGCATGTTTACTCTCCTACAAGCTCGGGATGCCTGTGGCGGTTTTCAGGCATTTTATGAAAGGGTGGCATGGGTGTCAGCCAGTTCCTGCGTAAATCAGCAGTTTTCAGGCTGGCATGAAAACTGTCCTTGCCATGTACGGTCCAGGTCACCCGGTCATTTAGTTCCAGCATGCCATAAGAGCCGGCCGGTTCCGGATAAGTGGTAAAGCTTTCGGTTAACGACTGCAGGGTGAAATGGGCCTGCCCACCTACCATGGTCAGGGTATTCCAGTGCACATGTCCGGCAACGCAGGCTACCGGGACGTTGGCAGTGGCCAGCACCGCCTTGATGCGGGCAATCGAGCCAGGATAGGTGGCCACCGCCGGGTTACGCTCAAAATAATAATTCCCAACCACCGAATGCTCGGAAAGCGGAACATGGCTGAAAATAGCCAGCGGCTTGGTGGCCGTATTAATAATGCCCGCCAGCCAGATCAGGTCTGCTTCAGGCAGAATGAAGCCGCCAGGACGATGAATGCGCGAATCGGCACACCACAAAACCAGATTCCATGCTCCCATATCAATCACGCGGTGCCCCAAGGGCTGGGAAAATATGGTTTCATTTTCTGCCACCGTTAGATGATCCCGGTCATGATTGCCGCAAATATGAAAGACCGGCTCATCAATCAGGGAAAAAACCTGCGCCACTTCCTGCTCAAGACGGTAATCGGTATCGTGATCGACATCGGAAATACGATCGCCCAGATCAATCACCGCATCCGGTTTATTGGTTTTGACGAAATGCGTGAATTGTTCCAGCAAAGGCAAGGCTGACTGGCCTTTTTTGGTGACATGATTGTCACCGTGATGAATATCCGTTACCAGACAAAGTCGAATTGTGCTCATATTAATACTTCAGAATAATTGGATAAAACCGGGGCCTGCATAAAACCCCGGCCACTAACGAATGACTGCTTATTCGGCTACCTTGATGGAGCCGGCACGGAAGTCAAGCACATACGGGATATGCCCGGGTTTGGGTGCCCAATCCACTTTTTTATTCATGCCCCATGACTCAAACGGCTGGTACAAGACCAGGAACGGCGGGTCATTCTTGATGAAATCCATCAGCTTGGCATAAGCAGCCTTGCGCTGCTCCAGGTCCTTGGAGAAACGGAACTCCTGCCATACCTTGGCATATTCTGCTGTTGGCTTGAAACGGCCTTCACTTTCCGCCGGGCCACCGGGCGCCCACATGACGCCAAAGGAACCAAACGGATCGGCAAAATACAAGGGATTCGACCAGTTACGGGCATTCATGGTAGGATCACTGCCCGACCATTTGTCATCCACATTGATTTTGGTTTTTACACCAAGGGCGGCCCACATTTCCTGAATGGCCTGCGCGGCCAGGAAGCCGTTAGTGTAATAAGTAGCCGATGTATCAAAACGAATCTCTTCACCCTTGTAATCCGATTCAGCCAACAGTTTCTTGGCTTCGTCCAGGTTGTATTCAAAGGTTTTAAGTTCAGGCATGTATAAATCGCCAAACTGCGAGAACGTGTGTGTGGGTGGCACAATGGCTTTGCCAAACCACAGCGCCTCGTTGAGCAAATCACGGTTAATGGCCATGTTCAGGGCACGACGCAATTTGGGATCATCCATCAAGGGGTTCTGCGTGTTGTAAATCACCAAGTGAAATAATGGTGTGACAGCACTGGCCACTTTCAGCTTGCTATCGGCCTCTATCACATCCAGCTGGTCTGGCGAGACATTGGTAATCAGATCAACCTCGTTGTTTTTCAGGGCGGTCAGGCGGCTGGACATTTCAGCGATTTTGCTCATGCTGACTTTATCCAAGGGTGCCTTTTCACCCCAGAAACCGTCAAATCTTTCCCACACCAGGCGCTCACCTGGAATGAACTCGGCAATTTTGTAAGGGCCGGTTCCTACCGGTGCCAGCGCAAAAGCCTCGTAATCCGAATCTTCTGCAACTTTGGGGTCTCCCGACAAAGCCTTGGTATAAGCAGCCGGGATAATCATCAATTGTTGCATATTAAGCAAGGTTTCCCACAACGGCTCTTCCTGTTTAACGGTAACGCGCACGGTGTAGTCATCAACCTTTTCCACCTTGTCGAAGTTGTTCATGCGATCTTTGGCACGAACCACATAAGGCGTAAACGAGGCATTAAACAAGCGGTCATAAGAAAACACCACATCATCCGCCGTCATTTCATCACCATTGTGAAACTTGACGCCTTTGCGCAGTTTCAGCTCCATGACTTTAGGCTCAACCAATTCCCATGAAACGGCCAGCCCTGGCACAAATTCGGGGTTGGACTTGTTGTAATCCTTGTCGATAAGGGTATCAAAGGTGTTGTAATAGAATTGCTGGCCAACGTTAGAGTGGTCCCGGCCCGGATCAAGAAACGGTGGCATATTGGCAGAACCCACTTTCAGGCTGGCTGCACTGACCGCCGAAACACACAGGGCTGAAGCCAGAACAGAAAAAAGCACTTTTTTGACGAACATGTAAAACTCTCCGTTGCATTACGCAAAAATAGCAAAAAACAGTTGAAAAATTAGTATTAACTTGAACTTTCAGGCCTACTTGCCACGCAGCCTTACATCCGTATGGTCACGCAACCAGTCACCCAACATTTGCAGAACAAAAGTCACCATGACAATCAGCACCGCCGGTGCCAGCACAATCCATGGGGCATTGGGCATGAAATCCCTTCCCATCCCCACCATGGAACCAAGGGTAGCGGTTGGCGGGCGCAAACCCAACCCCAGAAATGACAGGGTTGACTCAAGCAGGACAATGTTGGAAAAATTAATGGTGAACATCACCACCAGCGGGGACACCAGATTGGGCAGGATATGTACACGGGCAATGCGGCCTACCGAAGACCCCGAAGCGACCGCCGCCTCAATGAATGGCATCTCACGCAATCGCAAGACCTCTCCCCGGATAATCCGCGCATATTGTTCCCAGTAGGCAATGCCAAGCACAATTACCAGCACCTGCAAGTCACCGCCAAACAGGGCCACTGCCAGCAAGGCCAGTAAAGTGAAAGGAATGGCAATCTGTATATCCACCACCGCCATAATGAAGTTGTCAATGACCCCGCCCTTGAGCCCAGCCACCAAACCCAGTGTTGACCCCAAAATCATGCCAATCATCGCGCCCATAAACGCAATGCCCAAGGTCAGCTGCAAGCCGTGGATGCAGCGGGAAAGAATATCCCTGCCCAACTGGTCAGTACCCAGCCAGTAGCCATCCATGGCGCGCTCAAAACCCATCGGTGGCCTCAGGCGGGCCAGCAGGCTTTGTGCATTGGGATCATGCGGTGCGATCCATGCTCCAAAAACGGCGGTCAGCAACAATAAAACGCCCAGTACAATCGTGCCCCGTATCACCGGATCAAGCTGGGCCCAGAATGCCCTGAATTTTGCCGCAAACACCTGGCGCTTGCTTTCTGTGACAGGGACCGTCAGTTCCAATGTTTGATTCATTTGTATCTCACCTTTACCCGCTTCAAGCGGTCGATCCAAGACGAATTCTCGGATCCGCCTTGCTATAAGCAATGTCAATAAGGAAATTAATCAGCACCACCGCAATCGCCACCGACAGCACGCCAAACTGCAGTACCGGATAATCCCGCTTGAGGGCTGAGGTGACCAGCAAGTCCCCCATACCCCGCCAGGAAAATACAGTTTCAATCACCACATTCCCGGCCGCAATCAGGCCAGCCATTTGCAATCCCACGACAGAAAGCACGGGTATCAAGGCATTGCGAAGGGCGTGCTTGATAATCACCGCCCGTTCTTTCAAGCCCTTGGCCCGGGCCGTACGCAAATAGTCCTGATTCAAAACATCCAGCATCGCGTTACGGGTAAAACGGGTTAAGGTGGCAATATAGAAAACGGAAAGCGTGCTCACTGGCATAATGAAATGCAGCCAACTGCCATTGCCAGTACTGGGCAGCCAGCCTAACCAGAACGAAAACACCAGAACGCAGGTAATGGCCAGAATGAAATTGGGCACCGCATACCCAATAAAGGCAAATGACATGACCACAGAGCCAATCCAGGATTGGCGGTAAATGGCGGCCACAATACCTGCTGGAATGCTAAGAAGCAAAGTCAGGAAAACCGCACCAAAAAAAAGCTGCAACGAAGGAATAATCCGTTCGGCCACAATCGTCACCACCGGACGCCTTTCAATCAGCGAGATCCCGAAATTACCCTCAAAAAAGGAAGCCAGATAACGCCAATACTGCACCCACAGCGAATCATTCAGGCCGAAATATTCAATCAATTGTTGCCTTTCAACAATCCCAATACCTTCACCGGCAATGAAATCCACCGCATTGCCGGACAATCGTGTCGCAATGAAGACCAGCGTCACAATGAACCAAACGGTAAATACCATGCGTATCAGGCGATTCAAGATAAACGAAGCCATTTTGCAGTCCTTTAATATTTTTTAGTTCAAACCTGAATCATATTTAAATGCTGCTGCATGACAGCACGTATTTTCATGGGATGAAGCGGCTTGTGTAAAACGGAATAACCAAGATGCTCGATTTCCTTAAGATACACCGGCGAGGTATCCCCAGTAATGACAATCGCAGGAAAAGAAGTGGCTGTTATCCGGGCTATTTGCTTAATGATGTCCAGCCCATTGACCGATTCAGTCAAATGAAAATCAACCAACAGCAGGTCTGGTGCACGCAGGCTGGAACAAGCCTGAACCTGCTCCTGGCTGGCCGCCGTGATTACTTCGCAGCCCCAACTGCCCAGCAACTTATGCATCGCATCCAGAATATCCTGGTCATCATCCACCACCCATACACATTTATTCCTGAAGTTTTTTTCTTCGAATCCATCAACGTCATTGCTAACACGGCCGGGAGCAGCCTTGTACAAGGGCACCTGGATCGTAAAGCGGGAGCCTTTGCCTGGCGTGGAAATGGCCGTCAGCGAATGTCCCAGCATTTCAGAAAGGCGGCTGGCAATGGACAGACCCAGCCCCAGGCCCTGCTGCTTGAAGCTGCCCACGTCAAGCTGCTTGAACTCGGCAAACATGTCGGAAAGCTGGCAGGCATGAAAACCGATACCCGTGTCATACACTTCTATATGCAAGCCCGTCCCGCGCTTGCGCACGCCTACCGTCACCCCGCCTCCAGGCGTGTATTTCAGGGCGTTTGATACCAGATTGCGAAGAATCCTGCCTAACATGCCCGGATCGCTAACCGTCATGCATTGGCTGACCCGGACCTTGAATTTCAACCCTTTTGATTGGGCATAAGGACTAAACTCCCGATAAACCGATGCCAGCAGATCAGCCAGCAGCATGGGCCTGGGTTCAGGCTTGATAACACCGGCATCCAGCCTGGACACATCCAGCAAAGAGTCAAACAAGTTATTCATGGTTTGCAGGCAGGACTCGATGCTCGCAAGGGTTTCCCTGGATTCATCGGTCTGCAACTGATTGCGCAGTACCGATGCCAGAATGCCAATGGCATGCAAGGGCTGGCGCAAATCATGACTGGCTGCAGCCAGAAAGCGGGACTTTGCCTCGTTGGCTTTTTCTGCGGCCTGCCTGGCCTGCTGTTCTCGCTGTTCGGCTTCTTTGATGGCCGTAATATCCGTGTAAATGGCAACGGTGCCACCATCACGGGTCCGGCGCTCCCTGCCTTGCTCCCAGCGACCATTAAAATTCAGCATTTCAAAAGAACCCCGGCAGGCACGGTGTGCATCCATCCGTTTTTTTCGGTAGCTTTCTGGTGTCAGGGCTACATTCTTGACATCTTCAAATATTTCAACCCGCTGTGTCTGCAAATTATGCTCAACCACATCAGCAAAATGTACGCCAGGCACCACTTTGTGTGGCTCACGAAAGCGTTGCGGGTATTTACTATTACATAAAACCATCCGGTCATTGGCATCCCAGTAGACAAACGCTTCGGCCATGGTTTCAATCACATCCAGCAGCCAGCTGGCAGACTTGTTCAAGACCTGCAAAACTTCGGGAACATAAGCCTGCATTTGCAAAGACGGCTGCCCCTTATCATCGGCTTTCTGCATCGGTATTGCAGGCTTTTCCAACAGGGCATTCAGATTGATAGCCACTGAAGCTGCCGACGTTCCAATGATCAGCGGTGTGATACCCAGCCTTTTTGCTCCCTCTCCATCGGTATTGGGATTGTCGCCAATCATCAGTGTATGGGTAGCTCGTGCATTGAATTTTTCCAAAGCATGGACAAACATATAGGCTTCGGGCTTGCCAAAAACCGTGTAGTTCAACGAAGGTACCGCCGTTTTGAACATTTCCAGCAACATGCCCGTTTCAGGCACCGGCTGGCCATTAATATCCGGATGGGTAAGGTCCGGATTGGATACCAGGAACCGCACACCACTGGCTGCCGCACGTATTGCCACGGCCAATGATTCGTAACTCAGGTAAGGATCCCGGGTCAAGATCACCACATCCGGCTCATCCTCCACTAACTGGCATCCCAACGACAGCGCTAGTGTTTTCAAGCTATCCGATCCCATCAGCATAATCCGCTGTCCGGCATATTCAGTCGCCGCATGATAAATGGTCATTTCACCTGCCAGCAAAATATTAGATGCCGGAATCTGCAAGCCGATTGAAGATAATTGCGCTGACAATTCGGGGGCCGTATTTCTGGAGCTATTAGACAACAAAACCAATTTTTCATCGGCCGCATGAATCAGCTTTTGTGCCCCCGGCAAAGGTTTTCCACTGGCAATCAGGCAACCATCCAAATCAACCAGCACGATATCGGCTGAACGAAGCTGATCCTTGATTAATCCCATAAACCTGCAACCTGTAAATTTCGTTAAGTTCAGCTCTTGACAAGAGCAAGAGTGCTATGAAGGTTGCATCTTAAAACGGGATAATGACAGGCCTATTTAAATTTGTACTTGAAAATCATTAAGTTAAGTACTTATCAGGTACCTGCCAGATGTTTTTACATGAAAAAAAGCAAGACGGCATCCGGATGATTTCATATCTATTTGAATTATTTGGGTTATTTGTCAAACGCACGTCATGTTAGGGAAGTACTTTAGTACTTGGATTTATTTTTACTGTAGGACCATGAAGTTTTTATTAGCCGATGACCATGCGCTGATCCGCTGCGGACTGATCAGCCTGATTCAACAAATGCATGCCGACTGGCAAATCCATGAAGCCGAAGATCTGCCTTCGATAGAAAAATTATTGCAAACCGTACCGGATATGGATTTGCTGATGCTGGATGTTCAGCTACCGGGTGTCGAAGGATTGAGTGGACTTCGTGAGATTCGCAGGCAATGGCCAGAACTGAGTGTGATCATGATTTCGTCATCAGAGGAACCCGGACTTATCCGCCAATGTTTATCGTTTGGGGCTTCAGGATTCATTCCAAAATCAACCAGTAACGATGTGCTGGGCTCAGCACTGAATCTGGTTTTATCGGGGGGTGTCTATGTTCCGCCTGCAGTACTGTATGGACTGGGCGAAAACAAAAAACCGGCGGTCACCGGTCAATTAAGCGAGCTTTCTTCGCGTCAGCTGGAATTGCTGTCGATGATTGCCCAAGGCTATTCCAACCAGGAAATAGCGGTACAAAAAAATCTGGCGGTACAAACCGTCAAGAACCAGGCTTCAGCCATCTTCAAATTGCTGAATGCCAGAAACAGGATTGAGGCGATCTCAATCTACCGTTCAATAAACAGGCATAACGATCATTTAATGTGACACATTACCCTGATACTGCAAATACTTTGTTTTACAGCCAGTAACCACCCACATGCTGGCTGGCTTCTTCAACTTCGGCGATGTTTTCTTTGGTGTCACCAAACATTTCAACAAAAAACCGAACGGCCGAATAAACCGAAACCGCAACCGCAGCAAACGGAGCAACAATATTTTCCAATCTGACTTCACGGGCTTCTTGTTTCATTAATTCACGCTTTACTTCGTCTGACAATACGATTTGATTGCTGTAATTTCGCATAATAAACTCCTTTTTCATATTATGGAATATGAAAACATTATAGGGTAAACCCTAAAAAATTACAAGCAAGCACTTATAAACAATTGAATTATCGATATATTTTTTGTTTATAAAACCACAAAAAAACCGCCAGACAGGTTATTTCGAAAACACACCGTGATCTACTTTCTAGCGTTTTTGTTTTTTAGATGCCCACTAAACAAAATTACAAGCAAATAAGCGCAAAAGTAACAATTTTGCAAAATCTCACTCATTGCCTACATTCACGGCTACCGCCCCCAACGCACTGACCAAAACCTGTGGCTCAATTGCAACCAGATAGCCTCTTCTTCCACCGTTAATATAAATTAATGGCAAGTCCAGAATACTGGCTTCCAGCCATACCGGCATTTGCTTGCGGGTACCGAATGGTGAAGTACCTCCTATCTGGTAACCTGAATGCCGTGAGGCCACATCTGGCTTGCAGGGCTGCATTTTTTTGGTGCCGATTTGCCGTGCAAGATTTTTTAGCGACACTTCCCGGTCTCCGTGCATCAGCACCACATGCGGCTTTGCCTGCTCATCTTCCATAATCAGGGTTTTAATCACGGCATGTTCATCAACCTGCAATTGCCTGGCCGACTCTGCAGTACCACCATGATCGACATATTCATAGGCATGGCCAACATGGGGAATTTTGTTTTTTTTCAGGAACTGGGTCGCTGGTGTTTCAGATACGTGTTTTGCTTTAGCCATAACCATTAAGCTCTTGGATGATGTTGTGCATGCAGGGTTTTAAGACGCTCACGGGCCACATGCGTATAAATTTGCGTTGTTGAAATGTCTGAATGCCCCAACAGCAGCTGTACCACCCGCAAATCGGCACCATGATTCAACAGATGCGTTGCAAAAGCATGCCTTAACACATGCGGTGAAAGCGGGGCATTGATATCTGCCAGCAGGGCATATTTTTTGATTAATTGCCAAAAGGCCTGTCTGCTCATGGCGCACGCCCGGCGGGTCACAAACAGGTCATCAGATGGCCGGTTGCCCAACAACAGGTTCCGGCTGTTTTTCAGGTAGGCCTCAAGCCAATGCATGGCTTCCGCCCCCAAGGGCACCAGGCGATCTTTGCCCCCCTTGCCCATTTCCACCCGAACAATACCCTCGTTCAGGCTTAAATGCAGCACTTTAAGACTAACCAGCTCTGATACCCGCAAACCGGTTGCATAAAGCGTTTCCAGCATGGCCCTGTCACGCAAGCCACCCGGTGTGTCAATATCAGGCGCTTCCAGCAAATCCATGACCTGGTTTTCTGTCAGGGTTTTAGGGGTGCGTGGCGGCTGTTTGGCAGACTGCAGGTTCAGGCAAGGGTCTTTCTGTATCAAGCCAGCCCTCAGGGCCCAGGCAAAATACCGTTTAAGTGAAGCCAAACGCCGGTTTACCGTACTTGCCTTGCTACTGTCATGCTTGCCTGCAAACCACTCCTGAATATCATTGCCCTGCGCTTCGATTAATAATTTGGGCGGCTCCTGCTTGCCCAGATAGCGGTCAAACCCATTTAAATCGCGACGGTAAGCCGCCAGCGTATTGGCCGAAAGCCCGTCCTCCAGCCAAATTGAATCGATAAATGCATCTATGTCTGCCGGTTTCATGTTTTATTAATACAGCCTTTAGGTTTATTGAATACACCTGTTTGCAATGCGAAAGTCGTTACTCGCCATTCTGTTCTATGATATGTAGTGATACCTTATGGCACAAACCCCTTAAACTCTTTTTCATTGAAGTGTAGTGTATGCAGATTGCCTTTCTTGTTTTACCCGATTGTTTGATCGTTATTCTAGGCTGGATACTGTACAACAAACTGCACTTTTCCAAAGAGTTTTTTTCCGGGCTTGAAAAACTGGTTTATTTTATTTTATTTCCAGCCCTGCTGATTCGCTCAATTGCCAGTACCCCCATGTCGTTGGCCACCACTGGTAATTTGCTGCTGGCAACCATCGCCCTGGCCATTTTAGGCAGTTTATGCGTGTGGCTGGCCAAACCGGTATTAAAGCCCCGACCCATCGCCCTGGCATCGGTTGGGCAATGCGCCTACCGTTTCAATACCTACATCGGATTGTCTTTGGCGCCGTCACTGGCCGGCCAAGCCGGTCTGGCCAGCATGGCCGTGATTGTGGGATTTGCCATTCCATTTGTAAACATTCTGGCCGTCAAATCCCTGGCCAGCCACCAAGGCAGCAATCTGTTCAAGGAAATCCTGAAAAACCCACTGGTCCTGGCAACTTTTGCCGGCCTTTTATTGAATTTTAGCGGCCTTACCCTTCCTTCCGTACTAGACACCACGCTTGGCAAACTGGGCAACAGTTCAATCCCACTGGGCTTGCTTTGCGTAGGGGCCAGCCTTTCGCTGCAGGGCGGCAGCCGTGACGGCAAGCTGGTTGGCTGGATTCTGGCCATCCGTCTGGGGCTGATGCCGCTTTTTGCCATGGCCATTGCCGTCATGCTGGGGTTCTCTGTCATTGAAACCCAAATGTTCGTGCTGTTTGCCGCTTTGCCTACCGCTTCGGCAGCCTTTATTCTTGCCACCCGCATGGGAGGTGACGGCCGCCTGGTAGCCTTTACCATTTCAGCTGGCACCATTCTTAGCGTAATCACCATTCCATTTTGGGTCTTCGTTACCCAGCAACTGTTCCATTAAGACACCAAGCGTTCCGCCCCCCTTTAAATAAAAAAGAGGGGGGAGTGGAAACCGCCTGTCAATCCATAAAAACACCCTTGCCAGCCTACCCGGACTTGAAAACGCATGAAGAAACATCAAAAAATTGTTGTTTTTACACATTTTTTTGTTTTTTTCTAGAATTTACTTTAACTGAATTTATAATAATAGTATTAAAAAAACCACATTTTCAGGTCTTATGTCCAGCCAAGATGACGATTTTATAACTGTTTATTTGCCAAACGAAAACGCTACAGATCGTCTGGCACAACAGCTTGCAGCCCTAATAAGCGCTGGAATATCAAACAGTTGTGATCCCAAGCACCCCACAAAAAAAGGGGGACGCATTCACCTGAAAGGAGACCTGGGAGCAGGAAAAACAAGTTTTGCAAGAGCTTTTTTAAGAGCAATAGGGGTAACCGGGCGCATCAAAAGCCCTACGTATACCCTGCTTGAAAGCTATAAAGTTTCTAGCTTATACTTGTATCACTTTGATTTTTATAGATTTAGTGACTCAAACGAATGGCAAGACGCTGGCTTTCGTGAGAATTTACTTGAAGATGCCATCGTACTGATCGAGTGGGCTGAAAAAGCAGGAACAAGCCTGCCTCCCCCCGATCTTGAACTGTCACTTAACTACGCTGCCTCTGGTCGCGATGCAAAAATACAAGCGTTTACGGAAAAGGGTCAATCATGGATAAAACAGCTACAGCAAATGGACATACAAGCACTCGTCAAATGACGCGTCGTCGTATTCTGACCACAGCTGCAACGCTGTTGTCACTTCCCGTCATTTCCAAAGTGGCCAATGCCGCCAGCAGCCAAATCCTGGCTGTACGCACATGGCCTGCCGATGAATACACCCGGGTTACCCTGGAATTGAATGCGCCCCTCAAGGCCGAGCATTTCACCCTGTCCAACCCGAATCGCCTGGTCGTAGACCTGCAGGGCCTTAGCATGAGCAGCGCCCTGAACTCGCTCATCTCCAAGATCAAACCCAATGATCCCTATATTTCTACAGTTCGGGTTGCCCAAAACCGGGCTGACGTGGTTCGGATTGTCCTGGATTTAAAGCAAGCCATTGCCCCACAAGTATTTACCCTCAAGCCGGTAGGTGATTACCAATATCGCCTGGTCCTGGACTTGTACCCCAAAGTAGCCAAAGATCCCTTGATGGCACTTGGCTCGAACATGGCCGGTGATGACCCCTTGGCCAGCGTATTAGACAAACTATCCAAAAATCGTGGCAACGCTCCCGTCCCATCGGTCGAAGGGCAGGTACAACCACGCACTCCAGCCACTGGCGGCAGCCGTAACGGGGCCAACCGCCCCATTCTTATCGCCATCGACCCTGGTCATGGCGGTGAAGATCCTGGCGCCATTGGCGGCATGGGCACCAGAGAAAAAGATATCGTCCTGGCCATTGGCCGACGCCTGCGTGACCTTATCAACGCACAACCTAATATGCGTGCCTACATGACTCGTGATGCCGATTTTTTTGTGCCACTGCATGTACGGGTGCAAAAAGCCCGTAGAGTCAAGGCAGACCTTTTCATTTCTATTCACGCCGATGCCTTCACTAACAAATCGGCCCGAGGCACATCGGTCTTTGCCCTTTCGCGTGGCGGAGCCTCCAGTGCCGCTGCACGTTGGCTGGCCAAAAAAGAAAACGCCGCCGACCTTATTGGCGGCATCGATATTGGCGACCATGACAGAAACACGGCCAGCGTGTTACTGGACATGTCTACCAACGCACAAATCAAAGACTCCCTGAACATTGGCCACCGCGTACTTAACTCTTTGGCCCAAGTCAATGGCATTCAAAGCCGGCGTGTGGAACAGGCTGGTTTTGCCGTTTTAAGAGCGCCAGATATTCCTTCCATTCTGGTTGAAACCGCTTTTATTTCCAATCCGCAAGAAGAACGTTTCCTTAGAAATACAAACAACCAGCAACAAATTGCCAGCGCCATTCTGTCCGGCGTCAAAGGCTATTTTGCCACAAACCCACCGCTTGCCCGTATAGGGTAGACATGATTTTATTTTTAAGGCAGAATGGAAATGCACGCGATAGTAGCGCGTGCATTTTGCTGCAGTACCTTTACGGAGCCGTTTTTTCGGCTCCTTTTTTCATTTAGCTGAAGTTTTCTTTTAGGCAAAATGCCAAGACGCCATATTTCCCCTCTTCCCGATCAACTGATCAGCCAAATCGCCGCAGGCGAAGTCATCGAGCGCCCCGCTTCTGTATTAAAAGAACTGCTTGAAAATGCCATTGATGCACAGGCGCGAGCCATTGAAATCCGCCTTGAAGGCGGAGGAATCAAGCGCATTTGCATTACCGATGATGGCACCGGCATTCCCAAAGATGAACTGCCTTTGGCGCTTATGCGCCATGCCACCAGCAAAATCACCTCTCTTGAAGAACTGGAATCAGTCAATTCCATGGGCTTCCGTGGCGAAGCACTCGCCTCGATTGCCTCGGTTTCCCGGCTTGTGATTACATCACGTACCCAGGCAGATGAGCATGCCTGGCAAATCGATGCCGCACATAACGAAGTGACCCCAGCTGCCGGTGGTTATGGCACAACCATCGACATGCGCCAGCTATTTGACCAAATTCCTGCCCGCCGCAAATTCCTGAAATCGGAAACAACAGAGCTGGGACATTGCCTGGATGCCCTTGAAAGAATTGCCATGGCTTTTCCCGAGGTGGCTTTTCGCCTGTTCCATAATGATAAAGCCTACCGCCAATGGATAAGCACCGACAATTTTCAACGCATCCGCGACGTCTTGGGCGCCGAGTTCATAGAAGCGGGTATTCCCGTCAAGGCCGACGTTGGCCTGGCCAGCCTGCATGGCTTGATTACCCAACCCAATGCGGCCCGCAGCCGTGCCGATAAACAATATCTGTACGTTAATGGCCGCTATGTACGCGACCGCACGGTGTCACATGCAATTCGTACGGCCTATGCCGATGTCTTGCACGGTGATCGCCAGCCGGCCTATGTATTGTTCCTGAACATCGATCCCAATACGGTCGATGTGAACGTTCACCCTGCCAAACATGAAGTGCGCTTTCGCGATAGCGGCGCGGTTTACCGTTTTGTCTCGCAAACCGTGGCATCGGCACTGGCCAGTGTAGGCGGACAGCAAGATGCCATGAACCGGCTGCCTGCCCAGATGCCAGCCGGGCTTGCACCAGCAACCTTGCCGGTTACCGGCAATGAGGCGCCGGCCAGCCGTCCTTCGGCAAGTTTCAATCCCTATCAACGACAGGCACCCCTGGGGCTAGACCATCAACAGGCCTGGATCCAGGCCTATAGCCCGCTCACGCCCCCAAGCCAGACCCCCTCAACCCAACTCAATGAACATACGCAGGTGGCCGACACCACTGCCGCAGGGAGCACAACCTTCCATGCGCCTGCTTACACCGCAAGCACTTCAAGCAAAACACAACTGTCCTCACTGCCCGAACAGGATACGTTTCCTTTAGGCATGGCCCTGGGCCAACTGCATGGCATTTATATTCTGGCCCAAAACTCCAAAGGACTGGTACTGGTTGACATGCACGCTGCCCATGAACGGGTCGTTTACGAAAAGCTTAAAATCGCCCTGGACAATCACAGCATGCCAAGGCAAGACTTGCTGGTGCCAATCGTTTTTCATTGCTCTGAAAAAGAAGTGGCTTTACTTGAAGAGCACCGGGATGCTTTACAAACACTCGGCCTTAACTTAACTGCCGCTGGCCCGCGTGCAATTACCGTACGTTCGGTTCCGGCATTGCTGGCTCATGGTGACATCGAATCGCTGGTCCTTCATGTGCTGAAAGACTTAAGCCGGGCCGGCATTTCCAAACATTTAACCGAACAACGCAATGAATTGCTGTCCACCATGGCCTGCCACGGTTCCGTCAGGGCCAATCGCCGCCTGAGCATAGAAGAAATGAATGCCTTGCTGCGTCAAATGGAGCAAACTGAAAGGGCAAACCAGTGTAATCACGGTCGCCCCACCTGGTTTCAATGGACCATGAACGATCTGGATAAACTCTTCATGCGCGGACAATAAACTATTCATTTTCCATCAAGCAAGATTAAGGTAATGCTAAACTAGCCAAAAATCAGGCAGTAAACAGCTGCCTTTTCTTATTTCTGCATTTTTATTTCTTTAGCAGGCCTTTGCCGCCCAACCAGACACCATGCCAACCCAGGACACCAGGCATCAAGCCATTATTTGTATTGCAGGGCCCACCGCATCAGGCAAAAGCGCCAGTGTGCTGGCCATTGCCCAACGCTGGCCCATTGAAATCATTAATGTGGATTCCGCCACCATTTACAAAAGCATGGATATTGGCACCGCCAAGCCATCCAAAGAAGAACAGGCGCAAACCCCACAGCATTTACTGGACATCCGGGATCCGGCACAAACCTATAGTGCCGCCGAGTTCACCCGGGATGCCGCGAAACTGATCAAGGCGATTCAGGCCCGTGGCCGGATTCCAATCCTGGCCGGTGGTACCATGATGTATTACAAGGCCCTGCGCGAAGGACTGAATGAACTGCCTGCAGCCTGTGACGAGATTCGCCAGGAACTGGAAAATTTTGCCCGCCAGCATGGCTGGCCTGCCCTGCACGCGGAACTGGCCAAGGTTGACCCGGCTACGGCTGCCCGCCTGGCCCCCAATGACAGCCAGCGGGTACAACGTGCCATGGAAATTTATCGCATTTCAGGCAAGCCCATGTCCGTACTGCTTGAGCAACCGGCAGAAAAAGCCGGTGATTTTCCATACCAAACCATCAGCCTTGAGCCTGCCAACCGTCTGGACTTGCACGAGCGTATTGCCGCCCGATTTGACCAGATGCTTGAAAAGGGGTTTGTTGAGGAAGTCCAACAGCTTAAACGGCGCCCCGATCTGCATGCTGACCTGCCATCCATTCGCTGCGTGGGATACCGGCAAATATGGGCACACTTGAATGGCGAGTATGATTTGCCAGAGGCCCGTGAAAAAGCCATTGCCGCCACGCGCCAGCTGGCCAAGCGCCAGATTACCTGGCTGCGAGCCCAACCCGACCGAATCCGGATTGATTGCATGGCCCATAATGTAGCCAAACAGGTTATTGACGCCATTGCCCATGACATGGAAACCTCCCTGCAGGCAATGAGCTAACCATAAAACAAGGGCTTGCCACGGCAAGCCCCCATATTGCTTTTTTGCGTCGTTTTATCTTAAACAACGACAGTTAAACAACCACGGTTTGTTCCATGCCCTCTTCCTGAGGCACAATTTCACCCAATTGGTAAACGGTTTCACCCTGCTCTTGCAAAGTGGCGGCAATATCATCAGCCTGGCTGGCTGAAACCACAATAACCATGCCAATCCCGCAATTAAAGACACGATGCATTTCGGTGTCCTCGACATTACCTTCTTTCTGGAGCCACTTGAACAACTCGGGCATTTCCCAGGCATCTTTGCTTAGGCGTGCGGACAGGCCTGGCTGCAAAATACGAGGCACGTTGTCCAGCAAACCACCGCCTGTTATGTGGGCCAGGCCTTTAATGTCTGTACCATGCTTGGCAAGCGCTGCCAATACTTGTTTAACATAAATGCGGGTAGGCGCCATGACCACGTCGACCAATGGCTGGCCATGGAATTCGTCATTAGGCTGGGCACCGGCACGTTCGATAATCTTGCGGATTAACGAAAAACCGTTAGAATGCGCACCACTGGATGCCAGGCCCAGGATACGGTCACCCGCCTGAATGGATTTGCCATTGATAATTCTGGATTTTTCTACCGCACCAACGGCAAAACCGGCCAGGTCATATTCTCCGTCAGGGTACATGCCTGGCATTTCAGCGGTTTCACCACCAATAAGGGCACATCCTGAAAGTTCACAACCCTTGGCAATACCGCCAACCACGCTGGCAGCGGTATCCACCGACAGTTTGCCGCAAGCAAAGTAGTCAAGGAAAAACAGGGGCTCTGCCCCTTGTACCAGGATATCGTTTACACTCATGGCTACCAGGTCGATACCTACCGTATCATGACGGTTCCACTCAAAAGCGAGACGTAATTTGGTGCCTACACCATCAGTGCCGGAAACAAGAACAGGTTCCTTGTATTTTTTTGGTACTTCAAACAAAGCCCCAAAACCGCCAATCCCGGCCATCACGCCTTCGCGCATGGTTTTGGCAGCCAATGGCTTAATGCGGTCAACCAATGCATCGCCAGCATCAATATCCACACCGGCATCACGATAGGTCAAAGAGGATTTTGTTGAATTTGTCATGAGAAACGAGCCTAAATATGTAAAAATGTCATAAATCAAATGGAGTAAACGCAATTTTACGATGAATGAGAAAAATTTACGTAGAAATCAGACACTTTTGTGGTCAGGAGTTGGAATTTGCCTGCTCATTCTACTTTATATCCTGTCTCCGGTGCTTACCCCGTTCATGCTGGCACTGGCGCTGGCCTATATTTTAGCCCCTGGCGTAGAATTGCTGGTGCGTTTACACATGCCGCGCTGGCTGGCTGTCTTCTTCATGGTATTTTTACTGTTCGCCATCATTTTGGGGTTCATGCTCATCATCATTCCATTGCTGCGCAGGGAAATCAACCTGGTCCTGGAGCAATTGCCATTGTGGATACATCAATACAATACCCAGCTGGCACCCAACATTGATGAATGGCTTGGGGTAGACAGCAAACTTGATATCACTCACATTCGCCAGCTGCTGCAAGATGCCGTCACCGGCACCGACAGCCTTTTCACCACTGCGATCAATTACCTGAAAGCCAGCAGTGGCACACTAGTTTTCTATATCGCCAGCGCGATGCTTACGCCAGTTGTCCTGGTTTACCTGCTATTCGACTGGCATACATTTCTTAACCGCTTCAGTGAAATCATTCCACGCCGCTTCCTGCATCCTACCCTTGAAATTGGCAATGAAATAGACAAACTGCTGTCCAGTTTCCTGCGCGGGCAAATCCTGGTCATGATGATTCTGGCCATCTATTACAGTATCGGACTGTCGATTGCCAGCTTTGACAGCGCCATTCCGATTGGCGTCATTACCGGCATACTGGTTTTTATCCCTTATTTAGGCTTCGGACTGGGATTATTGCTCGCAATCCTCTCTGCTCTATTACAATTCGATGGTTACTATGGCCTGATTGCCGTTGCCATTGTTTTCGGCATAGGCCAGGTTTTTGAAAGTTTATATTTAACACCCAAGATCATGGGTGACCGGATTGGCTTGCATCCTCTGGTCATCATATTTGCCCTGTTTGTGTTTGGCGAAATTTTTGGATTTTTTGGCGTTCTGCTTGCCCTGCCGACCAGTGCAGCCCTGTCGGTATTGATCCGTCGCGTTTATGGTCAATACCTGAATAGTACTTTTTATACAAATGAATGAACAATTAACGCTTGAAGTATCCCCTATTCCCGAGCCCACCCTTGAGAATTTCATTGTGGGGCAAAATGCCGAAGCCATCAACACGCTACGTCACATTCTGCCAGGGCAGGCGGTTTACCTGTGGGGAAGCAATGGCTGTGGCAAAACCCATTTGCTCAAGGCAATGGCTGCCTGCCACCAAGGGATCTATTTCAATCATGAAAGCCAACCCTTCCTGGAGTCCATTATCTTCCAGAACACACCGCCGCTGGTCGCCATCGATAACATCGAATCTTTAAGCGAAGACCAGCAGGCTGAACTGTTCAGCCTGTACAATGAATGGAAGCTGCGCAAAAACACATCCGATGCCTTCATCCTACTGGTGTCAGGTAATGTTTCTGCACTGGCCATGCCTATCCGTGAAGACCTGCGGACCCGGCTTGGCTGGGAACTGGTGTACCGGCTCGAACAGCTTAGTGATGAGCAACGCCTTACTGCCTTGCAAAACCGTGCCCATGAAAAAGGCCTGCAATTAAGCCATGAAGTCACGCACTGGATTTTCACCCATTATTCGCGTGATATCGCCGCCCTTTTCAACCTGCTCGACGCCCTGGACACCTATTCACTGTCTACCCGACGCCCTATTACCGTACCTTTACTCAAGGCTTTTTTTATTAAAACAAAATCATGACTGCTACCAATCTGGCCCTTTTTGATCTTGACCACACTTTGCTTCCCATTGATACCGATCGTGAATGGGTTGATTTCCTGGCACGCAACAACCTGGCAGGCGACCCTGAAGCCATCCAGAAAAAAAACCATGAACTCATGGAAAAATACACGGCCGGCATCCTGAAAATAGAAGAATCGGCCGAATTCATGCTGGGTTTCCTGAAAATGCACAGCCCTTATGACCTGGCCCGCTTCCATGAACAATTCATGTGTGAAGTGGTACGGCCTGCCATCCATCCGAGCGCGATCGATCTGGTTCGCCGGCACCACGAAAACGGCGATTTGTGCTGTATCGTCACGGCCACCAACTCTTTTGTAACCACCCCGGTAGCCCGTGCCTTTGGCATTGAGCACCTGATTGGCACCCTGCCCGAATATGTCAATGGCCGCTTTACCGGACGAGTGGAAGGCATCCCCAGCTACAAGGAAGGCAAGGTAACCCGCGTTAATATGTGGCTGTCCGCCATGGGTAAAAAACTGGGTGATTTCACTGAAAGCTATTTTTACAGCGATTCGCAAAATGACCTGCCCCTGCTTGAAATCGTGAGTAACCCGGTTGCCACCAACCCCAATGAAGTACTGCGTAAAACGGCAAATGACAAGGGCTGGCCTGTTATTGATCTGTTTGCATTAAAATAACGACATCTTTATTTACCCTGTTCATATGATCAAAAGCACCATTAAAAGCTTCGTCAACCGCCTGTTCAACTCGCCGGCCAGCGACACCAAAAAAACCAAAGCCAGGATTTACCACCAGGAACAGCATGGCATCGATCGCCGGCTTGTCTCGCGCAACGCCATCAAGGTTTGCGAGGTGTTACACCAGAAAGGTTTCCAGGCCTATATCGTCGGAGGTGCCGTTCGTGACCTTATCCTGGGCCTTGAGCCCAAGGATTTTGATGTGGCCACCAATGCCACTCCCGAAGAGGTGCGTGCCAGCTTTCGCCGTGCCCGCATTATTGGCCGGCGCTTTCAGCTGGTACACGTGGTATTTGGGCCTGAAATCATTGAAACCTCAACATTCAGGGCCAACAGCAATGGGCAGAACAAGACTGACGAACATGGCCGCATCCTGAACGACAACGTCTTCGGCACCCAGGAAGAAGATGCCGCGCGACGCGACTTCACCCTTAACGCCCTGTATTACGACCCGCTTACCGAGGAAGTGATCGACTACCACAATGGCCTGTCAGATCTTCGCAAGCATATCGTACGCATTATAGGCAATCCTGAAACACGCTATCGTGAAGATCCTGTCCGCATGCTGCGTGCAGTCCGCTTTGCAGCCAAACTGAACGGCACCATCGAACCGCATACCCAGGCGCCCATCAAACAGTTGGCCGAGCTCATCTCCAATGTGCCTGATTCCCGCCTGTTTGATGAAACCCTTAAGCTGATGACCTGCGGCAATGCCCTGTCCTGCCTGAAACAGCTACGCGCAGAAGGCTTGCACGAAAGCACGCTGCCCTTGCTGGATGTGGTCCTGAAGCAGCCCGGTGGCCAGAAATTTGTGGAACTTACCCTTGAGCGCACCGATCACCGTGTCCGTCTGGGCAAATCGGTCAGCCCCAGTTTCTTGTACGCTTCCCTGTTATGGCGCCTGGTTGATGTTTACTGGAAACGCAATATTGCCAAAAAAGAACCCCCGATGCAGGCGCTTATCAATGCGGCAGACCAAGTGCTTGAAGAACAGGTTCACAAACTGGCTATCCAGCGACGTCATACCACCGATATGCGTGAAATCTGGTTCATGCAACCACGCTTTGAACACCCTGTTCCCCGCCAGATCTGGAAAATGACCGAGCAACCCCGTTTTCGTGCGGCTTGTGATTTCCTGCAATTACGCGCGGCCTGCGGTGAATTTGACAGTGTCGAGGCACAATGGTGGATGGATCTTGCCGATACCGATGCGGCAGGAAAAATCCAAATGATTGAAGAACTGACGCAAAAACAGAAAGGCACACCCGCTGCTGCCACCGTGCGTAAACGCCGCAAGCGTCGTTCACCTGCACGCAAAAAAGCCGCCCTGCCCCAACAGGACAATGCATGAACACCGCCTATATCGGCCTAGGCTCCAATCTGGGTGAAAGCCGGAATATCCTGCAACAGGCATTGGCCGACATTAGCGCGCATCCGGCCATTCACACACTGGCCTGCTCCCGCTTTTACCGTAGCAGCCCGGTTGATTCCTCGGGGCCAGACTATGTCAATGCGGCTGCCCAGCTTGAAACAAGCCTGTCATCACTCGATTTGCTGCATTTCCTGCAATCGGTTGAAAACCGCTACGGTCGCGAGCGACCTTATGTAAATGCGCCCCGCACCCTGGATCTGGATATCCTGCTGTTCAACGATGAAACCAACGATTCAGCCGAACTTACCCTGCCACACCCACGCATGCACCAACGGGCCTTTGTACTATTGCCCCTGCAAGAGCTGGCACCCGGGCTTGTTCTTGCTCAAGGCCCTCTTAATACACTATTGGAACAATGCAAAGATCAGGGTATTAAATTACTTTAAACCCAAAGTTCCAAATTTATCATTATGAAAACATACGGGCAGTTGCAAAAGTGAAAACGCCGCGTACTCGTTTCCACGCTCCTGCGTGGGAACAAGCGTACATTTTGGGGGCACTTCAGAGAGTAGGAACAAGCGTAGCATTGAACTGCTTTCGCCATTAATTAAAAACCCCGCAAAACCGAATATTTTCTGCGGTTTTGCGGGGTTGATTCACAGCGTCAGGACTGAAAATTACAGTTCTTCGACCGCTACCGGAATTTTTCCGATTTTGGATTGCCATTCCCTTGGGCCTGTTTTATGTACAGAAGTCCCTTCGGAGTCAACCGCTACGGTTACCGGCATATCTTTCACATCAAACTCGTAAATGGCTTCCATGCCCAGGTCTTCGAAACCAACCACTTTGGCGCCACGAATGGCTTTGGAAACCAGATAGGCGGAACCGCCCACCGCCATTAAATAGGCAGATTTGTGCTTACGAATCGACTCGATCGCGACAGGACCGCGCTCGGCCTTGCCAATCATGGAGATCAGGCCAGTTTTTTCCAGCATCATGTCGGTGAATTTGTCCATCCGGGTGGCCGTCGTTGGGCCAGCAGGGCCAACCACTTCGTCGCGTACCGGATCAACCGGGCCCACATAATAAATAACACGGTTGGTAAAATCAACGGGCAACGGTTCACCTTTGGCCAGCATATCCTGGATACGCTTGTGTGCAGCGTCACGGCCGGTAAGCATTTTGCCAGACAATAACAAGGTTTGGCCGGGTTTCCAGCTAGCCACTTCCTCTTTGGTGAGGGTGTCCAGGTTAACCTGCTTGGACTTGTTGTAATCAGGGGCCCAGTGAACTTCCGGCCAGTCTGACAAAGAGGGAGGTGTTAACACGGCCACGCCAGAGCCATCCAGTACAAAGTGGGCATGGCGGGTTGCCGCGCAGTTTGGAATCATGGCAATGGGTTTGGAAGCGGCATGAGTGGGGTAAGTCTTGATTTTGACATCAAGCACGGTTGTCAAGCCACCCAGGCCTTGCGCGCCAATCCCCAGCGCATTCACTTTTTCATACAGTTCGATACGCATTTCCTCGAGCTTGTTTTGCGGGCCACGGGCCAGCAACTCGTACATATCGATGTCTTCCATCAGTGACTGCTTGGCCATTAGCATGGCTTTTTCAGCAGTACCACCCACCCCAATACCCAGCATGCCCGGAGGACACCAGCCGGCGCCCATTTGCGGAACGGTTTTCAGGACCCAGTCAATAATGGAGTCGCTAGGATTCAACATGGCAAACTTGGTTTTGTTTTCAGAGCCACCGCCTTTGGCCGCAACCTGAACATCAACCTTGTCGCCGGGAACCAACTCTACATGCAAAATACAGGGGGTATTATCTTTGGTGTTCTTGCGTTCAAAAATAGGGTCATCCAGCACGGAAGCGCGCAGCTTGTTATCGGGATCGGTATAACCACGACGCACCCCTTCATCGCAGGCTTCCTGCAAAGTGCCTTTAAGCTCGAACCGGACATCCATGCCCACTTTCAGGAAAACGTTCACGATCCCGGTATCCTGGCAAATGGGCCGGCGACCTTCCGCGCACATGCGGGAGTTGGTCAGGATTTGCGCGATTGCATCTTTTGCTGCCGGGCTTTCTTCACGCTCGTAAGCGCGGGCCAAGTGCTGGATATAATCGGCCGGGTGATAGAAACTGATGAACTGGATCGCATCCGCGATGGACTGAACCAGGTCGTTTTCTTTGATAATGGTAGTCATGCTTTGATCAACTTTTTTCAAAAAACTAACGGTTAACAACTTTAATGAATTACTTGCCTTTCCAGACCGGAGCCCGTTTCTCGGCGAATGCGGTTGCCCCTTCTTTGGCATCTTCAGAAGCAAAGATATGTGCCATGCGTGGCTGTTGCAGGGCAAACATGTCTTCCTGGCGCCAGTCTTGCGACTGCACGACAACCTGTTTGACCGTACGAACGGCCAGGGGACCATTGGCCGCAATCTTGTCAGCCAATTTTAGCGCAGCTTCCAGGGCTTTGCCCGGTTCCGTCAGCTGATTGACCAAACCAAGCTGGTGGGCACGCTGTGCGGGAATCATGTCGCCGGTTAATAAAATTTCCATCGCAACGTGATAGGGCAACCTTTGCGGCAGGCGCAGCATGCCGCCAGAGCCCGGCACCAAGCCACGTTTTACCTCGGGCAAACCAAACTGGGCATTCTCGGCCGCCACAATCAAATCGCAGGCCAACGCCAGTTCGCAGCCGCCCGCCAACGCATAGCCTTCAATCGCGGCAATCAGGGGTTTTTGCGGTGGTGCTTCACACAGCCCGCCCAGCCCACGCCCCGGCACCACAGCACGGCGCTGGGTTTTGGCAAATTCTTTTAAATCCATGCCCGAACAAAACGTATTGCCCTGACCGGTAAGGATACCAACGGTCAGGTCGTTATTGGCATCCAGCTGGTCAAGCGCGGCAGCCAGCGCAAAGGACGTATCGTAAGTTAGGGCGTTGCGGGCCTCGGGCCGGTTGATGGTAATGACCAATACCCTGCCAATGATTTCTGATTTCACCAATTCTGTCACGGTTGTCTCCTGTCGGTTCTAGGTTAATTCGGGCATTTTACCCCTTCAAGCGGCAATTTATCCCTAGAACCACGACAAATACCCTAAAATCCAAGGTTTAGTTATTCATCCGATGCTAGAGTCGAATTCATGCTTACTTTTCAGCAAATCATCTTAAAACTTCAGGAATACTGGGACGCACAAGGCTGTGCGCTACTCCAGCCTTACGACATGGAAGTGGGCGCGGGTACTTCCCACACCGCCACTTTCTTGCGCGCCATCGGCCCAGAGCCCTGGCATGCCGCTTATGTGCAGCCGTCACGCAGGCCCAAAGATGGCCGCTACGGTGAAAACCCCAATCGCCTGCAACACTACTATCAGTATCAGGTTGTGCTCAAGCCTGCACCACCCGAGATTCTTGACCTTTACATCGGTTCCTTGCAAGCACTGGGCATCAATCCCCAGGAGCACGACATCCGCTTTGTTGAAGATGACTGGGAAAACCCCACGCTGGGCGCCTGGGGCCTGGGCTGGGAAGTCTGGCTTAACGGCATGGAAGTGACCCAGTTCACCTACTTCCAGCAGGTGGGCGGCCTGGATTGCCCGGCGACCACCGGTGAAATCACCTACGGCCTTGAGCGACTGGCGATGTACCTGCAAAACGTGGAAAGTGTCTATGATCTTGTCTGGACCAGGCGGCCTAATGGCGATGCCGTTTACTACCGCGACGTTTTTCACCAGAACGAAGTTGAACAGTCCACCTACAACTTTGAACATGCCTCTACCGAGATGCTGTTTGCCCATTTCAACGACTATGAAGCTGAAGCCAAAAAACTGGTCGAGATTCCATTGGCACTGCCTGCCTACGAAGTTGTCCTGAAAGCCGCGCATACCTTCAATATGCTGGATGCACGGGGCGCCATTAGCGTTACCGAACGGGCCAGCTATATTGGCCGTATCCGCAACCTGTCCCGTGCTGTTGCCCAGTGCTATTACGACTCCCGCGAACAGCTTGGCTTCCCGATGCTGAAAAAACAAGAGATTGCATAAATGTCAACGAATCCTTTACTGATCGAATTACTTACCGAAGAACTACCACCCAAGGCATTGCAAAAACTGGGCAAGGCATTTGCCCAGGGCGTTTACGAATCTTTAAGCAAACAACACCTGCTAGGTGAACAGTGCAAGCTTGAATCTTTTGCTACACCTCGCCGCCTGGGTGTTCGCTTAAGCCAGGTATTGGCGCAGGCGCCCGAACAGGCATTTGCCGAAAAACTCATGCCCGTCAAAATCGGGCTTGATGAAAACGGCAATGCCAGTGCCGCCTTGCAAAAGAAACTGGCCTCCAAAGGCCTTGAGCACTTGGGCGTCGCCGATCTTACCCGCGAGTCCGATGGCAAACAGGAATATCTAATCGCCAAAGGCACTGCTCCCGGTGCACAATTGGCCGCTTTCCTGCAAACTGCCATCGACGAAGCGATTGCCGGCCTGCCGATTCCCAAAGTCATGCGCTATCAGCTGGCCGACGGACAAACCAGCGTACGTTTCGTGCGTCCCGTGCATGGCCTGGTTGTCCTGTTTGGTGACCATGTCTTGCCAGTGAGCATACTGGGCATTTCATCCAGCCACGTTACCCGAGGACACCGCTTCCTGAGCAATGGCCCCATTCAGTTAACCCATGCCGACACTTACGAGCAGCAATTGCGCGACGAAGGCAAGGTGATTGCGTCTTATGAAGATCGCCGCGATATGATCAGCACCCTGCTGGCCAATAAGGCAGCCTCACTGGGAGCCACGATTGGCAATGATCCGGAAGTAACTGCCCTGCTGGACGAGGTTACTTCACTGGTGGAATACCCGGCTGTCTATGTCGGCCAGTTCGAAGAAAAATTCCTGGCCGTACCACCCGAGTGCCTGATCCTGACCATGCGCCTGAACCAGAAGTACTTCCCCCTGTTCGACCCGGCCACTGGCAAGCTGACGCACCGATTCCTGATTGTCAGCAACATGGACATCGAGAATCCGCGACAAATCATCGAAGGCAACGAACGGGTTGTCCGCCCACGCCTGGCCGATGCCGAATTCTTCTTCGAAACCGACCGTAAAATGCCGCTGGCCGCACGGGTTGAGCAACTGGCCAGTATCGTTTACCACAATAAACTCGGCACGCAACTCGACCGTTCTGAACGGGTCCGTAAAATCGCTTCCTACATTGCCCAGGAACTCGGTGCCAATGTCGCCCTGGCAGACCGGGCAGCATTGCTCGCCAAGGCCGACTTAAGCTCCAACATGGTTGGCGAGTTCCCCGAACTGCAAGGTATCATTGGCGCCTATTACGCCAAAGCCGATGGCGAGCCCGAAGACATCGTGACAGCCCTGGCAGACCAGTACCGCGTTCGTTATGACAAGCCGGTCAGCCAGGAAACACTCACCTCGGTCATTTTATTTATTGCCGAGCGGACTGAAAGCCTGGTCGGCATTTGGGGCATTGGTCTGGTACCTACCGGAGAGCGTGATCCCTACGCCTTGCGCCGTGCCGCCCTGGGCCTGATCAGTGCCGTCGAGCAGTTGGCCGCCGGCCATTTCCTGAACCTGCAAACCAAACTCACGCTGAATACTTTGCTTGACTTTGCCGCAGGCACCTTCGAAAACATCAGCCTGAATCCAAACACCGTGGCTGAAGTGCAGGAGTTCATTTACGAACGCTACCGCAATCAGCTTAATAACGATTATGACCGCTCGGTGGTAGATGCCGTTATTGCTTTGGCACCACCCCTGCACGAGATTATCGACCGGATCAAGGCCGTTACCGCCTTTGCACAATTGCCCGAAGCTGAAAGCCTGGCTGCCGCCAACAAGCGAATCGCCAATCTGCTGAAAAAAGTTGACGGCTCACTGCCTGCCATCAATACCGAGATACTGCTTGAACCGGCAGAAAAAGCCTTGGCCAACACCATTGAAAAAATCCAGCCGGTTGCCCTTGATCACTTTGACAAAGGCGAATTTGAAGCAAGCCTCAGCAGCATTGCCAGCACACGGGAGGCCGTTGATGCCTTCTTTACCGATGTGATGGTCATGGCCGAAGACCCAACCATCCGCAATAATCGGCTGGCTTTGCTTTCACAGTTGCATGGTGCCATGAACCTGGTTGCTGATATTTCCAGGCTGGCAAAATGAAGCTCGTTATTATTGATCGAGATGGCGTCATCAATGAAGATCGTGCCGACTTTGTCAAATCGGCCGACGAGTGGATCCCCCTGCCCGGCAGCCTTGAAGCCATTGCCCGGCTGTACCGGGCCGGCTGGAAGGTGGTCATTGCCAGCAACCAGTCAGGCCTGGGCAGAGGACTGTTCAGCATAAGCGACCTGAACGCCATGCATTCCAAAATGCACCAGGAGCTCACTTTGCTGGGAGGGCAAATTGATGCCATTTTCATTTGCCCTCATACCCCCGATGAAGGCTGCTCCTGCCGCAAGCCCTTGCCAGGCCTTTTTCACGACATCATTCGTCGCTACGAAATCGACCCAACCCAGGTACCTGCAATTGGCGACTCCTTGCGTGACCTGCAGGCAGCCCATGCCGTTGGCATGAAAACCTGGCTGGTGGAAACCGGCAACGGCCTGAAAACAAAAAATGACCCTAATCTGCCACCCGGCACGCAAATACGTGCCAGCCTGGCTGAGATTATCAACGAATGGTTAAGGGAAAATTAATCATTATGCTTTTTTTACGTGCCCTGCTATTCCTGGTTTTTCAAACCATTACTTTGATTCCCATCGCACTTGGATGTTTCCTGCTGCTGCCTTTCCCCTTCAAGTGGCGCTACCGTTTCACGGTAAGCTGGCCCCACCTGCTTATGTGGGGGGCCAAATATATTCTTGGCATCAAATGGGAAATCAAAGGAATGGAAAACATTCCGGCAACAGCGGTTGTTTTCCTAAGCAAACACCAGTCTGCCTATGAAACCCTGCTTTTCCCCTGGTTTTCGCCTAGGCCAGCCTGCTTTATTTACAAAAAAGAGCTGAATTACATCCCGTTTTTCGGTTGGGGTCTGGCCAGTTTGCGCAATATCCCCATTAACCGTTCCGATCGCAAGGGTGCCATGCAACAGGTCTTGGAGATTGGGGCCAAACGCCTCCACGCAGGACATAGTCCGGTGCTTTTCCCTGAAGGAACCCGGATTCCGGTTGGTCAAAAAGGCCGCTACCAATCAGGTGGCGCACGTCTGGCCGTCCATGCCGGGGCTTCAGTGGTTCCGGTAGCTCACAATGCCGGAGAAGTCTGGCCACGCAATTCTTTCATTAAAAAACCTGGCCTGGTTACCTTCTCGTTCGGCCCTCCCATCTCTTCCGAAGGCCTTACCCATGACCAGCTCAACCGCAAGGTAGAAGCATGGATTGAAGGGGAAATGCGTGTACTTAGCCCACATCGTTATAACGACCAGGCCTGATTTCCCTGAGAGCGGTTGCACGTAAACCATGCATCAATCTTAAAACACCAGCCGCCCATGGATAAGATCCCCTACACCCTTCGGCGCTCCAATCGTAAAAGCATTGGCTTTACGATTAATGCCGAAGGGCTCAGAATTACCGCCCCCAAGTGGGTATCACAGGAAATCATCAACCAGGCCATCCAGGAAAAGAAACCCTGGATACAAAGCAAGCTTTTACAGTGGCAACAACATGCAACCCCTGTCCTCCACTGGCAGGACGGCATGCAGCTTCCCTACCTGGGCCGGCAAATTATTGTGCAACTGGATCCACAACTTGCTTCCTGTCGCTACCAGGGCAATTACAACCTGGCGCAAGATAACGATATTCTCTCTGTCAACCTGCCCTACACGGCCAGTGCCCAGGCCATTAAAACCGCCTGCACCCACTGGTTTCAGGGGCGTGCCCTGGCCTGGTTTGAAACCCGCCTGCACCATTTTCAACACAGCAGCGGTACTAAACCGGTGCGCCTTGGCCTGTCCCGTGCAACAACCCGTTGGGGTTCCTGCAATTCAGATGGCAGTATTCGACTGAACTGGCGCCTGATTCATCTTTGCCCTGAGCTGATTGATTATGTGATTGCGCATGAACTTGCCCATTTGAAGGAAATGAACCACAGCCCGCGCTTCTGGGCCGAAGTTGGACGTATTCTGCCCGATTACCAAGCGGCTAAAGCCAGGCTTAAACAAACCAGCCTGCGCGAACTACCCCTCCTTTAAGAAACCCATAAAACGGTAACACACATTAAATTTTCACTTATATAATGCTTTTGTATGTTTGTTGCAGCAACCGTCATTCAAATGCATTCCGCTCATCATTCTGCAAAGACAGGTTTGCTAAAATAATCCGCTTGTAACCATTTCCACCAGGAGTCATCATGCAATTTCTACATACCATGCTTCGCGTCGGTAACCTAGAACGCTCTATCGAATTTTATACAAACGTGATCGGCATGAAACTTTTGCGCCGCTCCGAAAACCCCGAATACAAATATAGCCTGGCATTCCTGGGATTTGAATCCAACCCGCAACAGGCGGAACTTGAGTTGACCTATAACCATGGGGTTGACTCCTATGAACTGGGCACTGCCTATGGCCATATTGCCATTGGCGTTCCCGATGCCTACCTCGCCTGTGAGGCAGTCAAGGCTGCAGGTGGAAATGTTACCCGTGAAGCCGGTCCCGTCAAGGGCGGCACGACCGTCATTGCCTTCGTTGAAGATCCCGATGGATACAAAATCGAACTGATCGAACGCAAAGATATGCAGGCTGCAGGAACTGGCTTGCACTCGCAATAAATCCTGTCAAACATCCGTAAATTTATAAGGGTACATTATGAAAACAACAAATATTGTTATTGGCGTGCTAGTTGCGGCCGGTGCCGTATGGGGAGGCTCAACCTGGTACATTGGCCAGCAGTCCAAAGGCCAAATCGATCAGTCCATTAGGAATGTCAATGATTTTCTGGCACAAGCCTCTCCCTATATCAGGCTGAGCGAAGTCAGTTATGAAAAAGGTTTTCTTTCTTCAACCGGCATCTATAAACTGAACATAGATATACCCGACTTACCAGAAGAGCTTGCCAATATCACCTTCCTGAACAAGGTTTATCATGGCCCCTTGCCGTTAATTCAGGAAGGTCGCTTTACCCCCGCTTTGGCCATTAGCAAAACCACCCTTATTAACAATGACAATACAAAAAAACTGTTTGAAGCTGCCAATGGACAGGAACCATTTACATCCAGCAGCATACTTTCTTTTGCCAAAGAAATAGAAAACACGATTAAAACAGCAACACTGAAGTTTGTTGATACGAATGGCGAGATAACCGTGGAGCCGATGCAGGCGCTTACCCACACCAATCTTGATTATGCCTTTATCAATACAGAAGCCACCGGTGGCGCCATTAAAGCAAAGGGTAAAAGCACGGCCAGCCTCTCTGTAGACGGTTTTCAACTTAGCAACAAAACAACCCGTACCGCCAACAAAAACTATGTCGGTGACAGTGCCCTAAAATTTGGCAAATTCAACATTGTCGATCCTGCGCAAACCATATTAATCGACAACATTGACATGACGGCCCGTACCACGGAATCACCTAATGGCCTGCTTAATGGTGACGTTACCTATTCCGTGAACAAAATCAATGTCAACAAAATTGATTTTGGCACAACCAGCATGAAAATGTTGTTTAACAATGTCGACATGAAGGCCGTGAATGATTTTAGCCGGGCCACAGCCAACCTGAATCTCGCCTCTGCCTCACCGGAAGAGGAAGCAGCACTGGACAAAGAGTTTGAAAACCTGTTTTTCAAACTGGCTGATGCCAAATTTGAATTCCACATTGATCCCTTAAATATAAAAGGAACTACCGGTGAAGCCTTGCTGAATTTCGGCGTTGTTTTTAACGGAGAAAAAGCCTCTTCCGCATCAAGGAATTCAATTGAACTATTTGCCACACAAGCATTGCGCAAAGCCAATCTTTCTTTTTCCATTGATGACAACCTTATCAAGGAATTTGGTTCAGGCATCATGCAGGTAACTGAAGGGGCTGACAAAGCCACTGCAGATGCGGAAGCACAAGTCATCTCAGGAATGGCGGGCATGATTGCAGAACAATCCGGCATGGCGATTTACAAAGATGGAAAAACCACCTCGTCGGTCAGCTATGATGCAGACCAACCAGAAGGCAGTCAGATTGATTTTAATGGCAAAAAAATGGGCTTGAACGAGTTCGCCATGACAGCATCCTCCCTGCTTGGCCTTACAGGTTCATCGGCTGCCCCTGCTCTGCTAAATGAGGAGGAGCTTTTTCAAGCCCTTGAAAACGATACGGTAGAAGAACCAGCAGAACAAATGAATGAACCAGTAGAAGAAGCTAAACAGCAAAAAGCTGAATAAGCCATTGATGCGGCCTAAATGCATACCATACCAGGCCGCTCTCCGGTATACGGATTAATTGAAACTGATATTAATCAGGAAGAATTCAATCCGGCCTTTTTTATTAACAGGTGATTTTAGGCTATCACCTGTTAATATCTTCTCTTATCTGGCCTATGTACATTTTTGGCGAGCCGGTTAATTGCTACCATAAAAAGCACGCATTCGCTGCGCATCAACTTCATTAGCTGATGCAATAGCCTGGGTTTGCCTTGGCGAATTTGCTCTAACAGTGCTTGCTGGTACTGCATTAACCGTAGAAGCAGCGGGCGCCACTCTTGGCGCTACATTACTGACCACCGCATTATCAGGTAAACCCTTGGCGGTTGCTGTGCTGGGACAACGTCGGCCGGTTGCTTCATAAGCCATGCGGTTCACGTCTTCCCCAAAACAGAAAAACCGCATATCAGCAACCTCTTTGTAACCCAGTTTATAGGCAATACTGGTATCCTCCCGGGCATTACAAGCATCCGATTCCCCCGCTACAGATCCACCCAAACCAAATCCGGTAAACCCAACGCCAATGGTATTGGATTGTCCGCAATTATTAGCACCGCCAAACATGCTGGATGGTGCATATACGTTGGGAGTGGTATGAATCCGCTGGCTCTTTCTTTGCTCTGATCCCTCAAAATTAAGATTGACGAAGGCTGCAGATCCCGCATCAACCACTGAACTGGAACCCGAACTTGAACCCGCAGTTGCTCCTGATGAAGAATTGGCGTCAGAACCAACATTAATTTGCGCCGATACCTGGGTGGAAGCAAACAACAAAGCGATGACAGTAAATATTTTTTTCATGGCGAATCCTTTAGGAGGGGGGGCTGACCCCCTCCAAGAGTAATAAGCGTATTATAATTTTATGATTTTTGATTGCGGTTATTAATTTTGGTTAGTTGGGGTTATACCAACCAATCATACCGAAACCACCAAAACCACCAAAGCCACCGGCTGTACCGCTATGAGTACCACCTGCGCTACTTGAAGAATTTTGACCGGCATTTCCAAAAGAATAGCCATTACCAGATTGTGAAGAGAATGATCCGCCACCTGTAGAGGTATCAACTCCACCTGGGCTCATGGTCACGGTGGCACTGGCACCTGAAACATTCGCTGCAGTAGACTGGTTACCAGAAACACCGCCACCGCCAAAAAAACCGCCTGAACCTTGCATGCCAGAGGTACTTGACCCTCCACCAGACTGGCTGGACGCACCTCCTCCCGCGCCAAAAGAACCAAAACCCATGCCACCGCTTGCTGCATAAGCACCGCCTGATGCCAAAGCCAAGACTGATGCAGAGATAAGTAGTAGTTTTTTCATTTTGCTGCTCCTTTACGGATTCATTTTTGAACCGGATGCCGTCCGGTACGGGTACTGCAAGCTGAAATGATTTGCTTGATCCTTAACATTCAATAATGTCTTCAAGAACAACAAACCATCCCATCCACTTCGGTAAACACTAAGGGAGTGAAACCGAAACCTTGATTTGCTACGTTTTTGAAACGAATTGCTTCCTCCCTAATACCAAAGGGAATTGATTTTTTTGTTCTGAATAAATTACAGAAACAGTGAAAGTTAAAACTTATATATTTTTATTTTCTAAAACTTGTACTGCTATAGGATTTTGAATTACTGATAGTAGATAAGAATTTATGTATGATGGCCCAGTACTTGCCGGAACCACTTTATTTGCTGCATACCTGTTTTTCTTGAAATTAATTCTACATGAATCAAAAAAGTTTTCAACACCTAAATTGATATTTCCTTACTTTTTTGTAACAAAAAAATTTTTACCTAGTGAGAAAAAAACAAAATGAACCTTAGACGTACCAAAATTATCGCAACTTTGGGACCCGCAACACAAACGCCAGAACAAATTGAAAAAATGATACTGGCAGGCATGAACGTCGCACGATTAAATTTTTCCCATGGCAACCATCATGAACATCGCCAAAGAGCCAACGCTATCAGGGCAATAGCATGCAAGCTGCAAAAAAATATTGCCATCATGGTTGATTTGCAAGGCCCCAAAATCCGTATTGCCCGTTTTCTCAATAATCATGTCATGCTGCAGACTGGCCAGCCATTCATTTTATCCAACACACATCCACACCATGCAGGCACCGAACATATTGTCGGCATTGACTACCCTGCCCTGCTTACCGACTGCCAGGCGGGAGATGAGCTACTGCTAGATGATGGCCGCATCGTACTGGAAATCACCAGTATTGAGGGCCAGGAAGTGCACACCCGTGTTCTGGCAGGTGGTGTACTTTCCAACAACAAAGGTATCAATCGCAAAGGAGGCGGCCTTTCTGCCCCAAGCCTTACCAGCAAAGACAAGGAAGACATCAAGCTTGCCGCCGAGATCCAGGCCGACTACATTGCCGTTTCGTTTCCACGCTATGGCAACGATATTGAACAGGCCAGGCAGCTTGCCCAACAGGCTGGCAGCCATGCCTGGATTGTTGCGAAAATAGAGCGCGCTGAAGCAGTGGTCGATGACCTGGCACTGGATGAGCTGATTAAGGCCAGTGATGCCGTCATGGTGGCACGTGGCGACCTGGGTGTCGAAGTCGGCGATGCCGAGCTGGTGGGCATACAGAAAAAAATCATCCTGCATGCCCGCACCCTGAATAAAGTGGTTATTACCGCCACTCAAATGATGGAATCCATGATTTCCAATCCGATCCCCACGCGTGCCGAAGTTTCCGATGTCGCCAATGCAGTACTAGACTATACCGATGCAGTCATGCTGTCAGCCGAAAGTGCCTCAGGCAATTATCCGGTAGAAGCCGTCATGGCCATGTCACGTATTTGCATGGGTGCGGAAAAACATCCTACTTCAAATAAATCCGGTCATCGGCTGGGGCAGGTTTTTACTCGCTGTGACGAAACCATCGCCCTTTCCGCCATGTATGCTGCCAATCACTTTCCTGGCGTCAAGGCGATTATTTCACTTAGCGAAAGCGGTCATACTCCCCTGATCATGTCACGCATCCGCTCTGGCGCCCCCATTTATTGCTTTACCCGCCATATAGAAACCCAAAACCGCGTTGCCCTTTTCAGGGGGGTTTATCCTGTCAATTTTGACTGCAGCCACCTGGATCCTGCTATGCTAATGCAAGCTGCCCTGGATGAATTGAAAAAACACCAAACCCTGAATACCGGTGACTGGATCATTGTGACCAACGGCGACATTAACGCCCCCGAATGTGGCACCAATAGCATGAAAATGATCTATGTAGATTAATTTAAATCTAAATTAAAAATGAAAATTAACCCGTTACCACGCTCTGAAATGAACTCATTCCAACGCTCCCGCGTGGGAATGCATAAACCATGAAAATCATCATTGCCCCTGACTCGTTCAAAGAAAGCCTGCCTGCCCATAAAGTGGCCAGCGCTATTGCCAAAGGCGTAAAGCAGGCTACGCCAAATGCAAAAATTCATTGTGTCCCTATGGCTGATGGTGGAGAAGGAACCGTGTTGGCCATTGCACAAAGCACCCGCTGCCGACTCATCCAAAGCACGGTACAAAATGCAATGGGCCAATCGGTTACAGCCACCTGGGCCATGATCAACAACGAAACGGCTATTATTGAAATGGCCAGTGCGGCCGGTCTTGAACAAATCCAGCCCCAGAACAGAGATGTACTGTGTGCCAATACATTTGGGGTTGGCCAGCTTATTCTTGAAGCGTTAAATCAACAGGCCAGGCACATCATACTTGGTCTGGGCGGATCAGCCACCAACGATGGCGGAGCTGGCATGGCAGCCGCTCTGGGCATTCAATTCATGGGTAAAAACAACACATTACTGAAACCCCACCCCAAAGAGATGGTTCGGCTTGAAAAAATTGATCTTTCCGGCATGGATCAACGCCTGTCGCAGATTAGCTTTACCCTGGCATCCGATGTCAATAATCCTTTGTGCGGACCCCATGGTGCCGCTGCGATTTTTGGTCCACAAAAAGGGGCCACGCCAGAGCAGGTTCTGTTCCTTGACCAGGTCATGGCGAATTATGCCGATATTACCGCCGCCACACTTGGCAAAGATATGCGTCATGAACAAGGTGCAGGCGCTGCAGGAGGACTTGGTTTTGCATGCCTGAGCTTCCTGAAGGCCCAGTTTCGTCCCGGGGTGGAAATTGTTGCCGAGTTTGCTGGGTTGGCGCAGCTTATTGAAAATGCCGATCTGGTTATTACGGGTGAAGGAAAACTTGACGAGCAGACCCTTCAGGGCAAAACCCTTGCCGGCATAGCTGCCCTGGCACAACAACATAACGTACCGGTTATTGCGATTGCTGGAACGCTGGGCAACAATTATCAGGCGCTGTACAACAAAGGAATTACCGCAGCCTTCAGTCTGTGCAATGGTCCCATGAGCCTGCAAGAGGCCATGCAAAACGCATCCTGCCTCCTACAGGATCGCAGCCGGGATATTATGCAGGTTTTTCTTGCTAGCCTTTCAGATAAAGGCATTTAAAGACATAGGCTTGAACCAATTAAAAACCC
>WARP01000019.1_pt1 | contig 107549 bp, 100 predicted proteins | sample 4769151 | NCBI WGS metagenome assembly WARP01 (sample SAMN08893023, study PRJNA449175) | gut metagenome | isolation source: rumen sample fed with dry roughage | host: cow | place: India: Nagpur | collected 2016
CCGTGGAGGGGTGGCGCGAAGCGACGGGGTGGTTGCCTTGCACCATGAGGTGGTTCCGCGAAGCGACGGGGTGGTTACACGCCGTATTTTGCGCGATAAGCGGCAACGGCGTCCTTGTGTCCGGCAAACTCGGGATCTTCATTCAGCAATTGCATGATGTCGCTCAAAGAAGCAATGCTAACCACCGGAATGCCATAAGTTTGCGACACATCCTGCACGGCAGAATGGGCCGACAGCGCCTCATCGGGGCCGGCACGCTCCATGCGATCAAGGGCAATCAGCACGGCAGCAGGGGTTGCACCCGCCTTGCGAATAATATCAACCGACTCACGCACCGACGTACCCGCTGTAATCACATCATCAATGATGACCACTTTACCCTGCAACGGTGCACCAACCAGTACCCCGCCCTCGCCATGGTCCTTGGCCTCTTTGCGATTAAAAGCAAACGGCACATCACGCCCGTTTAGCCCAGGATGATTGGCCAGGGCAATAGACGTAGCGGTTGCCAGTGAAATGCCCTTGTAGGCAGGACCAAACAACATGTCAAACTCTACCCCGGAATCAACCAGTGCCTGGGCATAAAACTGGGCCAACTCACCCACCGACTTTCCTGAATCAAACAGGCCGGCATTGAAAAAATAAGGGCTGAGGCGACCAGACTTGACTTTAAACTGGCCAAATTTCAAAACACCCTGACCCAATGAAAAACGAACAAAATCAAGACGATTCCGAGATGACATAATTAACCTTGCACAAAAACTGATGAATAAAATAATTCTGTCATCTTAGCAATATTCATACCGCTGCTCCACCTTTATTTGGCAGTTTTTCCGAAAAGAAAATTACATACCCTTATCCCACCTGCTGAACCACGCCAGAAAAACGGATTCGCGCCAGTAGCTAGCATAATTACGACCTCATCACGCCTCTATTCCTCCAATAATGGAACAGTGCATTCAGGTTAATCCCGTTTATTTACTTCCCGATCCTGATTAGAATGTATTAATAGAAAAAAGAAACCGTTTTTGCACTAAACCAGACATTAATTAGCCAAAACCTGCCTGATCGACTTATGACGCGCAAACACCTGGCTACCGATTATTGCTTTTAAAAGGAATTCATATGAAAATGCCCTGCTATTTTATTTCTCACGGTGGTGGGCCCTGGCCGTATATTAAAGAATGGGATGAGCAATACAAGGCATTGCGTGAATCCCTGCAACACCTGCCTGCAGAACTTCCGGAAAAACCCAAGGCCATCCTGATGGTCTCGGCGCATTGGATTGGTCATGAGATCCTGATCATGGGCAGTGAAAAACCGGGGATGCTTTATGATTATTACGGTTTTCCCGAGCACACCTATCATGTTCATTACAATGCCCCCGGTGAGCCGGCCCTGGCTGCCAGGGTACAAGCCATGCTAGCCGATGCCGGCTTTGAAACCCGGATTGACCTGGATCGCGGTTTTGATCATGGTGCCTTTGTGCCCATGGCCGTTGCTTTTCCCGAAGCCGACATTCCGATGGTTCAGGTATCCATCAACCGCAATTATGACCCGGCCTATCATATTCGCATGGGCCAGGCACTGGCTGCGCTACGCAACGAAGGCGTACTGATTATTGGCAGTGGCCTGAGCTACCACAACCTGCGCCTGATGGGTCCGGCCGGTGCCGCTCCTTCGGCCAACTTTGATCAATGGCTCCAGGTTTCTATACTGGACAGAAACCTGGAGGACCGCAGCCAGGCAATGATTCAATGGGAAAAAGCCCCTGCCGCCCGCCTGGCCCATGCCCAGGAAGACCACCTGATACCGCTAATGGTAGCTGTTGGTTCGGCTGGCGATGATCCTGCTACCTGTGTGTATCATGAAACTACCGCATTTGGCGCCATTACCGCAACAAGCTTCAAGTTTGGCTAATGCCTTTCAAGCAGGCACAGTACAAAAAGCCAGCGCATCATGTATCCTTAATGCATTGGCTTTTTCACCTTTTTACGATCCCATTTCATGATTTCTGCACGTCAGGGCCTTGTTTCTGCCCATCTCGCCGCTTTTCTGTTTGGACTTACCGGTGTTCTTGGTGCCCTGATAGACAGTACGCCCGCCATCATTACCTTTGGCCGGGCTTTTTTTGCGGTCATCGCTTTGGCTATCGCCTCTTTTTTGCTGCGCAGTCCGATTGCAAAAAACATCAACCACCATACGCTTAAAATTTTATTTTTCTCTGGCCTTTCCCTGGCCATTCACTGGTTTACCTTCTTCATTGCCATCAAAACGGCCGGGGTTGCCATTGCCACCCTGGGCTTTGCCAGCTTTCCAGCCTTCATCACCCTGCTTGAACGTATCTTTCTGAAAGAGCAAATAGGCAAAAGAGAATGGTTTCTACTGGCTCTGGTCTTAATCGGCCTGATTCTGGTCACGCCTGCACCATCAACAGACCCTAACAATCATGCTGCCAGTGGTTTGATCTGGGGTGTTATTTCAGGTTTCGCTTTTGCTGTACTGGCCGTCATGAACCGCAAAAATGCCGTCAGCCTTAACCCTGTACAACTTGCCTTCTGGCAGAATCTGGTGGTTGCCACCTTAACCCTGCCTTTTATTTTTACCAATATCCTCCTATTGGCACCACAGGATTATTTCTGGATAGCGGTGCTTGGCATCATGTGCACGGCCCTGTCCCATTACCTGTTCGTCTTCAGCCTGCGTTCCCTGACCGCCCGCACTGCTGGCTTAATCATTGCCCTGGAACCGGTTTATGCCATTGTGGTTGCCTGGATACTGTTTGCCGAAGCCCCCACCCAGCGCATGATTATTGGTGGTGCCCTGATCATAACGGCAGCCGTCTTTCCGAAGAAAACGTAACGTAAACATGGCTGTTTATTATGTTACGTTTTACTTCCACCCATTTTTTAAATATTCAAGCAATGATCAAGGTTTGGATTGATTCCAGATATTCGGTATCCAATCATTGGAATAACCTGAAATAAACTCGGCTATCGTTCCATCGTCACGATACACCGAACGATTCACTGCACCGATATTGGCGCCATAAACATGAATACTGACGGAAACCTGATCCGGGTATGCGTTAGATACCTTGTGTATATCGCCAATAGCAGGGGACACCGCTTCAACCTGCCCCGGTTTCAACAGAATCGCCTTGCCATCGGGCACCAATTTACCGCCTTCTTCCCGACTGAAACCCTGTGAGTACTCTGCACCACGCAACATGCCGATCAAACCCCAAACCGTATGATCATGCACAGGGGTACTTTGTCCCGGCCCCCACACAAAACTGACAACAGAAAACCGCCCGCCCGAATCGGCATGCAATAAGAATTGCTGATACCTGTCTGGATCAGGCTGGGCCAGCTGCTCGGGTAACCAGGTATCCTGTGCGACCAGATTGGCCAGCAAGGCCCCTCCCTTCTCAAGTATCTGTGCCTCATCAGCAGTTTGATCCAGCAATGCGGAAAATGCACTCACAAAAGTGCGTAAAGGAGCAATATTACTCATTTCAAGCCCTCCAAATTTAGAATATTGTTGTACTTACCCGTTAGCATAACAGGGCTGTTAACTGTTAAAAAACTGATTTTTCTTGAACGGCAAACCCAGATGCTCCCTGAGTGTTGAACCGGCATATTCCTTGCGGAACAATTGACGCTTCTGAAGCTCAGGGACAACCAGGCCGACAAAATCATCCAATCCGCCTGGCGTACTGCTGAACATAATATTAAAGCCATCGCAAGCCTTGTCATGAAACCATTCTTCAAAATCGTCAGCAATTGACTGGGCCGTACCAACCAGGATGCGGTGACCTCCTGCACTCCATTTTGTGTACAGCTGACGCACGGTAGGACGCTCCTTCCGGATCCAATTGACCAGCAATTGCTGCCGGCTTTTATGCGAATTGGTTTCAGGAATCATCGCTGGCAAAGGCACTTCATCATCAAACCCCAGACTGGTGAGGTCAATGCCCAGGCTGGCATAACTCGACAAGGACTGCAAGACAACATCAACATCGCGGGTTTCAAGTAATTGATCAAATTTATCCTCAGCCTCTGACTGTGTGCGGCCAATAACGGGCATCACGCCCGGCAAAATCTTAATGCTTCCGGCTGGCCTGCCCAGCAATGCGGCACGTGCCTTGACATCGGCAAAGAAATGCTGTGCATCTTGCTTGTCCTGGGCTGCGGTATAAAGCATCTCGCCGATTCGTGCGGCCAGATCCTTGCCCGACTCCGATGACCCTGCTTGCGACAAAACCGGCCATCCTTGCAAGGGCCTGGGTGCATTCAGGGGCCCTTTAACCTTAAAAAACTCCCCGTCATGATTAAGCAGATGCAATTTGGCGGGATCAGCCCATTGGCCTGTTTGCTTGTTACGCAAAAAAGCATCATCAGCCCAACTGTCCCACAATCCAGTCACCACATCAACGAATTCGTGGGCCCGTTCATATCGTTTGGCATGATCCATGTGCCCGCTCAAATTGAAGTTCTCTCCACCACCGGTAGAAGTGACCACATTCCAGCCCGCTCGCCCCTTGCTCAGGTGATCCAGGGCAGCAAATTTTCTGGCAACGTTATAAGGTTCGTTATAACTGGTACTCACGGAAGCCACCAGACCAATTCGCCTGGTCGTCACCGCCAGGGCAGACAACAAAACTATTGGCTCCCAGCGGGGAGCCTGTGGACTGCGGGCAACCGTTTCACTGTCTGAAGCGGAAAATACATTGTCGTAAAAAAAGACCGCATCAAATTTGGCCGCTTCCAGTTTTTGGGCATAGGAAATATATTTGCTGTAATCGGTATAGGCATCCGTATCAACCTGCGGATGACGCCAACTATCGCCTTGCACACCTGAACCGGTGAAATAAGCGCCCAAATGAAAAGTTCTCTGTTCTGTATTCATCATCTTTAATGTTTTGATCCGCAAAAAAACAGGTACTGACAATCAATACCAATTATTTAGGCTTAAAATTTTAGTGAACGAACCCACCCTTTATGTATTTAACGGGTTCACGGTCCATACGCAGCAAAAGCTCTTGCAACTCATCAACCGTTTTTTCCTTCTTTGCCGTTGCAGTGGCATCACGGCACAGAAAATCCTCAGTGCTCCAGGCGGTAAACGTACGCGCCCTCAGCCAGCCGGCCCGATCAGCCAGAAACTGGCTCCCTGGAAGATCTTTGGCGGTGGTACCGGCGATCAATGCAAGACTTTGCCACACCGCATCATCCTTCACCCGGCATTGCACATACGGATTTTCATGTGTATCTGCAGCAGGCCCCACCAATACCGTAAAAAGTCGAGGATCTTCCATCACCTCCTCTTCACCTCCAACGGCAACCAACCTGACAAACTGATTACGCCGCAGGCTACGCATGCGCCCGCTGTCACCATAATTGCACAACACTTCAAAATCGGGCAATGCCACAGGAATCGGCCATACACCATTACGTGCAGCCCCTTGCCCGGCAGCCAACGCTTTCAGGTAATCAAGCAATGCCCAGGTATCCTCAGGCGTCAATTCCCCGGCAAAACCAGGCATCGTCTGCTCTCCTTTCCCGTCGTACATGCCGTGCAGCATGTGCCACACCAGCTCACCATCCGCGCGCTTGCCCAACAACTGACTGGTCAAATCCGGTGGCAGGAATGACAGCAGTTTTGCATCCACGCCATGACCACGTCCATCTACCCCGTGACAATTCAGGCAATGCCTGGCATACAGCTGACTGCCTAGCTGTATGCTGCCTGCATTGAATCCGGTCGGGGATTGATGCAGGCTGGTAGGCACGGCATTGGCCAGTATCGTTGTAGCCGGCCATGGCACAAAAACCACCAGCAGTAGAGCAATCAAACCCAAACCCCAGCGTGCCCTGCGCCAGAAACAGGCCAGAACAAACAAAAGCAGTATTAGCAATCCAGCCACCAGGCTGATGATCAATTGCCGTGCCAAGCCATGATCAATGATCAGGATTTCTCCGGCAAGTCGATAACTGAAAGGCCAGGCGGGTTGGCCAAACCCGGTCTGCTTACCCGTCAAGGCATGAAATGCCCACAATGCACTTTGCTGCAGCCATTGCAATATCAACAGCAAATCATTAAGCCATTCAGTCATGGGTGGTGCATTCATGATTAAGCCTGCACCTTCTTATTATGATTTCGCATCATTACCAACTTGCATCCAGCCCCAAATGCGCCAAAGCCTCGCGACGCAGCTCGGCAATCCGCGGATCCCCACGGTGACGTGGGTAGGGCAAATCAACCTTGATCTCAGCCTTGATACGTGCGGGACGCTCACTAAAGACCACAACCCGCTGAGCCAGAAACAGGGCTTCTTCAACATCATGGGTCACCAGCAAGGCCGAAAACCCGTTCTTGCGCCACAGGTCAACCAATTCGGTTTGCATTGCCAATCGGGTTAAGGAATCAAGCTTGCCTAATGGTTCATCCAATATCAGCAGGCAAGGATCATTAACCAAAGCACGGGCAAAAGCCACGCGCTGAGCCATCCCGCCTGACAGCTGGTGAGGATAGCTTTGCGCAAATTCACCCAACCCGACCCGGTTCAATGCGTCATCAACCCGATGACGGTCGCGCTTGAGCAAGCCACGTGCCTGCAGTCCCAATGCCACATTGTCCCAAACGGTACGCCATGGAAATAATGTTGGATCCTGGAAAACCACAATCCGGGAAGGATCAGGTTGAAGAATAATTTCATCATCCTGCAAGAGCTTGCCCTGCGTTGCCGGTTCCAGGCCTGCGACCAGACGCAGCAAGGTTGACTTGCCACACCCGCTCGGGCCCAGCAATGCGACAAACTCACCCGCCTGTACACTCAGGTTGACCTGATTCAACACAGGCAACTTGCCCTGAGGGGTATCAAATACATGACTGACTTGCTGAATATCTATTTGAGAACCAATAACTTTTTGACTGCTTTGTGCCAGCCCACTTTGTTCAACGATGGCTACCATTTCACTGTTCCTTTTTGCCATGACAACACATAATCCCGCACCAAAAACAACAGGGAAATCAAGCCTGAAAACAGCAAGGCCATGACAATCAGCGCCGCATACATATTGGTATACGATGCCCAGCCCTGGGCCCAGGTCAGGTACCAACCCAAACCGGATTTAACACCCATCATTTCCGCTGTAACCAGTACCGAGAACGAGGCACTCAAGCCCATGAACAAGCCCACAAAAACCTGGGGCAATGCAGCCGGAATAGCTACCCGGAATACCAGAAACCACTCGGAGGCCCCCAAAGTGCGGGCGACATCATAATAACTTTTGCTGACACTGGCGATACCTGACCACGTCAGCACTGCAACGGGAAATCCGGTTGCCAGGGCCACCAGAAAAATGGCGGCAGAATAACTGGACGGAAAGAAATAAAAGGTCAGGGGTAATAAGGCGGTGGCTGGCAAAGGCCCCAAAACACGCAATACCGGGTGAACCCAATACCCGATGTTTTTTGACCATCCCACCGACACACCCACCAGAAAACCAACCACCGCTCCGTATGCCACGCCCATTGCCAACAGCTTCAAGGTATTAACAACACTGCTACCCAAACGTTGCCAGTCATCAATATAGACATCAATCAGGGATTGGGGTGGAGCAAAAAAAGGCACCGGTAAAATGCCCGTTTTGGCAGTCAGGTACTCCCACAGTCCTAAAATAATCGGCGTGGCAAAAAGCCATGGTCCAGCAGACCTGAGTGCCTGCAGCCTGGGGCCACCCGATTGCTGCACCCATGACGGTGAAACCAGCAACAATCCCGTACCGATCAAGACACCGGCTATCCCCAACTCTTTGGTATATAACCAGTCATTAAAACCAACGATATGATTCGGCATCACCCCGGTCAGAAGACCGAATAAAATCCAGGCCAGACCGGCCAACACACCGGAATGCCATACTTGGGATACGGCAGCCTGCCCATCCAGCGCCCCGGATGATTTGACAATAGCCGGCTCCTGTCCCAGGGTTCCACTTGCGATAAACTCATTCATTCAATCACCCCAAAACATCAACATAGACATGCTGCGAAAAGCGTTTGGTATCTGTAGATGGCTTGATGACACCGATACTTTTAAAATCTTCAGCAAAGAAGGCAATTTCATCTCGTAAATCGACATTGGTAGGATGATGATCAAAGGTCAAGGTGTTATACAGCTTGAGCAAATCATCCTCGGTAATTTTGGGTGAGTATTTTGCAAAAATACGGGCTGCCTGATTGGGGTTCTCCAGCATGAAATCACTCGCCTGCACGATCGAGCGCGCTAATGCCGCGGCCGTTGGCTTATCATTGCGCACCAGCTCTCCACGCACCCCGACCACGCAGCAAGTCTTGCGGGCATATTCGCCGGACAGGTTGGTGGCCAGCTCAACATAAGCACCGTTGGTGCGTTTTTCCAGCAAATAAAGATTGGGGTCACCATCGGCAATCGCCTGGATTTCACCCTTGTCCACAGCGATCCCCAACAAATCAGCGGGATACTGGCGCCAGGTTATGTCCTTGTCCGGGTCAATGCCGTTTTTTGCCAGCAGAATCGTGAAAAAGTGCTTGCCAGGTGCCGCCAAATCGCTGACTCCCACGGTTTTTCCTTTCAAGTCGCTTAATTGGGTCACACCAGAAGCCTTGTGTCCCAGCAATCGAACACACCCCCCATGCGAGCTACCCACAATTTTCACATCGAACCCTGCCTCAAGCGGTTTCAACCAGCGATGGATCATGCCAATCGCGGCATCCGCCTTGCCGGTTGCCACCGACTCCAGCAGCTGATCGGTAGAGCCGCTGTAGTTGAGCAAATCAACATCAAGACCATTTTTCTCGAAATAACCCAACTCTTTTGCCACCACCACAGGAGTCAGGCAAAATGCATTCTGATTCCAGGCAAACGTCAATTTTTTTTGACCTGACCAGGCTTGACGGTTGTGCAAAAGAACAGGTGCCGCAAGCGCGGTGCCAAGCGTGAGGCCTAAAAACTTGCGTCGGTTAATTTGACTGAGTTTGTGCATAAATTACTCCTACTCCAAAAAGTCAGGTTCGTCTTTTAGCAAACCTGCATATAAACTTTCAAATGCGTAACGTGCCCCTTCACTGCCACCCACTTGTGAATGGGTCAGCTTTGCCGTTTCATGATCAATAGGCTTGGGGGTGCCCGCAGCCTCTGCGAGCAATTGGGTGTGACACGCATTGTCAAGCGCAATGTAATACCAGGCAGCAGCCTCAACCGTCGTGCCTACCGACAAAATGCCGTGATTTTTCAGGATGACGCCTTTATAGGCTGATTGATCATCCTTGAAGAGCGCTTGGGCAATCCGTTCGCCCTCACTAATATCCACAACCATGCCGGTAAAGTCATCAAAGAGCACATGATCTTCGTAGAATGAACAAGCATCCTGTGTCAATGGATCCAAGCTTCGCCCCAATGTTGACCAGGCCTTGCCAAAAGTAGAATGGGTATGTGCGGCAGCCACCAGACCGGGATGCGCCTCATGAATGGCGGCATGAATGGCAAAGGCTGCTTTGTTCAGGGGAAGGTTGCCAATGACGGTCTCGCCACGACTATTCACCAGTAACAGGTCTGAGACACGCATTCGCGAAAAATGGATACCCAACGGGTTAACCCAAAAATGATCGGTTAATTCCGGATCCCGCGCGGTAATGTGCCCGGCCAATCCCTGGTCAAAGCCATAGCGCGCAAATAGCCGGAATGCCGCTGCCAGACGCTCCTGGCGATGACGTCGCTCTTCTGCCAAGGTACGGTTCGATGGTGCCGGCTCAAACCAGAATTTCTGCACCGGGGTAGGGTTCAACAGCAAGCCACTTGCTGTTTCCGCTTCATGTTTCAAAGCTACAATTGCATTCATTTTGATTTCCGGTTGTCGTTAATCATCAATTCAGGCAACCGCTTTATCGATCTGAATCTGTCGGGCCCGAACACCTTCACGCAATCTCGGAATCAGCTCACGCCCATAATCCCTGGCATCCTCCAGTGGATCAAATCCACGAAGCAGAAATGTTTCAACGCCCAGATCGTAATATTGCAGCAGTGCCTGCGCGACCTGTTCAGGGGTTCCCACCAAAGCCGTTGAGTTCGAACGGGCACCGGTCAATTTGGCAATTTCCGTCCACAACAATTGATCAACCCTGGCGCCCTGCTTTGCCGCTGCCAGCAAACGCCTGGCACCTTCGCTTTGCTGGGGATCACCCGGTTCGGTCAAGCCTTGAAGCGCACGCAAATGCTTCGCCTGTTGCAGAATCTGGTCCGCCCTTGCCCAGGCTTTTTCTTCGGTCTCCGCCAGAATGGGCCTGAATGAAACAGAAAAGCCGATTTTTCGTTTATTCGCAGCCGCCTTGGCACGAACCCGGTGAGTCAACTCACGGACCTGCTCTAATGATTCCCCCCACAAGGCATAGATATCGGCATGCCGTGCCGCCACATCAAGCGCAATTTCGGAAGCGCCGCCAAAGAAAATGGGTACATGTGGTTTTTGGGCAGGCTTGACTTCAGACCAGGCATCCTCAAAACGATAATATTTTCCTTCATGGCTGAAAGGCGCCTCAGCCGTCCAGACCTGACGAAGCACACTGAGATACTCATCGGTGCGTGCATAGCGCTCATCATGGTCAAGATAGTCTCCGTCCCTGCGCTGTTCATAATCAGATCCTCCTGAAATGAAATGCACGCCAAGACGCCCTCCGGTAAATTGGTCAAGTGATGCAATATCACGGGCCGCATAGGTTGGTGACACGAAACCGGGACGGTGCGCAAGCATGAAATGGATCCGTTCAGTGACACCGGCGGCATAAGCAATCGTATGGGCAGCAGATGGCCCGGTCGAATGATGGGGCACCAGAATTCGGTCAAAACCTGATTTTTCATGGGCCTGGGCAAAATCCCGCACATATGCCCGATCAATGACCGGCCCTGTGGTCGCCTGTATTTCCGATTGTTTTTGGCTTTGGATCATTCCAATAATTTGCACACTCATTTCAAATCGCTCCAGAGATTTATTTTGTTGTTTATTTTTCTGTTCATGGCAGAAAACATCTTGGAGACTACGCCTCTTTTATAAATTTTTTAAATACAAAAAATTAATGTTTATATAAATTTTGCATATTTAAATTTATTTGATAAAAACCTTAAGATGATTGTTTACCAAAGAATTGCGTCATTTGCAGGCCACAACGATTATGATTTTCAGCAATACAATCAGTCCAGATACAAACTCGCCAACGATTATTTCAGATACGGATCTTCTTTCACTGCGCACGGCATTTCAAAAAACAGCCGCGCATTTTGATCAAAGCGGACAGTTTCCTCATGAAAACATAGCCGCCTTACGGCAGGCAGGTTTAATACAGCTGGTTGCCCCCTCTCCCTTTGGACATGGCGCAACGCTTTCACAAGCCCGCAAAGTCATTGAAACCATTGCTTATGCCGAACCGGCAACAGCGCTGGTCCTCACGATGACCTACCTTAATCATCGTCAACTAAGCCGCCCTGATAATCAATGGCCTAAAACAATACGGGAACAGGTACTGCAAAGTGCCAGGCACGGGGGTTTAATCAACGCCCTGCGTGTTGAACCAGAGCTGGGCTCACCGGCCAGGGGCGGTTTACCCGACACGACTGCCCGCAAACAGGATAATGGATGGTTACTGAGCGGCCAGAAAGTTTTCTGCACCGGCTCACCCGCGCTGGAATGGATGGCCGTCTGGGCCAAAACCGATGAAGAAAAACCGCGCACGGGAACGTTTCTGGTGCATCGCCCAAGCGTAGATAAAGGGCTGAGTATTGTGGAAAACTGGAATCATATGGGCTTGCGGGCATCTGGCAGCCATTTGGTGATTTTTGACAATGTCAAGCTGGCACCCAGCCATGCCGTTGACTTACGACTCCCTGAAGAATGGGCAGCCAGCGGCACCTCACACACTGATTTGGGACAAAACAGGGATCAACAAGCCTGGATGATTGTGCTTTTAAGCACCTTATATGATGCCGTTGCCCGTGCAGCCCGTGACTGGTTATTGGATTTTCTGCGTAACCGGACACCTAGCAGCCTGGGCGCCCCTTTGTCTACCGTACCGCGGATACAGGAACAGGTTGGCCGGATAGAATCCTTACTGCATACCAATAAAGTTATTCTGGATCACCTGACCCAACAAACCGACCAGAACACACCGGGGTCCCCAAGCGAAAGCGGCCTGGCCAAGTACATCGTCACCAACAATGCCATTCAAGCCGTGGAACAGGCCTTGTCTCTTTGCGGCAATCATGGGCTTAGCCGTAACAATCCACTTGAACGGCATTACCGGGACGTATTATGCAGCCGCATCCATACCCCACAAAATGACAGCGTCTTAGTCATGGCCGGGCGCACCGCGCTGGCTACTGTTTAGTTTAAGCATGAAGTGCGCAATATATTTACCAAACTCTCTGGCTGGATCTTGCAAGCGACCCAATGCTTTGCCATATACCAGCCACAACTCAATAACCGGCTTGAAGTTAATGACATTGACCCGATGAAGCTGATCACTCCAATCATTACCGTGCAAGAAAGTTTCAGGAAACAGGCCCAGGCCCATACCCTGCACAATACTTTGCAATTGAACCGCACGACTATAAGTGTCCAGATTGACAAGCAAAGACAAGTTCTTCATGGCCAACGTACGCTTCAGGCCAGCCCTGAAACCGCAACCGTCCGGATTCAACACCCAGCCTTTGCTGTTGCACTGCTCCAGCGAATATTGGCGTTTGTTCCACTCGTCCTTGCGCCCAACCACAATCAGTTTCGATTTAAGCAGTTTTTCCCCATGAAAATTTTTGGGCAACGCGGCACCTGTGGGCAAAAAAAGGACCGCGGCATCCAGTTCCCCACGTTCCAAACGTTCAAGCATCAACTGACCACCAGAACCCGTAGCCATCAAAGGATGCACATCTGGCCAATTTTTTTTCAATTCAGCCAAAACGGGCAAAGCAACCAGCTCTCCAATCCCCTGGGTCAACCCAAGACGAATATTTCCGGCAGGTGGAAAATCAACCGCTGCCAGTTCACACAAAATGTCAATTTCCCGCAACACGGCATTGCATTGCTCATGCACGCGCTTGCCCAAATCCGTTGGCTTTGGCGGCTTGGAATTGCGGTCCAGCAACTGTACACCCAGCGCCTCTTCAAAACTCTGGACACGACGGGTAATCGCTGGTTGCGTCAAACCCAATTCCTGTGCAGCCAAACTGATGGACTGACAGCGCATGACTGCCACAAAAGCATCAATATCATCAATTTTCATGTTTTTTTTAAATATTTATCCATTAACTTAATTAAAAATAATCATATACCTGTTCATGGCTTGATGTCAGCTTATCCATGAACTTGAACTCATAAGGAAATCAGTAAATGACAATCCATGCCTATCCTGTACTCAGTGCCGCCACCGTCCGAGAAAAACTGCTGGCACGCAATGAAATTGCACTGATTGATGTACGTGAAGAAGACCCCTATGCACAAGAACACCCGCTATGGGCCAGCAATTTTCCGCTGTCCCGCCTGGAACTGCAGGCGTGGCGCCGCATCCCCAGACGGGATACGACGATTGTGGTATATGGTGAAGATGAATTGGAAGACTTGGCACCCCGTGCAGCACAGATTCTGTCCGGGCTGGGTTATACCCGGGTATTTATTCTGGAAGGCGGCCTTGAAGGATGGCGCGCTGCGGGCGGTGAAATTTTCAGGGATGTTAATGTTCCCAGCAAATCATTTGGCGAGTGGGTTGAACATCATAAAGACACACCATCCCTGAGCGCCGAGGAAGTCAAAAAACGGCTAGAAAGCGATACTGATACGATTGTTCTGGATGCACGCCGCTTTGATGAATACCAAACCATGAACATTCCAGGCTCAATCAGTGTGCCGGGCGCAGAGCTGGTGCTGCGGGCACGAGCGCTGGCCCCCAACCCATCAACCCCGATTATCGTCAATTGCGCAGGCCGCACCAGAAGCATCATAGGTACCCAATCATTGGTCAATGCAGGCCTTCCCAACCCGATTGCCGCACTGCGCAATGGCACGATTGGCTGGACACTGGCCGGCTACGAACTGGAAACCGGGGCAAACAGAAAATTCCCTGACAATATTGACAGGCAGGCTCTTGAATTGGCTCAGGCTGATGCGCGCCGTGTCGCCGATGCCGCCGGGGTCAGGCACATTACGATCGACTCGCTGCCGCAACTGCAGGAAAAGGGCCGTACCACTTACCTCATTGATGTACGAACACCCGAAGAATATAAAAACGGTCATTTCCAGGAAACCGATCACACCGCCCCCGTCAGGGGAGCACGAATTGTTCTGGCAGACCTGGATGGCGTACGGGCAAACATGTCTGCCTCATGGCTTGCGCAAATGGGCTGGGAAACCTTTGTCATTGAACCTGCCGATCCCGAGGATTTTACGGTCAAAGGTGAAACCTCAAACCCTGCTCCTGAACCAGGCAAAACACAGGAAATTTCAGCCTCACAACTTCAGGAAATCCTTAACGCTGATGAAAATGAAAACTACCTGATTTTTGATTTTACAACTAGTGTCAATTACCTGAAGCGTCATATTCCTGGCGCCCGATTTGCCCTGCGCAGCCACATCGGAAGATTAGTTGCAGCCCAGCCAGCCGACAAAAAATTCATTTTCACATGTGGCTCAAGCCAACTGGCCCGCTTTGCCGCGAATGATGCACAGGCCCATACTTCAAGCCCTATCTTTGTATTGAATGGAGGCACCCAAGCCTGGATAGATGCAGGCCTGCCACTGGAGCATGGCCCAAGTCATCTGGCCAGCCCCGCTATTGACCGATATCGCCGTCCTTATGAAGGCACCGATGCCCCGGCCAGTGCCATGCAAGCTTATCTGGACTGGGAGTTTGGTCTTGTGGAACAACTGAACCGCGATGGCACCCATTTTTTTAATGTGCTGTAAGGGCGACTGCACGCTTGATTGCCAGCATGCCTTTCGTGCTGGCCAGACCATAAGCTCTATCCATTAATCATGGCCAGATTCATATTAGTGCTGAAATGGCCTTATTAAAGAAATTGAAATCCAGAAGAATTGAAATGAAAATACCAAATAAAATCAAGACACTGTTTACCATTTTTACCCTTGCATTCACAACCCTCTCGAATGCAGAAACCTACCCGGATAAACCTATCCGCCTGGTCGTGCCCTACCCAACCGGTGGCAGTGTAGGCGTCGCAGCCAATATTATTCAAGAGCCGCTTGCCACGCAGCTAGGTCAAAGTGTCGTTATCGAATACAAAGGCGGCGCCGGTGGAACCATTGGTACATCACAAGTCGCTAAAAGTGATCCTGATGGCTATACCTTATTATTGACGCTATCCTCGCATACCATCAATCCAGCCATTTATGAAACACTGCCGTTTGACACCGAAAAAGACCTGACTCCCGTCTCCCTGGTGGCCTCGGCACCGCAAGTTCTGGTTGCAAACCCCTCATTCCCACCCTCCACCATCAAGGAATTGATCACGTTTGCCCAAAATTCGGACACCCCCTTGATTTATGGCTCTGCCGGTGTTGGCACACCTAGTCATATTGCCGTTGAATTATTCAAGAAAAGCTCAAAAACAGAACTGACACACGTTCCTTACCGTGGAGGTGGTCCTGCTACCATTGATGTACTGGGTGGACAAATTCCCCTACTCTGGGTTTCCTTGCCAGCCGTAACACAGCACATCAAATCAGGGAAACTGAAGGCGCTTGCCGTATCCACCACAAATCGCACCCCCGTGCTGCCCGATGTTCCTGCTGTCTCAGAAACACTGCCTGGCTTTAATGTGGATTCATGGTATGCCATGTTTGCACCAGCCAATACCCCTGAGACAATCATTAATAAAATTCAGACAATATTAGCTAACAGCACCAAAGACAAAGCGATACAAGAAGCGTTTCTAGCACAGGGTGCTGTAGCAGTTGGAGGCACGACTGCAGAGCTGGATCACATTGTAAAAACAGAAATCCCGCTATGGAGAGCGCTAGCAGCCGAAGCCAACATCAAGATTAACTGAAATACGATTTTGCTTTTTTTGAATCCTGTTTTTGTGAATCCTATTTGTTAATGCAATGAGTCAATTACTTAATCCTGGCTGAAGAATTCCTCAACGGCCAGAATTAATATACATCTAACCGAAAAGAGAACAACATGTCACAACCATTAACTACGGTCGTCATCAACGGCAGCTTGCACCGCCCATCCCGTACCGGTGTACTGCTGAATGAAATCGAGAAACAAATATCAAAGCGAGTTACGCTTGAAACTGAATTCATCGATCTAGTCGATCTGGTTCCCTATATTGGAACAGCACTTTCCGCCGATCATCTGAACGATTATGCAAAACAGGCTTTATCACGAATTGAAAAGGCCGATTTTCTAATCGTAGGGACTCCCGTATTCAAGGGCTCCATTCCCGGCCTGTGTAAACATTTGTTTGACCTGGTTGATATGAATGCCATCGCTGGCAAACCTGTTCTGCTGGCTGCAACCGGTGGCAGCACCCGACATGCGTTGATGATTGACCACCAGCTACGCACCCTGTTCGGGTTCTTTCATGCGCTTAGCCTGCCTGCCGGCATATACGCCACGCAGGAAGACATTGAGGATGGCCTGATTACAAGCGCTGCCCTAAGACAGCGCCTTGAACTGGTCGCCAATTTGGCAACACCTGTTCTGCAAGGCATCGCGTTACACCAACAAAATAAAGCGGAAGAACTGCTCCCTGCATAACCATATTTCAAAGGGACTAATCATTTTCCTTGCGCGGGTTTATGCTATTGTTGAGCCTTGGATACTGTTTGCCGAGACCCACCCAATGCATGGTTATTGGTGGGTTATTTATAATAACGGCAGTCATCTTTCCCAAGCAAACATAGCTTAAAAATAAAAGAGGAATTTATTTTGTTACGCGTTACCTCCATCAATGTCAACGGCATTCGTTCCGCCGCCAAAAAAGGACTTATTCCCTGGCTGGAAAAACATAATGCCGATATTGTCTGCCTACAGGAAATTAAAGTTAGCGACCCGGACCTGGTTGACGAATTGCGCAACCCGCTTGATTACCGCGGCTTTTTTTGCCACGCTGAAAAAAAAGGCTATAGCGGGGTAGGCATTTATACCCGCCAAGATATACCGGTGGCAACCGGCATGGGCTGTGATGAATTTGACGCGGAAGGCCGGCTGATCCGTGCCCGCTGGGATGACCTGACCGTTATCAGTGCCTACCTGCCTTCAGGCTCCAGTAGCGAAGAACGGCAAGCGGCCAAGTTCCGTTTCCTGGACAAATTCGGCCCCTGGATTGATGCCATGATGGAAGACCATCTAAAAACCGGTCACAACTACATCATTTGCGGTGACTGGAATATCGCTCACAAGGAAATTGACCTGAAAAACTGGAAAGGCAACCTGAAGAACTCCGGTTTTACACCGGAAGAGCGGGCCTGGATGTCAGATGTGTTTGACCGCCGGGGTTTTGTGGATGTATTCAGGAAACTGAACCCCGAGCCCGACCAATACACCTGGTGGAGCAACCGTGGCCAGGCCTGGGCCAAAAACGTGGGGTGGCGGATTGATTACCAAATTGCAACCCCGGGCATTGCCGACAAAGCCGTGGCCACCTCTATTTATAAAGACGAGCGTTTTTCAGACCACGCACCGCTAACGATTGATTACGACATTAGCCTTTAAGCTTACCGGCAGGACTGGCATGGCTTACCTAGATACCGACATTATTGCCCGCTCAGGGTTCGTACGTATTCCCATGCAGGAGTGAACTGACCCCAAAAAGTTGGACACCCATTCAACTTTTAGGGGTCAGTTCAGAGCGTGGGAATGCATACATATTAGCGAGATGCAGTAGACATTCCTGCTTCGGTTTCAGCGCCCGCATCTTCCGTTTCTTGCGGCCGGTCCAACCGGTTAAGCTCCTTGCGGCGAAACCACAACAGCAGCAAACCGGGCAAGGCAATAAACACCGTAAAAACAAAGAACCCCGGCCAGCCAAACGATTCCACCAGCGGTGGCGTTAGCGGCCCGGCCAAAAACACACGCCCCACCGAAGACAGGGCCGAGAGCAAGGCAAACTGGGTGGCCGTAAACTGCTGGTGGCACAAGGCCATTAACAGGGCAACAAAAGCCGCCGTTCCCAGGCCGCCACACAGGTTTTCCAGGCCAACCGCCAGCGCCATCACGGGAATGCTTTGTGGCGTAACAGCCACCACCCAATACGCCAGGTTGGAAACCGCCTGCATGAGTCCAAAAAACATCAGGGAACGGTACAAACCCAGCTTGCCCATGATGGAGCCCCCAACCAGGGCGCCCACAATGGTGGCAATAACCGCCAGGATCTTGTTAACAGAACCCACCACCTCGGGCGGAAAACCGGCCCCGCGGATAAGGAAAGTAGTGGACAGAGCCCCAGCAAAGGCATCACCCAGTTTATAAAACACGATCAGGGCCAGAATGGACCAGGCTTCAGGGCGTGCAAAAAACTCCCGGAAGGGCACCGTGAAGGCATCATAAAGATTACGTGGGGGCTGTATTCGGGCGGCGTCGGGTTCTGGAGCCAGCCAGGTCAACACGGCGAACCCGAACATGAGCAGGCCCATGAGCAGATACATATTGGACCAGCCCAGCCAGACCGAGGCAATCACCAGGGCCAGGCCACCGGATACAATCATCCCGATGCGATAGCCCAGCGTACGGATGGCCGCCCCCGCTGCCCGCTCTTCAGGTTTCAGCACTTCGGCGCTATAAGCATCGAAGGCAATATCCTGGGTAGCCGACAGAAAGGCCACCGCGGTAGCCAGCAAGGCCAGCACAAACAGGTTTTCAGACGGGCTGAACAGGCTCATGCAAGCAATGGTGATGCCCAAAGCAATTTGCGCAATCGCCATCCAGCCACGCCGCCGTCCCATGAAGGGAGGCACAAAGCGGTCAATGAGGGGAGCCCACAGGAATTTGAACGTATACGCCGCCCCCACCAGGGTCAGGAAACCGATTTCCTTGAGCGACACATTTTCAACCGTTGCCCAGGCCTGCAGGGTGCCTCCGGTCAGCGCCAGTGGCAAGCCACTGGCCACCCCGAGCAACAGCAATGGATAAACCCGGCGGCTCAGATAAGGTTGGATATAGTTGAAAATATGCATACTCCTTGATTGACCGGGCTATGTGTTAGGCGAAAGAAAAAAGATTTATTCCTTCGCCAAGGGCGCTGACTCAAAGTGATAAACCGCCAGCGTACTGCGCCAGCTTGGCAGGAAAGCAATTTCCCGATCCTCATTGAAGGTGGCGCGCTCGAGTATTTTAATCCCCAGTTGGCTGGTCAGCGCCTCAAAATCATGCAAGGTGCACAAATGAATATTAGGCGTGTTATACCACTGATAAGGCATTTGCCCGGTAACCGGCATGCGGCCGTTAAGAATAGACCAGCCATGGGTCCAATGCCCGAAATTGGGAAAAGACACAATACCGTAACGTGCCACCCGCGACATTTCCTTCAGGATATCTTCGGTATTCTTCATGGCTTGCAACGTTTGCGACAGCACGACCGTATCAAACTGCCGGTCGTCAAACATGGCCAGACCATCTTCCAGGTTTTGCTGAATGACCTCTACCCCTTTTTGCACGCAGGTAATGACATGATTATCTTCAATCTCAACGCCAACACCGGTTACACCCTTGCTATTTTGAACGTGTGCCAGCAAGGCACCGTCTCCACAGCCCAAGTCGAGTACACGGGTACCTTCCTTGATCCAGCTGGCAATCCGAATGAGGTCGGGGCGGATTTTTCCCTGATTGGGCCTTAAAACCGATTTTTTATTCATGCCGTTACCTCTGGAGCAAGATCAAGGGCCCGCACAATACGTTCGTAATACGCCTTAACGACGGCGTGATATCGGGGATCGGAAAGCAAAAAGGCATCGTGCCCATGTGGCGCGTCAATTTCGGCATAAGTGACTTTGCTTTGGTTCTTTAGCAGGGCACGCACCAGTTCACGGGAACGCTCGGGCGGAAAACGCCAGTCTGTGGTGAAAGAAACCGTCAGGAAATCGGCCTGGACATTTGCCAGCGCCTTGCTCAGGTCTCCACCATGACGGCGGGCCGGATCGAAATAATCCAATGCCCGGGTAATCAGCAAATAAGTATTTGCGTCAAAGTAACCGGAGAACTTTTCTCCCTGATAGCGAAGGTAAGACTCGACTTCGAACTCGACATCGTAGCCATAACGGAAACGGCCGTCTTCGGTGGGATTACGTTGCGCACGGCCGAATTTTTCGGCCATGTCATCATCGGATAAATACGTGATATGACCAATCATGCGGGCCACCGACAGGCCCCGTTTGGGCACGGTCTTGTGCGCATAATAGTCACCACCGTAAAACTCCGGGTCGGTAATGATGGCGCGCCGGGCCACTTCATTGAAAGCGATATTCTGGGCAGACAGGCTGCAGGTACTGGCAATGACCACGCAATGGGCCACCCGCTCGGGGCACTGGATTGCCCAGCTTAGGGCCTGCATGCCGCCCAGCGAACCTCCCATGACCGCCGCAAAGCGCTTAATGCCAAAATAATCAGCCACCCTGGCCTGCGCATGGACCCAGTCTTCGACAGTAAGCACCGGAAACGCCGCCCCCCACGGAGTGCCGGTTTGCGGATTAATGGAGGCTGGCCCCGAGGAACCGAAACAGGAACCCAGGTTATTGATGCCAATAACAAAGAAAATATTGGTATCCACCGGCTTGCCCGGACCCACCATGTTATCCCACCAGCCGATATCATTGGGATCGCTAGCCGATATGCCGGCCACATGATGGGAAGCATTCAGGGCATGGCACACCAGTACGGCATTCGATGCATTTTCATTGAGGGTGCCATAAGTTTCAATGGCAAGGGTATAGCTTTCAAGGACTTGCCCGCTTGCCAGGGGCAAGGGCTCTTGGAAGTCCAGGTAAACCGGACTGACAACACCAACGGATTGAGACAATTTTTTTTCAGGAATAGATTCGGCCATAAGGACCTCTTTAGCTGGATTTTTGAAGCGCCCGCAAGCAGATCAAGCAAATCGGCGCAAAACTTTGAAAGCATGATTCTAACATCTTCAACGGCATACGACAGGCATTTAGTTGATTTTCACCCCATCAAGAAACTGCCTGACCTGTTCTGCCGGTGCCTGGTTGTCTGCAGCCACATAGGCTTGGGCGATAATACCGTTGGCCGCCAGTATTTTGACATGCACATTGAAAACCTTGCCGTTTACCCCCTTGTAAAAACTGAATATTTCCCCAAAAGCGGGCGCCGGGTCGGGCATGGGTTCGCCCATGGTGTAGTAAACCGAAGCCATAAGTGCCCTGCCTTTTTGCTCAATTTTTGCCTGCTCGGCCACCATCTCCACCGGAAAGACACGATATCCCACGGCATACACCTCATCGCTGACCGTGGCAATCTGCATGGTAAACGGCATTTTTTCACCATCAAGCTCCACCTGCCTGGTTTGCTCCACCGGCCGGGCCGGAAACAAAGCCGTCAGATTGCCTTCCGCGGTATTCACGCTACGCCAGTCATACTCGGGCGAACAGGCACCCAGCAACACAAAGGACATAAGCAGAAAAAAACGGGTAATTACATTCATGTTGGGGATAAAAATATTATAAAAAATAATTTTCAGGCCAATTGGCCCACTTCTCCCTTAAAATCGAATTTTCGTCAGACGATTCAGGATTATTTGTGCAGCGCTTTACTCAATTACAACAACATCGCGACATCTTAACCCGAACCATGCGTGGAATTGAACGTGAAGGTTTACGTGTTAACCGGGAAGGTCATTTATCGCGTCAATCGCATCCGCTGGCGCTTGGCTCGGCACTTACACACCCTCATATTACTACCGATTACTCTGAATCGCTGCTTGAATTGATTACCGGTACCCACACCACCGTGGAATCCCTGTTGCAGGAACTGCGCCAGGTTCACCAGTTCGTGATGCAGCAGGTCAGCCAGGAAAGCCTCTGGATGCAATCAATGCCTGCTGTTTTGCCTTCCGAAGCAGAGATCCCTATTGCCTGGTATGGCACTTCCAATTCAGGCATGCTCAAGCACGTTTACCGCAGGGGTCTGGCCGAACGTTATGGCAAAAAAATGCAATGTATTGCCGGTGTGCATTACAATTTTTCCCTGCCGCCCGATTTATGGCACTTGCTTGAATACCAAGGCAATACCCACCAGGAACAGCAATCCAATGGCTACCTTGCCCTGATTCGCAACTTTACCCATTACTCATGGCTCCTGATGTATCTGTTTGGCGCCTCTCCGGCAGTTTCAAAATCATTTTTGGCTGATACCCCCCATGATCTGCAAACACTGGATCACGACACACTATACCTGCCTTACGCCACCAGCCTTCGCATGAGTGACCTGGGCTACCAGAATGATGCGCAGGCAGCCCTGACCCTTTGCTACAACGACCTAGGTTCTTTTGTTAGCAAAATGTACAATGCGGTCACCCAACCCTGGCCTGCCTACGAAAAGATTGGCACACACCGTGACGGAGAATGGATTCAGCTAAACACCAATGTCCTGCAAATAGAAAATGAATTCTATTCCAGCATTCGTCCCAAGCGCACCACGGCACGCGGAGAACGGCCGGTAACCGCACTCATGGAGCGCGGCATACAGTATGTTGAAGTCCGCTGCCTGGATATCGATCCCTTTGAACCGGTTGGCATTGCCGACACCACCTGTCACTTCATGGATGCCTTCCTGCTTTTCTGCGCAGTCAATGAGAGCCGTTGCTTACCGTTTGACGGCCCTTGTGAAATCTGCCAGGACAATTTCAAACATGTAGTGAAAAACGGTCGCAAACCGGGCTTGACCCTGAATAACGAAGGCAACAGCATAAGCCTGCAAGACTGGGGACACCAGATCCTGGACCAGGTAAATCTTTATGCCAAAGAACTTGATATTGCCTACAGTACAACCCAATACAGTGCTGCCGTAGAATTGCAGCGCCAGAAACTGGACAACGCCGGGCTTACCCCTTCTGCCCGCCTGTTGAGCGAACTGCGTGAAAGCGGCTTAAGCCTGCACGACTATACCTTGCTGAAGAGCCAGGAAAAGTCGGATGAACTACGATTTGCCGAATTGCCACCCGAAGTGGACCAGCAATTCAAAACCATGGCCCAAGACTCCATTCTTGAGCAAAAAGAGCTGGAAGCATCCGACACCGAAAGCTTTGAAGCTTATGTCGAACACTATCACGCATCCCTGAAAAAACCGGCCTGATGCGCTGGCGAATAGGCTGCCTGCCCGCACTTATAACAAGGCAGCCCCCGCCAGATGCAACATACCCCTCGTTCCCACGCTCCCGCAAGGGAAAAGACTGTCCAGCCAACAATAAAACGCGGCAGGCAACAATGCAACACCTGCCGCGAAAACGTTTCCACTTGGAAACTGTCACCGTTTTTTAACACAAGCCAAGGATAATGCCCACATAACATTTTGATTTATATGGGTGTCCTATGGAACAAGCCTATTTGTACAGAAATTTTGATGACCGCGTTCATAAAGACAATCCTTTCTATATAAACCTGGCCCTACCGTGCCAAAAAGAGGCCAATCCCGAATTTTATTCCCGCTCTGGCTGGCTCAGTGAAAAAGGCCTGAAAGAAGGCATCCCCCAAATCTTCAAGCACTACAATCCCAAGAGCGCCCTGCAATATGACTTGCTGATTCTTCGGCATTGCGCCAGAGGCAGCTATATCATCAGCCAGATCAAGGATGGCAGAAGCAATAAAAAAATTGCCCATTTCAATGATGAATATTTAATCAAGGCCAGGACCGCTTTCAAAGAACAACTCACGCAGTCTGCCCAGGAAACCCTGTCACACCTCTAAACCGGCAGTTTCTCGATAGCCAGCAAATAAGGAGGATTATTCTTCTGGTTGATGAACTGGTAGCGCAACACCTGAAAATACTGCTGGTCCAGACCGGTTACCAAAGCCTCAATGGCTTCCTGCTCTATTCTGCCTGGCTCATGGCCCGGGTAAATAACCAGCAATAACAAACCTTGCGGAGTTAACAAGTCCAAGCCCTGGGTAATGGCGGCCAGCGTGGTATCCGGTTGGGTAGTCAGCGCCTTGTTGCCACCCGGCAAATAGCCCAGATTAAAAATCACCGCCGACAAGGCCTGCCGCACATGCTTATGCATATGCTGATGGCCTTCGCAAATCAACGCAACCTGATCATCCAGGCTGGCTGCCTGCAGGCGACGCCGTGTTTTATGCAAGGCCCGCTCCTGTATATCAAACGCATACACCTTGCCGCTGCCCCCCACACATTGGGCCAGCACCACTGTATCATGTCCGTTACCCATAGTGGCATCCACCGCCACATCACCCGGCTGCACCACCTTTTTTAAGAGCTGATGGGCAAATGAAAGAACAGGCACTAACTGGGTCATGGCAGGAGAAATAACAATAATGATTGAAAAGTGATTACTTTAGCACGCGCTGAAAATTTTTCACCTGAATCTTGTTTTCCAAAGAGGCATCAACAGCAATATCAAACACCACTTTGTCTTCACGGTGCCAAGCGGTAAACCATTCCATTGGCAAGCCATGTTGATCGTAATAACTGGCCTGCAATTGCAACAGGGGGCTTTTGTTTTTAACCTGCAGGTAGGCAGCCAGTTTTTTATCAGCGGCGACAATCTGAATCTGGTTTCTGCCCTGTTCCGGTTTACGGTTGAACTGCTTATGCAGATGCTGATGCAAGGAACTATTCGTCAGGTCCGCCACCGTGAGGTTTTTAAACTCCATGGGCAACCAGGTCTGCACGTAAGAAATGGGCTCGTCATTGATATAACGAAGCCGCTCTAGCAAGACCCCTTCCGGGGCCCCATAAAACCCGGCCACCGCCTCGGGAAACGTCCCTTTTTCCAAACGCAAGACTTCGGTTCTGAGCCTCACCCCCTTATCTTCAAGCTGTGAGTGAAGACTGAGGGAGTTTTGCAAATTGCGCCGGTGCTTGACACGGGGCGCAACCACCGAAGTACGCCCCGCCTGTTTAAGGATAAAACCGTCTTCAACAAGAATGGCCAAAGCCTGGCGCACAACACTGCGGGCAACATTAAAATGCTCACTTAGGGCATTCTCGCTGGGAATCGCGCTGCCTGGTGGCAGCTGGTTATTGGCAATGGCCTGTTTCAGGCTTTGTGCCACCTGCTTGTACAAGGCATTTTTGCCTTTATTTTCGTCTGAAAGTTTTTCCAGATACAGCACGATTCCTCCGGTAATTGATTTAAGCCTCGGTGCGGGAGGCGGCTTCCCAAACGGTTGACCAGCCCAGGGACAGGCTGGCGGCACGTTCTGCAGCCAGTATCAGGCTGTCTTCGCGTGCAATATTTTTACCGGCAATATCAAATGCCGTACCGTGATCAACCGAAACACGCACCACCGGCAAGCCTACCGTAATATTCACGCCATCATCTCCGTAAACCGCCTTGAAGGGAGCATGACCCTGGTCATGATAACAGGCAACCAGGAATTTCCACTTGCCACGCACGGCCTGGGGCCAAAGTGCATCGGCCGGAATCGGACCCACAGCGTTAATGCCTGCCGCCCTTGCCTTTTCAATGGCAGGTGTCAGGATGGCACTATCTTCGGTACCGAAAATATTGTTTTCTCCGGCATGGGGATTCAAACCGGCCACGGCAATCGGCTCATCCTGACGATTCAGGGCCTTGGAAAAGGCATGAACCAGTTCAAGGATGTCATCCATGCGCTTGGGATTGGTGTCTTCAATGGCCTGACGCAGGGAAACGTGAGTGGTTGCATGAAACACATACAAATCACCGGCCGACAGCACCAGTGAATAGTTTTTCACCCCAAACTCATGGGCCAGCAGTTCGGTATGGCCGGGCCATTTGTATCCACCCAAATGCATGGCAGCCTTGTTCAGGGGGGCAGTCACGATGCCATCAACTTCGCCTTTACGGGCCAAGTCGCAGGCCTTCATCACAAACAATGCCGAACCGGCACCGGCCCGGGCATCCAGCTTGCCCAACTCAACGTCTTCCAGTGACGGGCCAACCTGAATCACTTCTATGGTGCCCGCTTCGTTGCTGGCCTGTGCCGGAGACTGGATCTCGCGCACCTTGCCGGCATCCACATTCAAACCTGCCGCCGCTTTGCGCAAGGCGGCCACATCACCAATCACCACAAATTTTGCTTTCTGCCTGAGTTCAGGGTGATTCAGCAACATCTTTGCCGTAATTTCAGGGCCAATACCGGCCACATCACCAACGGTTACCGCCAAAACGGGCAATCTTTTTTCACTCATTTAAATTTCCTTTCCATCAGGTTTTCTGCCGCCTGAATCAATATGTCGTCGGCACCAAAACCGCCTGCTTTCGTTACAATAGGCATACCGGCATAATCGCCACCAATCAGGGTACCCAAGGGCACACCGCCAGAAACCTCATCAAGCAGACGAATGCCAGTTGCCTGCAAGGCTTTCATGACCTGTTCCGCACCGTCACCACCGGTTCCGATGATTCCTTTGACATTAAACGTATTGACAATATCCAGCGCAAACCGGGCAAGCCGCCATGCCACCATTTCAGGGGATAAACCGGGATACTGCCCCTCTGGCGCCACAAGGGCCACGACCTGTTGGCCCTTCTGCAAAGCCTGGCGGCAACTGTCCAGCGCCTGGCTTTTCCAGTCATCAAAGGCCGCCTGATTATTCAAGACCTCAAGCGTGGGCAACATGACCAGGCCACCACGCTCTTGCAATACCCGCACTTGCCTGCGGGTGGCACTATGCTGGGAGGTCACGACAGCCAGCACAATCCCTTCCTGATCCATACGGTGGGCCCATGCTGCCGCCATGGCCATGGCCAGTCCGCCAGCACCAACGGGCAACGCCTGTTCACCCAAGAGCACAATGGCCCGGGCCAAACGTTTCAGATCCTGATTGGTGACGGCATCCACGACAACCGTATGACCACTTTGACGGATTTTTTCAGCCAGCGTTTCCGCCGTATCGCTTTGCTGTGGACTGATCAGAGTGCAGCCAAGCAGGCTGGGAATATGGCTTTGCGTAACGGGCGTAACCGGATCACTGCCTGCCGATGTTTCGGTTACGGGAACGCCATTGACCAGCAACACGCCCGCTTCAACCGTTCTACCGGTTGCCGGAAAAGCGGGACAGACCACAGCCACCGCATTGTCATGCCAGTGTTGCCTTGCGGCGTCAATCTCTGCCAGAAACGGGCCACGTAAGGTAGAGTCGACCTTTTTGAATAAATAACGAACCCCATATGCCTTGAGCGTCCTGATTTCGCTGGCAACCGCCTGAGCGGCTGCCTCTGCCGCCAAGCCCCGGCTGTTACTGTTGATCGACACGACGTCAGCATGAATACCTGGCTGGGAAAAGGCTTCTTTGGAGCCCCCGACATACAACTGGGTTTCCCAGCCGCAACGCACAAACTGTACGGCGGAATCACCCGCGCCGGTCAGATCATCGGCGATGATGGCTATTTCAGGTTTCATAATTTAACGACACCGTCTGTTGCCAGGCCGTCATCGGCAATAATGGTGGCATCCTCTACCGGCTTCAGTTCAGCGGACTTTTTCAGGAACCAGGAAGCCAGCACGGGCGCCATGATGGAACTGATCAACACACATGCGGCAACCTGTGCGGTCGCTGTTTCCACATACACCAGAAAACGCGGATCGGCAGCCGCCACGATGGCCGGTGTTGCAATGGCATTACCGGCGGTAGTACCCGCGGCAAAGCCGATACCGCTTTTGCCACCACGTTTCAACACGTATTTATAGCCCAGATAAACCAGGAAGCCGGTGATGGGGCTGATCAGGAAGCCAAGAACAATACCTGTCATGCCACCGCTGACAATCGCACTCAGGTTAATGCCGGTACCCAGGGAAAAAGCGAAAAACGGAATCACGATATTAGGCACCGGCTCCAGCGTTTTACGCCACTGCACGTCCAGATTACCCACAATCACACCCAGAATGAACGGTACCAGGGCAGCCACCAGCGCAATCACGGGAATGTCGCCCAGGCCGGATGCACCCAAGAACAACAGGCTGAAGAACGGGCCATCATTAACCGCACTGGCAACATATGCGCCGCGGTCACGGTTATCACCATACTGCCCGGTATAGGCCAGCCACAGGCCGCCATTGCTGTTATCAAAGGCGGCCAGCAGGGCAAGAACGGATACCCCCAAAATACCATCAAGACCCACAAACGTACCCAGCAATACAATCAGGCTGGCAGGAATAATGGTTTTACAAAAAAGAATCGTGCCTGCCGTGGCCAGAATGGGGCCACCGGTACGCATATTGACCTGGGTGCCCGTGGCAAAAATCAGCAAGGCAATAAATGGCATTGCACTGTTTTTAAACAAGGCCGTTGTAAAACTGCCAATACCCAACACCTCGGGTGCAAAGGTGCCAAGAATGGAACCCAAAATCAGAGGGACAAGCATCAACCCTCCAGGGATCTTAAGCATTGTCTTGAACATAGGAAATGTGGAACGCTCTTGTGTCATTTACCGACCCAGCCTTACTTGGTTTAAGAATATGAATTTACTTGGTGAATAAACATGAAATCCGACCGCTCATGACTGGCCACCCATGGCTTGCTGAACTCCATCCTGTACGCACAGGCTGTACGTACAGGATGGGATTATTCTACTTTGTCATAAAATTGTCAACAACAAATTTAATTTGTAAAACCAATGACTTACCAGCTCAACAGAAAAAACCAGAATTATGAAATATTGCTTTGCTGACTATATTTCTACCAAATCCAGTTTTTTTCCTGCCTGTAAAAAACGGATCTCTTAAATTAAGTTTTATTGATTTTAATCAAAACAATCTTCAGAAAGGTTCAATAGCATATCAATATAGTTGATAATGATTCTCATTATCTTCTCAAAACAAGAAGGATTTTTATGAAAAAACTATTGAAGACAGCAGTACTGGGCTTTGGGTTGATGCTTTCCACCGGTGCGCTGGCAAACGAGCGGGCTCCCCACTTCAAAGGAGAACCCTCCGAAACCTTGGCCCAGGCTGTTGCCAACTTTTCAGAATACAATCAAAAGCTCAGCGGCATACTTGAACAGGACCTGACAGCTGAAAACATGGCCAAAATCCACCAGTTAACCTACACCATAGAAAATGCCATTGCAAAAATCAAAGAAGAAGTAGATACCATGGCCGACAACCTGGAAGCAGTGCACATTGCTTCGGAAACCATGGATACCAATACGGCAAAAACCAAAGGTAAAGCCTATCTGGAAGCGGCAGGCACATTGGTCAAATAAATGGCGTGGCTTATCGCGCACTTGAACAATATTAAAAAACCCCAAAAAACTGAAAACATGTCCAGTTTTTTGGGGTCAGGCCAAAAGCGTATCCGGAGAAAACCGGATATCTAAGCACCTGTGCTACTGCACGGTGCTATTTGCCAGCACCCGCTGACAAAAAGGCAAATGGCTGGGCTTGTTCAAAAGAGGACGAGACTTCGCCTGCATACACCTTGCTTGCCATGGGTCCCAAATCCAGCTTCAGGGCTTTGGATGGATCCATGCCAAAATCGATTTTTTTCAGGTCTACCCAAAAAGTGTTGGGACTGAACGCCGATTCAAAAAAATAATTCAAATGTTTGTGATCAACCACGGTTCGCCAGCGGGTTGACGATATGTTCGGCTCTGTTTCAGAAGCAATACCATAAGGCACCGAAACATTCCGGATGACCCCAAACATACTGGCCAAGGAGTCGGCAATCGGCGCTTTTTGCGGGATGGCATCCACATAAAACGAAGCACGCACGAAACGGTCCGCCGCCCGATTGGTACCCGGCAACATCACGGTGCCGCCAATTTGTTTCCAGTAAGCGTTAAGCGCCAGCTGATCATTAAATGTGGGAGAGTTGGTCATGACCTGATATTTCCGGTCATGGTGAATCACCTGCTTGCCACCAATATATTCAATAATGGCGCTGTCTCCGGAGGCATCCGACAACGAAAGATGCAAAGTCGCCAGACGGCCCTGCCCCGGAACCTGATCGGTGACCAGGGTAAAGGGTTCTTTTTCCAGTGCTTTGACGGCCTCATCGACCGTGGCGAAACTATCCAGCATGTATTGCGCCCACAGGGAAATGTTCAAGCCGGGTTTGCTTTCCGGCGTAAATGCCGGGTATTCTGATTCGACCAGCCACAACAGGTTAACTGCCAGGCCTTTTTCATTGAGCCCGTCAGTGGTGGCAATATCATAACCCGTGGCAACCAGACTGCCATACTTGGACTCCCAGGAAAGAGAGTTTGCGCCTGCCTGCCCTTCCCGTTTCACCCCACGGGGCAATGCCCATAGATTGGTGCCCAAATCCATTTTCCAGTCCATTGAGCGAGCAGTAATAATCTGCTGCTCTTCGCCCAAATAAACCACTCGTGTACATGCCATAGCTAGTATTATTCCAAATATAATTACTTTAAAATCAAAAAGATCGCTTCATTCTTGAACCAGTACATGGCCAGTCTCAAAATTTCCAGGTAAAACCAAAAAATGGCCCTGTCAATTTTGTGTCAATTCGCATTCCCTTATCCTTATAATCGAGGTCAAGATGACGATATCCAGTTGAAACATAGATGTTTTCATTCACTTGATAATTGACGCTGAGGGCAAACTGCTTGGTCAGCTCAGAACCCACTCCAAAGCCGCCAACATCAGCATATCCCAGCATGGACCAGCTTGGACTAAGACTGAAATTAACACGCACTGCGACCACCGGATCAATAAAATTATGGGTGCTGGACCGCTGTTCACCAATCACCGGAACACTCAGAGAAGCGCGCGTATGCCAAACCCGTGCACCCGCCATGACATCAAGTGCCATGGATGAATCCTCAATGGCACGGTACCCGCCGAGTAACGTAAGCGATGCCATGCGCATCTTGGCCTTGGCTGAAACACCCGGAGAAACCGTGCCTTTCTTGGAAAGGCTGGAATACAACAGGTCTCCTGCCAGAACGAACCGCTCTTTTCTTGCAAATCCGTTAATAAAAAAAGCGGCATCCAGGTCTTTTAATGTTTCTGAAAAGGAACGGTCAAATGAAATGGTGGGTGCCCCGGAAACAGGCTTGACATGCCCCCCCACCCCGGTTGCCCAGACATAAGGGGTAATTTGCCCCTGCCAACCAGCATCCTGGGCATTAACGATTGATGGGGCAAAGACGCAGGCAAAGATTGAAATGCAAGCATCGCGTTTTCGCAAGTAGCGCCTTTGATAAAATTTAGACATTAATATATTCTCTGTGATTTTTATAAAACATGTCGCAATATGCTAATTTATATCCCGAATTGACATAATCAGAGACCCAAAAACTCAAAAGGTTTGGATTCCTCAAATTTATCATTTACCACGCCCGAGAAAAGATTAGCCTGATTTGGACCAAGATCCAGTTTTTTGACTTTACCGGTTTCTTTAGAAAAATCAATATTATTGAGTTCTACCCAGAAAACGTTAGGGGTAAGTGCGCTTTCAAAAAAGTACAGCATGCGTTTCTGGTCAGCCACGGTGCGCCAGCGGGTTGACGAAATATTGGGCTGGTCTGGTGTGCTGATGCCAAATGGCACAGACACGTTGCGAATCACACTGAACACACTGGCGATGGTCTTGCGAGGATCTTCTTCACGAGGAATGGCGTTTACATAAAAGGCAGCGCGCGTAAAGCGGTCAGCAGCGCGGTTGGTACCCGGCAGCATGACTGTACCCCCTATCTCGGTCCAATATGAATGCAGGGCGAGTTGACGCTCGAAAGTGGGCGAGTTGGTTAGAACCTGATATTTAGGGCTGTGATGAATCACCGCCTTGCCATCAATATATTCAACGATGGCACTGTCACCGCTGGCATCAGAGATGGCCAGATGTAACGTGGCCAGCCTGTTCTGTCCCGGTACGTCGCGGGAGACAATGGTGTAAGGCTGCTTACGCAGTTCATCAACCGCTTCCTGAACTGTGGCAAAGTTATCCAGAATATATTGCCCCCAGGCAGCAATAGTCAGGCCCGGTGCGCTGTTTTTATCAAATTCAGGATAACTTGATTCAACCAGCCATAACAAGTTGGCTACCAGACCGGCTTCGTTCATGCCGTCTGTCGTTGAAATGTCATAACCCGATGCAATCACGCTGCCATATTTTGAAGTCCAGCGCAGGGAGTTCTCTCCAGCCTGGCCCGTTCTTTCCATACCCCGGGGGAATACCCACAGATTGGTTTCCACATCTACACTCCAGTCCATTGAGCGGGCGGTGATGATCTGGTCATTGACGCCGTGATAAACCAACCGGGTGCAAGCCTGTGCAGCGGTGCCCGCAAGCATGGTTGCTATAAGAGTGGCAGCGGCGGTTTTGCGTAAAGCCTTGGTGAGTAAAGACATGGTAAATATCCTTTAAATATAGAAGGGGTAACTTGTTTCATGAAACCGGGAAACGCTGTTCAATCCAGGACATACGCTGGCAAGACAGCTTAAGCCGCCATGCCTGGCCACGATGGCAAACAGACGTTTATCCTCCGCGAGATTCATAGCCATCGCCGGTTTCAGTTTTCTTGAGTAGCCTTGTTTTGAGCGCCTGAATGCGCTCGGCAGACCAAGTGTCAATGCCTGTTACTTCCAGCCAGGCATCCAGGTAGTGCCCGGGTGCATAAACGTGTCCATATCCCATCGGCACGGTATCAGCCAAAGGCATGTCAACCAGCAACTGCAACATGCTGACCACCGGATACCATTTAAGCAATGGGGACACATCAGGCCCCCGTGGTGCTTTCATCCAGTCTGCTTCCCGGTAAAACAGGTCTTTCTCAAAGAAAGTAATCGCATCACTTGCGTACTGCAAATAAACAAAGCGCAGATCACCCCATTGGGAGCTTTCATTATTGAAGGTGCCGTCCTGATTCATGAATCGAACGAACCTCCCGCCTTGATAAACAGGCAACCATTCTGGAGAGCCTGCTTCACGTTCATTGGTTAATTCCCGCCACATTTCGCTCGGGAAGGGCGGGCCGCTCCAGACGGCGCCACTAATAGGATCGCTGAGAATATCAAAAAAAGTTAATGACCGTTGAGAATGGAAAGCACCCAGGCTGAGCCCGTGAAGATAGAGTTTGGGTCGCTGGCCGGCAGGGAGATCTTTCCAGTAATTATAAATAGTCCGAAAAAGGGCCTGTGAAGAATCAAGCCCGCTTTCAGGTTGAAATACCAAGGCAAGCGGACTATTAAGGTAGGAATATTGCAAGGCAACACTTGCGATATCACCATTAAGCAAATACTCTAATCCGTCCATTGCAGAGGGGTCAACCCAGCCTGTTCCTGTGGGGGTGATGATGACCAGGGCTGAACGGTCAAAGGCTTTTACGCGTATCAACTCTTCCAGCAAAAGCTGCGAACGTTCCTCTGGGGTCTCGGCAACCTGCAAGCCTGCATAAAGCCGGATGGGTTCCATGGCTTCCTGCTGGCTGAACGCGCTAATGTCAGCCGCGGTTGGCCCGGATGAAACAAACTCCCTGCCTGCACGCCCCAGCTCGCGCCAATCAAGCTTTGAATCTGGACTGCCGGACCGTTCAGCAATAAGCGGCTGGGGCCGGTCTGGCTCGAGCAATGCGTCATACTGCTCAAACGACTTGTCCAGCACCCGGAATGTATACTCAACCAAAACGCCATTGGTGAGCGTGATAATAAGGAAAACAGAAAGCGCAATACCTGCAACTACAGACACACGCCGGGGGAAAAAGTTGTAGACCTTGTTAGTAAGGAATTTTCCGAAACTGATTAATGCAAGTGCCAAGAGCAACAGCACGACAAAGGTTAAAAGCCCAATGATAAAGACACTGGTTGGATACCCGCTTTCAACGGGGTCCATGCCTACCACGCTCCGGACGGAGTTCTGCCAGGTTTTTGTGTGATACAACGATGTTGCCAAAAGCACCAGGCAAAAAAGACTTAAGACGGGTGTTGTAACTTTCAGCACGCCCGAAGGCAAGCCTGGCAACTCCATGTAGCGCCAGAGCGCGCGCACTAGCGCTCCTATGCCATATCCGGCACCAAAAGCAAGGCCCGAAAGCACACCTTGCGTAACATAGTCCCTGGGAATCAGGCTTGGGGTAAGCGAGGCTGCAAAGCATAAAACACCAAGGATTAAGCCAATACCGCTTAGTGATTTGAAAAAACCAACAAATCGATTCATTGTTTTTGCTTCTTATGTGAAATTGGCCATGCCATTCTTAATGTCGACAAATTGCTCAGGACATTTCTCAACGGGCTCAAGTTGTTTCCGCTGCTTCAATTTTTTACTGTAATCCTTAAGGTATGTCAATATCAACTTAAACAGACTTTACAGTTGGCCTGAAAGCAAGCCTGAAAATTACACTTTTTAAATAAGACAAGTACCATAGTACCATTCGCGATAACATTTTAAACAACACTCTGCCAACTTTACTCAACAACATGAGTATAAAAAAACCCCTGCTTTCATAAAGAAAACAGGGGTTTTTAATGCGGTATCGAACAATAAAAAAATATTCATTTGGCGTCTCCGACAGGAATCGAACCTGTATCAAGAGCTTCGGAAACTCTCATTCTATCCATTGAACTACGGAGACTGACAGAACCAACAATTGTACCTTATTAATATTGATGATCGCTACCATTTAACAAAATTTTTGTTTAAAAGATAAGACAGGGCAAGAAAAAAACAGGAGTGTTGTCATAAAAGGCACGTAAAAACAGCATTTTAAGGGGTTAAATTGCTGGAATTCATACAAAATTCAGATAGTGTCGCTATAATTCATCACTATAATCCCCCGTGTACCTTTAGTAAGTATAATCTGATTAACCATACTAAATGACCGGTTTTCATTACCCACTCGTATTTGCGCAAACAAAAAACCTTAGGATTTGATCCATGAGCGAACAAACAGTACACAACGAAGAACACAAAAGTCCCATCAAATCACCCAAGCAACTTATCCTCGTTGTAGGATTGGCGTTTCTGGTGCCTGTCATCGCGATCATCCTGCTGGTAAAGCTGGTAGATACAACACCCAGGGTTGGTTACGGCTCAGATGCCATGTCTCATGAGGCCATTGCCGCCCGTATCGCGCCAGTAGCCTTGTACAACGTGACCATCGTAACAGAAGCCGAAGAAACCGGCCCCAAACAATTACTGACCGGTGAAGCCCTGTACAACAAACTTTGCATGGCCTGTCATGCCGCTGGCGTGGCTGGCGCCCCCAAAATTGGTGATAACGCCGCTTGGGCTCCACGCATAGCAGCTGGTGAAGATACCCTGTTCAAGCATTCACTTGAAGGCTTTAACGCCATGCCTGCCAAAGGTGGTGACACCAAGCTGGATGATATTGAAGTCAAACGTGCCGTTGTATATATGGTAAACAAATCAGGCGGCTCTTTAACTGAACCCGAAGCACCCGCTGCACAATAAAACTGTTCGGCCTCCTGCCCTAGAAAAGCCTTCGCCCTGCCGAAGGCTTTTTATTGCCTGCTCAAAACACATGACCGCGACTGAAAGCACTCACGACCTACAAAAATAGTTAAGAAGATAAAAAATTAGTATTAACCCTTAAACAAAAATAAAGCCACAAGCAGTATCATTATTAAAAATATTTTTACCAAAAAAAACAACCAACTGCCCGCTGCAAAGACGGTTCTGTCATAAATAAAACGAATAATAGACTTCATCAGCAAATCTTGCCTGAAAGGAAGTCACTTGGAATTTTTGAGGAGGAAATAAGATGTTTAATATCTTATTTAATACTGTGAAAACTATTTTTGGCACTGAATTTGCCAATTTTTTACTTTGCGACAATATTAACCAGAAAAGCCAAGAACATCTTCAGGCCTTTTTGGTTTCTCGTGATTCACTTGATGAACATAAATGATCGCGTTGCCGTGCAATTAAGCCAAAAAATTGAGTACCTGCATTGCCAACACTGGCAGTGACCAGTGCTTACCCTTCTGCAGTGCCGTTTTTTTTCTGTAGCATTTCCTTTAATTTAACCAGCCTTTCCTTCGGACTCATGCCTTGGTATGGATCCTGCAAAAGCTGTCGGCCACTTTCCAGCCCCATTTCACTGATAAAACGTGAAGGCTCACGAATCAGGTCCTCACGCGCCCGACGGCGTTTTTTACACCAGGACAAGGTCAGGTGAAATTGTGCCCGGGTGATACCTACATACATCAGCCTGCGCTCTTCCTGAATACGCACATCCAGCGCCTCGGCGTCTTTATTGGCATCGCCATATTCATCATCCTTGCCCAAATGAGGCAACAGGCCTTCCTCTACTCCCACCATATGCACATACGGATACTCCAGCCCCTTGGAAGCATGGATGGTAGTCAGCTTGACGGCATCCGGCTCCTCATCCTCTTCGCTACGCTCCAGCATGGTGATAAGGGCAATATGCTGCACCAGCTGCATCAGGTTAAGACCATCATCTCGTGACTTGCGTTTAAGCCAGTCAACCAGTTCCAGCACATTCAGCCAACGGTTTTCCGCCGCCCGCTCTTCCTGGGTTTCGTATAGGTAATGCTCGTAATTCATGTATTTCAGTATCTCATCCAGCAGCACCTCGGCCGATGCCGGTTGCACGGCCTGGGCAGGATCAGCCTTACCCTTGCTGGCACGCCACTGAATGTTCTGGATGAATTTGGCAAACACCCGCATGGGCTCTAGCTGCCGGGTGGCAATTTTACCTTCCAGGCCTTCATCAAAGACCGCCTCAAACAGGGAACACTTTTTTTCTGCCGCATGCTCACCCAATGCCGTCAGGGTCGCTTGGCCAACCCCCCGTTTGGGTGTCGTCACCGCCCTGATAAAAGCCGGGTCATCCTCCTCATTGGCAATCAACCTTAAATAAGACAGCACATCCCGCACCTCGGCCTTATCAAAAAAACTTTGCCCGCCCGAAATGGTATAAGGAATACGCAATTGCCTGAACGTTTGCTCAATAATCCTGGCCTGATGGTTACCCCGGTAAAGAACGGCATAATCTTTCCATTGAGCATTGCGCTCAAAGCGGGAAGCCGATATACGCATGCCCACCGACTCGGCTTCAGCCTCTTCGTTGTCCATTGAAATAACCTGAATCGGCTCTCCCCTGCCCAGGTTTGACCACAGTTTTTTGCCAAACAGATTGGGATTTTTAGAGATGACCTCGTTAGCGGCGGTAAGCACGGTTTCCACCGAGCGATAGTTCTGTTCCAGCTTGATCAGCTTCAGGTTTTTATAGTCTTTGGTCAGCTTGGCCAGGTTCTCTATGGTGGCACCACGCCAGGCATAAATGGCCTGGTCATCATCGCCCACAGCGGTAAACATATTCCGGAATCCGGTTAATTGCTTTACCCATTCATACTGGCAGACGTTGGTATCCTGATACTCATCCACCAGCAGGTATTTCACGCGTTTTTGCCAGCGCTCGCGCACCTCGGCATTATTCATCATCAATTGGGCAGGGAGGCGAACCAGGTCATCAAAATCCACCGACTGGTATGCCTTGAGAGTAGCATCATAACTGCGGTACACCAAGGCAGCATCCTGTTCATCCGGGGTTTGCGCGATTTTTTCTGCCATATCGGGTGTAACCAGATCATTTTTCCAGAGTGAAATTTTTTGCTGCACCATGCGAATACGCCCCTTGTCAGTCGTGGACAGCATTTCCTGCACAATCCCGTAGGTATCATTGGCATCAAGGATGGAAAACTGTGGCTTCAGGCCGGCATGAGCGGCTTCTTCACGCAAAAAACGTACGCCTAGCGAATGAAAAGTACTGATAATCAACCCTTTCATGAGCTTGCGGTCAACCAGCGCTTTAATCCGCTCGGCCATTTCCCTGGCGGCCTTGTTGGTAAACGTCAGCGCTACCACGCCCTTGGCATCATAGCCGCAAATATTGATCAGATAGGCAATTTTCTGGGTAATCACACGCGTCTTGCCACTGCCCGCACCGGCTAATACCAGACAGGGCCCATCCAGGTACAGGACGGCTTCGCGCTGGGAAGCGTTCAAGCCATCAAGATTTGTTGTGCTCATATTTCAAGGGGATCCACTTCGGTAAAGTAACGAATACGGTGACGCTTGGCAATTTCCTGCACCAGTGGCAGCCACTGCCCAAGAAATGCCTGTAAAACAGGGCGTGATGCCGATTCCACCAACAACTGGGCACGCTCTACGTGCGCTACCCGGACAATCCGCAACGGAACAGGGTCATACATATTAATGGCTGACTGAAAACCGGCCAGTTGTGGCTCTGCCTTTAGCAGTTGCTTGACTTCCTGTAAAAACTGCATGGCTTCATTCACGGTTTTAGCCTGGGCGCTAATCAGCACCTGATGCGAAAAAGGCGGCAAACTGGTAATTTTACGCTCTTCAAGGCTGGCATTGGCAAAAGCATCGTAATCATGTTGTATCAGGGCCTGATAAACCGCCTGTTCGGGATAAGCGGTTTGAATCAGTACTTCTCCACCGGCCACATGCCTGCCCGCCCTGCCAGATACCTGGGCAAGCTGGGCAAAGAGTTTCTCGGGGGCCCTGAAATCGGAAGAAAATAGCATGGCATCGGCATTCAGCACACACACCAGCCCAAGTTTACGAAAATCATGTCCCTTGGCCACCATTTGCGTGCCTACCAGTATATCAATTTCCCCTGAATGGACCCGGTCAAACAATTGTCGGGCACTGCCTTTCAAGCGGGTACTGTCTGCATCAATCCGTTCTACACAGGCCTCGGGAAACGCTTCCTGCAAGAACTCTTCCACCCGCTGGGTTCCCCTGCCCAACATTTCCAGGTCTTGATTTCCGCAATCGGGACACTTAACAGGCACCCTGCCGTAATAACCACAATGATGACATTGTAAAACATTGCCATGCCCGGGCATGCGATGCATGACCGTATAAACCGAACAACGTGGGCACTGGCTCATCCAACCGCATGAAGCGCAATGAATGACAGGCGCATAGCCTCGCCGATTAATGAACACCAGGGATTGTTCACCCCGCTCCAGCCGCTCCCGGATGGATTGCAAGACCACCGGTGCAAACCCCTGCTCCAGCTTGATCTGTTTAGTGTCAACCAGCTTGATAACAGGCATGCAAGTGGTTTTGGCGCGTTTTTTCAAGCTCAGTTTGAGATACCGGCCAGAATTGGCATGCTGCCAGCTTTCCAATGACGGTGTGGCAGACCCCAAAACAATAGGAATTTTCAGCTGATGCGCCCGCCATATGGCTAAATCCCGTGCAGAATAACGTAATCCCTCTTGTTGCTTGTAAGAGGCATCATGCTCTTCATCAACAATTATCAGGCCGGCTTCTTGCAAGGGAGCAAAAATAGCCATTCGGGTTCCCAGCACTACCCTGGCCTGGCCACGCTGTATGGCGACCCAGGCCTTGAGGCGCTCGCCATCCGCCAGGCCGCTATGCAACACTGCAATCCCCTCAAGACCCACCACCTGCTGGAAGCGGGCCAGCAAGGCCTGCTCAAATTGTGGCGTAAGATTAATTTCAGGCACCAGAAACAGCACCTGCCTGCCTTGGTTCAGGGCATTAAGTGCCAGATGCAAATAAACTTCAGTTTTGCCACTACCGGTCACGCCATGCAGCAGGACGGTTTTAAACCCTTCGATGGCCAGCACGGCATCCACGGCTTCCTGCTGCTCAGGGTTAAGCACATGCATCCTGTCTTCAGGGGACTCGGGAATCTTGGTGTTTTTCTTGCGGCGGTCAAGCCTGGCAACCGGCCCCCCCTTGGACAGCTTACCGGTATAAGCACCGGGCTTTCGAAGCGACGAAGGCATGGCAGGCAACAGGACCTCACCAACCGGACGATGATAATACGATGCGGCAAACTGGCCGAAATCAAGCCAATCCTGCTGCAGGGCAGGCAAATCATCAAACACCATCAATATGTCCTTGATCTGGTCTTCAGGGTAAGAGGGGCTTTCTATGGTTTCCAGCACAATGCCCACCAACTCCCGCCTGCCGAATGGCACCAGCACCCGTTGTCCCTGGATGGCCGTCATGGACTCTGGCACACGATAGTCGAATGGACCCGCCAAAGGAACATCCAATGCAACACGAATCCATTGAGTATGTTTCAAACCCTGATTCCTGAAAAAATTGCCTGATATACGATTAGGATAACTTCAATCACCACCCTTTGATATTGAATCTCTCTGATGGACTACCCAGGCAACAGGCTGTGGATAACTTTGGGGAAAAGTATATTGATAATCTGTTGAAAAGCTGACAAAAACCACATGCTCTTCACAAAACACTTTAACAAATTATATTTGTTATTTTAAATCAATGAGTTGGAATAACTTCCTGGGTTTTGTTTTAATAAAGGGCAAATATTACCCTTTATTAAAACTGTGCACAACTTCAGTTAACCATGCATTTTACGGCTATAAGTATGTACTTCATCCACCAGGGCCGCGACCCTTTCAGGATTGGTAAACTGGGAAATGCCGTGTCCCAGGTTAAATACGTGCCCACCCTTGCCTACCGGACCAAAATCATCAATGACCCGGCGTACTTCCTGACGTACCGACTCTTCAGAGCCAAACAGGCTCATGGGGTCAAGGTTGCCCTGCAAGGCCACAGCATCGTTGACACGGCTACGTGCCTTGCCAAGATTGACTGTCCAGTCCAGGCCAATGGCATCACAACCGGATGTCACGATATCTTCAAGCCACAAGCCGCCGCCTTTGGTAAAGACAATAACCGGGACTTTCTGGCCATTGTATTCACGCAGCAAGCCATCGCAAACCTGCTTCATGTAGGCTAATGAAAACTGCTGGTACAACCCGTCGGCCAAGGCACCGCCCCAGCTGTCAAAAATCATCACGGCTTGGGCACCCGCCTTGATTTGCTCGTTCAGGTACTGGCAGGTGGTTTGGGCAGTAATATCCAGGATCCGGTGCAAAAGCGCTGGCTGGGTATACAGCATGGTTTTAATGGTACGGTAATCGGCAGAGCTTTGGCCTTCTACCATATAGCACCCTACTGTCCAGGGACTGCCGGCAAACCCGATTAGCGGAGCACGACCATTAAGGCTGCTCCTGATTTGGGCGACCGCATCAAACACGTAACGCAATTCGTTCATGTCTGGCACTGCCAGTTTCTTGATGTCGTCTTCGGTGCGTAAAGGACGGGCAAAACGCGGACCTTCTCCGTTAACAAAATCAAGTCCCAACCCCATGGCATCGGGAATCATCAGGATATCTGAAAAAAGAATGGCCGCATCTAGCGGAAAACGGTCAAGAGGCTGAATGGTGACTTCTGTCGCAAAATCCGGGTTCTTGGCCAGCCCAAGAAACGAGCCTGCTGTATTTCTGGTTTGTTTATATTCAGCCAGATAACGGCCTGCCTGCCTCATGAGCCAAACCGGTGTATAAGAAACCGGCTGACGTTGCAAGGCGCGAAGGAAAGTATCGTTTTGTAATGTAGCGGCAACCACAGCAATCCCTTTTAATGATGAATCCAAGATTTTAACTGATTCAGGCACTTACAGGGCGCCAGTTACGGACTAGAGGATATCTTTGAATTGATCCGCACTGATATCGTGTTTCTGCATAAGGGCCCAGAACGCCCGACGATGCTTGCTGGACATTCTGGCCGCCATGGCAATATTACCACCACACTTGAACAAGGCATTTGAAACATACGTTTTTTCAAAATGCGTGACAACCTTGGACTTGGCTTCTTTATACGAATTGGCCTGACTGGCCAGGTCCCTGCAGCAAGCATTGCTGTTGAACACAGGCTTTGCAAACTTGGACATTCCATGCCCTTCACGAGCTTTATCTTGCAGCACAGGCGTGCCTGTTTGATTCAGTAATTGCCTACCCTGTTCATTGCGCAATATCATGAGCAAGCGAATTCTTAATGCTTCTATCTGGTCTGGCTCAAAGGAAAAATCGGTCGCACCGAGGCAAAGCAGGTCATACATGGCCACAGGATGAATTTCTTTGCTTAGCGCAACCACTGGACGCAACAAGGATACCGGGGTTTGCTGAAGCAGCATTCTGGTCCATACCAACGAGTCTTGTGATACCGGGAGCAAAATCACGTCAAAACGTTGTAGCCTTTGCGACAGGCTTGATAAAACGGAAGGATCTGGATAAGCATCCTGTTGCTTCGCCTGAACAAGAGACATGTTGCCAGAACAATCATCTTCAATGAGGTTAACAGGATACAAGTTCAGTTTCCGGGTATTTGAATTTGCCTTATCAATGAATGCCTGTATTCTTTTTTCAAATGTAGGCACCATCAAAACCCCGCAATCCAAACATTCTCGCATTTTTGTCTCCATTTTTACTGTCCTTGATTGCGCCTATAATAACAATTAATAATGTTTTGTAACAATTGTTGTTTCCCACAATACTAAAACTGCATGAATTGTGGTTTTTTTTGAAAAACCCTTAATTTTCAATTAATTATTAAAATAAAGTCTAGTTTGCCTTGCATTGACCTAGGGAAAACCCTATAATGGAATCTACTTACATAATACTCAATTCAAGAGAGACGAAACATGAAAACCGCAATGAATTCCAGCATCACCCTTAGCGACAACCTTGAGCGCGAACTTATTTCACAGGCTATCAGCGAAGAGCGGCCTGTCAATCTGGTAAAAATGTTTAAAGCAGTTACTTCCTCCGTTGCCACCGCATTCGGTGTTTTTCTGGAAATGTTCAAAGACACAGAAAAAGCAATTGACCAGGCTGATCGTAAAGATCACAACACAGGTGGTTTCAGCTGGTAAACCAGACCAGTAAAAAGCATTCTCTGCTTTTGTATAAACCCCATGTAAGATCCCCACAAGAGGGATAAAGTCCTGGATTGAGAAGTAACAAAAAAAGCTAATAGATTTTTGGTCTATTAGCTTTTTTTACGTCTTTGGCAAAGACTGACTGTTAGTGACTTGCCAGTAAAGGAAGAACCAATAATGGCAAGCCACTGGGTGTAGGATTAATCTACGCTAATGCCGCCTTTGCGGATAACATCACCCCAGCTTTTGGTTTCAGCTGAAATGAATGCACCAAACTGTTCTGGTGTGTTTTTCTCAACCACTGCACCCAATCCATCCAGTTGCTCAACCACTTCTGGCTTGGACAGGATTTTTTCGATGGTCACGTTAAGTTTGTCCACAATTTCTTTGGGTGTACCAGCGGGTGCAACAATACCAAACCAGGAGTCAACCGTGAAATTAGGGTAACCCAGTTCCTGCAAGGTTGGTACATCCGGGAAGGTCGGAGAACGATTTGCTGAAGTAATAGCAAATGGCTTCAGTGAACCTGCCTTAATATGCGGGGCAGAAGATGGCATGTTGTCGAACATGACATGAACTTCACCACCCAACAGGGCTGTCATCGCCGGGCCACTACCTTTATAGGGAATGTGCAACATCTGAACGCCAGCCTGTTGCTTGAAAAGCTCGCCAGACAAGTGCATGGAGGTACCAGAACCAGAAGAGCCATAGACTACTTCTTCAGGTTTGGATTTTGCAAACTCGACCAATTCTTTGACAGAGTTATAAGGCATGTTTTTATTGGCAACCAGCACGTTAGGAACTTTGGCTACCAATGCAACAGGTGCAAAATCCTTTTCAACATTAAACTTGATGTTGTTATACAGGGTTTGGTTAATGGTAGTGGTAATTGCCATCATCAGCAATGTATAACCATCGGGTTTGGCGCGCGCAACGATGTCTGTAGCGATATTACTGCCAGCACCCGCTTTGTTTTCAACCACAAAGGTTTCACCAAACTCTTCTGTCAGGCCTTTGGCCACAATACGTGCCAACACATCGGTGGTACCGCCAGGACTAAAACCAACCACGATCTTTGCGGCATGGTCAGGATAGTTGGTTTGCGCTTTGGCTGGAGATGTCATGCTCATAAAACCAAGGCCCAGACTCATTGCAAGCGCAGCTACGCGAAATAGAGAACGCCCTTTCATATAAAATTTCCTTTAATATAATGTTTCGGCAACCAGAATATTTTCTGAAGAAGCAAGATAACTTTCTATTCTGGCCACACCTAGTACAAACCCTAATATTATAGAATACTCATGGAAAACAATATCAAAACTCGCAGTGGTGGACAAATTCTTGTAGATCAACTTATGGCACAAGGCGTGGATCACGTTTTTTGTGTGCCGGGTGAAAGCTATCTTGCCGTACTTGATGCACTGCACGATACTGATATCCAAGTTACCGTCTGCCGGCAAGAGGGAGGCGCTGCCATGATGGCCGATGCCTATGGCAAACTAACCGGACGTCCAGGCATTTGCATGGTAACACGTGGTCCCGGTGCAAGCAATGCATTTGCCGGCATCCATATAGCCAAACAGGACTCAACCCCTTTAATTGTTTTTGTTGGCCAAATTGAAACCGGCATGCGCGAACGCGAAGCTTTCCAGGAAATGGATTATCGCGCCGTTTTTGGTACCCAAACCAAATGGACAACCGAAATTGATAATGCCACCCGGATTCCCGAGCTGATTTCCCGCGCATTCCATATTGCAACATCCGGTCGACCTGGACCTGTGGTTATTGCCCTGCCCGAAGACATGCTGACAGAACTATGCACCGTGGCGGATGCGCCTCGTGTTGAAGTTGTCGAATCTGCCCCCACCCAGTCACAGATGGACAGGCTTGAACAACTGCTGGGCGAAGCCAAAAAACCATTGGCCATTCTCGGCGGAAGCCGCTGGAACGAAGAAAGCGTGAACGCTTTTGCCCATTTTGCAGAAAAAGCCCAACTGCCGGTGGCCGTCGAATTCAGGCGTCAAATGCTGTTCCCGGCCAATCACCCCTGCTTTGCCGGGGACATTGGCCTGGGCATTAATCCAAAATTGCTAAAACGCTTTGAAGACGCAGATACCATACTGCTGGTAGGGGGACGCATGTCCGAGGTTCCCTCACAAAGCTATACTGCACTTTCCATCCCGATAGCCAAGCAAAAGCTGATCCATGTCCACCCTGACAGCCAGGAGCTGAACCGGGTATATCAGGCACAATTGGCCATTAACACCAGCCCATCCGAGTTCACCCGTGCCTTGGAAAAACTGGACATCAAGCCAGCTGCTGACCGTCAGGCGCTTGTAAACCAGACCCATAATGAATACCTGGCATGGAGTGACCCATCAACGATAAATGTGCCTGGTAAACTGCAAATGCCACATATCATGCAGTATCTGGAAGCCAATCTGGCACCCGACACTATCATGACCAACGGGGCAGGCAATTATGCTACCTGGCTGCACCGTTTTCATCGTTTCACCACCTTCGGTACCCAGCTGGCACCCACCTCGGGCTCCATGGGTTATGGCCTACCTGCTGCCGTCGGGGCAAAACGCCTGTTACCCAATAAACCGGTCGTCTGCTTTGCCGGTGATGGCTGCTTCATGATGCACGGACAGGAATTTGCCACTGCCGTACAGTATGGATTGAATATTGTGGTGCTGATTTTTGACAACGGCATGTACGGTACTATCCGCATGCACCAAGAGAAGCATTACCCAGGACGGATAAGTGCCACGCAATTGCAAAACCCGGATTTTGCCGCTTATGCCTTGGCTTTTGGCGGTCATGGGGAACGGGTGGAAAGCAACGAGGAATTTGGCCCGGCTTTTGAACGTGCGGTCGCCAGTGGCAAGCCCGCCATTCTGCATTGCCTGATAGATCCTCAGGCGATTACACCGTCAGCCACTATCGACCAGATCCGCACAGCTGCTCTGAAATAAGGCAAAATGCATCAACTGGCAAACAACTTGCCAGCCTGTACCGCCCCGCCATATCAAGGGGCTGACCAGAGTACTCACTTACTCGTACTCGTTCCTCCAGAAGTGAGCCCATGTGGGCCGCACCCAAAAAAAATAGCGCCCAAAGGGCGCTATTTTTATACTTCTTTTGTCGCTTAGTGGCGATTTTTCATTTGCGTCAAGCGGCGTGCGGCACTCACCTGAGCAGCCAACATGGCCAACTCGGCTTCAACCACAGCAATTTCTGCCTTGTCACGCGCATTACGCAACGCTTCTTCAGCCTGTTCGCGCGCCTTGACCGCTTTCGCTTCGTCAAGGTCTGCCGCACGAATTGCTGTATCAGACAGTACTGTTACGCCATAAGGCTGAACTTCAATGATGCCGCCAGCCACAAATACCAACTCTTCAGCACCATCTTCACGAACAATTTTCACTGTTCCGGGACGGATACGAGAGATCAGTGGTGTGTGACCAGGAAGAATACCCAGTTCACCGGCTTCGCCTGGCAAAGAAACGAACTTTGCCTCACCGGCATAAATCGATTCTTCCGCACTTACCACATCAACATGTATAGTAGCCATAGCTATTCCTTAATTATATGGTTTTGGCTTTTTCGAACGCTTCGTCGATGGAACCAACCATATAGAATGCCTGTTCGGGCAACGCATCACACTCACCTTCCACGATCATTTTGAAACCACGGATGGTTTCTGACAATGGAACATATTTACCAGGAGAACCGGTAAACACTTCAGCAACGTGGAACGGCTGAGACAGGAAGCGCTGAATTTTACGGGCACGTGCAACGGCCTGTTTATCTTCAGGAGACAACTCGTCCATACCCAGAATCGCGATAATGTCACGCAATTCTTTATAACGCTGCAGGGTTTGCTGAACAGCACGGGCAACTTCGTAATGCTCGGTACCAACAACTTGTGGGTCCAGCTGACGGCTGGTTGAATCCAGAGGATCAACTGCAGGATAAATACCCAATGAAGCGATGTCACGAGACAACACAACGGTAGAGTCCAAGTGCTGGAAGGTCGTTGCAGGAGAAGGGTCGGTCAAGTCATCGGCAGGAACGTAAACGGCCTGGATAGATGTAATAGAACCGGTTTTGGTAGAGGTAATACGCTCTTGCAAAACACCCATCTCTTCAGCCAGTGTAGGCTGGTAACCCACCGCTGAAGGCATACGACCCAGCAGCGCAGATACTTCAGTACCGGCCAGCGTGTAACGGTAAATGTTATCAACGAAGAACAGAATATCACGGCCTTCGTCACGGAATTTTTCAGCCATTGTCAGACCGGTAAGTGCCACACGCAGACGGTTTCCTGGTGGTTCGTTCATCTGACCGAAAACCATGGCAACCTTGTCAAGAACGTTGGACTCTTCCATTTCGTGGTAGAAGTCGTTACCTTCACGGGTACGCTCACCCACACCAGCAAAAACAGACAAACCGGAGTGCTGTTTAGCGATGTTGTTAATGAGTTCCATCATGTTAACGGTTTTACCAACACCGGCACCACCGAACAGACCAACTTTACCACCTTTGGCAAATGGACAAACCAGGTCAATAACTTTAATACCGGTTTCCAGCAGCTCTACTGATGGAGACAGTTCGTCAAATTTTGGCGCTGCCTGGTGAATGGCACGTTTTTCTTCGTGCTCGATAGGACCCGCTTCATCAATTGGACGACCTAAAACGTCCATAATGCGGCCCAGCGTACCTTGACCTACAGGTACGGAAATAGCTGCATTGGTTCTGCCCACTTCCATGCCACGACGAAGACCGTCACTTGAACCCAGTGCAATGGTACGGACAACGCCGTCACCCAATTGCTGCTGAACTTCAAGGGTAAGCCCTTTCTCGGCGAAGCCGCCTGCATTATCTGCCAGGACAAGTGCTTCGTAAATTTTTGGCATGTTGTCGCGTGGGAACTGTATATCCACGACGGCGCCGATGCACTGAACGATGGTACCGTTACTCATGTCGATTCCTTACTTAATAACGATTGAAAGAAACTGACAGCCAGCAAGCCTTTGGCTTAAACGGCTGCAGCTCCCCCCACGATTTCTGAAATTTCTTTAGTAATTGCTGCCTGGCGGGTTTTGTTATAAACCAGCTGCAAATCACCAATCACTTTTTTCGCATTGTCTGACGCAGCTTTCATAGCCACCATTCGGGCTGACTGCTCAGACGCCATATTTTCTGCTACTGCCTGGTAGATCACGGCTTCGACATAGCGATGCAATAGATCATCAATCACTGACTTTGCATCGGGTTCGAAAATGTAATCCCACTTATATGATGCCTTGGGAAGCTGAGACTCTTCTTCCTGAGAAGTCTGGAAAGGATCAGCAAGACCATCAGGCAGCGGCAATAAACGAATAAACGAAGGTTCCTGCTTCATGGTGTTGACGAAAACGTTCGTCGCAACATACAAAGCATCAATCGTGCCATCCATATAAGCATCAAACTGCACTTTCAGTGCACCAATCAGACGCTCGAGGCTTGGGGTATCACCCAACTGCACTTCCTGCGAAACCAGGTTTGCACCTATTCGAGTCAAAAAGCCCAGGCCCTTGTTACCAATGGCAGTTGCCTGAACCTTAATGCCCTGGGCATCAAATTCTTTCAAACGTGACAAGACAAGACGCTGTATGTTGGTATTCAAGCCCCCACACAGACCTTTATCTGTACTTATCACTACAATGCCGACAGCCTTGAGGTCTTTACGCTCTTCCAGATAAGGATGAGAGTACTCAGGATGTGTCTGCATCATGTGCGTAGCAATTTCACGTACTTTGGTAGCATAAGGACGGCCTGAACGCATTCTTTCCTGCGCCTTGCGCATTTTGGAAGCAGCGACCATTTCCATTGCTTTGGTGATCTTGCGAGTGTTTTGCACACTCTTGATCTGAGTACGGATTTCCTTAATTCCAGCCATAAGCCTTCCTGTTAGACGGTTTTGCAAAACAAGGGTGCAGGATCATGATCTTGCACCCTACCAGGTCTTAGTAAGTACCGTTCTTCTTGAATGCGAGAACTACTTCTTTCAAAGCAGCTTCGTCATCTTTAGAAAGCTCTTTGGTTTCTTCGATGCGATCAACCAGCGCAGTGTGCTTGGTTTTCAACTCATCTTTCAAACCTTTTTCGAATGACAGGACCTGGCTGACATCAACGTCATCAAGGTAGCCATTGTTTACGGCAAACAAAGACACGGCAAGTTCCCATACCTGTAAAGGCTGGTACTGAGGCTGTTTCAACAATTCAACAACACGTTTACCACGCTCCAGCTGACGGCGTGTGGCTTCGTCAAGGTCAGAGGCAAACTGGGCAAATGCAGCCAGTTCACGGTACTGTGCCAAGTCGGTACGAATACCGCCGGACAATTTCTTGACCACTTTAGTCTGGGCAGCACCACCCACGCGAGACACGGAAATACCCGCGTTAATCGCAGGACGGATACCCGCGTTGAACAAGTCTGTTTCCAGGAAGATCTGACCGTCGGTAATGGAAATTACGTTGGTTGGAACGAAAGCGGAAACGTCACCGGCTTGGGTTTCAATAATAGGCAAGGCGGTAAGAGAACCGGTTTTACCTTTTACTGCACCATTGGTGAATTTTTCTACGTACTGGTCGTTAACACGGGCCGCACGCTCGAGCAAACGGGAGTGCAAGTAGAAAACGTCACCGGGATAAGCTTCACGGCCTGGTGGACGACGCAACAGCAAGGATACCTGACGGTATGCCCATGCCTGTTTGGTAAGGTCATCATAAACGATCAGGGCATCTTCACCACGATCGCGGAAATATTCACCCATGGTACAACCGGCATAAGGAGCCAGGTATTGCATGGCGGCAGAATCGGAAGCGGCAGCAGCCACAACGATTGTATATTCAAGCGCACCGTGTTCTTCAAGTTTGCGAACCACGTTGTTGATCGTGGACGCTTTTTGACCAACAGCCACATAAACGCAAGTAACGTTTTTGCCTTTCTGGTTGATGATGGCGTCGATTGCAACAGCGGTTTTACCGGTTTGGCGGTCACCAATAATCAGCTCGCGCTGGCCACGGCCAACGGGTACCATAGAGTCGATCGCCTTGACACCGGTTTGCAATGGCTGGGACACTGACTGACGTGCAATAACGCCAGGAGCCACTTTCTCGATAATATCGGTTTCTTTGGCATTGATTGGGCCTTTGCCATCGATAGGCTGACCCAGTGTATTGACAACGCGACCACGCAATTCGGGACCAACGGGCACTTCAAGAATGCGGCCAGTTGTTTTCACAGGGTCACCTTCGGACACACCTGTATAATCACCTAAAATAACCGCACCAACTGAATCACGCTCGAGGTTGAGAGCGAGTCCAAAAACGTTGTTTGGAAATTCAAGCATTTCGCCTTGCATCACATCGGACAAACCGTGGATACGTGTAATACCGTCGGTTACGGAAACGACCGTACCTTGTGTGCGAACATCAGCAGAGGTGCCCAAGCCTTCGATACGGCTCTTAAGCAATTCGCTGATTTCTGACGGATTGAGTTGCATATTCAGACTCCTGAAATCCTGTTATTCTGGCGCTTATGCAGCGGCCAATGTTTCGCGCAAGCGAGCCAACTGAGCTTGCACGGAAGTATCTAATACCTGATCACCCACTGTGACTCGGATACCACCGATAAGTGACTTATCGACAGTAACAACCGGCTTCAACTTGCAGCCAAATTTTTTCTCGAGACCAGCAAGCAATTCCTGAATTTGCGCATCGCTTAATTCAAAAGCACTTGTGATTTCTGCACTGGCAGAACCCTCATGGCGATTTTTCAGTTCTTCAAATTGCGCTGCGATCTCGGGCAATAGCAATAATCGATCGTTGTCCACAAGCAGTTCGATAAAGTTCTGCATTCCTTTGGAAAGCGGAGACTTGGCCAGCCCTGGGAACAGTTTCTTACGTTGATCTTTGCTTAATCTGGGATCGGACATTGCTTCACGCACGTCCGATACACTTGAAATTTGTGCCAATTCACTAACAGCCTCTGACCATGCAGCCAAGCCGGCCTGATCATTTTTGGCCGCAGCAAACAAGGCTTCTGCATATGGGCGGGCAATTGTTGATAATTCAGCCATGATAATCCCGAATTAAAGCTGTGCTTTAAGTTGATTCAACAACTCAGCATGCGTTTTTTCATCTACTTCACGCTGAAGAATCTTCTCTGCACCTTTAACAGCCAAAGCGGCTACTTCTTCACGCAATCCCTGACGAGCACGTTCTACTTCAAGCTCGGCATCCTGTTTGGCCTGGGCCAAAATACGGGCGCGTTCAGATTCGGCTTCACCACGAGCGGCTTCAACGATAAAAGCTGCCTGTTTTTCTGCCTCTGCCAATTTAGCGTGATTCTCTGATTTTGCAGAGGCTTCGATCAGGCTGATACGAGCCTGGGCTTGAGCCAGATCTGCCTTGCCCTTGTCGGCAGCAGCTAAACCATCGGCAATTTTCTGACGACGTTCATCTATAGCCTTTGTAAGTGGTGGCCACACAAATCGCATTGTGAACCATGCCAATACAAAGAAAACGAGCGTCTGGAAAAAGAGCGTCGCGTTTAAATTCACGGTCGTTTCCCTTCTACTATGTTAAGGCTTTGCGAAATTGCAAAACCCGAAATTTATTGAACTCTGTCATATGCAGGCCTTATAAAACCATAAGGCCTGCATCTCCATCCAGTTCACACCCCATCAACAGATGGTATAGACGTTTACTGTATTAAGCGCCGAATGGGCTAGCAAACGCGAACAACATAGCGATACCAACACCGATCAGGAACGCAGCATCGATAAGACCAGCCAACAAGAACATTTTTGTTTGCAGTGCATTCATCAATTCTGGTTGACGAGCAGATGCCTCAAGATATTTACCGCCCATGATAGCGATACCGATACACGCACCGATAGCACCCAAACCGATGATAAACGCGCAAGCAAGAGCAACGAAAGCTGCTGTGGTCATGACAACTCCTTGTGGTTATGAACCTAAAACAAATTTAAAGATGGAAAAAAAACTACTAAAAAATAAAGCAAACAGCCCAATTAAAAATTAAATGATGCAATTTGCAAGAAAAAACATCCCGGATTTTTACTTAAAGCCAGGACGTTAAATCTTAGTGCCCTTCATGTGCCTGACCGATATAAACCAGTGTCAGCATCATGAAAATGAATGCCTGGAGCAAAATAATCATAATATGGAAAATTGCCCAGACGGAACCAGCCAGAACATGGCCAACTCCCAACCCAATGCTCATTGCATTGAATCCTGTCCATGCACCGCCCAACAGGGCGATCAACATAAATACGAGTTCACCGGCAAACATATTACCAAACAACCGCATTGCCAGAGACACTGTTTTGGCAGCATACTCGATAACGTTTAATGCGAAGTTGGCAGGGGCCAGAACAATTGCGCCAATACCACTTGAATGGAAAGGAGCTGTGAACAGATCTTTGATGAAACCACCGGGATTCTTGATTTTGAAGCCGTAGTAAATAGACAGCAGCAAAACACCCAGAGACATGCCCATTGGCACGTTCAAGTCAGCAGTAGGAAGAATACGATGATAGTACAGTGGACCATGCGCCTCACCATGACCAGCAAGACCAAGCCAGCCAAACAAGGAAGGCAACAGATCAACGGGTACCAAGTCGAGTACGTTCATGAGCGTGATCCACAAAAATATGGTTAACGCCAATGGCGCAACATACTTGCGTGATTCAGAATTGTGAATAATACTTTTTGCCTGATCATTGACCATGTCAACAACCATTTCAACACCAGCCTGGAAACGACCGGGAACACCGGAGGTAGCATGACGTGCGGCTTTCCACAGGAAACCAACGACCAGCAAACCCATTGCAACAGACCAGAAGATGGAGTCATAGTTGATAACACCGAAGTCTACAATGTTGGCCTGTCCTTCTCCGACGTTATTGAAATGGACAAGGTGATGCTGAACATAATATGACTGAGGCGAGACATCTGCAGGTGCAGCCATTTGATTCGTACTCCACGATTTGGCAGCCAATGAGGCTGCATTACACTCTTTCCCAATGATTGTTACTAAAGCTTTTTAAAAGCCAATAACAATACATAACCCTTTAATACCGCAACCAGGCCGATCAGCAACGCTGGCCAGACCAGCAAGGCTCCGGATAATTTAACTATTAATGCAAGCAAGGCTACAGTACCTCCGAGCTTGAATGCTTCTCCCCAGAAAAACGTAAGCACGCTTGCATTTGAACCGCTATAAAGCTTAAACAACATATGCAGCACAAAAAATGCTGTTGGTACCAGGTAAGCCATGCCGCCGGCTAACGCCGACAATGCTGCCGGCAAACCAGAGACCAGCCAGCACAAGAGCACCACTACCGCGAGTAAAACAAACTGCGCCAAGACAATATTTACAAGTCCTTTGGCAGAGCTTGCATTGAGCCTGGCTTTTTCAGCTTTACTAAGCTTAAGTACGGTGTCTTCAGAGCTACCCAAGTACGTGTACTTATTATGTAAGATGGTCATAACAAGGTTTCGTAATATGTCAAGCCTTGAGAGTATAACTTATTTTTTACAGCATAAGCAAACCTGACAGCAAGTTTCATTACATATTCCTGAAATTTGCCTGGCGCTTTTCTACAAATGCACTCATACCCTCTTTTTGATCCTGGGTTGCAAATGTTGCATGAAATACACGCCGCTCATATTGCAAGCCCTGCTCAAGTGTCGTTTCCAGTGCCGCATTCACGCATTGTTTGGCCATCATCACAACAGGCGTTGACAGTTCGGCAATACCTTGCGCCACCTTAACCACTTCCTCAAGGAAGTTTTCAAGGGGCAGAATACGGGCCACCAAGCCGGCACTTTCCGCTTCTTTAGCGTCCATCATTCTACCAGTCAGGACCAGATCCATGGCTTTTGATTTGCCGATAGCCCTCGTCAGCCGTTGTGTACCCCCCAGGCCGGGAATGGTCCCCAACTTGATTTCGGGCTGGCCGAATTTTGCGTTATCGGCAGCGATAATAAAATCACACATCATGGCCAACTCACAACCACCACCCAGCGCATAGCCAGAAACAGCCGCTATCACGGGCTTGCGAATGGCATTTTTCATGGTTTCCCATGGACCGCCAATATAATTGCTTTTATACACGTCCATGTATGACCAGTCTTTCATGGCTGAAATATCGGCACCGGCTGCAAAGGCCTTTTCATTGCCTGTCAGCACAATAGCACCCACCTGATCATTGTTCTCCAGCGCCAGCAAAGCTTCGCCTAGCGCTTCCATGACTTCGTTGCTAAGTGCATTAAGTACTTTAGGACGGTTCAAGGTTAATACACCAACACCGCCATCAATCTTCGTCAATACCAACTGCTCTGACATACTACCCTCCTGTAAGTTGTCGATGAACTGTTTTTCCTGAGGTATTGTAGCGAGTTTGTTATAGTTACTTTGTCTGAATATATACAAACACATAAAATCCTGATGAACGAAATTATTTATACCATTACCCCGCATGATCCTGCCGGCCACCGCTTCCTTGTAGAGATAAGCATTCCCGTCCCCAACCCCGAAGGCCAAAAAGTATCCTTGCCCGCCTGGATTCCGGGCAGTTACCTGATCAGGGATTTTGCCCGCAATATAGAAACCATCGAGGCTCGTTGCGGCACCAAGAAACTGCTGATTGAAAAAACAGACAACCACCATTGGCAAATCCAGGCCTGCCAGGAACCCTTGCATATTACCTATACTGTTTATGCTTGGGATTTATCGGTACGCAGTGCACACCTGGATGAAACGCATGGTTTTTTCAATGGCACCAGCGTATTCCTGCAAATCCATGAGCAGGAAGAACAGCCTTGCCTGCTGGATCTCAGACCTCCAAAAAACATCCGGAACTGGAAAGTCTATACCAGCCTGCCCGAAGCAAAAAAACACCCCAATGGCGCTACACGTCACGGCTTCGGCATGTATTCCGCCCCCAACTATGATGCACTGATCGACCACCCGGTTGAAATGGGCACGCCTCAAGTAGTGACATTCAAGGCTTGTGGTGCCACGCATGAAATGGTTTTTACCGGCCAGATCCCCAATCTGGACCTGGCACGCATTGCCACAGACACTGCCCGCATCTGCGAATACCAAATCAAGTTTTTCGAACCCGAAACGCACAAAGCCCCTTTCCTGGATTCTTCCGACCGCTATGTCTTCATGACCATGGTGACCGGCAAGGATTACGGCGGCCTTGAGCATCGCTCATCAACGGCCCTGATGGCATCACGCAACGACTTGCCAACCCTTGGCAACCCCGAGCAAAGTGAACAATACCGAAATTTCCTGGGCCTGGTCAGTCATGAATATTTTCATACCTGGAATGTAAAACGCATTAAGCCTAAAGCATTTGCCCCCTACAATCTTAATACTGAAAACCACACCAGCCTGCTTTGGGTATTTGAAGGCTTCACTTCTTATTATGACGACCTGACCCTGTTAAGGGCCGGCCTTATCACGCAGGAACAATACCTGGGCCTGTTGGGCAAAACCATTGCCAATGTCCATGGCCTTCCAGGACGCTTCAAACAAAGCGTGGCACAAAGCTCTTTTGATGCCTGGACCAAATTTTACAAGCAGGATGAAAACGCCCCCAATGCCATCGTGAGCTACTACAGCAAAGGTTCACTGGTTGCCTTGGGCCTGGACCTGACTATCCGCAATGCCACCCATAATGAAAAATCCCTTGATGATGTCATGCAACTGCTATGGCAACGCTACGGTCGCGACTTTTTCAACAAACCCGCCGATGGACTGAAAGAAGATGAACTGGCATCAATCATCAATAATGCAACCGGCGTTGATGCCAGCGACTACATTGCCCGCTTCGCCCACGGCACGGAAGATATTCCCCTGAAGGAATTACTGGCCACCCAGAATATGACGTTAAGCTGGAAAAATAGCAGCAACACGCCATCACTGGATGTTCGCACCAAAGTGGCCGACAATGCCTGCCAGATCGGCAGCGTGCTTGAAAATGGCGCCGCCCATAAAGCCGGGCTGAGTGCTGGCGATACCCTGGTGGCGATTGATGGCATCAAGGTGGATACCGGCAATCTGGATATGCTGCTCAAACGCTACCAACCAGGACAAAGCATCCTTATCCATGTATTCAGGCGCGATGAATTAAGAAGCTTTACCGTTGCCTTGAATCCGCCCGTGCTTAACGAGTGTGTGATTGAACCAATGCAAAAAACATCAGGGGTGTGCTGAACCACAAACCGGGCACTGCGGGTTTTTCTGCACCTGCATCGCATGCCACTGCATGGTGCGCGCATCCAGTTGCAGTAAACGCCCGTCAAGTCCGGCGGGCATGCCCGCCAGTAACTTAAGGGCTTCGGCAGCCTGCATGCTGCCGATAATCCCGACCAACGGCGCAAAAACGCCCAGCGTCGCGCAGTTATCAGGCCCCAGGTTATCAGAGGGCTCAAACAGGCAGGCATAACAAGTCGCATTTTCATGCCGCAGGTCATACACCGCTATCTGCCCGTCAAAACGGATCGCCGCCCCCGATACCAGCGGTTTTTTATGCACCACACACGCACGGTTGATATGATGACGGGTAAGGAAGTTATCGGTACAGTCAAGCACCACATCGGCATCGTTGACCAGCGCCATCAAGCCTGGCCCATCCAGTCGCCGGGCATGGCACTCAATGACCGTATCGGGATTCAAGGCCTGCAAAGCTTGCCTGGCTGATTCGACCTTGGGCTGGCCTATCCGCTCGGTCGTATGCAGAATTTGACGCTGCAAATTGCTTAGATCGACCTGATCATCATCAACTAGCACCAGTTGGCCAACACCTGCTGCCGCCAGATAAGCGGCGGCCGGAGAACCCAGCCCGCCAACCCCCACCACCAACACCCGTGATGACATGATTTTCTGCTGACCTTCAAAGCCAATCTCATCCAGCATCAGGTGCCGGGCATAACGTAATAGCTGGGAATCATCCATTATTTTTTCTGCTTTTCAGCGCCCTTGTCACCTGCAACACCGTCACCTTTACTGTTTGGCAACTTGCCTGCATCGGTTGTTGTCGATTCAGTGCCAGGGTTGACCGCTTCCATTTCTTCCTTGGTCAGGCCCTTGGGCTTTTCTTTGGTGATAACCCCTTGGTCAACCTTTTTACCGGTTAAATGGTTAATAGCCTGTTGCAGCTGGAAATCATCTTCGGAACCGAACTCAAACATTTCTTCGGGTTCCTTGAGCATTTCACTCATTTTTTCAGGATTAATATTGCCCTGCGCATCTGTTTTGGGGGCCTGCTCATTATTCAAGTGATCATTTAAATCAGCTTCCCGGGGGAAACTGAACAAGTCACCGGTTGCGGTATCGGAAACAATGATATCCGGCTCAATGCCGGTTGCCTGAATGGAGCGCCCAAGCGGCGTGTAATAACGGGCAGTCGTTAATTTGATGCCGGTATTGTCATCCAATGGCATGACCACCTGCACCGAACCCTTGCCAAAACTGCGGTTACCCATAATAGTGGCACGCTTGTAATCCTGCAGGGCACCCGCCACAATTTCAGAGGCCGAGGCCGAGCCCACATTAATAAGCACCACCAAAGGCACCTTGCGCGTCCAGTCAGGCAAGTTTTTCAGATAGTCAGATCCATCAGGTGCATATTCGGAAGAAACTGCCAGATAACGCTGCATTTCCTGCTCGCGAGCCTTGGTTGAAACCACCAGTTTATTGGGTTCGATAAAAGCAGCCGAAACGCCGATGGCCGCATTCAGCAAACCACCAGGATCATTACGCAAATCCAGCACCAGGCCTTTCAGGGGCTTGTTTTTGCCCAAGTCAGTCAACTGCTGGGCAAGGTCTGCCCCGGTACGTTCCTGAAACTGCGAAATACGTACATAACCAATGTCATCGGGCAGGCGTTTACTGCGCACACTGCGCACCTGGATAATGTCCCGGACAATTTTAATATCCAGCGGCTCTGCCGAGGAAGATCGCTTAACAGTCAAGACAATTTCACTGCCCGGCTCACCACGCAATTGCTTGATGACATCGCTCAGGGGTTTGCCTTCGGTACTTTCACCATTGATTTTTACAATCAGGTCGCCAGGCATGATACCGGCCTTGGCTGCCGGTGTATCTTCAATCGGCGCGATAATTTTAACCAAGCCTTGTTCGGCACCAATCTCAATCCCCAGCCCACCAAACTCGCCATCAGTGGATTCTTTCATTTCCTCAAACTCGTCCTCATCCAAAAAAGAAGAATGCGGATCAAGATCGCTAACCATCCCTTTAATCGCGGATGCAATCAGCGCCTGATTTGAGACCGGCTCGACATAATTATTTTTGACAGCAGCAAAGACCCGGGCAAAACGCTGCAGATCTTCATAGGGAAGCTCATGCGATACCTTTTGCGCCCATGCTGGCATGGCAGCTGTAAGCAGCAATCCTGCCGCCACCATGTAACTGACCAATTGTTTTCTACTTGTCACAAAACACTCCTGCCTGCAATCGAATAAAGTTTCAGTGGTATGCGCTATCTGTCCTGGCTATATTATCTTGACAACCAGCTTAATGGGTCAACCGGAGTGGAACCATTACGTATTTCAAAGTATAAGGCAGGATCAACCTGCCCACCGGTTGCCCCTACACGGGCTATGGTTTGTCCGGCACGAACGCTATCGCCCACACTTCCTGATACGCTTTGATTATATCCATACACACTCATATAGTTATTGCCATGATCGATAATGACCAGATTGCCAAAACCGCGCACCCAGGATGAAAACACCAGCTGTCCGCCGGCAATCGCCCGCACCGGCGTGCCTTCGTTAGCACTAATCAGGATACCCCGCCAAACCCCACCGGTATCGGGCCGGGTAGTACCAAAACGTCCCTGCAGGGCACCACGTACCGGCCAGGGTGCGCCTTTTTGCAAACCAGTAGCACCGGAGTCGGCATTGGCCGCTGCCCGACGTTCATCTTCCCGGGCCTTTTGGGCCAGCAGGGCGGCCTGTTCTTCTTTTTCTTTTTGAATCCGTGCCTTCGCCCGTTCAATTTCAGCATTTTCAGCCTGCTGTCGTGCCAGTGCAAGTTGCTCGCGAGCCTGTTCGGTTTGCTGCAGGGCCGTTTGCACTTGCTGCTGTGCCTGTTGCCGTTGGGACTCATCCTGAGCCTGCGAAACCTGCTGTTGTGCCTGGGCCAGGGCCCGGGTTTGCTGCTCTTGGTTTACTACCGCGCTTTGCAACACCACGTAAGCCAGTTCGGTTTGCTGTTCTGCCTGTTTAGCCACAATGGATGCCCTGGCTGCCTGCTCCCTGGCCTGGGCCGCTTCCTGCTCTTTCTGACGCAAGGCTGCCTGGCGTTTTTCCTCTTCGGCTTTCTGCTGGGCAAGCCTTGCTTGACGGGCCTCTTCCAGTTGCTTTGAAATGTTTTTCTGAATATCGTCAATCAGGCTGTTAAGCCGTTTTTCATCTTGCGCCAGCTTAGTAGCCTGTGAGCGCCTACTTGCCAGGTCTTTTTCAATTTTTTTCAATACCACAGCATGTTTTTTTTGCTCGGACTCAAGCTCGTTCTTGCCAACCCGGGTTTGCTCGGCCAACCGGTCGATCGTTTTCTGGCGTTCCGCCGTTTGTTGCTTCAATTCATCAAGACGGGCAATTTCAGTTTGCAATTTCTGCACCAGTTCGACCCGTGCTTTGGAAACATAACCCAGATAAGTCAGATCGCGACCAATTTTCTGGGCATCTTCACCTGACAGCAATGCGGCCCAGGGAGACAGGCCGCTGGTATATTGCATCCGCAATTGCTCGGCCAGCTCATCGCGGCGCAGCTCCATGATTTTTTGCTGGCGGTCCTGCTGTTTTCGCAACGCGCCCAATTCCTTTTTGGCCTGCCCTGCTTGCGCCTGCAACGCATCAAGCCGTGCATTTATTTTAGAAATTTCCGTTTCGGATTTCCGCAATTCATCGGTGACGTCTTTTCTATCCTCTTCCTGCTCTTTGATTTTTTTATGGATTTCTTCTATCTGGTTTTGCAAATGGGCTTTCTGCTTTTCAGCCGTTTTTTGCTGTTCGCTTAAGGCAGCCGCAGGCTGGGCCGTAACCGGCCCAGCACTGAACAGTGCAAACAGGGAAATGCAAATCACCCACCTGTTCACATTAGTCCTTTTGGGCTTTACCTTGGGCAGCCACGGCAGCTACCGCGGCAGCAATCGCTTCCTGGTCACCCAGGTAGTAATGGCGGATAGGCTTGAGGTTTTCATCCAGCTCATAAACCAGCGGCTGTCCGGTTGGAATATTCAAATTAACGATATCATCATCGGAAATGCTGTCGAGATGCTTGATTAATGCACGCAGGCTGTTGCCATGTGCAGCAATCAGCACATTCTTGCCCGATTTGATCGCAGGCGCAATGGACTCATTCCAGACAGGCAAGACCCGGGCAACGGTGTCTTTCAGGCATTCGGTAGCTGGTAATTGATCGGCGGGAATGCGTGCATAGCGGCTATCAAAACGGGGATGGCGCTCGTCGTCCAGGTCAAGAGGGTTAGGTGCGATCGCATAAGCACGGCGCCATACCAACACCTGCTCATCACCATACTTTGCAGCGGTTTCGGCTTTATTCAGGCCTTGCAGGTTGCCATAATGGCGCTCGTTCAGGCGCCAGTTAAGATGAATGGGCGTATGCATGGCATCCATGGCATCTAGCGCAATCCACAAAGTACGAATGGCCCGCTTCAAAACGGAAGCATAAGCCACATCAAATGAAAACCCTTCTTGCTTCAGCAATTCACCCGCCTGCCATGCCTGCTGACGACCCAGATCGGTCAGGTCAACATCGGTCCAGCCGGTAAAACGGTTCTCAAGATTCCACTGGCTTTCACCATGACGCATTAATACGATTTTGTACATACTATGAGCTCTTTTCCACTAAATTAAGAAATAAACAATTCAATACCCAAACAATTTTCCATTATTTTAGCGAAGTCTTATCTCTATTTGTCCAGCTATTTTATAATCTGAGAATTAAGCTTGAAAAAAGCACACCTACAGGATTAGACGTGGATTTTCTTTTTTACCAAAATACCATTTATTTTTTAGCTTTTGCCCTGGTATCGGGCATCTTGTTGGCCATTCCTTCGGTTCGTAAGGGGGGCTTTGGTGGCCAAGCCAATATGCTCAGCACCAAAGAAGCCGTGCAAATGGCTAATAAATCAGCCGCCATTTTTATTGACATCCGCCCGGCCGAAGAATACAAAGACGGCTCGATTCCCCAAGCGCGTAATATTCCCATGGACGAACTTGAAGAAAAAACCGCTTCCCTGTCCAAGAGCAAGCCAGTTATCCTGGTTTGCAATATGGGCCGTTCGGCACAAAAAGCGGCAGCTACCCTGAAAAAACTCAATTTTGAAGAAGTTCATGTGCTTTCCGGTGGTCTTTCAGCCTGGAAGCAGGACGGCTTGCCCCTAAAAAAACACACGGTAGCCAACACCCGCAAACCAACCCGTTAAACCATTTACGTAGCAAAAACACCATGAAAAAAGTCACTATGTTCTCCAAGGCAACCTGCCCGTATTGCATTCGTGCCGAAAAATTGCTCCTCGAGCGTGGCGTCACAAATCTGGAAAAAATCAGCATTGACACCAACCGTGAACAACGGGCTGTTATGATTGAGCGCACCGGACGCACCACGGTTCCCCAGATTTTCATCGGAGACAAACACGTTGGTGGGTGTGATGACCTGATGGCCCTTGACCGCGCCGGTGAATTGACTACCCTGCTGGCTGACTAGGCCATCAGCGCAATTTAACCTTTAACCTTCTTAATTAGGAAACAGCATGGCTGAAGAGCAACAAGCAGAAAATACCAATCCCGCATTCAATTTGCAGCGTGTCTATCTGAAAGACCTGTCTTTGGAAATGCCCAATTCACCCCAGATTTTCCTCGAGCAGGAAACTCCAGAGGTTGAAATCTCCCTGAGCGTTGGCGGCCAACGCCTGGCAGAAACCATTTTCGAAGCCACCGTACGCGCCACCGTTACAACCAAAATCGGTGACAAAGTCCTGTATTTGGTTGAAGGTACCCAAGCCGGTATTTTTGAAATTGCCAACATCCCTGAAGAACAGTTTGACCCACTCCTTGGCATTGTCTGCCCTACCATGCTGTTCCCTTACCTGCGCGCCAATATTGCCGACGCGATTAACCGTACCTCTTTGCCCCCGCTGCACCTGGCAGAAGTCAACTTCCAGGCCCTGTACGAACAGCGTATCCAGGAAGCACAACAGCAGGCGCAAAACAGTTCCGCACCTGAAGACTCCGGCATCATTCTGCCTCCTGGCGTAACCCGTCAGTAAGCAGGTTCGCATGTTACTTCCCGGCACTTCGCTTCATGTACTGGTTATAGGTGCGGGTAGCTGGGGAACCGCCTTGGCTGCCTCGGCAGCCAATAATACCTCTACCTTGCTGCTAGCCCGTAATGAGGCTGTTTCATCAGAAATCAACAACCGGCACAGCAACACCAAGTATCTGGGCAATCTTTCCTTGCCCCTCAGCCTGAAAAGCACCACCAGCATTCAGCAAGCTATTGCCCATCTGCAAGGCCGCCACCAACATCAACGGTTAATCATCCTGGGCGTGCCTGTCATGGCCATGCGTAGCACCTGCGAAACCTGGCTGACACAACTGCAAGAAGCCAAACTGGCTGATACACCCATTGTATGGACATGCAAGGGCTTTGAACAAAACAGCGGGCAATTGCCGCATGAAATCGTGCAATCTGTTTTTGGCAATCAAATTCCCAATACCGGTGTTTTGTCAGGACCGTCTTTTGCCAAAGAAGTAACCCGCAATCTACCTGTCGCCCTGACTGTTGCCAGCCATAGCGACATCACTATCCAAAACACGACAGCCGCCCTGCATGCCAACAACACCCGCATCTATGCCAGCAACGATGTGATTGGCGTGGAAGTGGGCGGGGCCCTTAAAAACGTTATGGCCATTGCCTGCGGTATTTCAGACGGTCTAGAGCTGGGCGCCAATGCCCGGGCTGCGCTTATTACCCGTGGTCTGGCTGAAATTACCCGCCTGGGCATAGCCCTGGGTGGCCAGGCAGCCACTTTTTCAGGCCTTACCGGCCTGGGGGACCTGGTCTTGACCGCCACCGGTGACCTGTCGCGCAACCGTCAGGTCGGCCTAGCCTTGGGGCAAGGTCAATCACTGGACCATATCCTGGCTGCCGGCATGACCGCCGAAGGCGTACGCTGCGCCCGTGATGCCCTGAACCGCGCCACCGCCCTGAACATTGAGATGCCAATTACCAAAGCGGTATGCGATGTCCTGTTCAATGCCATGCCTCCCCTGCAGGCAGTTTCCAACCTGCTGGCGCGCGAAGCCAAAGCCGAATGGCCAGCTGAATAAGCCCTTTCCGCACCCGTACCCGTTTCCATGCAGGAGTGAAATACCAACCAAAAGCTGGGCACACTACTCGTTCCAACGCTCCTGCGTGGAAACAAGCAACAAAGGAACAAGCACGGGCTGCTTCAGAACATGGTAACAAGCATATTACCCCAGCTTTATTAAAGGATCTGATCTGCGGGAATACTTAGCTCGATCACGGTTCCGCTTGAATCACTGCGGGTCACTTGCAACGTCCATTGCAGGCGCTCTGACATCAGCGTGACAATATACAGGCCCAAGCCATTAAGGGCGGAACTGCCCGGCACTACCGAGATTTCCTTGTTCAGGATGGCTTTTTGCCCGGCTGTAAACCCTGTGCCCCTGTCCTTTATCTGGATCACACCCTGGCCCAGCGTAATATCGATTTCCTTTTGCGTATGCTGCAAGGCATTCTGGATAAGATTGCGCAATAGCATCTTCACCAGCACTGCATCGGTCCTGAGCATAATCCTGTCGATGACATTTACCCTCACCCTGTCCCTGGCCTTGAATAAATTATTCAGGTCATCAAGAACCTCTTCCACCAAGTTCATCAGGGAAATGACTTCCATGACAGGAGAAGCGTCGTCCTGGTTGCGCGAAAGCTTGAGCAGGATTTCCACATTGCTGCGCATCTCGGTGCAGGCATTGCGCATACGGGCCACCGTGGCCAAATCATTGGGCTTGAGCTGGCCACGCATTTCCAGGATATCCAGGGCGCCTGACATGACCGCTACCGGTGTTCGCAGCTCATGGCTGGCCAGGCTTAACAGCGATTGCTCCCTGCGCACGTAAGATTCCAGCTCGCCAAGAAAACGATTAAAGGTTTCCGCAATTGTATACAACTCACTATCGGTGTAATTAACCGGGATACGCGGCATTTGCGCCCCCACCGGCACTTCGCTGATTTGCTCTGACAGTTGCCGCAAGGGATTGACAATTCGCCGGCTGCTTAACGTTGCCATCCATAAGCCCAGGCCAATAATGAGCAACGTCATGACGCCCAGTGCCCAGCTGAAAAGCAACTCACGATTTTCAAAGTGGGTGATATCCTTGGCAATATAGACCACCCCCTTGGGCAAAACGGCCACATTAACCAAATACGTCTTCTCGTTCCGCCTTATCTCATCAGAAAACCCCAAGGGCAAATCCTTGAAAACCTCGGGCATTTGGGCTGGTGTTGCCTGCCCTTGAGGCACAAACACCATCTGCTGGTTAAACCCTTCCCAAACAAAAAGCTCGGACTGGTCACGGTTTTCAAGCATGAAATCCACTTCCTGCTCAAATTCCACCTGCAGCATGGTTCGCTCAAGGTCTTCATTAACTTCCAGCACCATCACCACCATGACAGCAATACATGCCATGCTAACCAGCAAAATGGCACGGTGGATACGCCTTGAAATAGATCTCATTGGCTTGCCTGTACCGGTGAGGTCAGTCGATAACCACGCCCGTGCATGGTCTTGATCATGGAAAAACCAAAGGTATCCTGCAATAGCTTGCGCAATGTATAGACATGGGTACGCAAGGTGTTCATATCGACCTCTTTTTCTCCCCAGATGCGTTCTTGCAACTGCTCATAAGACAGGAAGCCAGGATAGGCTTTAATCAGCTCTTCAAAAATACGCGCCATGGTACCGCTTAATTCAAGGGAACCACTGTTCTCCACCTGAACCGTCAGCTTGCCTGGATCGAAACGAATACCAGGCACTTCTATCCCCGGCGTCTTGCCCATACCCTCTTTGCGACGGTACAGGGCATTTACCCGAAGCTGCAGCTCGCGAAGGTCAAACGGTTTGACCAGGTAGTCATCTGCCCCAGCCCGAAACCCCTCTTCCTTGTCTTTGAGCTGATCTTTGGCTGTCATCATGATCACCGGTGTCGTGCACTGGATATCGTTCCGGATACGGTGACAGATTTCAAACCCTGACAAGCCTGGCAACATTACATCGAGCACGATGACATCATATTCATGGGTTGCAATCAAGTGCAGGGCCGTTAAACCATCCGAAGCGAAATCAAGCACATAATGCGAATTGTCAAAATATTCCGACAGATTCTCGGCAAGCCCGACATGGTCTTCAACCACTAGCATGCGAATGGGCTTTGTAGATGTATTCATGCAATTTCTAGAAAATAAAAGTTAATTTGCCGTTATGGACAAGCCCGCCTGATTGAGTCCGGGACTTGTTTCAAACAAAATATAACGTTTGTTCTCGTAGCGCTTTTGTACCGGCACGCTTAAAGCATGGGCCACCTCGTTCAGCCGCTTTTTGGGTATCGCCAGCAACAAAGGCATCGTACTGCTTTCCAGTTTGGCAGAAACCTCATCAATCTTCAACAACTCTGCCGTTCCACCAGAATAAAACCGGGCCGAAAAGGGACGCTCGTCGACATAATAGACTGGTGTACCTGCCTGCACCTGAGTCGATGCAAATTGAATCAAACCTTTTTCTGTTTTAAGCTGATTGGGACTGACATAAGCAAACAGGCTTAGCAAAACCAGCACCAGCGGCACAATGGCTGCCATCCACCGAGTATGTTCGGCAAACCGCCACTGGCTATCTTCCACCCACTTGCGCCAGCCAAGGGCCATCAAGATGCTGAAAGCGCCCAGACACGGCAAAATATAAGTCCAGAGAATATTGCCTGAAAGCGTAAAAAACAAAGGAGTAAACAATGCCCAGACCAACAGATAAGACAGGTTGGCAGAAGCAACAAGCGTCTTGATATTGAGATGCCAGCCCTTTTTCAGAACAGTGACCACCAGCAAACCTATGCCCATCAAACCCCATGGAAAACTGGCCTGCAACCAATACCACCAAATGGTGCCATGCATTTTTTTATGGGCAGTCCCATATAAATCCCCCTGCCAGCCCGGATCCACAAAGCGCAGAAAATGTTCTCCGACAATAAAATAATTCAAAAAACCAGGGGTGTTGATTTCAGCCAGCACATACCACGGCAGGGCCAGCAATGCCGTTAACAGCAAACCACGCTTCCAGGGCAATGCCTTGACGTAAGCAAAACGGCTTCTGTCAGGCAACAGCCATAACAGTAGCGGACCCGCCACCAGAACCACCGCCAAAGGACCTTTTGCCAGCAGGCCAATGGCAAGTCCCACAAAAAATCCGTAACGCCAGAACCAAGACGAATGTTGCCGCGCCATCATAAAAGATGTCATGCACAGGGTAGTGCCCAGCACCAAAAAGGGGTCGGTTAGCACCGCACCAGAAGTGACATACACCAGGGCAGAAGTACTATAAATAATCGCGGTCCATTGGGCGATCTGTTTGTCAAAAAACGCCTGGGTAAAGGCAACCAGCAGGCCCGCCGTTGCCACCATGCTTAGCCATGAAGGAAAGCGTACCGCAAACTCATTAACACCTAGCAAATTGAAAGACAAGGCCTGTGCCCAGAACGAGAGCGGCGGTTTGCCCCAAAATGGCTTGCCAGGCTCAAACCAGGGTGTAATCCAGTCACCGTTTTGCGCCATCATGCGGGCAATTTCGGCATAACGGGGTTCAGACGTATCAGACAGCGGCATCAAAGCCATACTTACCAGCGGCAGGCATAACAAAACAGCTACCACCCACCATAAATCAATCCTGCGAGTCACTTTATTTTCCTTTAACAACCATCAACTCGCGAACCGCTTCATCCTGGCGCGTTACACCTGACTGATTAAGCTCAGCGTCCCTATTCACAAGCGGCTCCTGAACGCCCATCCTGTTTTTCCGCAGCACGTCCCTAATCAGGTAAACCGGGCGCTGCTTGGCTTCAAAATAGGTTTTACCCACATATTCACCCAACAGGCCAATCGAAATCAGCTGGACGCCACCCAGAAAAGTAATCATGGAGATCAACGAGGGATAGCCTTGCACCGGCTCGCCCAGCATCATGGTTTTGGCCACAATCCACAGGGCAAATAAAATACCCATCAGTGCAGTCAAAATACCGGCCACCATCGTCAGACGCAAAGGCGCCACTGAAAAAGAAGTAATTCCCTCGAATGCCAGTCCCATCAAGCCGGGATAATCCCATTTGCTGGCACCCGCAGCGCGGGGCTGCCGATCATACTCAATGACCTTGGTCGGCAGGCCAATCCAGGCAAACAGACCCTTCATATAGCGATTGCGTTCACCCAACTGGCTCATGGCATTAACTGCCTTGCGGCTAAGCAAACGGAAATCACCGGTATCTTCGGGAATATCAACATCACTGATGCGGTTCAGCAAACGGTAAAAACCATGGGCAGAAAATTTCTTGAACCAGGTTTCTCCTTCACGTGAACGGCGCTTCATGGTGACAACATCAGCTCCCTCCTTCCAGGCCTGCAGCATTTGGGGAATCAACTCGGGCGGATCCTGCAAATCCGCGTCCATAATAATGATTGCCTGTCCTCCGGCATACGCCAGGCCGGCACTCAAGGCGGCTTCCTTGCCAAAATTGCGGCTTAAGCGAACCAGTTTCAGGTGCTCATCCCGGACAGCCCGTTCAGCCAGAAAATTTCCCGACCCGTCACGGCTGCCATCATCCACCATCACCAGTTCATAAGTTACTCCCAACGGATCCAGAATCGAGGCCAACCGGGGAAACAGCAAAGGCAACATCTGCCGTTCGTTATAAACAGGAATCACGATGGATAAGACCAGACCTTTTTCGGCCTGATACAAGGACGTCCCGTTTTCTTCCATTGCATTCATTGACAGCACCTGCTTTGATATTTTGAACATTACAGGCGTAAGAATACGTCTTGATGCAACAAGGAATCATCAATCAAAAATCAATTAAATATCAAAAAAAAGCACGTCCGAAGACGTGCTTTAAGCCTGATCAATCCAGTCAGGTTCACTGGGGTGATTTTCTTCCTCCAATAGCGCTCAGGGAAATATGCGTTTCTCCTGCTGCTGTTTTATGTACGGCACTTTTCCAGGCATGACCATACGCTACTTCAAGGCTCAGGTGCAATTTCCCGTCAGGCTGACGCTGCTGCTCGAAGGCATCACACAAGCGCTGGTACCATTGGCGCCCTACCAATCCGTCATGGCGCCCGATGGTCGGATTCCCGCCAAGGGCGGCGACATCGGCCAGCAGTTTTTGCGGGCTCTGGTAAGTCAGCGTTATGACTTCCTGATCCATGACCGGATCAACAAAACCATGTTCCAGCAGGATATCGCCGAAATCATGCATATCAACAAAAGACACGGTTTTAGTCTGGATGCCAGCCGTTTCAATAGCCTTGCGCAACTCAATGAAAGTACCAGGACCAAGACAGGAAAACATGCAAATGCCGCCAACCTGTATTACCCTGCGCCATTCAGCAATCACCTTATGGGGCTCAGGATGCCAGTGCAGTGCCATATTGGACCAGACCAGGCCAGCTGACTCGGCTGCCATTGGCATGGCGGCCAAATCGGCCAAGTGAAACTCATCCTGGCTTTTACGCCCCAGTTTTGATACCCATGCCTGCATGCCCTTGGGCAAATACGTCTTCTTGCAGTGCTCGATAAACGAAGGACAACTGTCCACCCCAATCAGGCGTGCTTTCGGAAAACGCTCCCTAAGCGACGCTAGTGAATGACCGGGACCACAACCAGCATCAACCACCGTTTCAGGACTGATCCGGATATAACTTAACCGGCCAATCATTCGACGGCTGATTTCATCGTAAAAAAACCGTGAATCTTCCAATAAACCCCGGCGGGAAAATTGCTTGACGACGTGTTCGGGATTGATGGGCAAAACCTGGGGAGAATAAATAGCCTGGGACATTGAGATCACTGACGTATTGTTAATACGGGAAGAAAATGATTTGATAAGCCCATATTGTAAATAAGACTTCTACCATTCTGTGCAAAACCCTTACGAAAACAAAAGATTAGGCTGGCTTACCAACCATGCCAGACGATTGGTCAACCGCATCAGCCGTGCCCTGCCCGGCATATGCCCCCTGTGTGGCACCACCTGCACCGGTGAAAGATTCTGCCCCAGCTGTCGCAACGATATTTTGCATTCCATGCAAAACCATCCCTATCGCTGTTCACGCTGCTGCCTGGCCCTGCCAGACCAGGGACCCTGTCCCGACTGCAGCGAAGAAGCCCTGCACACCGGTCTCATTATGGCCGCCTTTGATTATGTGCATCCACTGGACAGCCTGGTTTTACGCTACAAAAATGGCCGCCAGCTTGATCTGGCACCCGCCTTTGCACAACTGCTATGCCAACAGCTGCAACACCGGGGTTTACTGCCCATTAAAAACGCCTGCCTCGTTCCCATTCCTGGCAGCCGGCAATCACTTGCCCGGCGTGGCTTTAATCCGGCAGCAGAGTTTGCACAACACCTTGGAAAAAAACTACAATTACCAGTTGAGCATTTTGTACTGCACCGCCATGACCAGCATCTCAAGCAATCCAGCCTGTCCCGTCACGCACGTCGAGCCGCTACAGCCGGTTTATATTATTGTTCGCGCCGCCTGGATATGCCACATGCCATTCTGGTAGACGATATAGTCACCACTTGCAGCACCCTTGACAGTGCCGCCCGAGCCTTGCTGGCCGCCGGTGTACAGCGCGTGGATGCCCTGGCCATCGCCCGCACTCCCCCAAAACATTTTTAAGCAATCGCATGTTTCACATTATTCTTGTTTCACCCGAAATTCCTGCCAATACCGGCAATATCATCCGCCTGGCCGCCAACACCGGCATACAGCTGCATCTGGTCAAGCCACTGGGCTTCATGCTAGACGACAAACGCCTGCGCAGGGCTGGGCTGGACTACCATGAATGGGCCGATATCAAGGTTCACGACAACCTGCAGGAAGCCATCAACTCAACCGGTGCGGCAGCCGGCCATATTTTTGCGATTTCCACCAAAGGACAACGCCACATTGGCAACATTAGCATTGCCGACGGGGACGTCTTTATTTTTGGCCGTGAAACAGCCGGACTCAAGCCCGAGGAATGGGAAACCATTGGAATTGAAAACGCCGTGCGCCTGCCCATGCGCCCCGACTCGCGCAGCCTGAACCTGTCCAATGCGGTCGCCATCACGGTTTACGAGGCTTGGCGACACATCGGCTATGCCGGCAGCGTATAAACCTGATAAAAATTGATGCAACGAGTGTCGCACGAAGACCTAACGGCGCCAGAATCCGGGGGTAAAAATAACCAACACGGTAAACAGCTCCAGACGCCCGATCAGCATGGCGAACGTGCATACCCAGATCTGAAAATCAGACAAGACACTGTAATTGCCCATTGGCCCGACCCCGCCAAGCCCCGGGCCGATATTGTTAAGGCTGGCAAAAGTGGCGGAAAACGCCGTAGTTGGCTCTAGCCCAGACAACAGCATCACGGCAGACAAGACCATGAGGGTTAAGGCATACACCAGCATGAATACCATGATGGACATCAGCACGCCCTGATCAATAATGCGTGCACCCAGCCTGACAGGAAACACCGCATGCGGGTGCAAGATATGACGGATTTCGGTACGAATCTGCTTGATGACGAGAATAAGGCGAATCATCTTGATGCCGCCCCCCGTAGAGCCCGACGAAGTTGCACAGGCCCCCAGAAACAGCATGACGATAGGCAGAAACAGCGGCCACTGCAGGTAGTCTACATTGGCAAACCCGGTGGTGGTTGCCACGGAAATGGTATTGAACATACCAAACCTGAACGCTTCGATCAAACTGCCATACTCGTTGGAAAAATACAGGTACAGGCTGATCAGGACCGCACTGACCAGCACCAGCCGTAAAAACGGAATGGTTTCAGGACACGACCGGTAAATGGATAAATCGCGATTGCGTATAACCTTGAAATGCGTGGCAAAGTTAATGCCGGCAAACAACATGAAGACCATCGCCACCATTTCGGCAGCTGGCGAATTGATATCTACAAAACCACCGCTATAAGTGGAAAACCCGCCCAGCCCCATCGTGGAGGCCGTATGGCACCAGGCATCAAACCAGTTCATGCCCGTCAGGCGGTAGGCAATCAGGCACAAGACCGACGCCGAGAAATAAATGGCATAAAGCACCTTGGCTGTACCGGCAATGCGTGGGGTCAGTTTCTCTTCTTTCATGGGGCCCGGCATTTCGCCACGCATGACCTGATGCCCGCCCACCCCCAGCATGGGCAAAATGGCCACTGCCAACACCAGGATTCCCATACCGCCAAACCATACCAAGGTATGCCGCCAAAGATTCAGGGATTTGGGCAATTGCGTCACATCTGGCAAAACTGAAGCACCGGTTGTGGTCAGTCCAGACATAGCTTCGTAATAAGCATGAGTAAATGATAACTTCACGCCAAGATGCGAAGCTTCCAGCATTAAAGGCAAGGAGGCCAGAAGAGGAAATACTGTCCACACCAGAAAAACCAGCAACAGCCCGTCACGCGAGCGCAGTTCACGACGAAACGGATAGGTAAGCAGCCAAAGCAACAGACCACTGCCGGCAGCCAGCATAAAGCTGGTCATGAAACTATCATGGGCGCCATCTTGAAAAAGACGGGAAAGAGCATAGGGAAACAACAAGGTGGTTGCAAACACCACCATGGTCAAACCGAGCGCATGCAGGACATTCAGAATACTGCGCATGCCGTTTCCTAGACAAACATAGCCGAAACCTGGAACATTTTTTCCACTTTCTTCATGGTTTCGCGGTTTGCTGCGTAAACAATGACGTGGTCGCCCTGGCGAATCACGGTATCGGGTTCAGGCATGATGAGATAACCCTCACGGAAAATAACCGCCAGTGTTGAAAACTTGGGAAACTGAATATCCTTGACCGATCTGTCGGCCAGTTTTGAACTGCTGATGTCGCCCAGTACCTCGAACTCGATAACTTCGGCCGCACCGCGACGCAAACGGTGGCCAGCAACCACCGCCCCCTGGCGAACATCGCGCAACAGGGCACCAATCGTTGCCTGGGCAGGTGAAACCGCAATATCTATCATACTGCCCTGCATCAGCTCGCCATAAGCCTGCCGAGAGATAAGGGCAATCACCTTGCGGGCCCCCAGACGCTTGGCCAGCAAGGAAGACATGATATTGTCCTCATCGTCATTGGTCAGGGCAAGCCAGGTGTCCATTTCGGCAATCCCTTCGCTTTCGAGCAAAGACTCGTCGGTTCCGTTGCCATGCAACACCAGTACGTTTTCAGGCAGCATGGAAGCCAGCCACTGGCAACGTGCCTTATTGCTTTCGATAATGCGAATATTGTAATTTTCTTCAGCCAGTTCTTTGGCCAACCGATAACCAATATTGCCGCCGCCGGCAATCATGATTGAACGGATACGCTTTTTTTCCTTGTGAAAGGAAGCGATACTTTCACGGGCCTGCCGAGTATCTATAGCCAGCACCAGTTCATCATTGGCCTGAATGGCACCCACCCGGTTCATGGGAATTGAAATCTCACCACGCATGACCTCGAGGATTCGGGTATTCAGGTTAGGCAGGTTCAGGTGGGTTTCATCTATTTGGTGGCCAATCAGGGAGCTTTTACGTCCCACTTTAAGAATCACCACACTTACCCGACCCTGAGCAAACTCGACAACCTGCAAGGCTTCAGGAAATTCAATCAGGCTGTAAAGATACTGCGTTACGCTTTTTTCGGGACTGATAATGTAATCCACCCCGAAGCTTTCGGCCAGCAATTCCGGATTATCAGAATAGGACGGACCCCTGACCCTAACAATGCGACGGGGAATATTGAAAACATCACGGGCTATTGTGCAAGCCACCAGATTGGAGGCGTCGGTGGCTGCACACGCCACAAGAAGATCCGTATCATTGGCACCGGCTTCCTCGAGCACATCAGGCAACGAACCATCGCCAAGCACACCGCGCAAATCGAAGCGTTCCTGCAGATAGGCCAGGCGATCGGGGTTGGTATCCACGACCGTGATGTCGTTTTGCTCTGACACCAGGTTTTCGGCCACACTCGAACCGACTCGCCCTGCTCCGATGATGAGGATCTTCATGGAAACAGACAGTACTAGGCGTTACGCTTTCGAGATGAATCGATACCCAGTTGACGCAACTTACGGTACAGATGGGTACGTTCAAGTCCGGTTTTTTCTGAAACGCGTGTCATGCTATGGTTTTCTCGTCCCAGGTGGTATTCAAAATAAACCCGTTCAAACTCATCGCGCGCATCACGCAAAGGCTGGTCAAGAGTAATATTACCCAGCATAGAACCCTGTTGCTGTGGCACGGCATCCTGTGCAGGTGCAGCGGTGGCAACAGCTGCAGGCGCAGCAACAAAAGCCGGCGCAACCGGTGCTTTGACCATGGCCGGAGCAGGACGTGCAGCAGGCGCCATACCGGCAGAAGCCAAGACCTGCTTGGCATGCGGACGGGCCAGGCCAGACTGGACAGTTTTAAGAAGCTTTTGCAGGGTGATGGGCTTCTCAAGAAAATCCATCGCGCCAATGCGGGTTGCCTCTACCGCGGTATCAACCGTAGCATGCCCACTCATCATGATGACCGGCATGTCAAGCAAGCCTTGTGAGCCCCACTCTTTAAGCAGACTGACCCCGTCGGTATCGGGCATCCAGATATCCAGCAAAACCAAGTCAGGCCGGTATCTCAGGCGTGCGGCACGTGCTTGGGAAGCATTCTCGGCAAGCTCTACGGTATGACCTTCGTCATACAAAATTTCAGAAAGAAGCTCACGAATTCCAATTTCATCGTCTACCACCAGTATTCTGGCCATATGTAGTCACCTATTACTAACGTACTTCTGTACTATTATTTAAATCTGATTAATCGAATTATAACCATCAGGACATGGTTTTTTTGCTTTTCTTCACAAGTCGCGTGAGTAAAATAGAGATACGGGCGCCCCCTTCCTTGCGATTTGAAATATCAATTTTGCCACCATGTTCTTCTACTATTTTACGAACGATTGCCAACCCAAGACCCGTGCCATGCACTTTGGTCGTAACGTATGGCTCAAAGGCATTCTGCAAGACCTGTGAAGTAAACCCGCAACCCCGATCCTCGAGCATTATTCTAACCGCTTCACCCTCATCGGTGGCGCCAGTCGCTACTTTTGTGAGCATAGTCTGAATGGTGATGCCGGGCTCGTCTCCGTCAAGCTCAAGATCAGCCATGGCATCCCGGGAGTTGGCCATCAGGTTGTTGAGCACCTGACGCAGCTGTGTCGGATCAGCCTCGACCTCGGGCAGCATGGGATCAAGTTTCAGGCCTACCCGCCGGCTCAGCGGTTCTTCAGCATGATTTCCTTCAGGGTCCCAACCATACAGCAATGCAAGATCCGTTATTAAAGCATTAATATTGACGTGTTGCATCTGTGCAGGCGGTGTTCTTGCATATTCGCGGAAATCATCCACCATTTTTTTCAGGGAAGTCACCTGGTTCACGATCGTATTGGTGGAACGAATCAGCATGTTGGCATCCGCCTCTTCAAGCTTGTCGGTCAGTTTCATGGCCAGCCTTTCGGCCGACAATTGGATAGGCGTCAGCGGATTCTTGATTTCATGGGCCAGCCTGCGCGCGACCTCTCCCCAGGCAACCGCACGGTTGGCCGAGATGACCTCTGAAATATCGTCAAAAACAACCACATAGCCGGTCTGCCGGCCATCCACCCGCAGCCGCGTACCACGCATCAAAAGCGTGACAGTTTTCTGATCATCACCAGATTCCGCGCCAATCATGATTTCGATTTGTTCCTGCCAATAATGACGCCCGGAACCCACCGCCGCATGGTTGGAAAATGCCTTGCGAATATCCTGCGTAAACTCGATCAGGTTATCCACCACCTCAAGGGGCCGGCCCGGCACCGAACGCAAATCTTCATTCAGGATAGTCTGCGCGCCCTTGTTAACGGTAGTGACATTGAAGCGCTCGTCAAAAACGATAACGCCCGATGACAGGCCCTCCATCACGCTTTCCAGGTACACATTGGAGCGCTCCAGCTGCAGGCGGTTCAATTCCACCTGCTTACGGGCCTCATCCAGCTGATGCGTCATCATGTTGAACGAACGCGTCAGTTGCCCCACTTCATCCTTGGCATCCGGCTCGGGCAAAGGCCGGTAATCACCAATCGCCACAGCCTGGGTACCTTCGGCCAAGTTCAGCAAAGGCTGAACCAACTGACGGGCAATCGCCAATGCCACGCCAATAGAGGCAAAGACGGTCAGCAACAAGGCCATGGTCAGGGTAATACCATACAAATTGCGGATACCGGCACGTGACAGTGCCAGCTCTTCATAATCACGAAAACCCTGCTGCACCTGGTTCAGGTGATTACCCAGATTCTCGGAAACCAGATGGGTCAGTTGCAGCCAATACGGCTCAGGGGCAGCCCCCAGCGGCACATCGAAGCGGAATGAATGGGTAAAGACGGGCACGATGACCCGAATCCTGAGCTGCGGATTTTCGGTATCACCATTACTGGTATCTTCGGCACGGGCATATTGCCGCGTTAATTTTAACTGGTTCACAATACTGGCCGGCGGCATGGAAGGCAACAAACTGCCAAAGTTTGAAGAGGAAAAGGCCACCACACGGTTACCCGCCGCCGAGAACACCAAAGCCTCACTCAGGCCATTGGCCTCACGCAAACGCGTCAGCTCCATCGGCATGTCCTGCTCGGGTACCCGTGACAAATCACTGGAGATAGCCTTCGCCCTGGCAAGCAAATCAGCCACCTGGCTATCCAGCGAAGCCCGTCCCAAAGCCAGTCCGGACTCTAGCGCACTGTCCACCTTGACGTTAAACCACGATTCGACAGAACGTGACATAAACTGCACCGACAGCAGATAGATAACCACACCAGGAATAATCGCCATCACGGCAAAAGCCATGGCAAACCGGGAGGTCAGGCGGGCACCGAACTTTTTCTTGCGCAATTGACGAACCAGTCGCCAGGTAAGGGTTGCGACCCAGATAAACAGGGCCAGGGCCAACACACCATTGAGCAACAACAATAAATCAAACTGCTGTGCATAACGGGATGTATTACCGGTTGAGCCCACCAGCAAACCCAGCAGGACAAAAGCTGCCAGCACGATAACCATGAAGCTGGCTTTCACCAGCCAGGAAATCAGGAGTTGGGTTTTATATCCGAAACTTTTAAGGTGAAATTTTTCCATGGTGTTGATAAGGACCAGGCACTACTGTTGAATGCATTAATCTGAAAAGGCCTCGGAAGCAGCGAAGTATCCAGCTTCAGGCGTAATCGGCCTTTATAGTCAATGGCGGGGTCAAGCTGGTCAAGATTTTCTATTGGCCAGCTCTCGAGGTGAATAATATGCTGCAAGGAATCATCCAGCGACAACTCGGATATGGATAACTCTCCGTTACTGATTCTCCATTGGCGCAAAAGCGCATTGTATTGAATGCGCCAGGTATGCTGCTGCGTCAGTTCTGTGGTATCAAACCATAACAGCTGTTGCTTGAGCACTTCCATATTGAGGGTAAAATAAAGTGGCACCCCTCTTTCAGCCGCATTGCGCACTTCATCGCCCAGGTTTAAGGAAATATTGGCCGACAAGGTGTAATTGTTTTTTTCCTTGCCCAACTCAAGGGATTCTATCCAGGCATCGGGCTGTGCCTGCTCAAACTCTTGTGCGGAAGAAAACCACACCGGCAACAGCAGGAACATAGCCAAAAACGACCACATGAAAATGCGGCCAAACCATTGATAAGCAGCTTGCGAAAAAAAATGGTCTTTCAAATTCTTTTACCCACCATTGCCTGATGCCGTTTTTTTACGAAACAGGGCGTAATAAAAACCATCATGAGGCGCAACACTTCCTGCCTGTTGGGCCAGCGGCAGAATTTGCCCTGGCGCCCCCAACCGCTCGGCTTCGGCCAGTGACATTTCCAGGTATCGTGCCTGCTCATGCCCTTCTATGGGAAACACGGAACAGGTAACATACAACAAGTAACCACCCGGAGCCACCGTTTGCCACAAGGCCTGCACAATTGTTCTTTGCAAGGCGGCAGTTTTAGCCAAATCGGCCTCTTGCCGAAGCCATTTGATGTCAGGATGCCTGCGCACAATGCCCGATGCCGTGCAAGGCACATCAGCCAGCACCAAATCAAAGGGCACACCATCCCACCACTGCGCCAGGTCTGCCGCATCGGCAGCCAGCATTTGTACATGCGGGCCGTCCAGCTTCAGGCGCGCCAGGTTGTCTGCCACCCTGGCAAGCCGGCGGCTGTCCACGTCAAGCACCGTCATTTCAAGATCGGCCCGTTCAAGCATATGGGCCGTTTTACCGCCAGGGGCGGCACAGGCATCTAACACCCGCATGCCATTGCGTAGCGGCACGATTTCACCGGCAATCTGTGCGCCCGCATCCTGCACCGACCACCAGCCCTGCTCAAACCCGGGTATTTGGGTAACCGGCAGGGCCTGCGCCAAAACCAGGCCGGCATGCCCGGTTTCATGGGACTCGATATTATGTTCGGTAAACAGTTTATGTAAGGCCTCACGACTGATTTGACGTGTATTGACCCGCAAAGTCATGGGCCCCGGCGTAGCAGCCGATGCAAGGATTTCACGCCATTGCTCGGGGTAAGCCTCGCGTATCTGATGAATCCACCATTTGGGAAAACCCCATTGCACCTCACTGCGTACGGCAATAGTTTGCATTAACGTTTCTTTGTTGCGCAGGAAATTGCGCAGGCAGGCATTAACAAGGCCCTTGAATGAAGCGGTTTTCTTATGTTTTTCAGCTGCCTTTACCGCCTGATTTACCACGGTATACCCATCGTAAACCGGCACATGGCGCGCCTTGCTTTCCTGGTCTTCATCAACCGCTAGCAGGCACAAAGCCACTACCAGCAACGATTCAAGCAGACGATTAGGGGCTTTTTTATCTAGTAACAAGCCGCTAAGCGCCTGCCCGGTCGCCAGCTCTCGCATGACATAAAACGAAACCGACTGCACCGGTGCGCGCAATTCATCGGGCACATCTTGGAGAGATTCAGTCAGGGAGCGACCCGCCAGTACATCACGCAAACAGCCTGCACAGGCAAACAGGACATCAGACAGGGCAGGAGCAGCAACAGAAGCAGTCATAAAAAACCGGAGAAAAATAAACGAATAAACCCAAGTGTAACCTGCCTGATGTTGGTTTCTGTTAATTTTCAGCAGCGTCTGGTGTTCGGCCGAAGAAAACACCAATCACCGGCATCAGGACTTGAGATGCTGGTTGAAAAACGCCAGCGAGCGGCTCCAGGCCAATTTTGCGGCCTTTTCATCATAGCGTGGCGTAGTGTCATTATGAAAGCCATGCTGGGTATCAGCATACCTATGCATTTCATACTGCTTGCCATTATCCTGCAAAGCCTTTTCAAAAGCGGGCCATCCTGCATTGACACGTTCATCCAGCCCGGCATAATGAATTTGCAACGGCGCCTTGATGGCAGCCACTTCGGAAGCGGGAGGCTGGGCACCATAAAACGGAATGGCAGCGGCAAGATCGGGCATGCGTACGGCAAGAATACCCGCCACACCCCCTCCGTAACAAAAACCGATCACCCCCAGCTTGCCACTGGATTCAGGATGGTTTTTCAGAAACTCGGCTGCTGCCACCATATCTTCAGTGCGTTTGCCCGGGTCAAGTTTGGCAAACATTTCCCTGGCCTTATCTTCATCACCGGGGTAGCCGCCAACCACTGCCAAGGCATCAGGTGCAAAAGCCAAATAACCTTCAAGCGCCAAACGGCGAGCCACGTCTTCAATATACGGATTCAGTCCACGGTTTTCATGAATAACCACCACCGCAGGCAAAGGGCCACTTGCCGTGGCAGGGCGGGCCAAATACCCTTTCATGGTGCCATTGCCCTTGGGCGATGGATAATTGGTGTATTCAGCCCTGATCCGGCTGTCATCTTTAGGCACCTGCTGGGCCCAGACAAAATTCGGTTGCAGGCTTTCAAGAATGGCGGCAGCGGTCACACCCCCGACAGCAAAACGGGCGCTCCGGTTTAAAAACTCGCGCCGGCTAATAAGCCCATGCACATACAAATCAAATTCTTTCAGGATCGCAGGCGGAAAATCACTTGCTTTTTTACGTTCCATAACAACGACCTCTTGATAAAAAAGGTTGATAAAACAAGGTATTTCACAGTTTACGTGGAATGGGTTCCAAAAAGAACGTTTTTCAGAAAAAAAAGTTAAAATACTGATTTTAAAAGTATTGTTGAGCCTTGCTCATTCAAAAGGTATTGTTTTTTATGTCCAACCCCAAAGTCGGTTTTGTCAGCCTTGGCTGTCCCAAAGCCTTGGTCGATTCCGAGCGCATTCTTACCCAGCTGCGCACTGAAGGCTATCAAATTTCCCCCTCATATGAAAACGCGGACGTCGTGGTGGTTAACACCTGTGGCTTCATTGACAGCGCCAAGGCCGAATCGCTGGAAGCGATTGGGGAAGCACTTGCCGAAAATGGCAAAGTCATCGTGACCGGCTGTATGGGTGTGGAAGAAAATGTCATTCGCGACGTCCATCCCAGTGTGCTGGCCGTTACCGGTCCCCAGCAATACGAAGAGGTCGTGCGTGCCGTACACGAAGCTGCGCCACCCAATCTGCAACATGACCCCTTTACAGACCTGGTGCCACCACAAGGCATCAAGCTGACACCCCGTCACTATGCCTACCTGAAAATTTCAGAAGGCTGCAACCATCGTTGCAGCTTCTGTATTATTCCGTCCATGCGTGGAGACCTGGTTAGCCGTCCAATTGGCGATGTGCTTGACGAAGCCCAACGCTTGGTGAATGCCGGCGTAAAAGAAATCCTGGTTATTTCCCAGGACACCAGCGCCTACGGGGTAGACCTTAAATACCGCAGCGGCTTCTGGAATGGCCGTCCGGTTAAAACCCGCATGACCGAGCTTTGCAGTGCACTGGCTGAAATGGGGGTTTGGGTACGTCTTCATTATGTATACCCCTACCCCAGCGTGGATGAAGTCATCCCGCTCATGGCTGAAGGCAAAATCCTGCCTTACCTGGACATCCCGTTCCAGCACGCGAGCCCGCGCATTTTAAAAGCCATGAAACGCCCTGCGTTTGAAGACAAAACCCTGGCCCGCATCAAGAAATGGCGTGAAATCTGCCCCGACCTTACCATTCGCTCCACTTTTATCGTGGGCTTTCCCGGTGAAACCGAAGAAGATTTCCAATACCTGCTTGACTGGATGACAGAAGCCCAGCTTGACCGGGTTGGCTGCTTCCAATACTCGCCCGTCGAAGGCGCACCCGCCAACGAATTGGCCGACCCTGTGCCTGACGATGTCAAACAGGACCGCTGGGAACGCTTCATGGCGCACCAGCAAGCCATTTCAGCTGCTCGCCTGCAAACTAAAATCGGCAAGGAAATTAGCGTTCTGGTTGACGAAATTGACGAAGATGGCGATGCGATTGGCCGCTCCAGCGCCGACGCCCCCGAAATTGACGGCTGTGTTTATTTAAGCAGCGACAAACCCCTGAAACCGGGCGATATCGTGCGTGCAGTAGTAACCGATGCCGATGAATATGACTTGTGGGCAGACGTCAAGGAATGAGCACGCTTCCCAAAACCATTGCTTTCGATTTCGATGGAACCCTGGCCAATACCCTGCCCTGGTTTGACGAAATCCTAAGCAGTGTTGCACAAAAATATAACTTTCGTGACCCTTCCGCCGAAGAAAAGGCCCGCTTGCGCAGTATGGAAGCAGGTGAAATTTTGCAAACGCTGCAAATTCCTTTCTGGAAAGCGCCCGCTATCCTGATGGAATTCCGCCAGCGGATGCAGGACGCCTCACCTGATATCGAACTGTTTGACAGTATTCCCGAAGCATTGCAACAGTTGCATGCCAAGGGATATAAAATGGCTATCCTGAGCTCAAACAGTGAACTCAATGTACGCCAGATTCTTAAAACGAATGTGGCTTACTTTGATGAGTTCATGTGTGGCACTGATCTTTTCGGCAAACCGGCCAAACTGGGTAAACTACTTGAGAAACACCAATTGTCTCCCGCGGAATGCCTGCTGATCGGTGATGAGTTGCGCGATATTGAGGCTGCCCAAAAAGCCAAAGTAATGATTGGTTCCGTCACCTGGGGCTATAACAGTCGTGATGCCTTGCAACAGGAACAGCCTAATTTCCTGTTTACATCGCCAATGGATATAGTTAAGGCTTTAACTTAGGTATTCCCACGCAGGAGCATGGGAGCGAGGCTCAATTCTTGGGGTGCAGTTCAAAACGAAGGTATACGGACTGTCGAGCTTCTTGGAATCTACTCGTTCACACGCTCCTGCGTGGTAACGGGTATTCATCATTAATCTGCCCACACCTGAAACATTCAGGTCCTGAAAACAATATACCTGGAATAAACGAAACCAAGCACCAGGCTGACAGCCGAAAAAAACACCAGTGTAATAATAGGCAAAGCCCCCAGCGCATCTGCGCCCCATCCTATCAGGGCAGAAAGCGTCCCCATGAATGACACGAACAATAAATAACGCTTTACACTGGCATTGGACTTGAAAGTAAACCGGGCATTGGCAAAAAAGCTGAAGCTCACGGCCACACAAAATGCAATAAAATTACCAAGCGCCTGGCTAGCATTGAAAACACTATATGCCAGGAAAAAGACACCCCAGTGAATCAGGGTATTCAGCACACCGGTCATCAGGTATTTTGAAAACAAAACACCTGTTTTTCGGGTACTCAAGGTTTCCAGCCCGTTACAAAAACCGCTACTGGCTGGCGCTTGCCGCCCGCCTTCTGCAGCTCGAGCAAACGCAACACACCCTGCCCTGTGGCAATATCCACCCCTTCGGGTGTGGCGCACAATACACTACCTGGTTCTGCCTGGGTGTTTTCCTGCAAAGCTACAGCCTGCCATACCTTGACCGGGTCTTTCAGGCCTGGCAGCTGCAACGTTGCCCCTGGCACCGGATTAAAAGCACGAATACGGCGGGCAATCGTTTGGGCATCCTGGCGAATATCAATGGGCGCTTCGGATTTTTCCAGCTTGGCCGCATAAGTCACACCTTCCTCGGGCTGGGGCACGGCTTTAAGCTCGCCCGTGCCCAACTTGCCCAATGCTTCAGTAATGCATGCCGCCCCCATTTCGGCCAGCTGGTCATGCAATACGGCAGCAGTCTGGTCGGTAATATCAATACGCTTTTCAAGCAAAACATCGCCGGTATCCAGGCCCACATCCATTTGCATGATTGCTACCCCGGTTTGCGCATCACCGGCTTCAATGGCACGCTGGATAGGTGCGGCACCACGCCAGCGTGGCAACAGGCTGGCGTGAATATTCAGGCAACCGTATTTGGGCAAATCCAGCACCCATTGGGGCAAAATAAGGCCATAGGCAGCCACCACCATCACATCGGGGGCTAGCGCCAGCAACGCCTGTTGTGCCTGGCGGGCTTCATCAGGATATTTACCATCAAGCCGCAAGCTTTGGGGCTGCAATACCTGCGCCCCTTGCACCAGTGCCTCCTGCTTGACCGGGCTAGGCGTTAATTTCAGCCCCCGGCCCGAAGGGCGATCGGGTTGGGTCAATACTAACGGGACTTCATGCCCTGCCTTGACAATCGCCTCATAGGCCAGGCGGGCAAACTCGGGGGTTCCGGCAAATACGACTCGCATAATTCCTTATCTTCCTGCAAATAATCCTGAATGATAACGATTTTAACTCACCACATGCCACGAATTCAGACAATCGCCGCTTAACTCGAGTGGATTAAGTTAAAGTAGCGGCAATCGTCCATCTTTTTCGGTACCGACCATTATTATGAGCCAATTGCCCCATTCCGATCAAAAAAATCAGGAATCTTCCCACCACCACACTGCCAAAAAACCGGGGGCCTCCCTGGCCCAAAACAAGGAACGTGTCAGGGTCGCCCGTATCAGTACCTGGGTAAGTGTTGCGGTTAACTTCAGCCTGTCAATCTTGCAAATCATCATTGGCATTATTGCCCAGTCACAGGCCCTGATTGCCGATGCCGTTCATACGCTGTCCGACCTGGTGTCTGATTTTGTTGTCCTGTTTGCCAGCAAACATGCTAATAAGGCCCCCGATGACAATCACCAGTATGGCCATCAGCGCTTTGAAACCCTGGCAGCTCTGTGCATTGGAGTTTTATTACTGCTGGTTGGTGTTGAAATGATCTGGGCGGCCGCAGCAAGCGTGCAAAGCGGCAAACCGATTGCCCAAGTGCACTACACGGCCCTTATCATTGCCTTTGCCACGCTGGTTGGCAAAGAACTGCTGTTCAGGTACCTGCTCAAACAAGCTGAAAAAGTACGCTCTTCCATGCTCGTGGCCAATGCCTGGCACTCCCGTTCTGATGCCGCCTCATCCTTGATTGTTGCAATCGGGATTCTAGCCAATATGGTCGGCTTTACCTGGGCAGACCCGATTGCCGCCCTGATCGTCGGCCTGATGATTTCCCGCATGGGCCTTAAATTCATCTGGTCTAACCTGAATGACCTGACAGACCGTTCGGTGGATGCTGAAACCTACCAGCGCATTTACGATAAACTGGCCGGCACCCCTGGCCTGCTAGGCATTCATGACCTTAAAACCCGCAAAATGGGCGATATGATTTTAGTGGAAGTGCACATTGAACTGCCCGCCAACATGACCATTGCCGAAGGCCATGAAATTTCCGAAGAGGCCTGCCGACGGGCCATGGAAGGTGAAGACATCCTGGATATCACCACCCATTTTGACCCGCGTTAAACAGACTCACCCTTGCAAGCCAGGCGGACTTAACGGCTGCAAGGGAAACCCCCGCTCTCACAGGCGGGGACATGATCAGGCACAAACAGCTGCACGCTTGTTGATCAGGGCCTTGCCGGCACGACTGGCATTCGGACGTTGCAGGTAATCGGAAATCCACTGCCCGGTTGTAATCACTGCATCCAGGTCAATGCCAGTTTCAATACCCATGCCATGCAGCATGTACAGCACATCTTCAGTGGCCACATTACCGGTTGCACCCTTGGCATAAGGACAGCCACCCAAACCGGCGACGGATGAATGGAAAATTGAAATCCCGGCCTGCAAGGAAGCATATATATTGGCCAGTGCCTGCCCGTAAGTATCATGAAAATGACCGGACACCTGCCGAGGGTCAACTTTTTCGGTAACCGCTGACATGACCCGATAAACCTGTGAGGCCGTTGCTACCCCAATGGTATCCGCCACATCAATCTCATCACAGCCCAGGGCAATCAGGCGCTGGGCCACGTGCACCACTGATTCAACCGGTACCTCTCCCTGATAAGGGCAACCCAGGGCACAGCTGATACTGCCACGCAGACGAATACCCGCTTCTTTGGCCGCACGGGCAACAGGCTCGAAACGGTCAATGGATTCATCAATGGAACAATTGATGTTTTTCTGCGAGAAGGCTTCACTGGCCGCACCAAAAATAACCACTTCATCGGCCTTGGCTGCCAGGGCACCTTCAAAACCGCGCATATTGGGTGTAAGCACCGAATAAACAGTGCCTTCACGACGCTTGATGGCCTGCATGACCTGGGCACCATCAGCCATTTGCGGTACCCATTTGGGTGACACGAAGGAAGTGGCCTCTATATTAAGAAAGCCGGCATCGCCAAGCTGGTTTACCAGTTCCACCTTGATGTCGGTCGGGACAAAATTTTTCTCATTTTGCAAGCCATCACGTGGGCCTACTTCCACAATTTTCACTTTACCTGGCAATACCATGGCTGTCTTCCTTCCTTTTGGTTGCTGTTTTTAAAAATAGTAATTCAATGCCATCAATGGCGTTTTTCAACCGCTTATTATAATCTGAACTGCCTAGCGCAAACGCTGATATCGCCCATCATTCAAACGCACCACATAAGACCCCAGCTCAAGCGCCAGCAACCAGCTGCTTGCCTGGGCCACGTCTATTTGCAAATCGTTAATCAGGGCATCCAAGCTTAAGGGTTCAAACCCCATCCGCTCGAGCAAATGAAGCTGTTCTGGGCCAAGAACAAAATCTGACGTATTGTTTTGCACTGCTGCAGGGGCAATGCCGCCGGGCTGAACAGATTCAACCGATTCCATTCCGGGCAATTCCTGCTCTTGCCCCGGTTTTTTAGGCATCTTACTTGTCGTCCCGTCCAACGATGGGTCTTGCATACCCCGCTTTATCGTGCGTCCGCTACCTGCCTTTATACCCTGCCCAGGGACACCCGTTAATTCTTCCTGAATATCCTGGGCCGTTTCCACCAGCTTTGCCCCCTGGCGGATTAGGGCATGACAACCGCGTGACAGGGGAGAATGGATGGAACCCGGAATGGCAAAGACTTCGCGCCCCATTTCTCCGGCCAGACGGGCGGTGATAAGCGAGCCGCTTTGTTTGGCGGCCTCTACCACCAACACCCCTTTGGATAAGCCCGCCACAATCCGGTTGCGGCGTGGAAACTGGTGCACTACAGCCGGGGTATCCAGTGGCAATTCGGAAACCAGGGCGCCCTGTTCGCGGATGCGCAAGGCCAGGTTCTTATTGGCGGCCGGGTACAGCCGGTTAATGCCGGTTCCCATGACGGCAATGGTACTGCCCGTGCCTGCCGGCGCTTCCAGGGCGCCTTCGTGCGCTGCGGCATCAATGCCATGGGCCAGTCCGCTGACCACGCACCAGCCCTGGCTTGCCAGGTATTTGGCAAATGCACGGGCATTATCACTGCCCCCTATGGTTGCATTACGGGCACCCACCATGGCAATCGCGGGCAAGGCAAACAACTCGGGGTTGCCATCTACATACAGTAGTATTGGTGGATCATGGGTATCCAGCAAGGATTTTGGGTATAAAGGGTCGGCGAGTGTAAGAATGTAATGTTTCGGTTTGGCCAGCCACTCGAAGGTTTTATGAATGAGCGCCTGTATTTCGGGCACTGGTTCAGCCGCCAGTTGCAAGGCCAGTTTTTGTGGCAGGTATTTCATGAGCTGGCCTACCGAAGCGGCAAATACCTGGTCTGGCAAACCAAAAACCGCCAATAGCTGACGAGCCGTCACCGGACCCACGCCCGGCTCAAGGGTAAGCCTGAGCCAGGCCTGCAATTCTTCTTGGGAGCTCATAAAAGACATTTGAAAGACAAGGATGAAATAAGCATTATCTTACCGTGCCACGGCGGCTGAAAGGTAAAGCGCCACACGAAGACTTGAAATATGACAGTGTGCCACTATTTGTTCAAAAGAACCGGAACATGCGGATAATTTGGTCTGCCAGCAGTCGCAGACATCCTCTGCCATGGCACTGCATGGGAATTCCCCCATTCCAGCCAGTGCAGTGATTATCTACCCGTAAAATTTGCCTATAATATTGATATTGTTAACATGCCGGATTACGTCCGTCACGTTTTGCTGAACCAAATACCTTTTGACGCCTCTAAGTACCTATATACCGGCAAGCAATCCGACAAACCGGACAGGCGCGTCTTTTACTTGAACACACATTTTATTTTATGGCCTTACTACCTATTCTTCATTACCCCGATCCACGTTTGCACAAAGTGGCAAAACCTGTTGAACAGGTGGATGACCGCATTCGCCAACTCGTCAAGGATATGGCCGAAACCATGTATGACGCACCCGGCGTTGGCCTGGCAGCCACCCAGGTCGACGTACATGAGCGTATTGTAGTTATTGATATTTCTGAAAAAGGCAATGAACTGCGCGTACTGATCAACCCGGAAATCATCTGGAAAAGTGATAACACCCAAGTTTATGAAGAAGGTTGCCTGTCAGTGCCTGGCATCTACGACAAGGTGGAACGCGCGGCCGAAGTCAAAGTGAAGGCGCTGAATGAAAAAGGTGAAGAATACACCTTTGAGGCAGATGGCTTGCTGGCCGTCTGCGTACAACACGAACTGGACCATTTGATGGGCAGGGTTTTTGTTGAGCATCTTTCCAGCCTGAAACAAAACCGCATCAAAACCAAGATCAAAAAACAGGCTAAAGAAAAAGCCTAATCAACCCAGCTTTCTCGTGCGGCCGTCATATTTCCTGTGACAAAGGCAAGATTGGCTGCCGCAGTTTGAGAAGCCGTCCTGGCATCCAGGCGGGCTTGTTGCGCATCCAGAAGGGCGGTGTCTGCCATGGTTACGGCCGTCAGGGTACCCAAGCCCTGGCGGTAAGCCTCAAGCGCACCATCGTAAGTTGTTTTTGCCGTACTCACCAACCCGGAAGCCGCCTGATGACTGGACAAGGCCGTGCGCAACATATTCGAGGCAGCAATAATTTCCCGCATGGCCGCCTGCTGCGACTGCCGGAAAACATGAGATGCACTATCTGCGACCGTCTTTGCATCTTGCAAACGTGAAGAGCGAAGACCGCCATCGAATATTGGTATCGTTACGCCCAATATCACGCTGCTTGAACCGGTTGTCTGGCTCAGGCTTGGCAAACCACGTACATCAAAATTGGTGCGGTTACGGGCCGCCACCGCACCCAAATATACTTTAGGCATGAATTCGGCTTCGGCAGCGACAATTCCTTCTTGGCTGGCCTTCATCGCGGCATAACTGGCCAGCACATCTGGACGCCGGGAAATGGCCATCTGGATGGCTTCATCGGTTAGTGTCGAGTTGGCATTCGGCAAGGGGTTGCCGGGCGGGTTGGTAATCTTGATCTTCGTGGTCGCCGGCAAGCCAACCGCAGCCAGAAGGGCTTGATAAGCAATTTGCTGATCACCTTGTGCGGTAACCTGGCGCAACTTTGCCTGGGCCACTTGCTGGTTGGCCTGGGATGTCTCTAAAACAGTAGCGAGGCCGGCTTTGCGGCGCGCCTCTACCGCGCTGGCAATCTGGTTCGCGTTCTTCAGGGCTTGGCCGGCAATACCGGTTTTGGCGCTGGCGCCGGCATATAAGTAATAGGCATTCGTCACCTCATGAATAATTCTTTGGTGCGTGCCATTAAACAGCACATTGGCGGCAAAAGAAGCGTGCTTGGCCCCCTCGGCAAGCGCCTTGCGTTGCCCGAAATCAAAGATCAGCCATTCCAGCGCCAGCGCAGGCACCACGCCGTGAAACTCGGTATCAAGGCTTCGATTCCCCGGTAACAAAGGAAGCGGTGTATGGTTTTTTTGCCATCCACTAATCACATTGGCAGACAATTGCGGCAGGAAAGTTGCTTCAACCGTACCAACCGCCAACGCAGCCTGTTTAGCCCGGTTCCACGCCAGGCGCGTTTCGGGATTCTCGCGTTGGGCAATATCAATTAACTGTGGCAGGCCATACGCCTGCTTGTTATTGATAACAGGTGCTGACGGCAAAACAGCGGCCTCGGGTACAACAGGCACTGAAAAACCCGGCGCCAATTCAGGCTTGCCAATCGTGGCAGCAGTATCCTGCGCCTCAGGCTTCCATGGCCTGTCGGGTGCAGAAGGGGCCCGCTTCAGTGCTTCACTTGCGCAACCTGAAAGCGCAATACACATTGCCAGCCCAAGAAACGGAGTCCTTAAGGGGGAATCAAATTGGGTGGGTAAATATGCCTGTTTATTCATCCTTGGCTCTTGTTCAGTAATAGCTTCATTTGCCCAATCTCATCAAGCGCCCGGGCTGTTGCGGAAAAAGAATCCGCCGTTTTAAAAACAACAACAGGGCACAAGGCCTCTGCCCGGACTATCAGCTCCTTCAGGCGCAAAATAGTTTCATCATCCAATCGCAGCTTGCTCGGTTCAAACATCGACAAGCCAAGCTCCTCCCGGGCCTCATGTAGCGTCACCACTACTTTGGAAATTTCATCCATGGAAACTGGCCTGGTATTGGCCGAACCCAAAATCCCGGTAAGGCCTTCAAGGGCATTGCTTATCTTGTCATACACCACCGAAGCGATGCTCTGCGGCCAAATCCGGGTAAAAACCAGGTACATGACCAGGTTGCCCAGCAAAATGCCCATGATACGGTCTGAAGCAGCTGACATACTGATATCCGGACCAAAGCCCTGCAAAATAGTCAGTAAAAATGCCAGGCCAATTTGAATGCCGGCATAGGCAATCCGTTCGCTGCCTGCAGACACCCACCCTGCCACCAATATACCGGCAAATACCAAGGCCATTAAGGAACCAATACTGGTCATATGCGGAATCAGGAATAGAATGGCAGCAATCCCCATGGCTGCACCTATTAAACATCCGATAATACGCAACACGAGCTTATGCACGGTTTCGGCTGTGGTCCCCAAGGCAGCCACATAGCAGGTGATCATGGCCGTATGAATACCTTGCCAATCTATCGCGGTATAAGCCAGATAACTAATGATGGCAGCCGCCGTGGTTTTAAGGGCGAAGCGCTGATAAGCTGGGTTGGTGAGGGCATCTTTGAAAAAAAAGGGCGCCTTACCGGCCTGCCCCTCGGGCATGGCGCAACGGCCCAACAGCATATCAAGAGCCTGTCTGGCGGCTTCAGCCGGGCCTGCCCCATACGTGATAGTGTTTTGGCCAGGGGGAATATCGGGAGGACAACCGTCGGCCACTGCCCGGGAAGCCTGGCGACATTGCATGGCCAGTTCGGCGCACTGCTGTTCAGGTATAGTGCCCGCCAACGTCGCAACAGCAAGCATCAAGCGGTACGACTCATCAATCGCACCATTCAAATAACGGGTTTGCACAGTAGAGACCAAATGCAACAGCTTGATATTCACTGCACGCTTTTTCATCGCTTCATTGCCTTCCTGCAACAGCTCAAGCAAATCATCAGCAGCTGTTGCCTGTTCAAGCACCCGCGCCACTGTTTCAAGCCTTTGCACCAATTCGGATTTCAGCACGCGTACCGCCGAGCGCCCAAGAAACAGGTTGAAAACAACAATAATGCCCATTGGCGCAACGGTCATCAACCAAGCATAAAGCAAGGCACGCGTGGCGGCCTCACCGAAAGGCACATCGCCCAGCAAGGTCATGGCAAAACCCACCACCAAAGCAAGAACACTGCCAATCTCCCCCAACTGGCTGGCGGCGCCAATATACAGGAAGATAAAAGAGCCGACGGCAATCACCACCAAGCGCCACATGGGGTAATCAATAGTCCAGCGAACCAGATAAAGCAGCATTACCACCACCAGCGCCACCAAAACCGTCAAGCCAATCGCCATTAAGGAATTTTCAGCGCTATCGGGTTTCATCAGGAACAGGATCAGGTAGCACCCGATGGCTGCCAAAGGGATGCCGTAAGTCATGAACAGCAAAGCCGCCAAGGCACATTGTGCGGCAACCCGCCAAGCCATCGCCAGGCGTCCGTCAAAAGGACGCAGGTCTTTACTCGCTGTATGAAAAATGACAGACAGAAAGCGGCTAGCAGTCATCGTCATGTTTTTTTACCACCACGACAGCCGATGCACCAATACGCAACAGGTTTTCAGGGGCATTTTCAAGGCGTACCCTGACCGGGAAACGCTGGGCCACCCGCACCCAGTTAAGGGATTTTTGCACAATCGGCAAGACACGAGGCAGATCGATCATATCAGTTGAACTGATTCCCCAACCTATGCTGTCAACCTTTCCCTTAATAGCAACAGACGGGTCGGCAAGCGCATAAACCACGGCGCATGCATTGGGCTTGAGTTCGCTGAGTTCCGTTTCCCGGAAAAAAGCGGTGGCATACCACTGTTCGGTATTGATCAAAGTAAACAGTGATTGATCGGGCGCGACATACTCACCCGAGGAAACCGAGAGCCCTACAATAAGTCCGTCATGGGGAGCACGAACCTCGGTATCAGCCAAGGCGCGCTGGGCAATTGCCAAGGCACTTTGAGCAACCTCGACAAGTGCATCCGCCGCTTCCATGTTACCAACCAGGTTTTCAGCTGCCTGCGCCTGTGCCCGGGCCTGTCTCAGACTGACCTGTGCATCTTGATAGAGGGTTCGGGCGTCATCCACCTGCTGGGTGGTAACGTAGCCTTTTTTATTTAAGGGAATCAGCCTTTCCAGGGTTTTTTCGGTAAGACTCAAGTTTGAAAGAGCACGCTCAACCTGCTCATTGGCAATCGTCACATTGGAAAGCTCTGCTTTAATCTGCCTTTGTTTCAGATCACGGGCTGCCATGGCCGACTTCAGTTCGGCCTCTGCCTGTGCAACCCGCAAACGATAGACCGTGGGGTCAAGCGTAAACAAAAGCTCACCACGCTTGACCATGCCATTTTCAGTAACATGGAACTGCTCGACGCGACCGGGCACTGGCGTACTGATATGCACGACATCAGCCTGCAACATCGCGTCTTCCGACAAGGGCTCATTTTTCAATTGATAGAAAAAAATCAGCGCAACGGCCACCAGGATAATAATGGCCGCAACAAAACGGGCCACAAATTTATGCTTGTTTGGGGAAGAAGGATGATTCATGGATCAGGTGGAGAAAAAAGCCAGCGATGTGGCGATGGCAATAATGAGCGCTACAGATATGTAAACTAGAAGCCGAAATGGCAAGGCGTCATCAAGCTGCAAAAAAATAAAAAGCACGCGAACCAATACTGCCCCAATGATGCCAATTGCAGCGCAAAGCAACCATGAAGGAAAATACGATCCGAAAGCATAAACGGAAGGTGCGTTTGTACAACCCGCAAGCATGACTGCAACCAGCCAAAGCGTAATAAGACGTGGCATAATTACAGCCTTTATGGTGGCGAACCAGAAAAATAGAGTTGTTTGAGAAGCATCAGGCGAAACTATTTTAATGTAATCAGTTTAGCTGGCTATACTCCCATACAGAATAATAACTGTCAATTCAGTTGTTTACAAAAATTATCAAAATTTAATTACTTCCATTAGCTATCAGCCTTTGACTTGACACTTGCAAAACCGGCATTCCTTACCAGGATGCCGGCTTCAGGCAAGGTTACTCATATGAGCGGACATCATCGATGACTTTACCATCATTGGGCAATTTGCCGGGTTCCTCAAACACGATTTCGGCTCGCAGCTTGGTAACATCGCGAACAGCATCAACCAGTGACTTTTCAAGGCTTTCGGAAACAGCCCCCGGTGCCACTTCTACCCAAAGACTCATCTGGTCATTACCTACGGCACCACTAATCACCAGCCGGACACGCTGTACCTGCGAAAACCGTTTGGCAATCACATTGACCTGCGCTGGATGCACAAACATGCCACGCACCTTGGTGGTTTGGTCTGCCCTGCCCAACCAGCCCTTGATTCGCTTATTGGTACGACCGCAAGGCGAAGGGCCCGCAATAATGGCGGACAAATCACCGGTCCCAAAGCGCACCAAGGGATAATCGGGATTAAGCGTGGTCACCACCACCTCGCCTACTTCACCATCGGGCACCGGCTCGGTCGTGCCAGGGCGCACAATTTCAAGAATAATATTTTCTGCCACCACCAAACCGTCACGCGCCTCGGTTTCATAGGCAATCAGGCCCAGGTCGGCCGTGCCATAAGCCTGGTAACCTTCAATGCCACGGTCGGCAAACCACTTCTGCAAAGACGGCGGAAATGCCTCGCCGGAAAACAGGGCCCGCTTTAACGAAGGCAGGGCAACACCCATCGCATCGGCCTTTTCCAGGATGAGGCGAAGAAAACTTGGGGTTCCGGTATAGCCATCAGGTGCCAAATCGCGAATATTTTGTACCTGCATCTCGGTCTGCCCAATGCCCCCGGGGAAGACCGTGCAACCCAAGGCATGCGCACCGGTTTCAAACATCGAACCGGCCGGTGTAAAGTGATACGAAAAACAGTTGTAAACCAGCATGCCCTTGCGAAAACCGGCCGCAAACAGGGCCCGCCCAAAACGCCAGTAATCGGCGCGGGCACTTTCCGGTTCAAAAATTGGGCCGGGTGAAGCAAAAACACGCAGTGCCTGCCCCCAGCCAATGGTAGAAAAACCGCCAAAAACACGATTTATTTCATCACCGGGCTGTTTAGCCACGCCCAACATGCTGCCGCGCCCGTTCAATTGCCGCTCTAGCAATTCCGACTTGCGAATGACCGGCAAACCGGCCAGGGCCACACGGTTATGCACCCCGCTCACCTCGATACCCTGCAATTGTTCAGCAATCGCAGGGGCCCGTTCCACTGCCGCTTTCAAGGCCTGGGGCAAGGCGGTAAACAGGGCCTGTTCACGTGCATCGGCATCGCGATGCTCCAACACATCAAAATATTCACTCATCATAGCTCCTAGGCCAACCAGCGCTTGCGACGACGATAAAACTTGGTATCCCGAAAACTCTTGCGGTCGCCACTTTCAATGCCCAGATAGAATTCCTTGACATCCTCATTGTTGGCCAGTTCTTCAGCCTTGCCGTCCATCATCACACGGCCGCTTTCAAGGATATAACCATAATCGGCATAACGAAGGGCAATATTGGTATTTTGTTCTGCCAGCAGGAAGCTGACCCCCTCTCGAGTATTCAGGTCACGCACGATCTCGAAAATTTCTTCCACGATTTGCGGTGCCAGCCCCATGGAAGGCTCATCAAGAAGAATCATTTTAGGGTCGGCCATCAGGGCACGGCCAATCGCGGCCATTTGCTGTTCGCCACCCGAAGTATATCCAGCCTGGCTGGTACGACGCTGCTTCAGGCGGGGAAAATACTGGTAAACCATATCCAGCGAAGCGGCAATTTCGCCCTTGCTGGAGGTTCGGGTATAAGCGCCGGTCAACAGGTTTTCCTCGATGCTCAGGTGCCCGAAACAATGCCGGCCCTCCATCACCTGGATAACACCGCGCTTGACCAGGTCGGCAGGCGTCAGGCTGTCAATCCGCTCTCCCTTGTAATGGATATTTCCCTTGGTAACGTCACCACGCTCGCTCTTGAGCAAATTTGAAATGGCGCGCAACGTCGTGGTTTTACCGGCACCATTGGCGCCCAGCAAGGCAACAATCTTGCCTTCGGGCACCACCAGCGATACGCCCCGCAACACCAGGATAACGTGGTTGTAAATAACCTCGATACCATTCACATCTAATAAGGCTTTTGGTGCCTCTTGTTTGGTTTCCATACTCATTTCCTGAAGTCAGGTGGGAAGCTGCGCTCACACACCCCTGTTGCCGTGCATGCACGGAACGGCAACAGGGCATACAGCTTCCCGAAGCACTGCAATTTACTTACGACTCGGCGGCACAATCACGTGGGGTGATTTTTTTCTCGGTGGCATATTTCTCGGCCTCGGATTTGACAAGTGGGTCTACATATTTCTTGTCAGACTGATACCAGTCGGAAACCACCGTAAACTTGTTGCCGTCCCACTGTACGATACGGGCCCAGTCATCACCCATATGATTCTCGCAGCTGGTTTTGACAGGACGCAGCATTTCATCAAAACCCAGCTCCTTGAGCTTTTCTTCGGTCAGGTTCAGATTCTCAAAACCCCAGCGCACCTGCTCGGGGGTCATGTGCTGGCCTTTGCCGAATTTTTCCTGGGCGGCACGAATGGCTTCCACCTGCAACATGGAAATCACCATGCCACGGTTATAGGCCAGCGAACCTTTGGTGTCTTTGCCTGACTCAAGGCCCTTGTCATACAGATAAGTTTTCAGGTCATCGTAAATTTTGCCCTTGCTTTCGCCGGTATTGTGGATGGTGATGGCGTTATAACCTTTGGCAACCTGTCCTAGGTCTTTGACATCGCCCTCGGAGCCGGCCCACCAAATACCGTAGATCTTGTCGCGAGCGAAACCGGTAGATTGGGCTTCACGAATGGAAGTGGGGGTCATGATACCCGCACTCCAAAGCAGGACGTAATCGGGACGTTTCTGACGGATTTGCAGCCAGGTTGATTTTTGTTCCACCCCGGGGGCTGTTACAGGATACAACTGCAGCTCAAAACCATTGGCTTCGGCACGTGCCTTTAGCAATGGAATAGGCTCTTTGCCATACGGAGAGTCATGATAGACCAGGGCAATTTTCTTGCCTTTAAGCTTATCTTCACCACCCAGCTTCTTGGCAATATCCTGGATCATTACGTCGGCCGCTGTCCAATAAGTACCCAACAGCGGAAAGTTCCACTTGAATACGCTGCCATTGGCCGATTGCGACAAGCCATAGCCAACGGTCTCGATGCTAACCTTATCAATGGGGGCTTTGTCTGACACCGCAAAGGTAATGCCGGTGGATTGCGGATCAAAGCCCGAAGCACCACCCTTGGCATTTTTCAGGCGCTCATAGCATTCAACACCGCGGTCTGTGGCATAGGCGGTTTCACATTCTTCAAAGGCGATTTTCACGCCATTTACGCCACCATCGCGCTCATTAATCAGTTTCAGGTAATCAATCTTGCCATCGGCCCATGGAATACCCAAGGGGGCAAAGGAACCCGTACGATAGGTAAACAAGGGCACAAACTGTTCATCTGCCGCTTGTACCTGCAGGGGAATCGTCGCCAATACACCGCTAACTGCCAGGGCTGCCGTAATGGATTTAAAGCTTAATTTCATATCGGTCTCCTCCGAAGAAATTGATACTGCTGTTTTTTATGAATGACAAATCAGTTAAACTTGAACATTTTTAATGTGGGAAAGGCCATATCCGCAACTTCTCTTTGGCAATACTCCACAATCTTGCCAGGCCATGCGGTTCCGCAATCAGGAAAAAGACAATCAGGGCACCAAATACCATATGCTCGATGTGGGCAGCGGTATCCACCCCAATCGGAATACCCAACATGGCGGGAATCCGGTTAAGCAAAATGGGGATCAGGACAATAAAGGCAGCGCCATAAAAACTGCCTACGATAGAACCCAGGCCACCAATAATCACCATGAACAAAAGTTGAAAAGAACGGTTCAGGTCAAAGGCCAGCGGCTCCCATGAACCCAGGTGCATATAACCCCACAGTACACCGGACACGCCTATGATGAACGAGCTGACCGCAAAGGCGCTAAGCTTGGCATACATGGGGCGAATGCCAATGACCGAAGCCGCCACGTCCATATCACGGATGGCCATCCACTCACGGCCAACCGCACTGCGCACCAGGTTTTTGGCCAACAGGGCAATAATGACCACCAGCAAAAGAATGAACAGATATTTCTGTACCGGTGTTTGCACATCAAAGCCAAAAAAGGTTAGCGGTGGCACCGACACGCTGCCGGAAGAAGAATAATTTGTAAAGAACGGAATCCGCAGGAAAGTCCAGTCAACAAAAAACTGGGCCGCCAGCGTGGCAACCGCCAGATACAGGCCACGGATACGCAAGCTGGGAATGCCAAATACAATTCCTACCAGCATGGAAAAGAAACCGCCCAGCAGGATTTGCAATATTAAGGGCATTTCAGGAAAACGCACCCCGAAATTCCATGCAGCATAAGCGCCTACCGCCATAAAGGCACCACTACCCAATGAAATCTGGCCACAATAGCCCACCAGAATATTCAAGCCGATAGCCGCCAGGGAAAGAATAAGGAATGGAATAACAACGCCACTTAACAAATAGTCACTGGCCATTGCCGGCACGGCCAAAAAGGCAAATGCCAGCAAAATAACCATCAGGACACGATCCTGCCGGATCGGGAAGATCTGCTGATCGGCCCGGTAGCTTGTCTTGAACTGCCCATTTTCACGATATAACATGATGTACTTCCTTTACGCTTGGCCGCTATACGCGGTCGATAATCTTTTCGCCAAACAAACCTTGCGGACGGAACAGCAGGAACGTGAGAGCCAATACATAGGCAAACCAGATTTCAATGCCGCCCCCCAGATAGGGACCCAGATAAGCTTCAGACACCTTCTCGCCCACCCCAATAATGAGGCCGCCAATAATCGCACCCGGCACAGAGGTCAGGCCACCCAGGATAACCACCGGCAAAGCCCGCAATGCCGCGGTGGAAAGCGTAAACTGCACCCCGAACTTGGAGCCCCAGATAATGCCCGCAACCAGCGCCACAATACCGGCGACCACCCATACAATGACCCAGATGCGGTTTAGGGGGATACCAATCGACTGTGCTGCCTGGTGGTCATCAGCCACGGCCCGCAAGGCCCTTCCGGTAGAGGTGTACTGGAAGAAGAAAGCCAGGGCGGCCACCAGGGCAGCCGCAATCGCTGCCGCCGTAAGGTCTTCAAGGTTGATCAGAATGCCCCCCTCGAACAGGTTGCCCAGAATAAAGGCCGGGTCTTTGGGCATGCCGACATCAATGGTGTAAACCGAACTGCCAAACAAGGTCTGGCCGAAACCATCCAGAAAATAACTGATACCCAAGGTAGCCATTAACAGCGTAGTGGCTTCCTGGTTAACCAGGTGGCGCAACACCAACCGCTCTACCAGCCAGGCAATCATGACCATTAAAATGGCACTGATAATGAAGGCCAGTATATTGGCCAGCCACATGCTTTCAAAACCCAGCCACTCGGGCAGCCAGGCTGAAAACCGAGCCATCGACAGTGCCGCTACCAGCACCATGGCACCCTGGGCAAAGTTAAAGACGCCCGATGCCTTGAAAATAAGTACAAAACCCAGTCCAACCAGCGCATATAGCATGCCGCTCATCAGACCACCAAATAAAGTTTCCAAGAAATATCCCATAATGCCCTCAATGCTCTACGCCCAGATAGGCACGAATCACTTCTTCATTTGAACGAACCTCGGCCGGTGTGCCATCGCCAATTTTCTTGCCGTAATCCAGTACCACGACACGATCCGAAATATCCATCACGACGCCCATATCGTGTTCGATCAACACAATGGTGGTGCCGTATTCATCGTTAACATCAAGGATGAAACGGCTCATATCCTGTTTTTCCTCGATGTTCATGCCAGCCATGGGTTCATCAAGCAACAGCAACCGAGGCTCCATGGCTAGCGCACGGCCCAGGTCAACCCGTTTTTGCAGGCCATAGGGCAAGCGCCCCACCGGAGTTTTGCGATACGCCTGGATTTCCAGGAAGTCGATAATGTTTTCCACAAACTCGCGGTGCCTGATTTCTTCCTTTTCGGCACCAAAAATCCTGAATGCCTGGGACAGGATGCCGCTTTTCATGCGCAGGTTGCGACCGGTCATGATGTTATCCAGCACGCTCATCCCCTTGAACAGGGCCAGGTTCTGGAAGGTACGTGCAATGCCCATTTCGGCAGCCCGGCGCGGCGTCATGCGGTTGAAATGAGTACCGCTGAACTGTATGCCGCCTTCTTGCGGCACATAAACCCCGTTAATAACGTTTAACATTGAACTTTTACCGGCACCGTTAGGACCGATAATGGCACGAATTTCATGCTCTTTAACATTAAATGAAATATTGGTTAACGCCTTGACACCCCCAAATGACAGGGAAATGCTTTGCATATCCAATATCACGTCACCAATCTGCTTTTCTCGTTCGTTCATCATTCTCAGGCAGCCTTCTTCATCTTGACATCCACCACTTTGCCTTCGGCAATTTTCAGATCGGCAGAAATTTTGCCGGTACGTCCGTCCTCAAACTTGACTTCAGTCTCGATAAACTGGTTTTTCTTGCCTTCAAACAAGGCATCAATCAAGACTTTGTATTTATCGGCAATAAATGCCCTGCGCACCTTGCGGGTTCGGGTCAGCTCGCCATCATCGGGATCAAGTTCTTTATGCAGGATCAGGAAACGGTGAATTTGCAATCCAGCCAGCATTTCATCACTGGCCACATCAATATTGACCTGGTTAATGCAATCGGCAATCAGGTCATAGACCTCGGGCTTTGAAGCCAGGTCGGTATAACCGGCATAAGCCAGGCCACGGCGTTCGGCCCAGTTGGCCACCGCTTCAAGGTCGATGTTCACAAAGGCACAAACAAAATCCATGTCCGCCCCAAACGCCACCACTTCCTTGATGTAAGGAAAAAACTTCAGCTTGTTTTCCACATACTTGGGCGCAAACATACGGCCATCACGCAATTTGCCCACATCCTTGGCCCGGTCAATAATCTTAAGCTGCCCGTTGGCATCAATGACCCCGGCATCCCCGGTGTGATACCAGCCATCAGTGGTAAACGACTCTTTGGTAGACTCGGGGTTTTTGTAGTACTCTTTGAACAGGCCCGGGCTTTTTATTTGCACCTCGCCATTATCGGCAATACGTAATTGCACTCCTTCAACGGGCGGCCCCACAGTATCAGCCCTGACATTACCATCGCTTTGCACACAGACAAATACCGAGGTTTCGGTGGAACCATACAATTGCTTTAAATTAATACCAATTGAACGGTAGAAAGAAAACAGGTCAGGGCCAATCGCCTCACCGGCCGTATAGGCTACCCGAACCCGACTCATGCCCAGGGCGTTACGCAAAGGACCATAAACCAACCAGTCACCCAACGAATACCTGAAACGATCCCATATGCCGACCGGTTCCTTATCAAGGATTCGGGTGCCCACCCGTTTGGCCAGCGCCATGCATGACTTGAACATAGCCTTTTTAAGGCTACCCGCATCTTCCATCCGGATCATGACCTGGGTTAGCAGGTCTTCAAGCACCCGTGGAGGAGAAAAATAATAGGTTGGTCCGATATCGTGCATGTCAATCGACACCGTCGCCGGTGACTCGGGATGATTCACGGTAAAACCGGTCACCAGAAGCTGGGTATAGGAAAACATGTTTTGCCCGATCCAGGCCGGTGGCAAATAGGCCAGTACCTCCTCCTTGTCGGTCAGGTTTTCCAGTTTCTGGATAACCCGGGCACGGTCGATAAGGGCGTGATGGGTAAGCACCACGCCTTTGGGCTTGCCCGTGGTGCCAGAGGTATAGAACATGGCAGCCGTATCATCAGCCTTCAGGCTTTGCACCGTGTCAGTAAAAAAACCGGGCTTGGCAAGATCATATTCCTGCCCTTTTTCTTGCAGTTTTTCCCATGACAGCAACAGCTCGTCGGTGTAGTGGCGCAGGCCACGCGGATCATCGTAAACCACATGGGCAAGATCGGGCACCTGTTCGCGCACCTCGATCATTTTGTCCACCTGCTCCTGGTTCTCCACTACCACCACCCGCACACCGGCATCCTGCAGCACATAAACCATTTCCTGCGCTACCGCATCCTGGTACATGGGCACAGGAATGGCCCCCAGGGACTGGGCTGCCATCATGGCCATGTACAGGCGGGGACGGTTTTCACCGACGACCGCCACATGATCATTTTTCTTGACGCCCAATGCGGCCAGGCCGCAGGCAGTTTGCCGAACCTCCTGGGCAACTTGTGCCCAGCTTAAGGTTTGCCAAATGCCCAGATCTTTTTCTCGCAATGCCGGTTTGTCAGCGCGAACTTGCGCGTGATGCAACAGCAAGGCCGGAAATGTGTCCAGACCCGCTTCCGGACCAGCACCATACATAGCGTGAGCCATGTTGTCTCCTTGTATATTGTGTCTCTAGCATGACTTGTTCCGTTTTATTCTGTTTACCACTAAAACTTTAAATTAGAAATAAAAACGGATGGATCAATCTTGTGTAATTATTCTTTTTAATGTATTGCAAAGTTAGCCTGTTGAATGTAATCTAACTGTCGTTACGGTGACATTTTGACCGCTTCTAGGGTAAGTCCTTATGACTGAATTTGCTCCACATCTCTCCAGCTGGTTTCCTCTTCTGGCCCCCGAACATCAAGAACGGGTCAGTCAGGACATTAAGGTGCATCAATATCCGCCAGGCGCCATGATTGTGCGCAAGGGCGAATCTTCCGATCACTGGATTGGCGTTATTGAAGGATTAATCCGCATCTCAGTCGGCAATGCCGACGGCAAGGTCGCGGCACTCATTGGCATTCCTTCAGGGGGTTGGGTGGGTGAAGGCAGCCTGCTGAAAAAAGAACAACGCAAATATGACATTATTGCGCTGCGCCATTCCACCATTGCCAAAATGCCGGCCTACACGTTTGAATGGCTGCTGGACAATAGCATCCCTTTCAACCGCTATTTGCTGCACCTGCTTAACGAACGGGTGGGACACTTTGTCGGCAAAGCCGAACACGACCGCCTGCTAAATGCCGATGCCCGTATCGCGCGCTGCCTGGCCGAACTTTGCAACTCGCGCCTGTATCCAGGCATTGGCAATCGCATGGAAATAACCCAGGAAGAGCTAGGCTACCTGGCCCGGGTTTCACGCCAGCGGGCCAACCAGGCCCTGAAAAAACTGGAGGCAGACGGCCTGTTAAGCGTGGAGTATGGGGCTATCTGCGTAGAAGACCTGGAAGGCCTGCAAAACTACGGTAATTAGATGCAAACTATTTGATTTTTGCGTGTAACCACCCCGTCGCTGCGCGCCAACCCTCCGCAGGAGGGGAATGTGTAGTACAGTCGTTTCCACGAAGAAAGAAAATTCCCCTCCCCTGGAGGGGTGGCAGGCGCAGCCTGACGGGGTGGTTGCCGGAAGTCTTAAGCATAATCACGCTGGCCAAAAATGGCCGAACCGATCCTGACTTCGGTAGAGCCTTCCTGAATGGCCCATTCAAAATCACCGCTCATGCCCATCGAAAGGGTAGGCAGCGCCAATCCGGTCTGATCTTGACATTGCTGCCTTAAATGACGCAAGGCAGCAAAACATGCCCGCACCTTTGCCTCAGAATCGCTATTTTCAGCAACCGTCATCAACCCCATTGGGCGAAGCGTTTGCATAGCTTTGAGTTCCTGTAAAAACGCCGGCACCGCCTCGGCTGGCATGCCGGTCTTGCTTTCCTCGGGGCTGGTTTTTACCTGCACCAGCACATCTATCGTGCGGTTTTCAAGCTGCAAGCGTTTATCCAGCGCCAAGGCCAAGTCCAGCCGGTCCATAGACTGGACTTCAGCGGCATAACGGGCCACTTCCTTGGCCTTGTTGGTTTGCATATAGCCAATAATGACCCACTCAATGGGATACTCGTGAAACACTTCGGCTTTTTGCTTCATTTCCTGCACTTTATTTTCACCAAAACGGCGCAGGCCGGCATTGATTGCCTCTTGGAGCACATCGGGCCCAAAGGTTTTGCTAACCGGCAATATCCGTACACTGTCAGGTTCACGTCCTGCCCTGATACAAGCCTGTTCCACCCTTTTTTTTACTTCTTCGTAGCGTTGTGCCAGCATTACCACTGCTCCTGTTGAAAAACCAGCACCTATTTTAACCCAGCCCCTGTCGCCTACATAGAGCCAGTTGTTCGTTCGCTAACCAAGCCTCTGCAAAAGCTTGGCATGCCGCAGTGATTTGTCTTCAACGAGGCCACAACCCACCTTGCCCCAAACTTACCGTGGGGCAAGCGGTTTAAATTCGGTATAATTCAATTTTCAAATACCCCCTGCAATATCGCCATGAGCCACAACAAGCCACACCAACTTTCCATGACCATTCTAATGACCCCCGACATGGCCAACTTTGCCGGTAATGTACACGGTGGCACCATTTTGAAATACCTTGACCAGGTGGCTTTTGCCTGTGCCAGCCGTTATGCGGGTACCTATGTGGTTACCCTGTCAGTAGACCAGGTCATGTTCCGCCAACCGATTCATGTAGGCGAACTGGTGAATTTTTACGCATCCGTTAACTACACCGGCAAAACCTCAATGGAAATTGGCATTAAAGTCGTCACGGAAAACATTCGGGAACAATTCGTGCGCCACACCAACAGCTGCTATTTCACCATGATTGCGGTTGACGATAATGGACAACCTACGGCAGTACCCCAGCTTACTCCCACGACGGAAGAAGAAAAACATCGTTTCATTGCCGCGCAACAACGCCGCGAACTACGTCAAGAAATGGAAAAACGCCACGCGGAAATCAGGGCAAACAACTAGGCTGGCAAATTTTTAAGCTTATGAACAATGCCAGCCACAAACCTTAGCGGGGCCTGATTTTAGCCAGCGTGATTCGCTTGCGCCAACGCTCTGCCTCATACTGAATGAATTTATCAATATTCAGGCAAACCTTGTCAAGGGGCTTTAAACCTGTTTTTTGCATGGCCAGCTTTACCTTGGGGTCAGATACGGATTCTCGCAGCACGGAGCGCATTTTTGTTACCACCTCAGGGGCCACGCCCTTGGGTGCCGCCACACCAACCCACCCTTCCAGGACGAAATCCGGATGCAGTTTTGTGGTTGACTCTACCATGCTCATATCAAGCCCCGGAATATCTCCGGTGGTGGCCAATACACGGATTTTATTTTCTGCCAGTAGGTCGGCAATAAAAATACCATCAAGAAAAGCAAACTGTATCCCGTTTATCGCCAGTTCATGCAATAGCATTTGCCGGTTTGTATAAGGCATGATGTTGACATTTAAATCAGCATAATAATTGAATAACCCGGCGGCAACCTGCGAGGTGCTGTTGTAATAGCCTATCCGGTAATCGGCCGGATTAAGGCGAATGGCCTCTAACAATTGTGAAAATGTATGGAACGGACTGTTGGCCGGCACGACAAGCGCGGCAGGAGAGGTTCCAATCATGCCAATATTGACAAGATCCTGCTCAGGAGAATAGGAATTGTCTTTTTGCAACATGCTGTTAACGCCTTGGGTTGAATGCGTTGACAGCAAAAAAACACTACCATCCCCGGCAGACTGGGTGACATAATCGGCACTGATCATGCCTCCTTCCCCGCTTATTTGCATGAACTCTACGTCAGAACCTATTTTTTCATGCAAAAAACTGGAAAAAGCGGAGGCAAACTCATTCAGGGTTTTGGGCATCTGAGTACCCACCACCACGGAAACCACTGGCAAGTTGGCCGCAATATCATGATTATGATATGCCCGGGCATGCCCAGCCAATGACAGAAAAGCCAAACCAGACACCAGCAACCAACGCATTATATGCATGAACTGTTTATTCATTACCATGTACAAAAACCCGTGCCTATTCATAATTAAGCCGAAAACACAAAAACCCGAACCTTGCCCTCAAGGTGCGCACTATGAATATTTACAATGCACAAACTTTACATTTCTTAACTATTCAAACAATTTAATTTTACTTCATTTTACTAAAACTTACATTGCAGGTTACAAAAAACACTTGCGTCACGTCAAACAAAAATACTTTCTGCATTCAGCGTGCAGACACGTCCTGACCCAAGTCCATGCACGGTGTCATGACCGGTACTTGCCATTGCCTGCCAGACTTTGCCCGTAAAAGACAACCCATCAACATTTTTCACGTTAGCTGCTAAACTTCCAGCATTGAACATTACATTCCTGATCCCGCAATGAACCAAGCACTGACTGCCCTGACAGAACAACTCAAACTGACTGCCCTTGATAGCAATACTTTCCTTGGTGAAAGCATCGACCTTTTTGGTTCGGGACGCGTTTTCGGTGGTCAGGTACTCGGCCAATCCCTCATGGCTGCCTCCAGAACCATCACCAAACAGGAACGGGAGGCGCATTCCATGCATGCCTATTTCCTGCTACCCGGGGATACCAATGAACCTATCCGCTACGAAGTGGAACGCATCCGCGATGGCGGCAGTTTTTCGGCACGGCGTGTAGTTGCCATACAGCATGAGCGCCCCATTTTTTTCATGTCCGCCAGCTTTCAGGCCAGCGAACCGGGATTTGAACACCAGGCCACCATGCCCACGGTGCCGTCACCGGAAAGCCTGCAAAGTGAAATTGATATATTCCGGTCAATTGCCGCAGAACTGCCCCCAGCATGGGCCAAACGTGTCATGCAAACACCACCTATCGATATTCGTCCGGTTAACCCCATTAACCCTTTGAATCCAGGGGCTCATTTACCCTGTTCAAATTTCTGGTTCAAGGCCAACGGCATCCTGCCCGAAGACTCGTTGCTGCATAAGTCCATGATGGCCTATACCTCTGACTTTCATTTGTTGCTTACCGCCTTGCTGCCACACGGACAATCCGCCTTCAGCCCATCCATGCAAATGGCCAGCATTGACCATGCAATGTGGTTTCATCGCCCGGCAAACATGAATGAATGGTTGCTATATGCCATAGAATCACCCAGCGCCAGTAATGCCAGAGGCTTTTGCCGGGCCAATATTTTTGACCGCCGTGGTCGCCTGGTTGCTTCCAGTGCCCAGGAAGGGCTTATGCGGAAAACCCCGGCACAGCCATAAACACAAGGCCCTATTCCTTGTCTGGTTCAAGGCCCCATGCACGCATTAACTCAGGCACAATTTTCTGGCTAACCAACAGGGAGCCATCACGTGACAGGTGAGTGCCGTCTGAATACAGGAAGCGGCCCGCTTGCATGGTTTGGCACAACCGTTCACCACATAAAATGTCATAGGGATCAATAAAAATCACGTTGAATCGGGACAAAGCGTATTGGGCCAGCATCTGGTTAATTTGCCAGGCATTGCCCTGTTCCCGTGGCAACTCCAGGTATTTGGCACAAGTCAGCGGCAAATAGCCAGGCCTGTCTACACAGGAAGCCAGCCCCACCTGCGAACCTGCCCCGGGCGGTGCACCGATGATGATTAACGGGTTATCCAGCCCGATCCGCTCATGGATGGCATCAAAATTGGCCTGCAGAAAAAGTGCATAGGCCTCATCAGACAGGCGAACCCGGCTGCCATCGGCCTTGCCAAGGGTATTTTGGTAATTACGGAAACTGACCGCATAAATCAGGGGAATTCGAGAAGTAAATGCCGTCTGCAAGGCGTAGTCTAGCCGGTCCTGGCAATCCTGGCGGGCGATACCATCCAGGATACGGGTGTAGCCTGGCCCAAAAAAACAGCCATCTTCAAATGACGTGTCTATTTTTATACCTTGCCCTGCCAACACCTGGTCTAGCCCGTAGGCAAACTGCCGCGCGTAACTGTCACCCAAAAAAACGGCCTCATGAAACAGGGCCTGGGGGTCGCCAAGGGTTTGGCTACCCATTTCATATCCGGCCCCACCGTACTGTTCTTCGTGAAAACGGGGGGAATCAAAAGTATGCTGGCTGAAATGCGTATTCATCCTGAATGGCATGCCGTTTTGCGTCAGTATAAAAAAAGCGGGCAGTAACACCACCGCCACCGCACCGACCCGCAGCAGCATTTCCTTGAAATACCAACTGGCCAGATTCATGCGCCGGTAACGGTTCTCTACCCATACATACATGGCATAGCCCAAAAACAGGGGCAATACCACCAAGGCCAATTGCTCGGCCGGCACCAAGGGACGGTAAATATAGTATTTATAAAAAACGATCAACGGCCAATGAATCAAATATACCGAATAAGAAATGAGCCCGATAAACACCGCAAGCCGGTTCCTGAGCAGCCAACCGGCATAACGGGCACCACTGGCAAAAATACACAGGGCGGCCCCCAGTGCCGGCACCAGCGCGTTGAAGCCCGGAAAAGCGGTTGTTTTATCAAACATGAACACGCCCCATGCCAACAAGGCATAGCCCGCCAGCATGATTAGCTCTTGCCAGACATTGGCTAACACAAAGCGGCGCACGGCAAAAACCAGCAAGCCGCCAATGGCAAACTCAAACACCCTGAATGGGGTCAGGAAATAATTGGCCGAAGGGTCCACCTGCGTATACCACTGCGAGGCGAGCAGGGAAAGCAGCCCCGACAATGCCAGCACCCAGGGCAACAGACGGGCATTAAGCCTGTACGCGCCATAAACAATAAATGGCCAAACCAGATAAAACTGCTGCTCTACCCCTAGCGACCAGGTATGCAGCAATGGGTTGGTCTCAGAAGAAGTATCAAAATACCCTGCCCCCAGCCAGAACTTGATATTGGACACCGAAAAAAAGGCATATATGGTTGACTCGGCCAGGGAGATATAATCACCAGGCGAAAAGACCAGAAAGCCCAGGACCAGACACAGCAACAGGGTAAATAAAAGGGCCGGGTACAACCGCGCAATCCGCCGTACCATAAAGCGGGTAAAACTAAATGAGCCAGCCTGGCAACTGTCGATTAAAATCCGGGTTATCAAATAGCCGGAAATCACAAAGAAAACATCAACCCCCGTAAACCCGCCCCCAAACACGGAAAACCCGGCATGGAAAAACAATACAGCCATCACGGCAAGTGCCCGCAACCCATCTACCTCGGGTTGATAGCCAGCGCGGGGAGCTTCATGAACCGGAACAAACAAAGACATAGTGCCCAACACAAAAAAATTGCAACAGTAAACGAGAGTATCTTAACCCATATTGCAAAGCGCAAAAATTGGTTAAAAATATTTTATCCTGCATCAAATAATGCCAAATAAATATTGGAAAATATCGGCAGACCCCGAAATTTCATCTGAAACC
>WARP01000003.1_pt1 | contig 104599 bp, 115 predicted proteins | sample 4769151 | NCBI WGS metagenome assembly WARP01 (sample SAMN08893023, study PRJNA449175) | gut metagenome | isolation source: rumen sample fed with dry roughage | host: cow | place: India: Nagpur | collected 2016
TATTGAAACCATCAACGAGTAAATACATGAATACCAGCGAAAAAATTTATTCCGGCAAGACCAAAGACTTGTTCGCCTTGCCAAACGGCAACATCCTCCTCGTTTTTAAAGACGACGTTACGGGTGATAACGGCGTCATCGATCCGGGTGCCAATACGGTTATTGGCAAGGTCGAAGGCAAGGGCCGAAAATCCCTGGCCATGACTGATTACTTTTTCAAGCGCCTTCACGCTGCCAACATCCCCACCCATTTCGTGAACGCAGACCTTGAAAAGGGTACCATGGAGGTTCGTCGTGCCGAGCCATTAGGTAAGAGTATCAGCGGTACAGGCGCCCTCGAGTTCGTTTGCCGTACCCGGCCCTGGGGCAGTTTCCTGCGCCGTTACCAGCAGTACATTCCCGATGTGAATGCCAATCTGGATTATCTGGTTGAGATCACTGTCAAAGACGATGAGCGTGGTGACCCACTGATTAATGATGACACCCTCGTTGCCTTGGGTCTTGTCAGTCCTGCTCACCTTGAGCATGCCAAGGAACTCACTCGCCGCGTGTGTCGTATCGTTGAAGACGACTTACGCAGCAAAGGCCTTACCCTGGTTGACATGAAGATTGAAATCGGTCTGGTTGGGGATGACGTTGTGGTTATTGACGAAATTTCGGCTGATGCCATGCGTGTCATGGATGAAAACGGCAAAGTGCTGGAGCACGGCACTGTTTACGAAAAGCTGATCAACGGCTAAGGTAGTGTGCAGGCTTTTTTGTGGGAAACATTCAAGGCTCAGAAAGAGGAACCCCGGGCCAGCGCGACAAAGGCCTGTACATAATCAATCGCGGTATCTGTTCGTAAGCCCACGAAAATCTGCTTGGCAATGCCATTGGGTCCCAACCTTACAGGTACTATGGGTAGTTTGTCGGCATATTCTTCAACCAGCCAGCGTGGCAAGGCGGTTACCCCGCGACCACTGGCCACCATCTGCAACATAATGTCTGTGGTTTCAATGGTTTTGTGGCGCTTGGGTGCGATGCCTGCCGGCAGCAGAAACTGGTTGTAAATGTCCTGGCGCTCAATGTCTACCGGGTAGCTGATAATGGGGATGCGGGTTCGTTACTTGATGCCTGAAATTTATAATGCCAATTCTGTAGCGGGTAAATGCTATCAACCACGTTTAACAAACCAAGATCACTCATTAACCCAAATTGTTTACGACCGGGAAGAACGCAGCCAATTGGCTATTGAGCAGGGCAGATTGACTGAAGAGCATTTCATGAAGCCCTATAAAACCACGCTTGAGCAAAGGGCCGCCGGCTACGCGCTTTAATTAATAGAAAAAGAATGTCATAATTCTCATGTGCCCATTGATCTTATTGAGCTTATCAGGGGCAAGAAAGTGATGGTGGGAGCCATTGATGTGGCAAGCAATACCATCGAAACGCCAGAAGAGGTTGTCAATACCCTGCGAAAGGCGCTTCAGTTTGTTGATGCCGATAAACTGTATCCCTGTACCAATTGCGGAATGGCACCTTTATCCCGTCAAGTGGCAAGAGGTAAATTGCGTGCCTTAAGTGCCGGCGCGGAAATCGTTCGCAAAGAACTCTCCATTTAGTGGGGGTGGGCCACTCCCACGCGGAGCGTGGGAGTCAGGCATTGGTTGCAAGCGTCTTCTGACTGAATGCTTGTCTGTGATTATCCTATCAGATCAATGTCAAAAACCATCAGGAGCCGGGTAAATACTGCAAAACACACGATGGTCAATAATGCCGATGCAGCAATGGCCCCCCAGAAACCAAATTTACCTAGAAACCAGGGAAACGCGATAAACATAGGTAACGTTGGGATCACATACCAAAATGTGTAATAGGCATGGTTGGCTATTTTTTCGGTACCTTGTTTTTCGAAATACAGCCAGAACAGGGTGAGTAATGTAACCAGTGGCAATGATGCCAGCAGACTGCCCAAGCGGTCACTTCGCTTGGCCACTTCAGAAATCAGAACGACTAAACCGGCTGTCACCAGATACTTTGTTACGATCCACAACATCAGTTAATCCTTAAAAACCCCTAACTAAACATAAATCATAAATGATATGCAAATAATAAAAATCGCAAGTATGGTATTTTTCATGATTTCCTAGTGTTTTTCGTACTCGTTCCCATGCTCCTGCGTTGGAACGCAGAAAAGTATAGAATTTATGCTTCTATTACATAGCGTGGGAGTAACTCCAGGTGTCACTGGCAGACAGGCATGAGATTTTCATGGAAATGGCTTTACAACAGGCACAACTGGCGTATGATTGCGCAGAAGTGCCGGTTGGTGCGGTGGTGGTGAATAGTGCGGGCGAGGTTATTGGCAAAGGCTATAATCGTACCATTATTGACTCTGATCCTACCGCGCATGCGGAAATAGTCGCATTGCGTCAGGCTGCGGCTCATGAGAGGAATTATCGTTTGCCCGACCTGACGGTTTATGTAACACTTGAGCCTTGCGTCATGTGCATTGGGGCATTAACGCATGCAAGGATCGCCCATGTGGTTTATGGCGCTTCCGATCCTAAAACAGGTGCCTGTGGTAGTGTATTGTGCATTCAGGCCAATAAAAAAATCAATCATCACACAAGAATTACATCGGGTGTCTTGGAACAGGCGTGTGCAGAAAAGTTGCGCCATTTTTTCAGGGAACGCAGAAAAGGATCAAGATTATGAACGCAAGTGCAGAGCATCACAGCAAAAAAGAGAAAACACAGGAAGAAACCGAACGTTTAAACGATGTCCAGATTTTATTGGATGAGGCTGATGACGTACCCGTGCCGCTTTCTGTTTATGAAGACCCGATCGGCTTATACCTGCTTTCCCCATCTGGCGCCTTGCAGGATCGGAGCAAACTGGTGTTGGCCGAAAAAAGGCTGACTAAAATGGGCTTTCGGGTTACGGTTGATAAAGCAGCGGACGCCCAGGACTTGCGTTTTGCCGGTACTGACAAGCAAAGGGCCCGGGCGTTCTCCCGTGCGGCCAAAGACAGTAGCACGGTGGTTATGTCAACCCGTGGCGGTTATGGAATTAGCCGGATTCTGCACCAGATTGACTGGAAATTACTTGAAAACAATCCGAAGAAATATATTGGTTACAGTGATTTCACCGCTTTCAATCTGGCCTTGTTGGCAAAAACCGGTCTAAGCAGTTTTACCGGACCCGCAGCAGTGTCCGACTTTGGCAATAAAAAAGTAGACGACTTGACCGCCGAGATTTTTGTGGAAAGCATGCGTGGTGAGCTGGAAATATTAAGTTTTGAATCGCCCGATTCTGATGCCGTTGATGCACGTGGCACGTTATGGGGTGGTAACCTGGCAATGATTGCTTCGCTGGTGGGTACGCCTTATTTGCCTAAAATCAAAAACGGCATTCTTTTTTTTGAAGATGTGGGTGAGCATCCCTATCGTGTTGAGCGTATGCTGACCCATTTGTTGCATGCGGGTATTTTGCAAAAGCAAAAGGCGATTCTGCTAGGACACATTACCGATTACAAATTGACTGAAAACGATAACGGCTATGATATGCCCCATGTTATCAAGTGGCTGAAAGAGCAGGTAAATGTGCCGGTTGTATATGGCTTGCCTTATGGTCATGGCGAAGTCAGGGTCACCTTGCCGATTGGCAAGAAGGTGGGGGTCGCTACTGAAGACGGTATGGCTTATTTGGTCCTGGAGGAACATGTTCATTCTCATGAAGCTGAAGCCGGTGCAGATGATAGTAGTGAACAAGGTCATGCCCATGAAAGCGTTCATTTACATGTGCATGATGAGCCAAAGCTCGCAAGCAAGGAAAAAACCGGAAAAAAAAGCAAAAAATAATCATGAATTATTGAAAAAAGGTATTATTTTCAATAATTAAGGCCTTATTTTGTTAAAATTACGGCTAAATTCAAATCTTGAAATGTCTTTTCCATCAGGGAAAGGCATTTTTCTTTGCAAGTAACTTTTTCATTAAAAATTATCGTGATCTCTACAGCAAATCTTACCATTCAGTTTGGACCCAAACCTCTTTTTGAAAATGTCAGTGTTAAATTCGGTGGAGGTAACCGTTATGGCCTGATTGGTGCCAATGGTTCTGGTAAATCCACTTTCATGAAAATCATTGGTGGCGACCTCGAGGCAAGCTCTGGTAATGTTTCGCTGGATCCCGGTGTGCGCTTGGGTAAGTTGCGTCAAGACCAATTTGCCTACGAAGAAGTTCGGGTGCTTGATGTGGTCATGATGGGTCACGTTGAAATGTGGGAGGCCATGAGCCAGCGCGATGCTATTTACGCCAACCTTGAGGCCACCGATGACGATTACATGCGTGCGGCCGAATTAGAGGCCAAATTTGCCGAATATGATGGCTATACCGCAGAAGCCCGTGCCGGTGAGCTGTTGCTTGGGCTGGAAATACCGGTTGAGCAACATCAGTTGCCCATGAAGGAAATCGCACCGGGCTGGAAGTTGCGGGTATTGCTGGCGCAAGCCCTGTTCTCCAACCCTGATGTCCTGCTGCTTGATGAGCCTACCAACAACCTGGACATCAATACCATTCGATGGCTTGAAGGGGTGCTTAACGGTTACCAAAGTACCATGATCATCATCAGTCACGACCGTCACTTCCTGAATCAGGTCTGTACCCATATGGCCGACCTCGATTATGGGGAAATCCGTATTTATCCCGGTAACTATGATGATTATATGCTTGCTTCCACCCAGGCCCGTGAAAGGCTGGTGAGTGACAATGCCAAGGCCAAGGAACGCGTAACTGAACTGCAGGATTTTGTGCGCCGTTTTGCCGCCAATAAATCCAAGTCACGCCAGGCCACGTCTCGCCTGAAGCAAATTGACCGGATCAAGTCTGAAACCGTTGAAGTCAAGCCATCTTCACGGCAGAACCCTTACATCAGGTTTGAGCAGGAAAAAGTTTTGCACCGTCTGGCCGTAACGGTTGAAAAAGTCAGCAAGGCTTTTGATGTACCGGTTATCAAGGATTTTTCTGCCATGATCGAAGCGGGCCAGAAAATTGCTATTATTGGTGCTAATGGTGTGGGTAAAACTACGCTGTTAAGACTGTTTGCCGGTGATCTGCAGCCAGATAGCGGCACAATTAAATGGTCTGAGAATGCTGATATCGGTTACATGGCTCAAGACGTTTCCGACTATTTTCAGAAAGACATTAATGTGTTTGACTGGATGGGGCAGTATCGCAAGCCAGGAGATGAAGACCAGGCCATCCGTTCTGTCCTGGGCCGATTGCTGTTTTCTGCCGATGATATCGTCAAGCAGGTCAAGGTGTTGTCGGGCGGCGAGAAAAACCGCATGACATTCGGACGCCTGATGCTTGGACGGCATAATGTCCTGCTGCTTGATGAGCCGACCAATCACCTGGATATGGAATCTATTGAGTCATTGCAGTTTGCGCTGGAAAAATTCGCCGGTACCTTAATCTTCGTTTCACACGACCGTGAATTCGTTTCAGGCCTGGCCGATCGCATCATTGAAATCATGCCCGATGGCGAGATTGTTGACTACCAGGGTGGCTATGAAGATTACTTGTCTTCACGCGGTATCGAGGGTTAATGAGGACACTGTCTGAGCCGTTCTCGTTTGAGGAAGATATTAAAAAAAGCCGGTTTATTGCACATGCCCTGCCGGTGTCTTCTTCAGAAGAGGCGCTTGATTTTTTTGCCCGGCTTCATGAGCCCGAGGCCACTCACAATTGTTGGGCCTTCAAGGTTGGCCAGAATTATCGATTCAATGATGATGGTGAGCCGGGTGGAACGGCCGGGCGGCCTATTTTGCAGGCCATAGAAGGCCAGGACCTTACCAATGTTGCGGTACTGGTTATTCGTTACTTTGGTGGTATCAAGCTGGGTACTGGCGGGTTGGTACGGGCATATGGCGGCTGCGCGGCCAAATGTCTGCGTGCGGCCCCTCAGGTGGAAATCATCGCAACAAAAACCGTGATTTGCTCTTGCCTGTTTTCAGAAATGGCGCTGGTTAAGTCGCGGATTGCCCAGACTGAAGCCAAAATTGTGGATGAAATTTATACCGATACAGGTATAACCATGACACTTGAAATACCCCTGGCCCAGATTGAACCCCTTGGGCAGGTGTTCATTAACCTGACCAAGGGCAAGGGACAGTGGTATTTTCCTGATGCCCCAGGGCAGTCATAAAGTCATAACTGCCGCTGCTTTGGCATAAATGTGTTGTTTGCCACGTCATGTGGCCAAGAAGATGCAAAATCAGGCTTTGTTCTCTTCATTTGCCTTGGCTTGTGCCGTGGCAATTTCCTGATGCACTTTCTCCATGTCAATTTCCTGGATTTTGGTTAGCAATTCATCCAGTTGATTGGGAGACAGGGCGCCCGCTTGGGAAAACATCAGGACTTTTTCACGGAAAACCATCAGGGTAGGAATAGAGCGGATCCTTAGGGCACCGGCCAGTTCTTGCTCTTCTTCAGTGTTGATTTTGGCAAACTCAATATTGGTGAATTTTTCTGAGGCTTTTTCAAAAACCGGTGCAAACTGGCGGCAAGGGCCGCACCAAGGTGCCCAGAAATCAATAATCAGGGTGTTGTTGTCTTTGATGGCAGCCTCAAAGGTTGCCTGGGTTAGTTCTTTAATGGCCATGATGAGTGTTCCTTAAGTAAGACCTGTATAGTAACTGTAAATGCGGGTCAGTGGCGTCAAATTAAAGTTGAATTTTTTTATCATTCCCATAGGCAAATTATTAAGCCGGCACTGCTTTTAGGCAAGGCCGGCTTTTTTTTATTGCAGCTTAATTTGGCGTTAGCCAGAATGGACGTTAATGTCTTTTAAGCATTTTGTTTATTCAAGAATAAACCGGATAACGAACAGCACGGCAACAATAACGCTGGCAATATGCAGTTCTTTCATCCTGCCGGTGCCAATTTTCATGATCACGTAGCTGATAAACCCGAATGCAATCCCTTCGGCAATTGAATAGGTAAACGGCATGATAATCGCTGTCAAAGAGGCGGGAATGGCTTCTGTGACATCGGACCATTCTATCTCTGTCAAGTCTCTTACCATGAGGCCGGCGACATAGAGCAGGGCTGGCGCGGTAGCGTAAGCGGGTACAACGCTGGCCAACGGAGCAAAGAAAAGACAAAGCAGGAACAGTATGCCAATGATCATGGCAGTCATGCCGGTACGTCCACCTGCCTGTACACCAGCGGCACTTTCAACAAAGGCGGTGGTGCTGCTAGTGCCAACCAGGGAGCCAGCCAAAATGGCGCTGCTATCGGCAAACAGGGCGCGTCCCAGTTTGTTGGGCTTGCCTTCAGGAAGCAGATTGGCGCGTTTTGCCACGCCAATCAGGGTGCCGGTAGCGTCAAAAACCTCAACCAGTACAAAGACCAGAATAACGTTCAGGAAACCATGGTTCAGCACGCCGGCAATATCAAGCTGAAGAAAAGTGGGTGCAACGCTTGGCGGCATGGAAACGATATTTGAAATAGGCGGACTATAGCCCAGTATGGCCGATAAAATGGTAATGGCCAAAATGCCGATCAGGATAGCACCCTTGATTTTTAAGGCATCAAGGACTGCGATAATAAAAAAGCCCAGAATAGCCAAGAGCACTGTGGGAGAGCTTAAGTCGCCCTGTGAAACCAGCGTGGCATTATTTCCAACAACAATGCCGGCAGATTTAAGTGCGATTAGTGCCAGAAACAGGCCGATACCCGCCACAATAGCCGCCCGCAGGGATTTGGGAATGCCCTCAATTAGCCATTTTCGCAAGCCGGAAGCGGAAAGAATCAGGAAAATAACGCCCGATACAAACACTGCGCCAAGGGCCTGTTGCCATGTATAACCCATGGCTCCGACTACCCCGAAGGCAAAAAAGGCATTCAGGCCCATGCCGGGCGCCATGCCAATGGGCCAGTTGGCCAGAAAAGCCATGATAAAGCAACCCAGGGCAGCCGCCAGGCAAGTGGCTACAAATACCGAACCCTTGTCCATACCCGTTGTCGCCAGGATTTCCGGGTTGACAAAGATGATATAGGCCATGGTCAGGAAAGTGGTGACGCCGGCCAGAACTTCGGTTCGGGCATCGGTTGAATGCTCTCGTAGCTTAAACAGTGACTCAAGCATGGGCATTACTCCTATTTAATGAAGAACAACGTGTAAAATATGTACTTTAACGTACACGGCGTCTCCTTCATAAATAAAAAGGCGTATGGTTTGGGTATTTATACAGGCACGTCTTTAATAAGCAACATAATGATTTTGTCAGGTGACTGCCCTGGTGCTGCAAGAAAGGTTGCTGCCAACGTTCCATCTAGCATAAAACTGCTGTTTTTAGATTTGAAATAATGAATATTATTGGTTTTGAAAGTTCCTGTGATGAAACAGGCGTTGCAATCGTCAATACTGAAAAGGGCTTGCTGGCGCACGCCTTGCATAGCCAGATTGCCATGCACCAGGCTTATGGTGGCGTCGTGCCCGAGTTGGCCTCACGTGACCATATCCGGCGTGTCTTGCCGTTAACCCGCGAAGTGCTGGAAAATTCCGGGCTATCCATCAATGATATCGATGCCGTTGCGTATACGGCAGGTCCTGGGCTGGCCGGAGCCTTGCTGGTTGGTGCTTCAGTGGCGCAGGCATTTGCCTGGGCGCATGGTTTGCCTGCCATTGCCATTCATCACCTTGAGGGGCATTTGCTGTCTCCGATGCTGGCTGAAGAAGTGCCCGAGTTTCCTTTTGTGGCTTTGCTGGTTTCCGGTGGGCATACCCAAATCATGCGGGTTAATGGGGTTGGGCAGTACGAGTTGCTGGGTGAAACCCTTGATGATGCGGCCGGAGAGGCGTTCGATAAATCGGCCAAACTCATGGGTTTGCCTTATCCAGGTGGGCCAGCGCTTTCACGACTCGCTGAAAAGGGGGATCCATCCGCTTATGCCTTGCCACGTCCGATGATGCATAGTGCAGATCTTGATTTCAGTTTCAGTGGGCTGAAAACGGCGGTGCTAACCACGCTGCGAAAAATAGAGCAGGGTGGCGCTTTGGCAGAACAGGACAGGGCAAACCTGGCTGCCTCGGTGCAACAGGCTATTGTTGATGTGCTGGGTTACAAGGTTATTAAGGCCATGAAGCAGACCGGGCTGAAAAGACTGGTAGTGGCGGGCGGTGTTGGGGCAAACAGCCAGTTGCGCAGCTATTTGCGTAGCGAGATGGCCAAGCAGGGCGGGCAGGTGTTCTTCCCGCCGCTTGCGCTGTGTACCGACAATGGCGCAATGATTGCGCATGCTGCGGCAGAACGGGTAAAGGCGGGGTTGGTTGACCTAAGCAGCGATACTTACGCGTTCAAGGTACAACCCCGCTGGGAGCTTTCCGAGGCTTAGTGCCGGTTTTTTTGCCCAAGCCGGGATTCTGTTCCCGCCAGCAGATTGATAATGTTCTTTTTATGCTTGTAAATAAGTATCAGGGAAATAAGGCAAATAACCCAAAATATTTCTGGTACGCAGTACCAGGCAATCTGATGGCCGGCATAATAGTAAAAGGGTGCAAAAATGGCGGCAACAATTGCCGCCAGCGAAGAGTACCTGAAAAATACGGCAATAATGATCCAGGTGGCCAGGGTGGCCACAGCTAGCCATGGCTGGATGGCAAGCAGGATGCCCACGGCTGTTGCCACGCCTTTGCCACCTTTGAATTTAAGAAAGATAGAATACAAATGGCCAAGGAAAACAGCCAAAGCAACCAGTGCAATACTGCTCACGGTAAGGTTAAATTCCGGCGCGAACTTGATGGCAATATATACCGCCAGCCATCCCTTGAACGCATCGCCAACCAAGGTAAGGGCGGCGGCCAGTTTGTTGCCGCTTCTGAGAACATTAGTGGCGCCGGGATTGCCCGAGCCAAAGGTTCTGGGGTCTTGGAGACCAAATAATTTGCTGGTAATAATGGCGAAAGGTATTGATCCTGCCAGGTAGGCTAAAATAATGGCGAGAATGCTTGCCAGCATGGTATTCATTGGAATTCCTTCTTATTATGAAGTGCAGATTATAAACAGGAATGATTTTATTTTTAAGTCGACACGTGATATTTTTGGATAATATTTGCAAGATGTAATTCAAACAAGTTCATTCAGGTTATATTGTTTTAAAATGCAATAAGCTGATTATAAAAAGAATGAGCAAGTCAACTTTTGTTCCTCGGTAAAGGTTTTCCATCCCATTGTTTTTTTGGGTTGTTTTTCTAGTTTGGATCTTATGAAGCGAATTTTAGTCTCTAACGATGATGGATATAACGCAAAAGGCGTTGAGTTGCTGGCAGAGGCGCTACGATCGTTCGCGGAAGTCACCGTCATTGCGCCGGAAACCAATCATAGCGGTGCTTCCAATTCACTTACGCTGACTCGTCCGTTAACGGTTCGGCAGGCATCCAATGGCTATTATTATGTTAATGGGACGCCTTCCGATTGTGTGCATATTGCCTTAACGGGCATCCTGAAATATAAACCCGATTTGGTGGTTTCAGGCATTAATAATGGCGCCAATCTTGGTGAAGATACCCTGTATTCAGGTACGGTTGCCGCAGCAACCGAAGGTTATCTGTTCGGGATTCCATCCATTGCCTTTTCCTTGACAGAACGCAACTGGCCCCATATTGAAGCGGCCGTTGAAATTGCCGCTTATATTGTCAAACACCAGTTGGAACAGCCTCGCCAGGCGCCTTGTCTGCTAAGCGTGAATATTCCGCCTTTGCCAAAGCATGAGCCTGAAAATATCCGGGTAGCCCGTTTGGGGCGTCGTCATCCATCTCAACCGGTAATCGAGACAACCAATCCTAATGGAGAAATCCTTTACTGGATTGGTCCTACCGGTGAAGTGGCTGATGCCGGCAGTGACACCGATTTTGGCATTATTAACCAGGGACACATATCAGTTACCCCCTTGCGTCTTGATTTGACGCATTATGACGAGCTGGGCATTACGCATGAGTGGCTGGAGGGTTTATGCGTAAACCCATAGATGATCTTGTGGTTTATGGCAATAAAAATGTTAGGGATGTTCATAAAACCTCGGCGTTTGGTCCGTCACCGGTAAAGAACATTAAAATTACCCCAACCAATAGTAATACACGTATTTTGTCGGGTGCCCAGTCTTTTTCTTATGGGCAAAGCAGTGTTGCCGCCCAGGTCAAGCCAGGCGTGGCAGGTGGCACAACAGGAGGTTCCATGAATCTCGGACTGAATTCGGACAGATTGCGGCACCAGATGGTGGCACGCCTGAAGCAAAAAGGCATTACTGATACGCGGGTGCTGGCGGCCATGCTGGCGGTACCCCGGCATATATTTGTTGATCAGGGTTTGGCCAGCAGGGCATATGAAGATGCCGCTTTGCCCATTGGGTTTTCACAAACCATTTCCCAACCCTGGATTATTTCCAGGATGCTGTCCATTGTGTGCGAAGACAGAAATCCGCAAAAGGTGCTGGAAATTGGTACGGGTTGTGGTTATCAGGCTGCCGTCATGGCTCACCTGTTTCCGGTTGTTTATAGCATAGAACGTATAAAAGGCCTTTATGATATGGCACGTGAGCATTTAAGAGACTTGCGCCTGGTTTCCAAAGTCAGCCTGACCTTCGGTGATGGCATGCTTGGTTTGCCGGCTTATGCGCCTTTTGATGCCATCGTCATTGCCGCGGCTGGCCTGGAGATTCCGGGTGTATTGTTGCATCAGCTTAGTGTGGGGGGCAGGTTGATTGCCCCTGAAGGCACCAGTAACCAAAGACTGGTTCTTATAGAAAGAACCGGAGAAGCAAGTTGGGACCGTTCTGAACTTGAGGCCGTGCGCTTCGTTCCGTTACGGTCAGGTACACAATCTTAGATGGAGAATTTTTGCCTTAAATTTAATTGGCAAACTGGATATTATGAATATGTATTCGTTCAGAAGAAAGTCATTGTTAGTTGGTACGGTATTTATGGCTGCAGTGCTTGCAGGTTGTGGTAGTACCGGAAAAGCGCCAGTATCCTCCCTGGGTGGCGGTGGTGCTGCGTCTGCAGGGCAATATGTTGTGCAAAGGGGCGATACGCTTTACAGCATTTCGCGCCGCTATAACATGAGTGTTGCCCAACTGAAGTCATTGAATAATATTTCCGATCCTTCCCAGCTAGAGGTTGGGCAACGTTTGCGTGTCTCATCTTCAGGGGGTGCCAGTAGTCCTGGTAAGGGATCAGCTGGCACAAACGTATCAACTTCTGCCCCAAGGGCCAGTGATGCCAGCCTGGTTTCATGGACGTGGCCGGTCAAGGGTAATATCATTACCGGCTATTCCAGCTCAACCCGTGGTATTGATATTGCTGGCAATACTGGCGATCCGGTTTATGCTGCAGCCTCAGGAACCGTTTCTTATGTCGGTAATGGCTTGCGTGGCCTGGGTAACCTTATCCTGATCTCACACGGTAATGGCTTTATTACTGCTTATGCACACAACAGCAAGTTGTTGGTCAAAGACAAGCAAAGGGTTAGCAAAGGGGAAAAAATTGCCGAAGTCGGGCAGTCAGACACAACTTCTCCACGATTGCACTTTGAAATTCGTCGCAATGGCCAGCCGGTCAATCCATTGTCATATTTGCCAAAATAAAGTCAGCTTATGCTTCCCACCCTTGTTTTTGATCTTGAAACCATTCCTGATGCGCAGGGAATCCGCAGCCTGAATGGCTGGGATCCTGGTATGTCCGATGCTGAAGTGGTTGAACGTGCCTCACAAATCAGGATAGAGCAAACCGGATCTGATTTTTTTCCCTTGCATTTGCAAAAAATTGCCGTTATTGGCTGTGTTTTTCGTGATGATAACGGGTTCAGGGTCAAAACATTGGGTAAGCCTGAAGATGATGAGGCAACACTGATTAACGGTTTTTTTAAAACCATAGAGCGTTATACCCCAAGGCTGGTTAGTTGGAATGGCAATGGTTTTGATTTGCCAGTATTGCATTACCGCAGCCTGATTCACGGTGTCCAGGCACATCGGTACTGGGATATGGGCGAAGAAGACCGCGACTTCAAATACAATAATTACATCAGTCGTTATCATACGCGGCATATAGACTTAATGGATTTGCTGGCCAAGTATAACGGCAGGGCCAATGCCCCATTGGATCAATTGGCCAAGCTTTGCGGTTTTCCTGGCAAGTTGGGTATGGATGGCGGGCAGGTTTGGCCAGCCTGGCAAGCCGGCAAGGCAGATGAAGTACGTGCTTATTGTGAAACTGATGTTGTCAATACATGGCTGGTCTATTGCCGATTTCGTTTTATCAGGGGAGAAATAGATCAGATTGCCTACGATCGAGAAGTGGAACTGGTCCGCCAGTCACTGGAAGAAATCAATGCCCCACATTGGCAGGAATATCTGGCCGTCTGGGATAAGTAAAGCCAAAATAATAAGCGGAAAGCGGGAGCTATTATTGATGATTTCCTGTTTTCCAGTAACCAATTGAAAATATTCGGGTAAAAGTGCAATAGGTTTGAAACCGGTTATGCCTCAAAATAGCTTCACGTTATCAGTAAACACAAAGGAGCTTTACCATGACTAAATCAATTTCTTCATTTGTTGTTAAATCTCTTGCTGTTGCCACCACCGCATTGGCTATCGGTTCTACATTTTCAATTGCTGCAGCGCAGCCCCAAGATGTTGATGCTCGTCCGGGCATGAATCAAAAAATGGGTGACGGGTATGGTCAATTCAAAGGTGAGCGTGGGCATGCCAAAAATCGTGGCGAAAAAATGAATGCCAAAGCAGCAATCGTGATTCCCGGTTTTGGTCCCGCAGGTCAAAAACTGGTTGATGATCTGAAGCTGAGTGATGATCAGAAAGCCAAGCTTCAGGCTGCCCTGGCTAATAAAGAACAGGCGCGTGGCGAACATCGTGATGTTTTCAAGAAAGTGTTCGACCTGCGTAAGCAGCAAGTAGAATCAGGCAAGCTTGATCCTAAAGCCCTGCTGGAAGCCGAAAAAGAATTGCGTGCCACCATGCAGGCAAAACGTGATGCACATCAGGCCCAATGGCTGGTTTTATGGGAAAGTTTCACGCCTGAGCAGCAGGCAACGGTAGGTAAATACTATCAGGAACGCGCCAAAAACATGCAAGAGCGCAAGGAACAGCGTGCAAAACGCATGGAAGAGCGTCAGGAAAAACGTGAGCAACGCATGGAAAACAGGGCTAAACAGGCTCCTGTAGAACAGGCTGAAGCAAAATCATAATACTGTTTGAATAGTTTTGTAGCTGTAACATCTATCCTCTCTTTTATCCCGGTTTTTTTAACCGGGATTTTTTTATGTTTTTGACGACTTCGTTCATTTGCACGCATGCTTGAATTTACAATAGGTGCTTCATTTGGATTGGAACAGTCATGTCTGAAGTATTGTCTATAGAGTCGTTGGATCTTGAGGCACGTGGCATCGCACGTCGTGAAGGAAAAACCATTTTTGTCCAGGGGGCGCTACCCGGAGAGGTGGTTGAAGCCACTATTCTCAGGAAGAAACCTTCGTATGAAGTTGCCCGCACGCAGCGGGTATTGAAAGAGTCCAGCTTACGGGTAACGCCCCGTTGCCCAAATTTTGGCATGTGCGGTGGCTGTGCCATGCAACACGTGGATACGGCGACCCAGGTCGCGGTCAAACAGCGGGCACTGGAAGATTGCTTCCGGCATATATCAAAGCTTAACATTCCCCATGTGCTGGCGCCCATGCATGGCCCCGATTGGGGTTATCGTTACCGTGCCCGTTTATCGGTGCGTTACGTCAGAAAAAAAGGCACGGTTCTGGTTGGGTTTCATGAACGCAAAAGCGGATATGTTGCCGATATGACTGAATGCCATATTTTGCCTAAACATGTATCTGATTTATTGGTACCTTTGCGGCAGCTTATTGGCAATTTAAGCGTATGTGAGCGGGTTCCGCAGATTGAAGTGGCAATTGGGGATGGCGTTACGGTTTTAACCATCCGCCATATGGATCCGTTTACAGAAAATGATCTTGCCTTGCTGGATGATTTTGCAGATAAACATCAAATTATCTGGTGGGTACAGTCCAAAGGACCTGAAACAGTCAAACCCTTGCATGAAAAAGATGCAGGCAAACTGGCTTACAGCCTCCCGCAATTTGGCTTGCGCATGGCCTATAAGCCTACTGACTTTACCCAGGTTAATCATCAGATCAATCAGGCCCTTATTGCCAGGGCACTTAATTTGCTGAATGTGCAATCCCAGGACAGGGTGGCTGATTTGTTTTGCGGCTTGGGTAATTTTACTTTGCCCTTGGCCACTAAAGCCCGTGAGGTGGTGGGTATAGAAGGCAGTAAAACCCTGACAGACAGGGCGCTTGATGCCGCAAAAGACCATGGCCTTGAGCATAAAACAAGTTTCTCTACCCTGAATCTGTTTGAGGTGGATGTGCAATGGTTACGGGATCTTGGCTATTTTGACCGGATGCTGATTGATCCGCCCCGTGAAGGGGCGCTGGAGGTAGCCCGGGCATTGGCACAACTCACGTCAGCGGAAAGACCCAAGCGTATCGTTTATGTTTCCTGTAATCCGGCGACACTGGCGCGTGATGCGGGTGTCTTGGTTGAAAACGGAGCTTACAAACTGATATCGGCTGGTGTCATCAATATGTTTCCCCATACTGCCCATGTAGAGTCCATAGCCGTGTTTGAGTCCTGTTAAACACAAGAGAGTGGGTTATCTTTGCCTGAAGTGTTTTATAGCTTGGGACGTCGATAACCCCCTTTTATACCCTCCGGAGACAGGACCAATTGCCATAATTGATTTGAGCGTGCCCTGAATGAACCGGCGCAGACCAATAAATAATAACGCCACATCCGATAAAAACGTTCAGAATACTGGTTCTTGAATTCATGCCAGTGTTTTTCGAAGTTGGCATGCCAGGCCATCAGGGTTTTGTCATAATCGGCCCCAAAATTGTGAATATCCTCAATCACGAACAAAGACTCCAGTGAATCGGAAATCTGGCCAATGACAGGGACTTCCCCATTGGGGAAAATATATTTGTCAATCCAGGGGTCGGGGTGGTGGTCGCGAATTTGTCCGCCAATGGTGTGCAGTAAAAACAAGCCGTCTTCCTTCAGGTTGCGACGGGCCACCTCGAAATAGGTGCGATAGTTTTTGCGTCCGACATGCTCAAACATGCCCAGGCTGACAATTGCATCATATTGCTCATGCAGGTCTCGATAATCTTGCAGGCGAAACGTAACCGGCAGGCCTTGGCATAATTGTTCGCCGTATTCGGCCTGTTCTTTTGAAATGGTTATCCCTGTGCAGCGCACACCATAATTTTCTGCCGCATAACGCATGAAGCTGCCCCAGCCACAGCCGATGTCCAGGACATGCATGCCGGGTTTCAAGTCCAGTTTTTGGCAGACCAGATCCAGTTTTGCCAACTGCGCATCATTCAGGTTGTCGGCCTTGTCCCAATAGCCGCAGGTGTAAGTCATGTAGGGATCTAACATTTTGGCAAAAAAATCATTGCCAATGTCATAGTGTGTTTCTCCGACTTCCCATGCGCGGGTACGGGTTTGGTGATTCAGGATTTGTGCCCGCAGGCTGTACCACAGGGTGCTCAGGTTTCTTATTTTGGTATCCAGTTTGGTACGCAGGATTATATTAATGAGCTCGTCAATTTGTTGGCAATCCCACATGCCGGCCATATAGCTTTCACCCAGGCCCTTGCTGCCATGTGCCAGGATCAGGTCGGCTGCCGTGGGGTCGTGAATCTTGATATCCCAGGGGTGATTGCCATTGATGGTGATGTTGCTGCAGGCCAATAATTGTTTAAGGTATTCGTATGATTTATTGGTGACTGGTTTTGGATTGTCTACTCCTGTTAACTCCTGGTGTTTCATGTGCTTTCCTTTAGTGGTATGTAAAGAAAACAACTGCATCAATAAATGATGGGCAATTGTGAAATACAGGAAGTGGATGCCTTTCTGGATTTAAAGGAACCCCTTTCTTTTTATAATTTATAACTTAACATTGTGACCATAAAATTTCAAATTTTATTTATGAGGCTCTAATGCCTGATAGGTTTTTAAAGCAAATTTCCCTGGCCAGGGTTAGAAAAGCCTGAATATAACTGGCTCTCCGGTCTTCACTGCGTACAGCGGCATACAGTGTTTGCCAAATACCAGGGGGGGTACCTAAATGACAGATCTTAAGCCATTCCTGGTTGACGTAATCGGTCAGGGTCCAGTTGGGAAGGGCTGCCACGCCTCGATTGCTGTTAACCAGCTGGATGATCATGGGAGTCAACTCAGCTGTTCTCGTGGCTGCAGGCTCGATATCGGCCGGCTCAAGAAAAGTACTGTAAATATCCAGTCGGTCTTTATCAACCGGGTAGGTAATCAAGACTTGGTTAGCAAGATCTTGGGGCTTGATATATCGCTTTTGCGAAAGCGGATTGGCAGCGGATACGGCAACAACCAACTCATATTTGAACAATGGGATGTAATCAATGTTTTCCGAACGTACAGGGTCTGAGGTAATGACCAGATCCAGATCGCCCCGGCGCAGAGCAGGGAAAGGCGCAAAAGAAAATGCCGCTGATAGATCCAGTGAAATTTGTGGCCATTGTTGCCGGTAGGCGTCAAGGGCGGGCATCAGCCATTCAAAGCAGGAATGGCACTCAATGGCAAGGTGCAGCCTGCCGGTGTTGCCTGCTGCCAGTTTTTGCAGCTCTCTTTCGGTTGATTTGATTTTTGGCAGGATATCGTCAGCCAGCGCAAGTATGCGCAAGCCGGCGGTTGTTAGTCTGGCGGGGCGGGTGCGACGATTCAATACGCTGGTGCCCAGCCTGTTTTCAAGGTCGCGCAGCTGGTGTGAAAGGGCAGATTGGGTAACAGAGAGATGGTCGGCTGCTTCCTGGAGATTGCCAAAATTTCGAATTGCCGTAAGCGTTTCAAGATGTTTGATTTCCAGCATATGTAGGTTCTTTTAAACAGGATTGTTAGTTTGTATGATTTAAATATTATTTAAAATCAATGAGTTATATTTAAATATTAGAATTTCTCATGTTATGTTTAAAATTTTGAGATATATTCATGTTAATTGTAAGGCAAAATCCAAATACTTGATAATTATTCATGCTATTTAGGATTAATATGACAATAATTCATAATTTAGGCTTCCCCAGGATTGGTGTTCAACGGGAACTGAAAAAAGCGCTGGAACAATATTGGAGTGGGAAAATCAATGCCGAGGCCCTTGGGGCTGTCGCGCAGGAGCTCAGGAGGAGACATTGGCAACAGCAGGCAGATGCGGGCGTTTCCTTGCTGCCCGTGGGGGACTTTGCCTGGTATGACCAGATTCTGGAATGGAGTACCTTGATTGGGGCGGTTCCTGCCCGTTTTGAACAAGATCCCAATCAGGAAGTGGGGCTGGACACTTTGTTCAGGATGGCGCGCGGCAAGGCACCGACCGGACAGGCCACAGCTGCCTGTGAAATGACCAAGTGGTTTGATACCAATTATCACTATATTGTTCCTGAGCTGGAAGCCGGACAAACATTCCGGATTGTCCGCGGTTATCTGTTTGATCATGTCGATGAGGCATTGTCCCAAGGCTATCAAGTCAAGCCGGTTATCCCCGGTTTATTAAGCTATTTGTGGTTAAGCAAGGGCGAAGATTTCACCAATGGCGCAGCTGACGAGCGCAAGCTGGCCTTGATTCCTGCCTTGCTCGAGGTTTATCAACAGGTATTGGCACGCTTGCATGCGCAGGGCGTAGAGTGGGTGCAGATTGATGAACCCATCCTGACACTGGAGTTGCCCCAGGCCTGGCAAGCGGCTTTCAGGCAGGTGTATCAACAACTGGCACAACAGAAACAGAAAATTTTGCTGGCAACGTATTTTGAAGGTCTTCATGACAATCTTTCCGTGGTAAGCAGTTTGCCGGTAGCCGGTTTGCATGTGGATCTGGTGCGTGGCAATCATTGTCTTCAATCTATCGCTGATTACCTTCAGCCAGAACAGGTCTTGTCGGCCGGCATTGTCAGTGGCCGTGATATCTGGCGAACTGATCTGGAAGCGGCTGCTGCCCGCTTGCAACCGTTAAAAGAACAACTGGGTGAAAATTTATGGTTGGCGCCGTCTTGCTCTTTATTGCATGTGCCGGTGGATCTGGCTTATGAAGTCAAACTTGATGAAGAAATAAAATCCTGGCTTTCTTTTGCGATCCAGAAGCTGGAGGAGTTAACCGTACTGGCGGCTGTGCTGGATAAACGCCTGACACCTTCTATTGAGGATTTCCTGGCCCGGCAGCAACAGGCGCTTAATAACAGAAAAATATCAAAGCGGATTCATAACCCGTTGGTTCAACAGCAACTTTCCCAATCCAGTCAGATCAGGCGTGATCGCACACCCTATAAAGAGCGTGTGCAAAAACAGCGTGAAGCCTTGGACTTGCCCCTGTTTCCGACGACGACTATTGGTTCATTTCCGCAAACCACGGAAATCAGGGCTTTGCGTCGTGACTGGAAACAGGGTGCCCTGAGTGATGCAAAGTATGAGGCATCCATCAAGGAAGAAATTGCCAAGGTAGTGACTTTTCAGGAGGAGGTCGGGCTGGATGTGCTGGTTCACGGAGAACCTGAGCGCAATGATATGGTTGAGTATTTTGGTGAACTGCTGGCTGGCTATGCTTTCACTGAAAATGGCTGGGTACAGAGCTATGGTTCACGCTGCGTAAAACCACCTATTATTTTTGGGGATGTTGCCCGTGTTATTCCCATGACGGTAGGGTGGACGGCTTATGCCCAATCCCTGACTAAAAAGCCGATGAAAGGCATGCTGACTGGCCCGGTTACCTTGTTGCAATGGTCATTTGTCCGTGATGACCAGCCACGGGAGCAAACATGCCGTCAACTGGCATTGGCATTGCGAGAGGAAATTCTTGATCTTGAGAAAGCGGGAATTGGCATTATCCAGATTGATGAGCCTGCATTTCGCGAGGGTTTGCCACTTCGCAAGGGAAAATGGCAGTCTTATCTGGACTGGGCGGTTGATGCGTTTCGCCTGTCAACTTCTGGCGTTGAGGATACCACGCAAATCCATACGCACATGTGCTATGCCGAATTCAATGACATCATTGAGGCGATTGCCGCTATGGATGCCGATGTGATTACCATAGAAACCTCCCGTTCCAATATGGAATTGTTGCGTGCTTTTGAAGAATTCCATTATCCCAATGAAATTGGTCCTGGTGTTTATGATATTCATTCCCCGAATATTCCGGATACCGACTGGATGGTACGACTGATGGAAAAAGCCTCTGGGCAGATAGATAAACAGCGTTTATGGGTCAATCCTGATTGTGGGCTGAAAACAAGGGGGTGGCCTGAAACCCGAGCTGCACTTGAAAAAATGGTTGAGGCGGCCAAGGCCTTGAGATTGCAATAGGCTATAAATTTTGATTGATATTAGGGTAAACCCTAAAAATAAAGGACGGATTTAAGAATCCACGCATGATGATTTACGGGTACGCTATACTTTCCGCAATCATTCATCAATTGCTCTTGAATTCGTCTCATAATGTCGTTTGATACTTCAGTAAGCCGCAAACCCATTCATACCCGAAAAATAGAAATGAATTCCTTTTTAAGGGAGGATGGGTTGTGGGAGCTAGAGGCATCCTTGCTCGATTATAAGGCTTACGATTTTCCCAAGCGCAATGGCGGCATTAAAGTGGCGGGTTCACCTGTGCATAATATGAAAATCTGTCTGCTGGTAACAGAAGACGGAGAGGTGCGTGATGCCCGTGCGCATTATGATGATGCGCCTTACGATCAAACCTGTTCGGCAATCGAGGCCGCCTACAAGGGGCTGGTTGGCTTGCATTTGCTCAGGAATTTTCGCAACGCAGTCAAAGAGCGATTTTCCAGAACATCTGGTTGCACGCATATGTCCGAACTTGTTGTACTATTGCCAACGGTTTTTGTCCAAAGTTTGTCGGCATCCCGCAACCGCAAAGAAGCAAAGTCCGGTAAAAAACCTTTTCAGCTTGAAGGTTGTCATGCCCTGGCTTTAACTTCACCGGTGGTCAAAGAGTTTTACCCTGACTGGTATGTCAACGAGACGATCGAAGCAGTCAAGATCAATTGATGGTGGCCCCTCCCGCGCAAGCAGGTCATTTTATTTTTTCCTACATCTATATAGGTAATACATGAAGATCCATGAGTATCAAGGTAAAGAACTTCTGAAGAAGTTTGGCGTTACCGTACCTCGCGGTATTCCCGCATTCTCTGTTGACGAGGCTGTGAAAGCAGCAGAAACACTGGGCGGACCGGTTTGGGTTGTCAAGGCCCAGATTCATGCCGGTGGTCGTGGCAAGGGCGGCGGTGTCAAACTGGCCCGTTCCATTGATGAAGTGCGTCAATTGGCTTCTGAAATCCTGGGTATGCAACTGGTTACACACCAGACAGGCCCTGAAGGTCAGAAAGTGAAGCGTCTTCTGATTGAAGAGGGTGCTGACATCAAAAAAGAATACTACGTTGGTATCGTTACCGACCGTGCTACCCAGCGCGTTTGTGTCATGGCCTCCAGCGAAGGCGGCATGGATGTAGAAGAAGTTGCCGAAAAAACACCGGAAAAAATCCTGAAGGTATTTGTTGATCCTGCTACAGGACTTACCGACGAAGACGCAGCTAACCTGGCGCGTGGCATTGGTGTGCCTGAATCTTCCGTTGCCAAGGCTGCTTCCGAATTCCAGAAGCTGTATAAAGTCTACTGGGAAACTGATTCCTCTTTGGCTGAAATCAACCCGCTGATCCTTACCGGTTCAGGCGATATCATTGCACTTGATGCCAAATTCAACTTTGACTCAAACGCTTTGTACCGTTTGCCAGAGATCGTGGCTTACCGCGACCTTGACGAAGAAGATCCCGCTGAAATCGAAGCCAGCAAATTTGACCTGGCCTACATCCAGTTAGACGGCAATATTGGCTGCCTGGTAAACGGTGCCGGTCTGGCCATGGCAACCATGGACACCATCAAGCTGTTTGGTGGCGAACCTGCCAACTTCCTTGACGTCGGTGGCGGCGCGACTGCAGAAAAAGTAACCGAAGCCTTCAAAATCATGTTGAAAAACAAAGATGTGAAAGCCATTCTGGTTAACATTTTCGGCGGTATCATGCGTTGTGACGTTATTGCCGAAGGCGTTATTGCGGCATGCCGTGCAGTTAACCTGAGCGTTCCTTTGGTTGTACGCATGAAAGGAACCAATGAAGAGCTGGGCAAGCAAATGCTGAAAGATTCAGGTCTTCCCATTATCAGTGCTGACACCATGGCAGAAGCAGCAACGAAAGTTGTTGAAGCAGCCAAGTAAGTAAGGAATTCATCAATGTCTATTCTTATCAATAAAGATACCAAAGTAATTACCCAGGGTATTACAGGTAAAACCGGCCAGTTTCACACACGTATGTGCCGTGAGTATGGCAATGGCAAAGAAGCTTTTGTTGCTGGCGTTAATCCAAAACGTGCAGGTGAAGATTTCGAAGGTATCCCAATCTATTCATCTGTTAAAGAAGCTAAAGAGGAAACTGGCGCAACCGTTTCTGTCATTTACGTTCCACCAGCAGGTGCAGCGGCAGCAATTTGGGAAGCAGCTGAAGCAGACCTGGATTTGGCCATCTGCATTACAGAGGGTATCCCTGTCCGTGACATGCTTGAACTTCGCAATCGCATGCGCGCTGAAAACAAGAAAACCTTGTTGTTGGGCCCTAACTGCCCTGGTTTGACCATTCCTGATGAAATCAAGATTGGTATTATGCCTGGCCATATTCACCGTAAAGGTAAAATCGGTATTGTCAGCCGTTCCGGTACATTGACTTATGAAGCCGTTGCACAGGTTTCTGAGCTGGGCATGGGTCAGTCTGCTGCGGTTGGTATTGGTGGTGACCCTATCAATGGCCTGAAGCACATTGACATCCTGAAAATGTTCAACGACGATCCTGAAACCGAAGCTGTTATCATGATTGGTGAAATTGGCGGACCTGACGAAGTCAATGCGGCTTTGTGGGCCAAAGACAACATGAAAAAACCGGTAGTTGGTTTTATCGCCGGTGTTACAGCGCCTCCCGGAAAACGCATGGGTCACGCAGGTGCCCTCATTTCTGGTGGAGCAGATACTGCGGATGCCAAACTTGAAGTGATGGAAGCTTGCGGTATTCGTACTACCCGCAATCCTTCTGAAATGGGCAAATTACTTAAATCCATTTTGTAATATGCTTCAATAAATCAAAAAACCGCCACTTTCAATATTATTGATTGGCGGTTTTTTGATTACGGAAAAATGCCACTGTAATCAAGCGCTTGTTGTATTAGCAAGAAAAAGTCCAGTTTGTAGTGCTGGCTCCCATGCCAGATTTATAAGGTGGACTTTTGCCGTTGAAAATTAAAAAGACCTTGAACTGAATTATAATTTGCTGTTTTCTTCGGAAACGCAGTAAATACATGATTCAATTTAGGTAGCATTTAGCCGTTAAGGCTGTTTCAAAACAGGTGGTCAAATCCTGCCTGTTCATGAACTGTCTTCTTAACAAAAAATAGGTAAAAAGATGTTAGAGTTTTTTCAAGAGATCCATTGGGCCGCTATCGGTCAAATTATTGTGATCGACATTCTCCTGGGCGGGGATAATGCAATTATTATCGCCCTGGCTTGTCGAAACCTGCAAAAGGCACAACGTCTCAAAGGTATTCTTTGGGGGACGGTTGGTGCGATTACCATGCGCGTGGTGCTTATCATGTTTGCCATGGAAATGCTCAAAATACCATTCCTCAGACTGATTGGCGGTGCCTTGCTTATCTGGATTGGTATCAAGTTGCTCATTCCCGAGGAAGATCACGGAGAAGGTATTCAGGCCAGCAGCAGTGTTTGGGGTGCAGTGAAAACCATTCTTATCGCTGACTTTGTCATGAGTCTGGATAACGTGATTGCAATTGCCGGTGCCGCAGGCAACGCACATGTCGATCACCAGACTGCTTATGTTATTTTCGGTTTGCTGGTCAGTGTGCCCATTATTATTTGGGGTAGTACCATCGTTCTCAAGATCATTGACAAGTTCCCGCTGGTTATCCTGTTTGGCGCCGGTTTGCTGGGCTGGTTGGCAGGTGGTATGTTCGTTGGCGATGTGTATATTCAAAACACCTTCTTTGGTGGCGCCGAGTCAGCTGCTACAGTCAAGTATACTGCCGAGATAGGTTGCGCCTTGTTTGTCATGATTGTGGGCAAGCTGATTGCTTCACGAAAAGCCGCTGAAGCCAGCGAAAAGGCTGAATAGCCCGTATTTATTTTTAGGATAGTCAGTAAAAAATATGTCACAAAAACCCAAACTTACCCTGTTGCAATATTTGTTTGTCCTGGCGGTTATCGGTATTGTCATTGCTGTCCTTGCCAATTATTTTAAATAGGAGCCCGCAATGTCAGTACAACCTGAAAAATTGATTATCGCCACCCGAGCCAGTCGTTTGGCTTTATGGCAGGCCGAATTTGTGCAGGCTAAGTTGCAGGCGTTGTATCCAGCCTGCCGTGTCGAACTGCTGACCATGACGACCCGGGGCGATCAGATTCTTGATCGCACCCTGTCAAAAGTGGGTGGTAAGGGTCTGTTCGTCAAGGAACTGGAAACCGCCTTGCTTGATGGCCGGGCCGATCTTGCCGTGCATTCCCTTAAAGATGTACCAATGGATCTACGTTCTCCATTCCAGCTGGGGGTTGTCATGGACCGTGCAGACCCTCGTGACGCATTTGTATCCAATAAATACGAAAAACTGGCCGATTTGCCCAAGGGCGCTGTGGTGGGTACCTCCAGCCTGCGCCGTGAATCACAAATCAGGGCCAATTTCTCACACCTGGATGTAAAGCCCCTACGTGGCAACCTTGATACTCGTCTTGGTAAACTTGATAATGGTGAGTATGATGCCATTATCCTGGCTGCAGCCGGGTTGCAACGTTTGGGTCTTCAGGAGCGAATCCGCAGTTGCCTCTCGGTGCAGGATAGTCTGCCTGCTGCCGGGCAGGGGGCGCTGGGGATAGAAATTCTTGAGTCTCGCACCGATGTGCTTGCTGCCTTGCAGCCCTTGTCATGCGAGGAAACCCTGGCATGTGTGACGGCAGAAAGGGCAGTTTCATCATTTTTGGGCGGTTCTTGCCAGGTGCCTTTGGCTGCTCATGCGGTTATCAATGGCAATATGCTTTCCATTCAGGCGTTTGTAGCATTACCCGACGGAACCAAAGTGCTGCGTGCGCAAAGTAGTGGTCCTGTCGAGCAGGCAGAACAACTGGGCCTTGATGTTGCCAAAGAGCTGCATCAGGCGGGTGCCGACAAAATCTTGGCAACATTGCTGAATAGTTAACCCTGTTTTCTTGAGTTGCAAGAAAACATGCACAGACATATCATCCTTACCCGTCCGGCAGGCAAGAATTCATTATTACAATCATTGCTGCTCGAGACGGGTTTTCAGGTTACAGAACTTCCTGCCATTGAGCGATTTCCCTTGCCTTTAACAGCAAGGGAAGTTCCTGATATTGCCAGTTATAGTTTGGTTTTTTTTGTCAGCGGTTATGCTGTCCAGGTGTTTTTTGAAACACTGGCAAAATATGGTCGAAGTTGGCCTAAAGGGTTATATGCAGGCGCTGTCGGCATGGCAACCGCCAATGCTTTGCTGGCGCAAGGTGTGCCTCCCGAGCAAATTATTTATCCGGACCCTAAGGCTGAATATCAGGATTCAGAGGCATTTTTTGACGAATTGATAAAAAAAGACTTGCAGACATTTACCAGTGTCCTGGTTGTTCGCGGACAGGCGGGTCGCCAATGGCTGGCCGAGAAACTACAGGGATTGAACATACCGGTGACTTTTTTGTCGGTGTATGAAAGAAAACCCCGATTGTGGACAGTGGCCGAGAGTGAGCAAATGTCGGTGTTGTGTCAGTCAAATAAAATCATATGCTGGCTTCTTACCAGCAAGGAAAGCGTTGACAGTGTGTTCAGTGAGTTGAAACGTAACGGGCTGGTTCAATATTGTCTTGATCATCATTTTGTGGTTACCCATCCAAGAATCTCAGAGCGGCTCCGTGATCATTTGAACAGGGCCATGGCTGAGTATGGTTTGCCCAAAAAGACGGTTGTCATTAATATATGTCAACCAAGCGATGCTTCAATATTTGAGAAGTTAAGCATAGCTTAATTACAATAGTCGCCATCTTCCACTACAATGCGATTATGAGAAATAAGCGAACACGCCATAATTTACATTCCAAAAACCATAATCTCAGCAAGGGATCAAAAAACATGGATGAGAAAAAACAGGATAGTATTCAATCTTCAGATAACCAAGAGATGAGTACGCCAGAAGTAAACGTGCATCATAACAATACTGAAAATATTGCGTCTGAAGGCGCATCTGATGCCGTTGAGCATGAACAAATCGGGTCTAAAGAAGAATCAGTGTCCACATCGTCAACATCTGGCTCCAAGTCTGGCGTTAATAAAAAAGTGGTTGGAGCGGCGGTGGTTGTAGTTGCTGCGGTCGTGGGCGGGGCTGTTTATATGACACAGCAATCCCAAAATGGCGGCATGTGGTTAAAAGGCAATTCATCTTCCCGTACACAACAGCTTGCTGAGGATGCTAAGCCGGATGCAATCGTTTCAACGCCTGAAGCAGCACCAACAGAAATCCCGCAGGAAGCCAGCCAGGCGCCAGTACAGGCAGAAGAGACCCCCGGCAGTGCGGTGAAAGAGTCTGAAACTGTGGCTGTAAATGAAGGAATTGTGCCTGAAGAAAAAACGGCCGCGCCTGTTGTGACAGTGGAGAATGTGCCGGCAGGTGCAAGCCAGGATACGGAACACGGCGATACGGTTAACGCTAACCCAATCGTAAGTGGGACGGAATCAGGCAATATACAAGCGACTGTTTCTGTGGCTGAAGCAGTTGGTTCTGAGGAATTGGCACAATCTCCTGCGACAGGCAGTGCCGTCGCTGAAGACGGCTTGGCGGGCGTTTTCAAAGCGCAGCTTGATCAGCAAACCGAGCAAATCAATCAGCTTAAGGCTGAATTGCAGCAAATGCAGAAGCAGTACACCGAGTTGCTTGAGCAACGGCTTAGCAGGGCTGATGTTGATGTTAGCCTGTTTGTTGTCAATGATGTTGCCCGCCTGGTTCAGTCTGCTGATAATGAACTAAGCATTGCCGGTAACCTGCCTAATGCCGTGCGTGCATTGGAAATGGCGCGGCAAACTATCCAGCGTGCCAATAATCCTATTCTTTCAGGGCTTGCTGGTGCAGTGTCTTCAGATATTGTGATGCTTAAATCGGCACCAGTCATGAATGAGGAAACGCTGTTCAAGGAAGTAGGCAAGTTAATCGAGTTGCTTGATAAAGCGCCACTGGTTTCACCTGATAGGGTAGATCATTTGTCAACGGTTTTGCCGGGAAATGCTAACAGCCCGCAAGGTGAACAAGACTTGCAGGTATCTGCTAATCCCGATTTGAACTGGTATGAAAAAGCCTGGGAAGAGGTTAAGTCCTGGCCATCAAGTGCTGTTGGTATGCTGAAATCCGACCTGGGTGGTCTGGTTCGGGTTGAAAAACTGGATGACCCAACGGTTGCCTTGATTTCTGCCGGGCAAGCGGCAGCGCTTAAAAACAACCTCAAGCTTGATTTGCGATTTGCGCAGCAAGGCTTGTTGAATGCCCAGCAGGGCATCTGGACCAGTTCTCTTGAGGCCGTGCAGGCCGCTTTGCTGAAATACTATAACCAGGATGCCCCGGAAACCCGGAATGCGCTAGCGCAGACCCGTAGCTTGCTGGCAATCCCGGTAAGGCCGCAATTGCCACAAATTACCCATAGTGTAAAAGCGATTGAGGAAACCAGAAACCAGATTATCAATTTGGGTAAACCGCAGGAGTAAGCCATGAGGACAGGTCTAAAATTACTTGTGCTACTCGCGCTTGCCGTGGGTTTTGCACTTCTTATTCAAGATTCAAACGGTTATTTCATGCTGGTTACCGGAGACGAGCGTCGCACGGTTTCCTTGATGACGGGCATTTTCTTGTTGCTTATCGCCTTTGTGCTTGTTTACTTGTTGGTCAGGTTTATTGTTGCTTTAAGCACATCCCCCACCACCTATAAACAATGGCGGGTTCGGCGTCATACCAGTAAAGATGTTGATTTGCTCGAAAAGGGGTGGCTTGAACTGATCGAGGGTCGTGCTGGTTTGGCAGAAAAAGATTTTACGCGATTGTTCAATCATAGCCACAATCCATCGCGTCAGGCAATTGCCAGTTTGGCCGCAGCCAAGGCGGCGCATATGTCGGGCCATCATGAGGAACGTGACAAACTGTTGCTGATGGCGGAAAAAAAGTCCAGCCATTTTCCCCGACTTGCCGAGGCAACGGCTACGGTCAAGGCCGAGTTGTTGCTGGATCAGGGGGAATCCAAACAGGCTCAAGCTTTGCTTGAGGCGCTTGATACGGCGAATGGCAGTAATCAGGAACATATACAAAAACTGTTGTTGCGGGCTTACAAGCAAACCGGTAATAATGAAAAGTTATTGCCATTGGCTCGCATAATGCTGAAAAAAGGTCGTCTTGATCGTTTCGAGGCATTAAGGCTTATTGAACATGCGGCAGCCGGCACTATCAATAGTGCCGCATCGGAAGAATGGCAATATGTATGGAAAAGCCTGAATAGCGATGAAAAAACCATGCCATTGGTGGCACTGGCTGCATCTGCGCGATTTGATGCCAAAGGTGATAGTAAAAATGCGGGCAAGGTGTTGGAACATGCCTTGGAAATTACAAAAGATGCCCGTTTGCTAAAAGCCTATGTGCAGACTGCGGGTGAATTGGTTCATGATCGTTTGGCCATGGCGCAAACCTGGCTGAAAAATGACGGTAATAATCCACAGTTGTTGACGGCCTTGGGCTATTTATGCCTGAAAGGTCAGTTATGGGGGCAGGCGGAACGCTACCTTACCCGTAGCCTGGCTATTAGCGCTGAAGCGGGCGTACAATCTCAAGCACAGGCAGGGCTGGAAACGGTCGTTTCCCGCGATGAAGCCCTGACCCACGCCTTGCTGGGAACCCTCTATGACCGGCTTGGGCGCGCTCAGGATGCCATCAAGCATTGGCGTATCGCCTCAGCGGCCACTTCGGCATTGCCCGTGTTGAATAATGATAGTATTCTACCGGCGGCAGATACAACGGAAGATCCGGACGGTCCGCCAGACAGGAAGAAACTGGATAATCTGGATGAGCGGATCATGTCGACAAAGATTTCGGCAGATACGGATTATCAGGCTGATGAGTATTTTGATACTGCTCCCATCCCTGGTTATGAAGCCGGAAAACAAAGCAGAAAATAGTTAATATTTCTTTTAATCTTTAAAGGTTATTTTATGAGTTTAGATCGTGTGCCAGCAGGTTCAAAGTTACCAGATGAATTCAATGTGGTTATTGAAATCCCAATGAATTCTGACCCCGTAAAATACGAGGTGGATAAAGAAACTGGTGCTGTTTTTGTTGACCGTTTCATGATGACGGCCATGCATTATCCTTGCAACTATGGCTATATTCCCCAAACTATTTCAGATGATGGCGATCCGGTTGATGTACTTGTGATTGCTCCCTTCCCGATTCAAGTCGGTGCAGTCATCAAATGCCGTGCTATCGGTGTGTTGCATATGGACGATGAAGGCGGCGGTGATGCAAAATTGTTGGCGGTTCCTGTTGACAAACTGTATCCTGTTTATCGCAACATCAAGTCTTCTGCGGATCTGCCTGAAGAAGAGTTGAAGCGCATCCAGCATTTCTTTGAGCATTACAAAGACCTGGAGCCAGGCAAATGGGTCAAGGTTAAAGGCTGGGAAGGTGTAGAAGCCGCCAAAGCTGAAATTGTGGCTAGTGCAGAAAGATACGCAAAAAGCGCCAATTAATTACTGGTCATTGCCTGGTTTTTAAAAACGGGCAAGTACGCTTTTGCTGAATCAGCCCCAATCATCCGGATTTGTTCCGGTTGCTTGGGGCTTTTTCATGTCTGGCGTTTATTTGCTTAATAGGGGTCTTGCTAATGCGTAGGGATGGAACGGGTTGTGCTTGGTATGTCGCTTAAGAGATTACTTATGTCGTAACTTTTTTTGTCCCGTAATGAACCCATGAATGGATTGTTGAAGGCATAAAAAAACCATCCGAAAAAGAACGGATGGCTGGTGGGTCAGGTTAGAGGGGGTACCGGGCAGGTACCCCATGATGGCCAATTTACTTCTTGAGGCGGCTTTTCTGTTCGTTGATTTTAGTCAGCAACTCGCTAAAGTTAGCCAATCTTTCTTTTTCCTGCTCAATCACGGCAGCAGGGGCACGGGCAACAAATTTTTCATTGCCCAATTTGCCATTGGCTTTGGTAATTTCGGTTTCCAGTCGTTTGGCTTCCTTGTCAAGGCGGGCCAGTTCGGCTTCAACGTCAATTTCAACATTTAGCATCAGATGAGTGCTTTCAAGAATTTGCACCGGAGCACCTAAGTCAGGCAGTTCATTGACGATGTCAACCTGGCTCAGTTTGCCCAGTGCCTGCAGGTAAGGCGCGTTAAGTGCAAGCAGGGAAGCATCGCCCTGTGCATACAAGGGAACTTTCTGTGCCGGAGACAGGTTCATTTCACCACGCAGGGCGCGTACGGCCTCAACTTGTGCCTTGAGTTGATTTAATGAGGCTTCAGCTGCTTCATCAAACTGGCTGGCGTCAGGCAAGGGGTAGGGCTGGATGCTGATTGAAGTGGTTTCATTCGCTTTGCGTTTGCCGGCGACAAGCGCTACTTTTTGCCATAACTCTTCGGTAATGAATGGAATGATGGGGTGAGCCAGGCGCAGGATGGTTTCCAGTACATTGATTAATGTTTGGCGGGTGCCACATTGTTGCGCCGGTGTACCTTGCTGGATTTGTACCTTGGCCAACTCGACATACCAGTCGCAGTATTCATCCCATACAAAGTGATAGATGGCGTTGGCGATGTTGTCAAAGCGGAAATCATTGAAGCCTTTTTCGGCTTCAACCAGGGTTTGTTGCAGACGGGAAAGAATCCAGCGATCTGCAAAGGACAGTTCAACGCCGTCTTTGCCGCCAAGATCATGTCCTTCAACGTTCATCAGCACAAAGCGGGAGGCATTCCACAGCTTGTTGCAGAAGTTGCGGTAGCCGCCACAACGTTTAAGGTCAAAGTTCATGTTGCGGCCAAGCGTGGCATAGGCAGCCATGGTAAAGCGCAAGGCATCGGCGCCGTAAGCCTCGATGCCATCAGGGAACTCCTTGCGGGTTTCCTTTTCGATTTTGCTGGCCTGCTTGGGGTTCATCAGGCCAACCGTGCGCTTTGCCACCAGGGGCTCAAGTTCAATGCCATCAATCAGGTCAACCGGGTCAAGCGTGTTGCCCTTGGATTTACTCATTTTCTGGCCGTTGGCATCCAGTATTAGGCCATGGACATAAACAAACTTGAAGGGGATCTGGCCGGTCAGGTGCATGCTCATCATGATCATCCGGGCAACCCAGAAGAAAATAATGTCGAACCCGGTAACCAGGACACTGGAGGGCAGGTAGCGCTTGTAGTCAGGCGTTTCTTCAGGCCAGCCCATGGTGGTAAAGGGGACGAGGGCAGAAGAGAACCAGGTGTCTAGAACGTCATCATCGCGGCGCAATGGGCCGTTGATACCTGCTGCGCGGGCTTTTTGGATGGCTTCTTCTTCATTGCGGGCAACAAAAATCTGTCCGTCTTCACTGTACCAGGCAGGGATTTGATGGCCCCACCATAATTGACGGGAAATGCACCAGTCCTGAATGTTTTCCAGCCATTGGTAATAGGTGTTTGTCCAGTTTTCAGGGTAGAACTTGATTTCGCCCGTACGAACCACATCAAGGGCAGTCTCGGTAATGCTTTTGCCGGGATTGTAGGTGCCTTCGGGTGCCGGTTTGCTCATGGCAACAAACCACTGGTCGGTCAGCATGGGCTCAATGACTGTTTTGGTGCGGTCACCACGCGGAACCATTAATGTGTGGGGCTTGACGCTTTCCAGCAGCTCAAGGGCCTGAAGGTCTGCAACGATTTTTTCGCGGGCATCAAAGCGGTCCATGCCGCGATAGGCTTCGGGGGCGTCATCGACGATTTTGGCGTCAAGGGTAAGTATGCTTGAAAACGACAGGCCGTGACGCTGGCCTACTGCATAGTCATTAAAATCGTGGGCAGGCGTTACTTTTACCACGCCAGTACCAAATTCCCGGTCAACATAATCATCGGCAATAATCGGGATTTCACGATTAACCAGCGGCAAAATAACGGTTTGCCCAATAAGGTGCATGTAGCGTTCGTCTTCGGGGTGAACCATGACGGCCACGTCGCCCAGCATGGTTTCCGGGCGGGTAGTGGCAACGGTCAAATGGGTCAGTTCATCCGCTGGCTTGCTAAGCGGATAGCGAATATGCCACAGGCTGCCTTGTTCTTCACAGCTTTCCACTTCAAGGTCGGAGACCGCGGTGCCCAGCACGGGGTCCCAGTTCACCAGGCGTTTGCCACGGTAAATGAGTCCTTGTTCATGCAGGCGTACAAAAGTTTCAATAACTCCTTTGGACATTTGGTCGTCCATGGTGAAGTATTCGCGAGGCCAATCCGCTGATGCGCCCAGGCGGCGTACCTGACTGGTAATGGTGTTGCCGGAAAGTTCTTTCCATTCCCAGACTTTTTCAAGGAATTTTTCCCGGCCAAGATCATGGCGGGAAATTTTTTGGGCATCCAGTTGTCGTTCAACCACGATTTGCGTGGCAATGCCGGCGTGGTCGGTGCCGGGGACAAACACGGTATCGTTGCCCAGCATGCGATGGTAGCGGATCAGGCCGTCCATGATGGTCTGGTTGAATGCATGCCCCATATGCAGAGTGCCGGTCACGTTTGGTGGCGGAAATTGAATGGTAAACGGCTTGCCACATTCTTCGGAAGTGGTTGTTGTGTATTGCCCCGCAGCAAAAATGCCTTGATTGTTCCACTCCTGATACCAGTGGGCTTCTAGTTCTTTGGGTTCGAAACTCTTGGAGAGTTCTTTGGTGTCAATACTGTTAGATTCTTGGTTCATTATGATTCTGATTCCGACGGATTGGTTACTTTGTTCGCGAAAACCCTTATTTTAAGGTGTAGAAGGTACTTTTTGCATGTTAAAATGCCAAGTTGAGTAAAACTTACTTGAAGTTATTGTTTTTATTGAAATTTTGGAGTATTAAATGGCTGTTGAACGCACATTGTCTATTATTAAACCTGATGCAGTTGCAAAAAACGTTATCGGCGAGATCATTTCCCGCTTTGAAAAAGCAGGCCTGAAAGTGGTTGAAGCACGTATGCAACAATTAACCCGTGAAGAAGCTGAAGGCTTTTACGCTGTTCACAAAGAGCGTCCTTTCTTCAATGATCTGGTCAGCTTCATGATTTCCGGTCCTGTATTCATTCAGGCTCTGGAAGGCGAAAACGCCATCCTGAAAAACCGTGAATTGATGGGTGCTACCGATCCTAAAAAAGCAGAACCCGGTACCATTCGTGCCGATTTTGCTGAAAGCATCGACGCAAACGCAGTGCATGGCTCTGACGCTCCAGAAACAGCAGCTGTTGAAATTGCCTACTTTTTTGGCAAGTAATCGGTAGTTTTACGATTTATAGTTTTGATATTGAATAAGGCTTATTCCATGACTGACCAAATTAATCTCCTGGGTATCCCAACTGATGCCCTCATTGACCTTGTTGGTCAGTGGGGGAGTAAGCCCTTTCGTGCAAAGCAGCTTCAGCGCTGGGTTCACCAGCGTGGAGTCAGCGAGTTTGGGCAAATGAGTGATCTTGCCAAAGATTTTCGTTCCCAGCTCGCTGAATCCTGTTGCATACAGGCACCTTCGGTCATTACACAAAAAATTTCTTCAGACGGTACCCGTAAGTGGCTGTTCGATGTGGGCAATAATAATGCCATCGAAACGGTCTTTATTCCTGAAGATGACCGTGGTACTTTATGTATTTCAAGCCAGGCCGGCTGTACAGTCGCCTGCCGGTTTTGCTCTACCGGTCATCAGGGCTTTAACCGCAATTTGACAACCGCGGAAATTGTTGGCCAGTTGTGGCACGCCCGCCGGGTTATCCAGGAAGACCTGTTGTCTGCGCGTATTGGCAATGCCGAAGCCCCTGAAGATATATCACGAGTCATCAGCAATGTTGTCATGATGGGCATGGGAGAACCCTTGCTTAATTATGATCAGGTCGTACCGGCCCTTCAGCTTATGCTTGACGACAATGCTTATGGTTTGTCACGCCGTCGTGTTACGGTATCCACATCTGGCGTGGTGCCCATGATGGATCGCCTGTCACAAGATTGTCCTGTGGCGCTGGCGGTTTCGCTTCATGCGCCCAACGATGCCTTGCGCGACCAGTTGGTTCCATTAAATAAAAAATATCCGTTGGCTGAATTGATTGCTTCATGCAATCGTTATCTTGAATTTGCACCCCGTGATTTCATTACATTTGAATACGTCATGCTTGATGGTGTTAACGACACCGATGAGCATGCACGCCAGCTTATTGAAATTACTAAACAGGTTCGTTGCAAGCTTAACCTGATCCCTTTTAACCCGTTTCCTGAATCCGGCCTGAAACGTTCAAAGTCTGCCAGGGTGCGTATATTTGCCAGCATTCTGATGGATGCAGGCGTTATTACAACTGTGCGTAAAACGCGGGGCGATGATATTGATGCCGCCTGTGGTCAGCTGGCGGGTGATGTCAAGGATAAAACCAAGATCAGTGCGCTCATGCAGGCCAGAAAATCCATTCCCATCATCGAGGTGCAGTAGTGTCGCAATTTAACTCAGACTTGAACGAAGTTTCCAGTTCAGATTCCTTGGAAGAAAAAAACCTGGGTGCATTGTTAAAGGGACTGCGTGAAAAAAAAGGTTTATCGGTTAGTGATGTTTCAAGCCAGATCAAGTTTTCCTCAATCCAAATCAACGCCTTAGAAGCGCAAGACTGGTCAGCCTTGCCGCAAGGGTTTGTCTTAAAGGGATTGGTTCGAAAATACGCCAATTTGTTAGGTGCTGACGAGAAGCAGGTGCTTGATCTTCTGGCCAGGCAAAGCGGTGCCAATCTCAATAAGCAAGAGTTGAAGAGCCTGCAGCCAACCGTCGATTTCAGTGCCCATGAAGGGTATGAATCGCAGCGTTCGGGTACGGGAACTTGGATTTTCATTATTTTTCTGATCCTGGTCATTATTGCTGTTTATGGATATAGCCGTGAGTGGTTTACACTTGAAGATATCGGCTTGGAAAATTTCAGGAATTTATTTAATTAATCATCATGTCCATCTGTCAAAACCCATTTTCGGTCGGGCCTGCTGTCCGCCACCAGACCCGTCTGGTCAATGTTGCCTGGGGCTCAACCGTTGTGCCCATTGGTTCTAGTGCGCCTATTGTTGTCCAGTCAATGACTAATACGGATACGGCTGATCACATTGCCACCGCCATCCAGGTTAAAGAGCTGGCGTTGGCAGGTTCCGAGATGGTTCGGATTACCGTGAATACCCCCGAAGCGGCGCAGGCTGTCCCTGCCATTCGTGAGCAGCTTGATAAAATGGGTGTTTCAGTGCCTTTGGTGGGTGATTTTCACTATAACGGCCATAAATTGTTAACCCAATACCCTGACTGTGCCCAGGCATTGTCCAAGTATCGAATCAATCCCGGTAATATGGGAGGGGGCAAAAAGCGTGATGATAATTTTGCCCAAATGATCGAGGTGGCTTGTAAATATCAAAAACCGGTTCGCATCGGTGTTAACTGGGGTAGCCTTGATCATGAATTGATGGCGCGGATGATGGATGAAAACAATGCCAAGTCCGAGCCATGGGATGCGCAATCCCTCATGCGCGAGGCGTTGGTGGTGTCAGCCATCAGCAATGCACAGCGGGCCGAGCAGCTGGGCATGCCAGGGGATGCCATTATTCTTTCCTGCAAAGTCAGTCATGTCCAGGACCTTATTTCGGTTTACCGGAATCTGGCCAGTCGCTGTAACTACCCCCTGCATCTTGGTCTTACCGAGGCAGGCATGGGCAGCAAAGGCATTGTGGCATCTACAGCGGCACTTGCAGTATTAATGCAGGAAGGCATTGGTGATACCATTCGTATTTCCCTAACGCCAGAGCCTGGTGGTGATCGTCGCAAAGAAGTGGTGGTGGCCCAGGAAATATTGCAAAGTCTTGGATTACGCGCTTTTACTCCAATGGTAGTGGCTTGTCCTGGTTGTGGGCGTACCAGCAGTACGGTATTCCAGGAACTGGCCGACAGCATACAATCATACTTGCGTGACCAAATGCCATTCTGGAAAACCAAATACCCGGGCGTCGAAAACATGAATGTGGCAGTAATGGGCTGTGTGGTTAATGGCCCTGGTGAAAGCCGTCATGCAGATATTGGTATCAGTCTGCCTGGTACCGGTGAGGTGCCTTCTGCCCCGGTTTTTATTGACGGAGAGCGCACAATAACCCTGAAGGGTGATAATATTGCAGCCGAGTTTCATGAAATTGTCCGTAATTATGTCGAGAAGCGTTACGGTATCCGCTCATAAGCGCTTGGTAAAAAAATAAATTATCTGAATAAAGAGATTCGTTTGTATGACTAAAACATTCCAAAAAGTTTCTGCAATACGTGGAATGAATGATATTTTGCCAGCTGAAAGCTGGCAGTGGGAAAAACTGGAAGCAACCATTCGTGAGTGGCTTGCCCAATATGGCTACAATAATATTCGTACTCCCATTTTGGAGCAAACCCGTCTGTTTGCCCGTGGCATCGGAGAGGTAACCGACATCGTTGAAAAGGAAATGTATACTTTCAGCATGTCAAAAGACAAGACGGATATTGGTGAAATGCTTACCATGCGGCCCGAGTTTACGGCGGGTATCGTGCGTGCGATGATTGAGCATAACCTTTTGTACGATGGCCCTCAGCGTGTGTTTTCAATGGGGCCGGTGTTTCGCCATGAGCGTCCGCAAAAAGGGCGTTACCGGCAGTTTCATCAGGTTTCTGTCGAAGCCATGGGTTATGCAGGCCCCGATATCGATGCCGAACAAATCATCATGCTGGCTCGTCTTTGGAAAACCTTGGGTCTTTCCGATGTTCGCCTCGAGCTGAACTCACTGGGTCAGCCCGAAGAACGGCAGGCGCATAGGCAGGCCCTGATTGCACACCTTGAACAACACAAGGATCTGCTTGATGAAGATGGCTTGCGCCGGATGTACAGCAATCCATTGCGTGTGCTCGATACCAAGAACCCAGCCATGCAGGAGATGGCCAATAGTGCGCCCAAGCTGTTTGACTTCCTGAAAGAAGAATCTTTGGCCCATTTCAATGAAATGCGTGCCCGTCTTGATCAGGCCGGCATTGCTTATACGATTAATCCCCGTTTGGTGCGTGGTCTTGATTACTACAACCTGACGGTCTTTGAGTGGGTAACCGATCGTTTGGGCGCTCAAGGTACGGTATGTGGCGGTGGCCGTTACGATGGCCTGCTGTCCTTGCTGGGCGGAAAGCCGGCTCCGGCAATTGGTTTCGGTATTGGTATCGAACGTTTGCTGGCATTGGTATTGCAAGATAAAGAACTGGTTAAACCGGCGGAATGTGATGTATATTTCATTCACCAGGGAACTGAAGCCTCCCTTCATGCTCAATTATTGGCAGAGCAATGCCGGGATGAGGGTATGCGCGTTATCGTGCATGCTGGTGCCGCATCATTCAAGGCGCAGTTCAAGCGTGCGGATAGCAGTGGGGCAAAGGTTGCCGCTATTCTGGGAGAAGATGAAGTTAAAAGCGGCACCATTGGTATCAAATCGTTGCGGGCATCTGAAGATGGTAATATTGCACCTCAGGTGACGGTACCTTTGGTAACATTCATTAATGAATTAAAAAATAGGATTTAAACAGAAGTATGGCTTTTGACTTAGAAGAACAGGAAAAGATTGATGCCCTGAGAGCCTGGTGGGATCGTTGGGGTACGCCTATTATGTCGTTGGTGACCGTTATCATGCTGGCTTTTTTGGCTTGGTATGGCTGGCAGTGGTACCAATCAAACCAGTCAAGGCAGGCATTGGGATACTTCGAGGTTATCCAAAGTGCCTCTGTCAATGATGACAAGGCGGCAGCAACCCGTGTGAACGAGGCTAGTGCGATCTTACAGAAAGATTATGCCAAAACACCCTATACAGGAAGGGCTGTCTTGTTGGCATCCGATTTTTTGGCAAAAAACAATCAACCTGATGCTGCCAAGGCCCAGCTTGAGTGGCTTATAGGGCAGGCGGCGTCTTTCCCCGACCTGGTGCCTGTTGCCCGGTTAAGAATGGCGTCTTTGCTTGCAGATGAAGAGAAATACGATGAGGCTCTGCTGCAGTTGGCTAATCCGTTAGAGTCTTTCAGGGCGGTGTTTCTGGATCGTACCGGTGATGTGCTGGTAGCACAGGGCAAAAAAACAGAGGCTGTCCAGCAATGGAAGGCAGCGCTTGAGCTGCCTAATCTGGGCCCTGAGTTTATTCGTGCCGTTCAATTAAAATTAAATGTGCTGGGTGGGGAGTAATTTATGAAAAAATCGTGTCATCGTATTTTGTCTGGTTCTGTTCTTGCGCTTGCGGTTGCTGCAATGGGTGGTTGCTCACTGTTTAGCAACGAGTCGCGTTTTGAGCCGGTCGATCTCACGGAATATCAACAACAGCTCAGCGGCTTTACCGTATGGTCTGCAAATATAGGCTCTGGCAGTGGCTTTGGTTTTGCGCCAGCACTGGTGGGTGACTCGGTTTATGCAGCTACACCCGATGGCGCTGTCGTCAAGGCAAGCCTGGCCAATGGCGCAATCCAATGGAGAGCAAAGCTTGATGAGGACCTGGCGGCCGGTGTCGGTACCGATGGCAATATTGCGGTTGTAACAACCCAAAAAGGCAAGGTGATTGCCCTGGATTCATCTGGCAAGACGCTATGGACTGCCAATGCTTCCACCGTTGTTTCTACCCCACCCGCTATTGGTGGTGGATTAGTCGTGGTGCGTGCCGATGATTACCGTGTGCAGGCTTTCAATGCACAAAATGGTGAGTTGCAATGGAGTTATCTCAGGACGAATCCTGAAATGGCCCTTAAGGCAAACTCCCGCATGTTGATTGACGGCAATCAGGTTCTTGTGGGTGTCCCGACGGGCAGGCTGGTTTCCCTTGATTTGCAAACGGGTACGCCGCGGTGGGATATTCTGGCAGCAACCATTCAGGGTCCAACAGACCTTGATAGTGTCACCGATGTCGTAGGGCAACCTTTGTTGTCGGGTAATGGTTTATGCCTTGCCACGTATCAGGGCCGGGTAGGATGTTACGCGATTTCCGCAAGGGGCGCGGAACCGGTCTGGAATCAACCGTTTTCAAGTGCAGTGGGCGTTGGATCTGCCGGTAGCTCATTGTACGCAGCCAGTGTCCATGGCGAAGTACGCGCATACAATATCACCAATGGTCAGGAATTATGGTCTGACCAGACATTAACTAACCGTGGTTTGAGCAATCCGGTTGTTTATGGCAACGTGGTTGCCACAGGTGATTATGAAGGTTATGTGCATTTCTATTCAGCCGCTGATGGCTCGTTACTGGGGCGTGTTTCCGCCGGTAGCGGAGATGCCATCGTTTCTCCCATGACGGCAACCAATATCGGTATTCTGGTACAGAATGGTTCGGGTAATTTAGTAATGCTTGGTGTTAAGTGAACAGTATTCAGTTTAAGCCCGTAGTTGCCCTGGTAGGGCGACCCAACGTCGGTAAGTCTACTCTTTTTAATCGTCTGACCCGTTCGCGGGCAGCGCTAGTGGCGGACTATTCCGGCCTAACGCGTGATCGTCACTATGGCGAAGGTCGTGTGGGCGATTATCCTTTCCTGGTTATTGATACTGGTGGTTTTGAGCCAGTTGCCAAAACAGGGATCCTCAAGGAAATGGCCCGTCAAACAGAACAGGCAATTGCCGAGTCTGATGTGGTTATTTTTCTGGTAGACGCGCGCGCTGGTGTAAATGCGCATGATCATGAAATTGCCCGCATGTTGCGTCGCGCCGGTCCCAAAGTCGTGCTTGCCGTTAACAAGGCAGAAGGCATGAACAGCGGTCAGGCCAGTGCCGAGTTTCATGAGCTTGGCCTGGGTACGCCCCATCCCATTTCATCCGCGCACGGAGATGGTGTGGTTGATTTGATCGAAGAAGCCCTGTCGCAATTGGATAATCCTTATATCCAGTCTGTGTCAGAAGCTCAGGATGAAGAGGTTCCCGAGCCTGATCTGGAGCAGGAAGAGTCGATCCAGGAAGAGCCTGAAGAGGAAGTTTTTACCGATCACCGTATCAAGCTTGCCATTGTCGGTCGCCCCAATGTGGGTAAATCCACCCTTATTAATACCCTGATGGGTGAGGAACGGGTGATTGCTTTCGATATGCCTGGCACGACACGTGATGCTATTGAAATTGATTTTGAACGCAACGGCAAAAAATATACCCTGATTGATACGGCTGGCTTGCGCAAGCGTGGCAAAGTGTTCGAGTCAGTCGAGAAGTTTTCTGTCATTAAAACATTGCAGGCCATCGAGGCCAGTAACGTTGTGTTGTTAATGCTGGATGCCCAAACTGAAATTTCGGAACAGGATGCCCATATTGCCGGTTTCATTCTGGAGTCTGGCCGTGCGTTAGTGGTAGCCATTAATAAATGGGACGGCCTTGACGCTGACAAGCGCGAATGGATACAGCGTGAATTTGAACGCAAGTTGCGCTTTTTGTCGTTTGCCAAACTGCATACTATTTCAGCGCTTAAAGGGCAGGGCGTGAATGCTTTGCTTAAATCGGTTAACGAAGCGCATGCGGCCGCTTTCATTAAGTTGTCAACCCCCAAGCTTACGCGCGAATTACATGCAGCGGTAGAACAGCAGCAGCCCCCACGCAAAGGTATTTTCCGGCCTAAAATGCGTTATGCGCATCAAGGCGGACAAAACCCACCGCTTATCATTGTTCATGGTAGCGCTTTGGATGCCGTGCCTGATTCTTACAAACGCTATCTGGAGTCCAGGATGCGCAAGGTTTTCAACTTATCGGGTACGCCTTTGCGAATAGAGTTCAAGTCTTCTAAAAATCCATACAAACAGGCGGAGTAAAGCGTGAGTAAATTCTGGAGTGATTTTGTTCAGGAGCTGAAGCCTTATGTTCCTGGCGAGCAGCCCAAGGATGGTGAGTACATAAAGCTCAATACCAATGAGTCACCGTTTGATCCATCTCCGTTGGCGATTGATGCAATTCGGCAAGAGTCCGAGGAAAACCTGCGTTTATACCCAGACCCGGAATCAGACAAGTTGCGTGAAATGGTCGGGCGCTATTATGAAATTCCCGCCGATTATGTATTTCCGGGTAATGGCTCTGATGAAGTCCTGGCGCATTTGTTTTACTCATTGTTCAAGCATCAGGGCAAGAAAATCCTGTTTCCGGATATTACGTACAGTTTTTATCGGGTATATGCCAAACTGTACGATATCAATTTTGAGGCCGTTCCCTTAAACGATCAGTTTGAAATTGATATCAATGACTATATTCGGGTTTCAGCCGATGAGGTTTGTGGCATTATTTTTCCAAATCCGAATGCACCAACCGGGATTGCGGTCAGTCTGGAGGCAATTGAACAGCTTCTTCAGGCGCAGCCAAATATTGTGGTGGCCATCGATGAGGCCTACGTGGATTTTGGCGCAGAATCAGCTGTTTGCTTGCTAGAAAAATACGATAACCTGATTGTCTTGCAAACCTTGTCCAAATCGCGTTCATTAGCTGGCTTACGGGTAGGATTTGCGTTGGCGCAGCCACACTTGTTGCAAGCCCTTGTCAGGGTTAAAAACAGTTTTAATTCTTATCCCATAGACAGGTTGGCGCAAGTGGGTGCGATAGCTGCTTTTGAGGATGATGCCTACTTTGAGCAAACCCGGCAGGAAATTATCTCTTCACGGGAATATGTCAGCCAGGAATTAAGTAATTTGGGTTTTGTGGTATTGCCTTCAAAAACCAATTTTGTGTTTGTTTCACACCCACGGGTTGATGCAGCTATATTAAGTGCCCAATTACGTGAGCGCCTTGTTTTAGTACGGTATTTTGATCAGGATCGCATTTCGCAATACTTGAGGATTACTATCGGAACAAGAAAACAATGCGAAATCTTGATAAAAACATTGTCTGAAATATTAACTTCAACTAATATTGACGCTGAATAAAAAAAATTACCGAAAATATTGAAATTTACTTATTAGGTGGTAAGTTGCTTAAAATGTCGGTAAAGTATTATTTTTATAAAATTCACCTATTCATAACATTAAAATGGAGCCTCGCCAATGAGCACTAAAGGGCAATCACTACAAGATCCTTTCTTAAATGCACTGCGTAAAGAGCATGTTCCCGTATCTATTTATCTGGTTAACGGGATCAAATTACAAGGACAAATCGAATCTTTCGACCAATATGTGGTTTTACTAAGAAATACCGTTACACAAATGGTTTACAAACACGCAATTTCCACTGTTGTTCCAGCTCGTGCTGTCAGTTTTCAGGTTGATGTTCCTGCTGAATAAGAAAAATAATCTTTTCGCAGAAACACGGCCCGCCAGGTTAGCCTGTGCGGGCATTTTCCTTTTTAAGGGTGTATGCGCGCATTAATTATCAGTGTAGATTTTGGTAAACCCGATTACCAGGCTCATGCCGAAGAATTTGAAATGCTGGCCAAAGGCGCTGGCGCAGAGGTTGTTGCCACGATTGTGGCCAAACGGGACAAGCCCGATGCAGCACATTTCATTGGCTCGGGAAAGCTTGAAGAGGCCGTTTTGCTGGCCCAGTCTTCCGATGTGGATATCATTTTGTTCGATCAGGCGCTTAGCCCGGCGCAGCAACGAAATCTTGAAAGAGCGTTCAATCTAAGGGTGGTTGACCGTGTGGCACTTATCCTTGATATTTTTGCATTACGCGCCAAAAGTCATGAAGGAAAACTTCAGGTAGAACTGGCGCAATTGCAACACCTCGTGACGCGGCTTACCCGGATGTGGACTCACCTTGAGCGTCAGCGTGGTGGTATAGGCATGCGCGGTCCTGGTGAAGCACAGCTTGAAATGGACAAGCGGATGATCGGTGACAAGGTGAAGGTGTTGCGAGAGCGGTTAAGCAAGGTCGAAAGGCAGCGCACCACGCAACGTCGTTCACGGGCAAGGGGTGGAACCATGTCGGTTTCACTGGTGGGCTATACCAATGCAGGGAAATCAACCCTGTTCAATGCCCTGACCCGAGCAGGCGCCTATGCGGCTGACCAGTTGTTTGCTACGCTTGATACCACAACCCGAAGGATATGGATTGAGGGTGCTGGCCAGGTGGTTGTCTCTGATACCGTCGGATTCATCCGTGATCTTCCCACAACGCTCATTGCCGCTTTTAAGGCAACCCTTGAGGAAACGGTTCAGGCCGATTTACTCTTGCATGTCATTGATGCTTCAAGCCCACAGCGGGATGAGCAGATTCTTGAGGTGAATAAAGTGCTTGAAGAGATCGGAGCTAAAGACATACCATGTATTCTTGTTTACAATAAGATTGATGCTGCGGGCTATGAACCAAAAGTTGAACGAAACGAAGAGGGCAAAATAGTCCGCGTTTTTGTCAGTGCATTAGATCGAACCGGCTTGGACGGATTGCGCGGGGCAATCGCTGAAGCCAAAGAAAAAATAGGAAATAATGTTGCGAATCTCAAAAATATTTAATTTGAACGATCCGGGTTGGGGTCGGGGTAATCAGAATGGTTCAGGCCAGAACGAACCGCCAAAACGTCCCTCCAACCAGGGTGATGGTCCGCCTGATCTTGATCAGGTATGGGCAGATTTCAATAATCGAATCAAAAGTGTCTTTGGTAATAAAAAAGGTGGTGGCGGCTTTGGCAAGCCACCCCGTAGCGGAGGGTTCAATCCTTCGCCCAAGGCTGCCAGGTTTGGTATTGTTTTTATTGCTATTGTTGCCTTGCTGCTTTGGCTGGCTAGCGGTTTTTATATCGTTCGCGAAGGTCAAGTGGGTGTGGTAACGCAGTTTGGAAAATATCTGAAAACGGTTCAGCCGGGTTTCCAGTGGCATATTCCACGACCTGTTCAAAATGTAGAATTGGTTGATATTGCAAGTGTCCGTTCTTTCTCGGTTGGTTATCGTGATAACTCCCGTAATAAAGTGCTGCCTGAAGCCTTGATGTTGACTGAAGACGAGAACATTGTTGATGTTCAGTTTGATGTCCAGTATCGCCTGAAAGCAGGAATGCCACTTGAGGCCGGTGACTACAGTCCTGCGGCAGATTATTTGTTCCGTCTGGTTTCTCCTGATGAGTCGGTGCGACAGGCAGCAGAAACGGCCATGCGTGAGGTGGTTGGCAAAGAGTCAATGAATAAAATCCTGTATGAAAGCCGTACGGCAGCTGCTATGGACGTTAAAAAACTCATGCAGCAAATTCTTGATCGTTATAATTCTGGTATAGAGGTTACTACGGTAGCTATTCAAAACGTTCAGCCCCCCGAGCAGGTGCAGGCCGCATTTGAGGATGCCATCAAGGCCGGTCAGGACAATGAACGTCAGAAAAACGAAGGTAACGCTTATGCCAGCAAGGTTATTCCAGAAGCACGTGGCCAGGCGTCTCGCATGGTCCAGGATGCGGAAGGTTATCGTGCAACGGTAGTGGGTCAGGCCCGTGGTGAGGCTGCCCGTTTTGAAAGCATAGAAAAGGAATATGCAAAGGCTCCGGAAATTACGCGTGAGCGTATGTATATTTCCACCCTGGAAGATGTCTTCAAAAATGCATCTAAAGTCATGGTGGATACCGATGGCGGCAATAATATGATGTATTTGCCGATTGATAAATTGATCGAGCAGGCACCAACTTCCTCCGTGGTAACCCCGGCTGCAACATCAACGCCATCCAGTGCAGTTACTTCCTCCAGCGGTACTGCGTCAGCTTCTACCAGTGATGCCAGTGCAGCATCACGGAATCGTCTGGCCCGTGATAACTTTGACCGTCGCTAGGAGGTGGATATAATGAATCGTAATACTGTAGTGGGTCTTGTACTTTTTGTGGCGGCGCTTTTGCTGTCATCGTCAATTTTTATTGTTTCCGAGCGAAACTATGCCTTGGTGTTCAAGTTGGGTGAATGGCAGCGTACCATCCAGGAGCCTGGCCTTTACTTCAAACTTCCAACGCCTCTTGAAAACGTGGTTTATCTCGACAAGAGGATTCAGACTATCGAGTCCGGAGATACGGAAAGAATCCAGACCTCTGAAAAGAAAAACCTGATTATCGACTCTTATATTAAGTGGCGTATTTCTAATCCCTTGCAGTTCTATGTGTCCTTTGGTGATAGCACCTTTGCCGCACAGAATCGTCTGGGTGCGCAAATTCGTGATGCGCTTAATGCGTCAGTCAACACGCGTACCGTTCGTGCTGTTATTTCGCAAGAGCGTGATGTGGTCATGGCCGAGATTCTGAATAACGTGGAAGAGCGGGCCAAGCCTTTGGGTATCCAGGTGGTTGATGTGCGTTTGAAGCGTATCGAGTTTTCTCAGGAAGTTTCTGATTCGGTGTACTCACGTATGCAGGCCGAGCGCAAGCAAGAGGCAAATAGCCTGCGGGCCAATGGTGCTGCAGAAAGTGAGAAGATTCGTGCCGAGGCTGATCGTAAGGTCCAGGAAGAGCTTGCCCAGGCTAACGCCAAGGCCCAGGCTATCCGTGGTGAGGGTGATGCCCAGGCCGCGGGAATTTATGCTGATGCTTATGGAAAAAATTCTGATTTCTACAGTTTCTATAACAGCATGAATGCATATAAATCAATATTCGGATCGAAAAAAGATCTTTTGGTTGTTGATCCTGATTCTGATTTCTTCCGGTTCTTCAAGCAATCTGATGGAAATGTGTCGACCAGAACACAATAAATTGAAAAACTGGTTTATTTACTGAACTTATGCGTAATTAGTTGTACAATGCCGTGTAAGTTCAGAAACTATTCCTAAATGCGGCTCGCATTGCTTACGCAATGAGCCGCATTTTTATTTGAAAAATTGCCATGACAACAAGTAACTGGTTATTGCCCGAACACTTGTCGGATATTCTCCCGGCAGAAGCGCGGCGTATTGAAGAGCTGCGGCGTAAATTGCTTGATCTTTACCGTACCTTCGGATTTGAAATGGTTGCGCCGCCATTAATTGAGTATACCGATTCGCTATTGGCTGCCAAAGGTATTGACTTGCAATTGCGTACCTGCAAACTGGTAGACCAGTTGTCTGGCCGTACCATGGGTTTGCGTGCCGACATGACGCCGCAGGTAACTCGCATAGATGCGCACTTGCTTAATCGAGAGGGGGTGACCCGGCTTTGCTATTGTGGCAGCGTTATTCATGCCCGTCCTGCCGGCTTGCTGTCTGATCGCGAGTTGTTGCAAATCGGTGCGGAAATTTATGGTCACGCCGGTTTTGAGGCCGACTTGCAAATCATTCAATTGGCGCTTGAAAGCCTTGAAATGGCAGGTGTCAAAAAGCCGCGTATTGACCTCAATCATCCAAATGTTTCCCGCGTACTGGTAGATTCGGTTCCATCGCTTTCAGAACGGGCTGGTGAAATATTCTCCCTGCTGAACGATAAGGATGTGCCAAGCCTTAAAGAGTTGCTTGAGACATGTCAGGATGTGCCGGAAAATATCGCCAATGCGCTGGTTTTGCTGCCAACCTTGTATGGTTCCGTTAATGTGCTTGATGAGGCCCAGGAAAAATTGCCCGATTTGCCGGGTATCAGGCAGGCCTTGCAGTCACTGCGCGAGCTGGTGAGTGCGTTGGATAATGCTTGCGTGGGTATTGATTTGGCTGATGTTCGTGGTTACGATTATCACTCTGGTGTCAGCTTTGCCATTTTTGCGCCGGGCTGGCACGATGCTATCGTGCGTGGTGGTCGTTATGATAATGTAGGCAAGGTTTTTGGCAGGGCGCGTCCTGCAACCGGTTTTAGTCTCGATTTACGCAAGGTTTCTGCAGGTCTGCCTCCAGCTCAGCCTTCAAGAGCCATTAAAGCTCCATGGGGGCTTGATGTGGATCTGGTTGAGCGAATTCGTGAATTGCGAAATCAGGGACATGTGGTGGTTCAGATTTTTCCAAATAGTACGCAAAGTGTCGATGAATTCATTTTTGAAAGTGAGTTGGTCTATAGCGAGGGTGACTGGGTCCTGGAAAGTATTCAGTAAAACTAGGTCTTGACGGGTGCATTTCTGCCGGCAAGTGACGAACGATGTATTTTTATTTATTTGATTTAATATGAGCAAGAACGTAGTTGTTATCGGTACCCAATGGGGTGATGAAGGCAAGGGAAAAATTGTTGACTGGTTAGCCGAATCAGCGCAGGGCGTTGTGCGTTTCCAAGGCGGTCACAATGCAGGTCATACCTTGTGGATTAATGGTAAAAAAACAGTTTTGCGCCTGATTCCATCAGGAATCATGCATCCTAGCGTTACTTGTTATATCGGCAATGGCGTTGTGCTGTCTCCAGAAGCGTTGCTTAAAGAAATTGAAGAGCTTGAAAGTGCGGGTCTTGATGTCCGTTCACGCCTGAAAATTTCAGAAGCCTGCCCCTTGATCCTGCCTTATCACGTTGCGGTTGATCAGGCGCGTGAAGCGAAAAAAGGCGATAACAAGATTGGTACCACCGGTCGTGGTATTGGCCCTGCTTACGAAGACAAGGTCGCACGTCGTGCATTGCGGGTACAGGACCTTTATAATCCTGCGCTTTTCGATGCAAAACTGCATGAAGTGCTTGAATATCATAATTTCATTCTTACCCAGCATCTGGGTGCTGAGCCTATCTCTTTTGATGATGTCAAGGCGCAGGCCATGGCATTGGCTCCCATTATCGAACCAATGGTAGCCGACGTTTCCGCCTTGTTATACCAGGCGCAAAAAGAAGGTCAAAAGCTGTTGTTTGAAGGTGCGCAGGGTGCGCTGCTTGATATCGATCATGGTACCTATCCATTCGTTACCAGCAGCAATTGCCTGGCTGGTGCTGCATCGGCGGGGGCTGGTGTTGGTCCTCAGCGTTTGAATTATGTTTTGGGTATTACCAAGGCATATACGACGCGCGTGGGTTCAGGACCATTCCCCACGGAGCTTAATGATGAAATCGGTGCCCACATTGCCAAAGTCGGTAATGAATTTGGTGCGGTAACCGGCCGTCCCCGTCGTTGTGGTTGGTTTGATGGTGCCGCCCTTAAGCGTTCTGTAATTGTCAATGGTATTTCTGGTTTGTGCGTTACCAAACTGGATGTTCTTGATGGTATCGAAAGCATCGGTTTGTGCGTGGGTTATCAGATTGCTGGCCAAAGGGTTGATCTCCTGCCTTACGGTGCGCATAAAGTTGCCAAGGCAGAGCCCATTATCGAAATGATGCCGGGCTGGAAAGAATCAACCGTTGGTGTCAAGGAATACAATCAGTTGCCTGAAAATGCCCGTCATTTCCTGGATCGGATTGCTGAAATCTGCGAAGTACCTATTGATATGATTTCAACTGGCCCCGATCGCATGGAAACCATTCTTCGTCGCCATCCATTCCAGGACTAATCGGAGTAGGTGAATTATGTCATTACCACCAAGCACAGATAGCGATTTATGGGTAAGTTGGGATGAGTATCATCACTTGGTTGAGAAACTGGGGCTGATCATCTATGAATCGGGCTGGAAATTTGACAGTATAGTTTGTTTGGCTCGTGGCGGAGTTCGTGTGGGAGACGTGCTCTCACGCGTGTTCGATGTTCCTTTAGGTATCTTGGCGACCAGCAGTTACCGTGAGGCCGCCGGAACCGTTCAGGGTCAACTTGACATCGCCCAGTTCATTACCATCACGAAAGGTACTCTTGAGGGTCGTGTTTTGTTGGTGGATGACATGGTGGATACGGGGCTTACCTTTAGCAGGGTGCAGGAGCATCTGCTAAAGCAGTTCCCTAGTATAATAGAACTGCGTTCGGCTGTTTTGTGGTGGAAAGGTCACGCCAAGGTTGAACCTGATTATTATGTAGACAAGCTGCCTACAAACCCCTGGATCCATCAGCCTTTTGAGGATTATGATAGTTTAAGGCCACATCAATTGGAAGCTTGGGTTAGAAAGGGTGTGAAAAACAACTAATTTATGCTATAATCCTAGATTACTTAAGTTTTTAGTTTGCTTTGTTGATAAGGCGGGTTAAACTAATACCCAAGGTTTTAGTTGGGAATAGATAAAATCATACCCATAACGTAAAGTTAAGCATGGCGAAACCCTTATACTTGGCATAGCCTGCCAACAGCGTTATGTGATTTTATTTATCAGGCTAATTTTTATTTACCATTAACTGAGCTTAATTGCTTTCATATACATGCCACAAGTAAGATTAAAAGAAAATGAGCCATTCGAGGCTGCATTGCGTCGCTTCAAGCGCACTATTGAAAAAACTGGTTTGCTAACAGAATTGCGTTCACGCGAATTCTATGAAAAACCAACTGCAGAGCGCAAGCGTAAACACGCCGCTGCTGTTAAGCGTCACTACAAACGCATTCGTAGTCAGCAACTGCCTCCACGCTTATATTGATTCCTGAAAGTTTTGTTCAGGATTTGCTGGCCCGCGTTGACGTTGTCGATGTGGTTGGCAAGTATGTTCAGTTAAGAAAGGGCGGGGCCAATTTACTTGGCCTGTGCCCCTTTCATAACGAAAAATCCCCTTCATTTACGGTCAGTCCCACCAAGCAGTTTTATCATTGCTTCGGTTGTGGGGCGCATGGTACCGCCATTACTTTTCTGATGGAACATACCGGGGCTAGCTTTCCGGAAGCAGTCCGATCCCTGGCAGGCTCGGTGGGTATGGTTGTGCCTGAAGAACAGCGTAGTCCATTTCAGCAGAAGCAGGTCAAGCAAAAACAGGCCGAAACCATGCTGCATCAGCAGGTGCTTGAAAAGGCGCATTCCTTTTATTTGTCCCAATTAAGAAGCAGTACACAGGCCATAGCGTATTTAAAGCAGCGCGGCTTAAGCGGCCAGACTGCCAAGCGCTTTTGCTTGGGCTGGTCTGGTACTAACCGACAGGGGCTTAAAGCGGTTTTTGCTAATTACGAAGCACCTCTTTTGGTTGAGTCCGGTTTGGTCATAGAGTCGGAAGATGGTCGTCGTTATGACCGGTTCCGTGAACGGATCATGTTTCCCATTTTCAATGCAAAGGGGAAATTAATCGGCTTTGGCGGGCGCATTATTGGCAAGGGTGAGCCAAAATACCTTAACTCCCCCGAGACCCCTGTTTTCTCCAAGGGGCAGGAATTGTACGGCCTATGGGAAAACCGCCAAGGTATCCGCGCTGAAGGTTTTGTGCTGGTGGTGGAAGGCTACATGGATGTGGTTGGCTTGTCTCAACAAGGCATGGATAATGCCGTGGCAACGCTTGGTACTGCGACAACTCCCCAGCATATACAGAAATTGATCCGGGCAAGTGACCGGATCGTTTTCAGCTTCGACGGGGATAACGCGGGAAAGAAAGCAGCCTGGCGAGCATTACAAGCTTGTCTGCCATTGTTGCGAGACGATATTTCAATTCGCTTTCTGTTTTTGCCGTCAGAGCATGACCCCGATTCTTATATTCGTGAATTCGGTGCCGATGCTTTTAGGGAAAAAGTGCAGGAATCCGTCGTGTTGTCTTCCTTCATGTTGCACACACTGGCTGAACGCCATCCGCTGAATGAGGCGGAGGGCAGGGCAGCTTGCCTGCATGAGGCAAGGCCTTTAATTACACAAATCCCTGAGTCTGGCATCAAAACCCAGATAGCCCATGATTTTGCCAGGCTGGTTTCCTTGACTACGGAAGAGTTGCTGAAAGACCTTGCCCTTTATCAGGATGAAACTGCTTTACGTGCTCCTGGGGCATTACAGCCTGTGGTGGCGCAAAGTCAGGCAATGCCATCTTTTGAGGCTTCTGGTTTTGACGGGTTTAATGAAATCTTTGACAGTGAGCCCTTTGATGAGTTTTCGCTGCCGCAGATGGAGAAAAAAAAGCCTTTCGCCATTAATCCTAAGAAAAGTTCCGCCAAACAGGTAACTCCCTTGGCCAAAAGGTTATTGCGTTTATTGGCCATACATCCTGCGCTGGTTGATCAAATTGCAGATCAGCAGCTTGAAGTTTTGAGTCATAGTCCCCATCTTGCATTGGTACGTGAGTTTATTTCGTTAGCAATTTCAAGTGGTGCACGACATATGGGTGCATTGTTGCAGGCCTCTGAAGAAGGCTCTGACCTGCATTCTATTTTGTCTTCCATTTCTGTGGAAACAATCAGCATGGAAGAATTGCCTCATCCGCTGGATGAGTGGAATGATGCATTGCAGCGTATCGAAATGGATACATTACGCACTGAGCAGGCAAAACTGGTTCAGGAAGGATTGAATTCCGAATCGGCCCGCCAACGTTACAAGGCATTGAATAAACGTATTTTATTTTTGGGTCGTGTGGTAAAACGATAAATGATGTACAATAATCGGTTGTTCATGCTTTTTCGCCAATTCTAATTTATAGCTTTTTTTATAAAAAATTCATAAGTTAGTGTTGTTTTGTGGTTGTTTTGTCACTTTCGGAATCTAATATGATCAAAGACAGTAGTAAGCCGACTTCTACCAAGACAGCAGTAAAAAAAACAGCAACAAAAACTGTAAGCAAGAGTCCATCCAAGGCAAAGCTTGACACAAAAAGCATAATTAAACCAGAATCTGCTGCATCCGAAACCGGGGCGCCTTCAACTGTAAAAACAGAAGGGCAATCTCAGGGGGATGCGTCCATATCTTCAAAAGTAGTTAATAAGGCAGCAAGTAATACGGTGGCTAAATCAATTAAAGACGCAACGACAAAGACTCGTGTTCCCAGTAAAAATCTTGACATGGATGATTCACTGAGTGATTTTGATGATGATTTTCAAGATGATGAGAGTCTCTCAGAAAAAAGCTCCAGGTTTTCCGCTTCTGGCGGTCGTAAGCCTGGCCGTCCGTCCAAGCCCAAGAATGATGAGGACGATTTCCTCGATACTGGTGATGACGAGGTGGAAGAAGTTCCAGAGCTTAAGCCTGTAAAACGTGGTAAACGTGGTAAAGATGCCAAAGATATCGTGACAGGTGGTACTCGAGGACCATTTTCAGCTGAAGAGCTAGAAGCACGCCGTAATCGGCTTAAGCAGTTGATCAAGCTGGGTAAAGATCGTGGTTATCTTACTTACAGTGAAATCAATGACCAATTGCCTGATGACCTTGTAGATGCCGAAGCTATTGATGGCATTATCAGTACCTTTGGTGATATGGGTATTTCGGTTTATGACCAGGCCCCAGATGCCGAGGCATTGCTGCTTAATGATAACGCAACAATGGCTACTGCGGATGATGATGTTGAAGATGAAGCTGAAGCGGCATTGACAACGGTTGATTCCGATTTTGGTCGAACAACCGATCCGGTCCGTATGTATATGCGTGAAATGGGTACGGTAGAGTTGTTGACCAGGGAAGGCGAAATTGAAATCGCCAAGCGAATTGAAGATGGCCTGAAGCATATGGTCATGGCAATTGCTGCTTGTCCTACAACCATCAACGAAATTCTGAATCACATCCAGCGTGTGCGTGATGGCCAGGCTCAAATTGACGAGGTCGTTGATGGCCTGTTATCTGAAGACGGTGAAGAATATGCCGGCTCTGGCGTTGTGGAAGAAGAAGATGAGGATGTACCCGCTGGTGGCATGAGTAGTCGTCAGATAGAGACGCTGCGTGATGAGGCGCTTGCCAAGTTCGATATTGTCGAACACTGGTTTGGTCGCATGAAAACCATATATGAAGAGGGTGGCTATAAATCACCCGAATACATGGAGGCCAAGCAGGCTATTCTGGATGAGTTAATCGGTGTGCGTTTTACCGCTAAGATGGTTGAGCGCCTGGCTGACTCTTTGCGTGCCCAGGTCGAAGAAGTGCGCTTGCTTGAGCGTACGATCTTGCATACATGTATTGATCGTGTTGGTATGCCGCGTTCTTATTTTATCAAGGCGTTTCCAGGCAATGAAACCAATCTGGATTGGGTTCATCAGGAAGTGGCAAAAAATCCTTCTTATGCCGCTACCCTTGAGCGTTCAATTCCTGATATCCATGAAATCCAGCAAAAACTTATTGACCTCGAAACATCCGTCATTTTGCCAATCAAGGATCTTAAGGAAGTTAACAAGCGCATGGTAACGGGTGAAGCCAAGGCCAAAAAAGCCAAGCGCGAAATGATCGAGGCTAACTTGCGTCTGGTTATTTCAATTGCCAAGAAATATACCAACCGTGGCTTGCAGTTTCTGGATCTCATCCAAGAGGGCAATATTGGTCTGATGAAGGCGGTGGACAAATTCGAATACCGCCGTGGCTATAAATTCTCTACCTATGCAACATGGTGGATTCGCCAGGCAATTACGCGTTCTATTGCTGATCAGGCCCGTACGATTCGTATTCCGGTTCATATGATTGAAACCATTAACAAGATGAATCGTATCAACCGCCAGATTTTGCAAGAAACTGGCGTAGAGCCTGATCCGGCAACGCTGGCCCAGAAAATGGATATGCCCGAGGACAAAATCCGCAAGATCCTGAAAATCGCCAAAGAGCCTATTTCCATGGAGACGCCAATTGGTGATGATGATGATTCACACCTGGGCGATTTTATTGAAGACGGCGCTACACTGGCACCTTCTGATTCAGCGCTGTATGGTTCAATGCGTGATGCCTTCAAGGAAGTTCTTGACTCCCTGACTCCTCGTGAAGCCAAAGTGTTAAGAATGCGTTTTGGTATTGGCATTAGCTCTGATCAGACACTTGAAGAAGTGGGTAAGCAGTTTGATGTAACCCGTGAACGCATTCGCCAGATTGAAGCGAAGGCCTTAAGAAAATTGCGTCATCCAAGCCGAGCTGATAAACTTAAAAGCTTTCTTGAAAATCAGTAATAAATGTGGTTTAATACTGATCTTTCTGAATGTAATGAATAATTCAGGAAAGCTTGTAGGGCAAAGGGTGTATAATCCTTTGCTTAGATTATCCCCCTGTAGCTCAGTTGGTTAGAGCAGAGGACTCATAATCCTTTGGTCACTGGTTCGAGTCCAGTCGGGGGGACCAAAAATACCTTTAGATTCAATAAATTAGCCGCTTTTATAGCGGCTTTTTTATTGCCTCGAATTGCCAAAAATGCAATTATATTGGACAGTGTCCAATATCCAGTGGTGTATACAGTACTGGATAAACGATAAATTTGACGTTCGCTTTTACTTCAATATCTTGTTGCCGGGGCAAGATGGCCACAACAAAATAACACTACAATTTTTAGATGAATTGGTTTTCTTGTATCAATTTCACAACAAACCAATTAACTTACCATCCAGACACGATTGCATCGTGTTTCGTTTTGCACTCATAAAACCTGGTAACAGCATCCCCCAGTGCCAGTGCCACCGAATCATAAGCCGCATCAATTGGCGGCTTTGGCTCAATGCATTCAACGAGGTTTCCCGGTAGCGGCGGACGGGTAAAGTTCGAGGATGGAGCGCAACCGGCCATCAGTGCCGATGCAATCAAGAGGATTGACACGCATTTCATTTTGATATGACTCAGTAAAAGAGTTGAATTTAGCCTGAGTGGCTGTCAGAGTGCCTTGTGCGGCTTGGCTGGCGGCAAGCAGGTCATCGGCAGCCTGTTTGTATGCTCGCAGGTTAATAACTTCCTGCTCCTGTTTTGCGGCTGTTTTGCCCTGGCCATACTTATACTGACCGTACCCCCAGCCGGCCACGATCAAGGCCAGCGCACCAGCGGCAATGATGGGGTATTTGTTCATTGCAAACATAACCAGTTCTCCACGTCACGCCGCTTGATCAATCCGTTCCATTTCTTCCCACCGGCATAGACCCAGCGCTTTAACTCATTGCAGGCGCCAATACGGTCACCCGCATTGAGCTTTTTAAGCAGTGTGGAGGATCTGAACGCACCATGCCCAACGTTATAAACAAAGCTGGCCAGTGCTGCCTTGGTTGGTTCGGTTAATGGCACCTTGACGTGCCTCTCGACCGTTTTGAACGAATCCCTAAGCTCCGATTGCAACAAGGCATCGCATTCTGCATTGGTTTTGTAATCCCCCAATTTAACGCCACGAGTAAAGCCATCACATACCGTAGGCACTCCGGCAACATCCAGATAAGCATGATTCTTTCTCCCCTCAAAGTCGCTGACCGATACAGTGGCAATGGTTACCGCCCCGGCCCCGGCTGCTATTAATGCAATTAATCGTTTTTTGAGCATGTCTGTTCATCCTGTGTAAAAAATCGTTTAAAAATTGCCCAATACTTGGGTACCAGCAACCCGGCCTGCATCAGGACATAAATAAGGGTGGCCAGTGCCACCCATTCGTTTAAGGTCATTTTTGAGGTCAGCGCCATGATGCTGGCGATACTCATTTTTGTTGCCGCTACTTTTGTTTCTTGATCCATACGTTTCCTTTGGACGTAAAAAAACCGCATGAGGCGGTTGTTGTAGATAACTTCATATAAAAACTGTACAAATATAAGGATTTCTCTTTTAAGCGAAGGACGCACAAATGAATGTAATAATTCAGCTGGATTTGGATGAATTTGCAGAAGCAATACAACTTGAAAAATACGTTCCGAAAGAAAGATGTAGCCAATACTTGATATGGCAACTTCAGCAATTTCTTTGTAATAGAAAACCAGAACTTAATCCATCTCGTGTTCTATCTGCAATTCAAGAGCTTGAGGGCGGCAAAGATTCTGGCACAAAACCAGCTACAGAATTCAAACGCCCTCCATTGAAAGGCCTATGGCATAAACATTACAAAGAACCAGGAGAGGCTTCTGTGCGTATAAATATTAGAAACTCCATTGCTAAAGCGGGTTTTTTTGAGCCTGAGTTATTCGACGATACCGCAGATCTTCGGGCCATTGTGGATACGTCTGTAAAATCCGCATTTGACAAAGGTTACAATCAAAGACAAAGAGACAGGAAATATACTGGAGAATGGTTAATTTATGTCATCCACCAAGGCAAAAATTATTACCTGTGTCTTGCCTCACATAATGGTGACGACAGTAAAATCAGAGCGGAAATTGATGAACATTGTGTGCCTCAGTTTCCTTTCTTGACGTCCATCATGACCAAGACCATAAAGAAGAAGTAAAAAGCTCCCAGATAGGCGATGCTTATCTACTCTTGCGGTATTTCTATAAAACTTAATAACACAGCACATTTTGATCCATACATTTCCTTTGGACGTAAAAAAACCACTCGGTTGAGTGGTTTATAAAAATCATGATTGAAATTTATGACAGCAAGAATGGAGCATCAATAAGAACTTGCTGATACATGCGTAACTGTCCCTCAGCATTAGCATGAGTTGCGTCTCCGTAATCGTAAGCGGGATTCCAAGTTACACCATCATTATTCAGTGACACGGCAACGGCAAAGTCGATATATCTGTAGCGACCAAAATAACCATTGCGAATATCATTATTCATTGCTGATCTCAATGCCTGGGAGGCCGTTCTTGGGATTTGAGTACAAAGAATCGGCTCTCCTCCTAGAGCCACTATTTCAGAGATCGTCGTTGCCATGTTTGCGCGCCAAGTTGCCTGGCTTGTATCATTAGTACCAAGTGCCAACACCGCATAATCAGGCTTCCAAGAAAGTAAATCATGATTTTTTCGAGCAATAAAATTGGGGGTTTCATCGCCAGCTCGAACAGCAAGAAGGATGTCGTTTTCTGCTTTTCGTTGTTCCGCAATCTGAAAAGCCCAAGACGGACTTCCAAATGGGAGAAAATTGCCCTCAGAGTTGCTATCACCAACGATAATCGCTCGCAATTCAACAGGATGAAGTGCATCAACTTCAAACCAATCAACTTTGATTGCTCCAGCATGGAACATTATGCCCGCCCTCCCGTGCCACTGACGATACGCAGCGCCTTGCTCCTCACTTACTGAACAAGATTGCTGTGTTACTGTATCAGTCATTTTAATTGTGCATTTCAAACCGTTTTTTTCTGCCTCAAGTAGATAATATCGACCAGCAACAAGTGCAGACGGCAACGCCACTTCGTTGGTATAACTCCCGGCTGATGCTGTGCCATTCCAAGAATAAAGTCGCAGCTTTCCCGCAACCCCGTCAACCATGGCCACAGCACCTCCGCTATTTTCTGGCGGTTTTGTACAGATACCAAAAATGCTACTTGAGTCATCAACCCTAACGCGCGCCATGAAACGACGTTTTTGAATGGATGAATCTCCGGGCGAAATGGCATAACAATCCCAACCGCCTGTAGACGGAGAAGTCAATCCGTTATCTACAGCCCATGCTCCAGAAACTGTCCAGTCAGCGGGGATGACTGCCCCTGCAAACCTTTCTTTTATCAGAGTATTGATTTGTTTGTTTGCATAAAAATACGGCTCAAGTAAATCAACTCTATTCTTAAGATTATAAATTGCCCCTGTTAAATCCTGTCCATTTATGCTTATACATTTAACTTCTATATGCGGGGTGTGTCCATATTCATTGAGTTTGTTTATATCACCAACTTGTAACGTAGCATGATCCACCAAAAAAAATGTTCCTAATTGCCCGCCGGATGTTCCTGCCTCATAATATAAGGAACCACCGCACATAACGCGACAGCCAGAATTCACAAACATGTCAATTTTGACTGTATTAATTCCTACGACTGATTGAACAGGTATTACTTTAATAATCTTATATTCATTACCATAAGGCTCGTAAATGAAAATCCGGGTGGTAGCATTTAAAGCAGATCTAAATGTTACACTATCCAAATATCCATTATATTCTATCGCTTTCCTTGGGCCGTAAATATATGAACCAGGAAGATTCCCTGTTATTGCACCATTAATATCACCATAAATTGCAATATTTGGATCATTAATTGTTTTTCCAATGACTAAATTTGCATGAATAATATCATCAATATTTTTGTCTACAGCTGGAATTTTTGATTCAAGGTCAACTAAACGTTTATCTATAGTCGCTCGTCCATATGCAGATATTGTTTCTATCTGAATGTCGGGAGTATATGTGGCGTTAGTAAATGTGCCCGTCATCGGCTGACCAACCATCTGAACAACATCAGAAAGGTTTCGTCCATCATTTTGATTATTGGTGGCCCTTATCTGTCCGCTTTTTTTAACGAAGTGAATCAACGTGCCTGCTGATAATGGAGCATCATAAATGTCAGAGCCATCAAACTGATTTACACCCGCAACTAAATTAACCTGCTTGATGGCTTTAACAATGTATCCACCAGCTCCATCAGGCTCATATAGATGGATCTCGCCAGTTCCTGAGGCTATAAACCCGATTCTAATTTTGTATATTTTACTTGTTGCTTTCAATCCTTCCCTTAAGCCGAAGTTAAGGTTCGCACTTACGTAAGCTGATCCATCAGATAATGATCCAAAAACGTCATTTTCTCCAATGACGTATTCTTTATAATAGTTCCCCGCAATATCGGAGATTTTATCCACCGCCACAACACTCGGATACTCCGCCACCAGCACAGACGTACTCGCATTCGTTCTGCAATACTCCCTCGCTGCAACGTCACCTGAGCCGATCACCTTGAAATACGCGCCATCAGCAACAGCAGCACGTCCTGTAGCTTCATCTGGATAAGTGACGGAACCAACCATCGCAGCATCCCGAGCCAGTTCAGCTGCTGTCTTTGCGGCATTCGAAGTTGCAGCACTGCCAGACGCCTCCGCCGCTTTATCAGTCGCAATCCCAGCCTGAGCGGTGGCCGTTTCCGCCTGCTGTGCCGCTAAATCCAGCTTCCCTTGCCAGTTATTATGAATATCCGCTTGCGCATCAACAGCCAGCCCCGCAGCGGTCTGTGCTTCAGTTTTTGCAGCATCTGCATCCGCCGCAGCTTCTTCAGCCGCAATCCTGGACGCATCTGTGGCGGACATGGCCAATCCCCAGGGGCCAATCTGTTTAACCCATTCACCAGAAAGCCACAGATAAAATCCATTATTCTCAGCAACCGGATCGCTCAAAACCTCGGCAATGGTTCTTTCTTCCTGTGTGGTATCCAGCAGCATGCCATCTTTGGTGGCATAGCCAACGTGGCCACCTTGAACGGCCATCAACAGATTGTTAAGGATGTCTCGTAACGCATTGGTGCTAACGGCATTGAGCGTACCGCCTCGGCTAATCACGAAAGAATTAATCAAATTAAAAAGATAGTTAATCTTTTCATCTGTATTTTGCTGTACCAGGTTGAACTGCCCGGAAATAGGGGGCACGGATCCCAAGAAATCCCAACCTGATTTTTTCTGTGTCTCAGAAATAGGCTCAACACTACCTTCGCTGGCCCATTTTTTTCCAAATTCATTGAAGAACGTCATTTTTTGCTTCCATAAAAAAACAGCCCTTAATGGGCAGTATGGGTAATCATTAAAGAGGTTAAATGGGTCTATCCGGCACGGCAGACATAATAAAAAGCGATTGCCTTGGGCCTCGTCTCGGTTGATCCGGTTTCGTTAACGGTTACTTCGTGGCTATGCGCTCCGGCACTGTTGATGCTTAGCGTGTGATTGTGGTTGCCGGCATTGTCGACTGAAACGCCATGGCCGTGTGCTGCCCATTCTGTTCTTGAAACAACGGTGTCTCTGCGTTCGCCCCCTGATGGCGCTCCGTCATATGTAATGGTGAAATTTCCGCTGCCTTGGTTTATGCCAGTATCGCCTGTTCGTGCAGCATGATTATGCAGACCATTACTTGACGTAGAACCACTATGGTTATGACTTCCGGCAGAAATAGTACTTGCCTCGTGCTTGTGTGACTTAATCGTGTCTTCTTGCAGCGTCAGTGGGCTAATGGAGGAGGATGCGCCACGAATGAAACGTTCCCGCAGATCCGGCAAGGTTGCCCCATAAAGCCCGAACAGTACTGGGTATTGTGATGCATTAATACTTTGGCCAGACATCAAAATAAAACCAGCCGGGGGGTTCGCATTTGGCCAGGGCAACGGCATGCCAATAGGCATCATGGCATTCAGGGCATCGCGAAGCGAAAGGTCATTGTTTGCCGACATCGATAAACCTTTGCTTTCCACGGCATTTTTAATTTGTCGATACAGGAAATTGCTTTTTTCATCCGCAATCTGAAAGACCTTGTTGAACTGTTCAACAGAAGGGTGTGTGGTACCAATATAGGCCCAGCCCAGTTTGTACTGGGTATCATCCATTGGAACCAATTGGCCGGTCTGCGCCCATTTGTAAGTAAAACTGGGGAAAAATGATACATCAGCCATAGGTGGTGAATCCTTGTAGAATGACGCCTTCGCCAAAACCGTATAGATTTTGATGACGAAAGCCGAAGGGTTTTTCTTCGTCTGTGATTAAGAGCTCAACGCCAATGCCCGCCGCTTTGGGGATCCACATGAGTGGCGTGACCAGGAAAGCAGGGTTGGTATTGGGCGTAACATTGAACACGATCTGGATTTTTGCATTTCCGGCATCAACAATAGAGCACCAGGTCGCATCAAAGATGGCTTTAACTGCGGCTGCAATTTCTGGTGCGGTGCCACGGCCGTTATTAACGGCAATTTTCCAGTACAGGATTTTTCTGTATTCCGGATCCATCAAGACTGCAGATCCGCCCATTGTGGCTTCACCTTCTCGACGCAGCCGGGCTTCACCAAAGGTGCCGCTATTAGGCTGGGAGTTAAAGCCAAAGAACTTGATCAGAAAAGTATTGTCTATTTTGCGGGGCATGCCCACGATCTGGCCAATGCCGTCCAGCTGGGCGCCTTCAGCCGTGTCCAGCCATCGGTCATTGAATACCGTTAACAGCATTTCCGGGCCAATGGGCTGATACAGCGATTTAACAAATGACTCTAACCGTGGGCTTTTCTGAAATTGCCCCGTGAAATGCCCCCAGGCAATATCGGCATGGTTTTGTTCCAGATCCATCAGTTAACCTCAATTCGTGACATGCTGAACACGGCAACCTCATATTCCTCAATCACAATGTTGTTGGCCGTGTAGTCTTCTGGGCCAGGAATAAAGTCAGGGTCTGAAGAGTGGGCCATTGTTAAATCAATGCTGGCAATACCGTTTGTTTGATAAACCCCTGAATAGAATTTTTGCAAAATCACATCTTGGCCAATATCATGGTTGATGCCTGTAATCAGCAGGGATTGTGTGATTCGCTGAAACCCGTCAAACGGGAAAATATTACCTTCACCGGTTTGAATGGTCACAACGGCCTTTATCCAAACGTAAACCTTATAGGGGCGATCAAATCGGATAGTCTGTTCACCTTCGACACTGATGAAAGATTTTTCAATGGCGCCATGGGTATCAATGCCAGCCGCCTTGATTCGATATATTTCCTTGGCAATATCCAGATCAATGCCACCGTCCACAACCACATGCAATGAGTGGGGTGGTCTGCCAGAGGCATCAACAGCATCGGTATTGTTTTCAAAGACCTTGACGGCCGTCACGTTGGGCACGTTTTCACGGATATTGGGGGCAATGCTGGGCAAAGTGCCTGCGCCAAGCCGAAAAACACCCTGGTCATACCGTGCCCTAAGCTCATCGTCCGTTTCGGCCAGTCGACCCGGGGAAGCCTCTTCCATATTGGTGACCGACTCCCAGCCATCAATCAGGGTGACAATGTTGTTTAGAGTACCGACTGCGGCGCCTTCTGTTGACACGTCTACTGATTCGGCCTGGATCGCTGAACCAATGCGGTTGACGGCAAGGTTATCTGTCAGGATAACGCTGAAAATTTGTGCATTAACGGGCCTTATCCGAAGCGAAGCACCGTTGTTCGTAACAATGGCATTGGTACCCATTGCAGCCGTCAGGCCGGCAAGAATATCGGTTAGCGTCGCAGCGGCACCAGAAGTGTATTCATACGAAATGTTATCGATGGTCACAGAGTAGAGCGCTGAATTTTGCACAACAGGCACAACGGTTAAGTCGCTGGCATTCAACAGGTTGATGATTGCGGAAAACTTTGTCTGCCACAAGGTTTGTGTGGATGCATGGGCTATGCGTGACCCTGCCGGAATGGTGGTGCCAATCGCCCCATAAGCGACAACATAGGCGCGTGAGCGTTCTGCCTGCAGTCGCTTGACACCAGTGAACGAGGCCGCCCGATCAAGGCTGACACCGTAGGCACTGCCAGGGTACATGGCAAAGTAAACACCTTCACCCATTTCCCAAATGGCGGCTTCACGCTCGGCAAAGGTATCAATCATTAACCCCGTTACGCTATCGGGGCGTGTTTCAATATCGTCACTTAAGTTTTTTGCACGCAGGCGCTCTTTCAGGTTATCAATAATCATCTGCCGGATTTCAGGCAGGCGAGGGCGAACAAACCCGTCTTTGGTTACACCGTAGGCCATTTTTAACCTTTTATTAAATGGGTAATGTGATGCGAATCAGACCTTCAACCGTGTCTGCATCAAAATCTACGCGTAGATGGCGCGCTTTGCGGTCAATGTCGACTTCCATGCGAGTGACATTTCTTACGCCAGGCACATCCTTGATCTTGGCACGCAGGATGGATTCGATTGAGGACCGAATGGGGTTTTTAACCAGGATGTTTTCAAAATAGGGCACACCAAAATCCGTATTCAGAAACCATTCCCCCAAAAGCGTTTTTAATGAGACTTCAATTTGTTGGGCAATTCTTTCCGCACCATCAATCCATTGCATGTCTGCATGCCGGTTCAGGAATAGGTCATGCGTGCGTGGGTCCAGCTTCAAGTCCAGGCTCATACCGGTTCTCCTGTTTCATCACCACCGGCCACAACGCCATTATGCGTATGATCGGAACCGATGTTTTTGCCGTTGTGGGTCAGGCTGCCACCATCGATGTTTACTTCACCGTCAATATCAACATTGCCGGTAATCGTCATGGTAGACCCAGCACCACCGGTGCCGGAAATGCCGTTTGTATAAACCAATGGACCGTTAACGGTAACCGGACTGTCAAACGTGGTCTGGTCTGCGGTTACCGTCATGGTGGGTACCGTGATGGTAAGGTCTCCAGAGGGAGCCAGTTTAATGGTGCCCGCCCCGTACATGATGCAGACGTTTTCAGTATCCGCAGTAGCAAAGCGCATCACGGGGCTGGCAAAGGCATCGGTCAGGTCAAACTGGCGCGGATCATCAGGTGCATCATCCGAACCTGACAGCCATGATTCCAAGGCGCGTTCAGAAAAGTGCAGCAACACAGGATCCCCGCCTTTGAGTGGCACGGTGATCTGTGCCTTGCCTGCATCGCCTACCGGGAAGCAAACCGGTACGTTTACAATCTGGGGCGCCTGCAGCACATCACCAGATGCCAGCTGCTTGGGCAGGGCCGGTTTAACGACCGCCCGGTTACCGTCATATGAAATCACTACACCCGGCAAACTGGTATGAACATCGCTCAGTTCAGTGGCAATCAGTTCACGTAATTGGCTTACATTCATGGTTAACGCTCAATCAATTGTAAATCGGTCATCCAGTCACCGGCATCCGTATCACCAGTATGCTGCAGGGACTGGATCCGGAAAAATCCATTCAGGAACTTGCTTTCAACCTTAATCAGATCCGCAGGGTTAACCTGCGGCAGCAAAAGGGAACGTACCCGCCAGCCCTCGGTTTGCTGTTCAGCGCTGACCAGCTTTTTACGCTGACTGCTTTTGCCATCCTTGACCTCGGCCTTCTCCCGGGCGCCTTTTTGTGTTCGCTCCGGATAGCCAATCAAGCCGCTATCGGATGCCAACACTATGGCCTGGCGTTTGGTTACGCCCAGCTTGTCAACGATTTGCAGTTGCTGGTTTTGAACCGACCATTCAAGACCGGTACCCTGGACAACTTTATGCAAAGCCGTGCGGGCGGCACCGTAAAAGCTGAATCCGTTTTTCCACTGGCGGTTAAGCACGGAATCTTCCATTACCAGCGGCAAGCCCATTTGGCCAGCAATATCCCGAATGATGTCATGCGCCTTCGCGCCAGACCCATAGCCCAGGCTGACAACCGTATCGCGCGCCTCAACATATCCGTCCTTCACTTCCAGTTCGGTCACAATGTCGGGGCCGTCCTGGTAGGTGTAGGCAAATGACACCGCGCCAGCGGCCAGAAGCAAAGGCCCATCCTCTTCCCCGTAACCGGCATAAAGAACCGCCACATTATCCGGCTGCTGAATCTCCCGACGGGTATCTTCTTTCAGGTTAAACACGCGTATGGTGGTTGTATTGGGCTCTTCCTTGGTGTCCTTGCTGATATCAAAGGTCATTCTGAAAGGCGTGGCAATTTCAATGCCTTTTTTGCCTGATGGCCCAATGATCAGCCGGTAAACACGATCAAAGCGCATCGTCGATACTCACATAAACAAGTTTGGCAATACCGGTAACAAAGTCCTGCCTGCCTATCATCGTGTTGTTGTTTTCCAGGATGGCCACCATCTCTCCGGCTGGTACTGATAAATGGCGGTAAGGCTTAAGCAGGGGTGTGTTGGGTGACAATAAAATGCTGGATATGATTAACTCATTGTCTGCATTTTCAATGGAGAGCGTCCATAACCGGGCTTCGCTATTCCAGCTCAGATTCAGGAAATAAGTGCGGCCATCCAGTTCGGCCTCAAGCAGGCTGTCGTTGGCATCAATGACGGGGATAATGTTCATTTTTTTAATATCTTCTTAAGATCGGTTTTTTGCCTTTCCGATACCGCGGTATTTCCGGCTTGTCCAGCGTCATTACCCACACCTGATTTACTGGATACCTTGCCAGCTTTGGTTTTGGTTGCGCCAGCCTTTCCCTTGGCGGTACCCGAGGCCGTCACTTCAGGCACATCGGTGGTTCGTTTCCGTGCTTTACGGATTTTGACAAATGAACAGCTGATGTTAATTTCCTGTAACGGGGTACCCCGGTCAATGGTGCAGCCTTCCATCACCATATCGCTATACATGCCCAAGCCAGTCGTAATGACAACCGGAAGGCGTTCATCCTTAATCTGGCGTAAAGCATCTACAGTGGCAATCAGCCTGGATTTGCCTTCCCCAAAAAGCGTTAAGCTGGCTGCAGAGATCACGCCATTAATGGACAGCGATTCGTTTTCAATGATGACGTGATCCGAAATAGGGGCGCCTTCCTCCACGTAGTACTTGGTAGCCTGGCTTTTCAGCTCAATGCGTTCATTGGTCATGGCATCCAGCTCTATGGCCCCAATCATGGAACGGGTTACCCCAAGATTGAAGACAAGTGAAACAAAACTCATGGCGCTGCCTCCACGGTACCAAACGAGCCGCTTCCTTTTGAAAGTGCGCGGCCAGTTGCACGGCCAACGGCATTTCCGGTCGCTTCCGGGGTGCCATTAGTGGTGATATGGTTTGTTTGGTTAACGGTGATATCGGGGCCCAGTGAGTTTCCTGCCCGTCTCCTATTTCTGGCTTCCTGAATCCTCAGATTACGTTTGCCGGCTTCAGCAACGGTGGGGATCAGGCCTCCTTCTGTGCTTTCAAAAGGATTCAGGAAAGCCATGGCGTCTTTCACTGCATTAATGGCAGATGTCCATTTATCAGTAAAGAACTTGGCTATTGAATCAATACCTTTTTGCAGTTTTACACTAACCAAGTCCCAGTTGTTATAAATTTCCCAAACAGCACTGGCCGCGACACCAATTAACATAATAATCCGGCCTATGGGATGCATTGCAAATGCACGCCACATCATGGGGATAACAACCTTCGCAATATTCCAAAGCAGTCGACGTATTGGTTTTAAGATTAGTAAAAGCCCATAACCAGCAGTTAAGATAACCCCCCATTTAGTTGCCCATTTACCAAGATCATCAGCATTACCCGTGATAAATTTTTTAATCTTTCTGAATACCTCTGCCACTGCATCAATTTGCGACTTCCATTCGGCTGCTGGACCAATCAGATCTTCCGTGACAGAGTCCATTCCGTTAAGCCAACCGTATATATCCTGGCCGACTAAATAGAGTGCAGTGAGTACTGCAGCTACCTTCAATAGCGGAAAAAGGTTTTTTGCGGTTACTTGTGCAAAGGTTCTCCAGTTCATGACGGTTTTGACGAGCTTACCGTTGATTTCATCGGTAACGGTACGCATGTCAATGAGCGCATTTTTTGTCCGGTGGACTGCCCATATTGCCCCTAAAGCCCCCAGTGTTTTCACGATCTGCGTCATGTTTTCGGCAATCAGCTGGCTGACTTTAAAGAACCCTTCTGCAGCGCCTGTAGATTCATTGATATCTGCCGAAAGCTTTAAAAAGGCATTCTTGATGATCGTGAAACCTTTGCCAAATGTCTTTGGAATTTTGGCAAATCTTTCTTCGATTTTTGAGGCTTGCTTAAGAAGGCCCTGTGCCATCTCTTTGGAGGTCAGCTTGCCTTCTTTGCCCATTTGCTTTAATTGGGTAACGCTCACGCCAAAAGCGTCAGCAATCGCAAGTGCCAGGCCACCGGAGTTCTCGAGAATGGAACTTAACTCGTCCCCCTGCAGCAGGCCTGCGCCCAAGGCCTGCGAAAACTGCAAAATGGCAGCAGAATCTTGGGCGGCTCCTTTGCTGGTAAGTGCAACTGCTTTGCCCGTCAGGTCTGCCAGTTTGATTGCATCCTGATCATTCAATCCCAGTGTGGATCGATTACGGGCGACTGAACCGAACATATCCAGACCGGCAATATAATCAGATCCGGCATTTTGGGCATTTTTGAAGATCTGGTCGCGGATCTGCTTTTTATTGCCTGGGTTTTGGGCAAACAGATCAATCTGCGCTTCGGAGCCGGCAACTGCGTCTGCCGCATTGGTAAAGCTGGCCAGCCCAACTCCCGCAAAGGCAGCCCGGATATAGCCGGCCAAAGCGCTATATTGCTTACTGGCTTCGCGAGATTTTTTCAATAACTCGGCCTGATCACGTATAAACGTTCGTTGCTCGCGCACTGCATCACGAATACCCAGGAACAAGCCTTGGAAACCACCTTTGCCTGCAGCGGATGCTGTACGAATGGCCGATTTTACTTGGCGAGCAGCAGCAACAGCCTGGGTTTTATACTGGTTGAGTCCCGACTTATCAACGTGATATTTCAGGATGGTAACCAGTTCACGAATGGTAGCCATTATTTATTAATCCTCATTGCTTCAGTTTCTGCCGCATATTGATGGTCAAGCAGGGCATTGATCATCAGAATGTCTTCCATGCTGATTTCGCCCCGGTTGATTTCGCCTAAGGTGGTGTATTTGGAAGAGGCAGCACGAAAAACAATGGCCTCGATCTCTAACTCTTCGCGAAATTGCCCAATAAGTTTTCCGCCTTCACATTCAGGCCCGGTCCAATATGGCCGAGCCATTGCACTAAAGGGCCGGCAAAGTTCAGCTTGATGATTTCAAATAACAGCTGGGCAATATCGGTAAAATCTTCGAAGGCATCGTCAAAGTTCTGTTTGCTGATTTTCTGCGGACGTTGCCCTGGCTTTTCATAACTGACCGTATCGGGCGTAATCAGGATATCCATCCATTTTTCAAGCAATCGGCTGTCAATGCCGGATGATGCCGCCACAAAGGCCTGCAACTCATCACCATCTTCAGACTGATTGAAAAAACCGCCTAAAATCGGCATCAGTTCTTTTTGCAGGTCGCCAAGGATGATAAAGCCCTGGCGTGCCCGGAATTTATCTACATAAAAGGTAACGTCTTTGATTTGAAATTCGGTTGTGCGCATTATTCATTGCCTCCTACATGATAATCAGCCCGGTCTGTTTCCAGAACCCACTCGCGGCTACCCGCTTCTTTGGCAAAACCTGAGCTGGGCAACTTGGTGACCCAGGCCTTTGCGGCTGCAAATACGGTCGTGCCGCGCAAGTCACGAATGATCAGTGGCAAGACAGCCCGGCCACCGGAGACGCGGTCAGCGTGATAGGCACCTGAAAAGAAATCGTTGGAGGGTGACCCTTGTTGCACCGTGATGGTGACGCGACAGCGTTGATCTGCACTCATGGAGCGGACCACTTCACCATCGGCGCCGGCTTGAGAAACGATACCGTCTGAAATAGGTTCGATATTGATGAAATCACCGTCGTTTGTACCAGTGACACTGTGTGGGCCGAAGGTGGTCTTCACTTCGGCGGCAGCATAAGTTCTCATGCTCTATGTCCTTTTAAATCAATTACGAGAGGTTGTAAGATAATGAGCCTTTAATTTCCGTCGCATGAATTGCCCCGGCCAGGCGAGCGGTGAATTTCACATCACGCAGTACGCGGTTGGCTTTGTCGTTTGCCGGGATATTGGCGGCCAAGGGGGCGCTGATGGTGTATGAGGGAATAACCCTGCCTGTTTCATCAAGCTCTTCGGGAGCAATGCCGCCACGGTCAATGCCCAGCTCAAGCGGTACCCGCATGGCGTTGACGATGATTTGAATACCCTCATCGGTATAGGGAACTTTTCCATCGGCATTGATGATGGCGGACACCACGTTGATCTTTATCTGCTCCACCAGCCAGTCACGGAACCGGATCACATCAATCCATTCGCCAGCGGCCACCTTGCCGTATTGTGTAATGGCAAAGTTCCGGAAGGGCTCAAACGTGTTTACGTTCTTTGTATTGCAGGTAATGGATTGTCCTTCAGCCAGTGCATCGCTGGTAATGCCTGCCAGGCGTTTATTGGCCCAGGTTTCACCACCAGGGTAGAACGTGAAGCAATGCCCGGGGACAGCCGCTTCAATGTATTCATCTTCAGCCAAGTGGTACCAAGTGGCCGTCCGGAAATATTGTTTGGCCTTGAGTTTTGAGCCGATGTCGGTCATAACGGCACTATCCAGAATGCTGGCCTGGTTGCTGGACGTAAAGAACATGCTTTCGTTGGTTTCTGCCCATTCGGCAGCGGCCAAGACATCACTTTCTTCGTGTGAGGTCAGTGCAATGCCATACCAGTCATGATTTTCTCGTTTGATAGCGGCCAGTGTTTCAGGAATGGCTTCCGTGCTTTCCTGGTAAACAATGGCAAGATTGCCTTCCACGGTGACGCCAAGATCAGCCCCAGCGATATCGTTATCAATTTCAATAGAGGAACCGGTGGCACTGGCGGTAACGCCGATGTTCAAGGCATTAATGGCGGACACAAGGCCGGTAGCAATATCCTCGGTACTATCCAGATCGGTGCCAATATAGGATGCTGGGCCTGTTTGAACAGCACCTGTGGCCTCGTTTCGATAAAGGATATTAATCTGGTAGGTTGAGGTAGCGGCCGAAGTCACGTTGATGGTGACTGTGTTTAATTGACGCTTGCCGATATAAATACGGTTAATCGATGGGATCTGTTTAAACACAGCGCTTGCCGCTTTATAAAGCGCGCTGGTGGATGGCAGGCCAAGGTCAAGCAGTTCATCCGCTTCAGTAATGACTAGAACACGGCCGGCAGCCAGGGTGTGTGTGCCTACAATTAGCAGGTCTGAGAAACTGCGTTCAGTGATTGCCGTGGTGCGCAGGGAAACCTGCACATTCACGATGCGGTCAAGTTGTGCCATTGTGGTGGCTCCTAAAATGAAAAACCCGCCGAAGCGGGCGGGTTAATGAAGTTGTAGGGATGGTTGAATTTCTGCTTCCAGTTTGTCTCTGCGTTTTTTAAATTCTGGTATTGCTCGTTTTCGTTCAAGCATTAATCTGGATCCAAAAGAAGCCTTGACTTGCGTTTCAACTTCTTCAGCTACCAATGCCTGCAATTGTTGATAAAGGTTTTGTGTGCGTTGGTTTAATGCGTCACGCATCCGGTAAAACTCGGCAATCAGCCCGACCTTAAAATCGATAACATCATCCGTATTGCGCATTAATGAAATTAACAAAGCAGTCTGGCGCTCGTTTAGCATGGCATATTCCACATCACCACCCCCATGCTTTCCATTCAATCTTGGTCTGATTTCAAATCTGACCAAGCCAAAACACTCCAATTTTTTTAAGTGTTTACGTATTAATTTCATGGTACTGGCGTGCTGTTGTTTCATTCCCTTTGAGATTACAAGGCTTGATGCCAATGGCTCGCCATTCACTACAGAAACAAGCGGCAATAATTTTTCATTCATTTTTCAATCTCCGAAAAGAAAAGGGCCGCCCCACAATGGAGCAGCCCCGGACTTTTCAAAGCTCATCCACCTTCACAGGCTCGGTACCTACCGATTTAAGGCCGCCAAGAAAAAAGATGTGATGGCAACAAGCGCAGGTGTACACGCTTGCTTTCGGGAGCTACCCTAGCCAGCACAAAAATGGTTTTAGTATTCAGTCTTGGCCATAAATGGCTGTGGATCCTGTGGCGTATTCTTCAGTGAAAAGTCACTGATGCCGTGAACTTCATCAAAGTAATCCACCGTTTCAGTGATGGCGCCTGTATAGGCCGCATCGATGTCAAGCACCGCGCGAGGCTCGTATTCGGTGGCAGAGCGAAGCACGGGTATGTTTTGTAGCTGTGCCTGCCCGTTAATGGCAATATTCTTTGCTGATGCCAAAGTATTTGCCGCTTCGGTATGGATGGCCATTGAAAGCGCCTCCATGATTTCCCAACTGCCTGGGCCATAGCACTGCAGCTGTAGCCGGGCATTTCTGTAAGCATGGATGTTTCTTTTGCCGTCCGGCTGGATCCTGCTGATGTGCGCCGATAGGGGGTTGGCCAAATCCACATGCAGCATGATGTAGGGCAAAGCAGGGCGGGGCCCGTTCTCATAGGCAAGAATGACTTGGGCATTCGTTAGTGCAGAAAAGAACTTCTGAAACTCCTTCCTAATATCCATGCTATATCCTCACAGCCAGGTACCGGTAATGATTGATGACATCGCTTTGCCAGGCAGATACATTGCGAACCAAGTAACGGCTGCCGCGCCAGATCAGAATGTCGCCATTGCTGTTATCGACACCTGCCGCGTTAAGTTCTGCACTGGTGTAGATGCGGACCATGGCTTCCACGCGGCGGCCTTCCGGCAAGGCTTCCATCTGGTCGTAATCTTCTTTTTTGGCTGGCTGAATGCTGGCCGTAATGCCCGGTAAATCGTATTCCGTGCCTTCTTGCCAGGCGCCGTCCACATACAGGCCAGCGGATCTTCGTTTGAAAACTTGAGGCTTGCGAAATGAACTCATTTCAGTACCTCGTAGCGAACTGCATTGACTAACGCTCCTGTATCAATCAGTGGCTTACTGGATCTTTTTTGCCTGATCGTGGAGGGCGCATTGGCCTCGGCCCAGAGGGATGCCTTTCTTATATGCGCCTTTTGGTGCTTCTGGGCAAATTCCCCCAATTCAGCCAATGCCGTTTCAACAGGCATTCCGGCAAATACCTTTTTGGCCTGGCTATTCATTTTCTTAATTAAAGTTTGTTCGTTTTTGTTGGCAAAGTCTTTCATAAACGGGCGGGCGGGAATATGCTCGGTGCCATATTCGTTATAAATGGCAATATCCAGAATGTCGGTGCCTTCAGTAGCACCTTCCTCATCTTCTTCGCCTTCCCCAGCCTGAATGCCAAACTTCACCCCGTTGCCCGCCAGTTTGCTGTCATTGGCAATGATTTTTTCAAAACCGAGATCGGTCAATTTGATATCAGCCATTACAACCCCCATGGGCCCGTGCAACAGCCGGCATGCTTGCCGACCGTAATGGACCCCATCCGTTTACAGATATGGTCCAGCTTTTCAAAATGATCCATATAACCGAAAGGATCCCGCCCCGGGCCTGTGTTCAGGTCAGCGGCAACCGCGTACTCGCGTTCAAGGTCGCCTTCTTTTTCCCGCTTAAGCACACCGGTTGTAATGCCACCGTTTGCGCTGCTTTTTTTCTGCTGCTGGATGCCATAGAGCAGGGCGCCTGCGTAGTAAACCTGCGCGGTATCCTGTTTATCTTCCGGCAAACAGGTGGGCCTGAACCCAAATGCAAGGTTTAGCGCCATTTTCTTATCATCGTCCGTTGCTTCATTGACGGCGGGCGCCAAGAAGTTCAATAACGATATAAGCGCAGCTACTTTGGTTTCATCTTGCATTTGGGATCCCCTTATTTGCGGGTGGTGGTTTTGGTTGCCGGTTTATCGGGCACTGATTCGTCAACATCGGCCGACTCAGCCACGACCAGCGTGCCATTCTTTAAAAGAGCCGCAACGGCTTTTTCATCAACATCAACGGTCTGGTTAGGGCCAATGCGCACAAATTTGCCATTTGCATCAGCGACATTAACCAGGCAAGGATTTGGGTTGGTGACTTTCATGAGCTCTCCTTACAGGCCAACAACTTTTGTAAAGGCAAGCGGGTAATGTACGGACACACCACCTGACCGGGCATAACACGGTACCACCAGTTCCAGATTGCGTGCCTGGGCTGGAAGCTGGTTAAACGGCATGACTTCTTCCAGATTGGCGTTTTCTTCGCTGAACTCGCCAATAATGGATAATGTGTCACCGTCCACCAATTCAAGCTCAGGCAAGTCCATAATTTGCAAGCCGGGGTATTTGGCACGTACCACGTCATAGGCAGATTTTCCACCCGTATCAGCCACATACTTGCTGTTCATGGCCGCAAAGGCAGAAGAGGGGATGGCCAGGCGGGTAGGGGTGTGAACGCCCTTGCTTTGGGTGCGCACGGCATTCCACATGATGTCCACGTCAGCAACGATTTGTGCCGCTGTAGTGGCCACTGCAGACCAGTCACCGGTGACGCCCGTTGTTGAGCCGATATTAGGGTGGTTGGTAATGCCATACAGGCCATGATTCACATCACCCACCATGGCGATCTGGTTCAGTTTAACTTCTACCGCACGACGGGCCGCAAATGCCTTGCGTTCAGGCAAGCGGGCACCCAGCGCAATGGATGCGTTCAGTTCGTTGATGTTGTAACCATAGGAGTCACCGATGGTACGAACTGGAACGGTGGTTTCCTTACCGGACACATCAGCACGGGGCAGGTCGTCGGCATAGTTCGCAATGATTTTGGCGATACCTACATGGTCATAGGACTTGTAGGTAATGGTTTCTGCCCACTCGGGGGCGTCAGAAGCACGCGGCACCAGTGCCAGTCCGTTCATTGGCGGCAGTTTACGGTCATAGGTGCGTGATTTAACGTAATCCAGTTCACGGGCAGCAAAAACGCCCTGGTCTTCCCGGATTGCGACATTTTGACTATGGGCAAACGAGACAACAGCGATTGCGTCCGCCTCATCGTAGTGCATATGTGGCATGATTTTTCCTTTTGCAAATAAACAAACCCGCCTTGGCGGGTTATGTGCGATTGATTGTTGAAGTAGGTTTAAACGCCAGTGACTTCAGAGAACGGGCTGTGCAGTTCGACAAGAGCGATATCGCCAAAGGCCGCAGTACTGACTTTTGTACTGCGGAAAACTGCGTTATTCAACGTATTGGCTCCTGCGTTTGCAACCGTGCCATCTGCTGCAAATTTGACAGCGCCGCCATCAGTGACTGCCCCAGAAGTAGTTACGCGTGCCCAGACAAGGCCACGGGTCATCACTGATACGCATTCTGTTTTTACATACGTGGCGCCAGGCACAGCGTGGCTGTGAAGAGTGATGCCGCGTACTTTGGTGCCTGGGCCTGCCACCAGTAAGCCATTTGCGTCTGTTCCCGTTACAATCCCAAAAGCCAATGTGGCCGCTCCGACCGGAAACGATTCAATCCGGTCATCACCGGCATCCGCTTTCATGCCGGCAAAGGCAATATCCATTTGATCTTCATACATGATGAGAAATTCCTTATATTGGGTGATTAGGCACCGCGTTGGGCTGCAATCATGCGGGCCCTGGCGTCATTGGAGGCGGCAGAAAGAGGTGTTTTGCCGTCCTGGTTGATGCCTGCCGGTGATGGGGGTGTCATGCTGGTGCGTTGTTGCCCGACGGTATCCTGGCGTACTTTTTTATCTGCAACGGCCAGATCAAAGGCGGCCAAGACATAATCATCAGACTTGTTCGCCAAATCAACGCCATCACCCCGGATAGCCGTAATGACCGCTACCTGAATGTCACGGTCTGACTGATCCTGCTTAACGGCTACGCCATGACTGGTGGCCTTGGCTTCCAGATCCATGCGGGCACGGACGCTTGAAATGGCATCTTCGCGCATTTTCTCGGCCTGTTCTTTCAGCTGCTTCACTTCGGCTTCAGCGGCATCCGCACGGGCGGCCTGTTTATCTGCATCAGCACGGGCGGTGGCCGCATCCTGACGTACTCGGTTTAACTCTTGTGCCACTTCAGGGGCAGCGTCATAACTGATGCCTGAATCGAGGCGCACTTTTTCCATTGGCATGGTGGTTTCCTCAGTTGTTACGGCATCCGCCGCATCCATATTAAGCCGGGCATTGCCTGCCCGACCCTCTTTAACAATCGCCAAATGGTTTGGCGTGATTGAAATCTGTTTTGCATCGTAGTGCTCACCGGCAGGGGTAATGCCGGGCGTTTCATCAAACGTGACCAAGTAGCCGACTGATAATTCCTTGAAGCCCGCATCCACCAAAGAGGGGTCATGAATGACGACATCGGCAATCACGTTGTCACCATCCTGCCGGCCTTCGGTCAGGACTGTGCCTACGGTATGCACTTTGGCGTTCTTGCTGTCCACAAGGCCAGGGTGCCCGTTTGTAATCGGGATCCCTTTGTAGCCTTGCAGTGAATCAGCCGAGAACACCGCTTCAGGTGGCCGGTATTCCTTTCGGATACCGCCTTTGCCATCGCTGTAATTAAAAACGCCAGTCCGGGTAAGAACTGGCGTATCAGTGATGAATCCGTTGTCATTGCGCTGTGCCTTCATTGGCCAGGCATCATATCTAAGTTCAGTTTTCATGGTGAAATCCGGTTAATGAACAATCAGTGCATCAAGATCTTCAAGGTCTGGCAGTACCGCCTCGGCTGAGCATCGGCATAGAATCGGCTCGCCTGGGTGCCCATCGTCCGGAGGATCATCCCATTGGAAGATCTGGTCTTCACGCTCCTTGTGTTCATCACGTTCACGTTCATCAAGCATGCCTTTCCACCGGTATTCGGTAACCCCAATTCGGGTTTGCCGCTCCTTGGTCAGTTGGCCGTTCAGCTTTGCGATCTGGTCACGGGCAATGATTTTGGCACGATTGGCGGGTACCTTATAGGTCTTCTTGATGTACTTGGCCAGATCCTTGGGCGGCATACCGGTACGAACGGCATTGACCACCTTCCCGTTGAGGCTATCCAGATACTGTTGTGGGATGGAGCGGATCAACTTGATGTTGTTGGCCTCATAAATCTCCAGCACTTCCTTTAACCAGGGTTCGGTCTTGAAAATGTCCACGCCATAGGCCGAGCGAAGTACCTGATGAAACTGCCGTTTATTAAAGGCAGATACCTGCCTGGCTACGTCCGCAATCAGTTTGATGATGCGTTCCGTGGTTGGAATAAAAAGCATGGAAGTAGTCAGAAACGCTTGCCGGATCCTTTCGTACCAACCGGTGGATTCGGGAATGTCCTCGATGCTGTCCATCCGAAATTGCTCAACCTTCATCACAATATGCTCATTCACCAGCTGTGTTAATAGCAGGGCATATTCATTCAGAAGCCGCTCATACTCGCGCTCAATAGCGTGCGGGTACAGCCATTTTCGTGGCTTGCCGGGTTTATTACGTCTGGCTGGCATATCTGCTTGCTCCGTCTCCTGATTGGTCTGGTGATTCCAGCCCGAACAGTGCTTCCGATTCAAGGTATTCCAATGCTTGGCGCTCAGACAGGGCACCGGTACCAACGGCCCTGTCCAAGGCATTTATCTTGTCCAGAAGGGTAGCCGCGCGGGTTTTCTCAACCTCTGCTGTTTCTTTTTCCGACAGCTGTTTAAGCGGTGGCCAGACAATGAACCAGTCATCCGGTTTTTTCTGGGGCATAGACTTTTGCGCCAAGATCAGTGAGATCAACCGCTCAAGGACGGGCTGGGCCTTGTTCTTGCGAATGCCTTCCACCATATCGTGATAGGAATCAAAATCAGCCTCACCGGTTGCATTTAACCCGCCTGGCGAACGCCCAAACAAAATGGTAACCGGTATGCTGGTTGCGGCAGATAAGGCCACCTGGAACTCATGGATCACTTCTTTGATACCGGAAAGGTTTGAGTCCTGAACCGTAAAGGCATCTTCCTTGTCAACGACAACGGTATTCAAGATGCCGCGTGCCTGGTCAACCAAACCCACTCGTTTTTGTACCGTGGCTTCCAAGCCTGCTTCAATTGCCTCGGCCAAGCCCGTCATCTGGTGTACGCCTTGCTGTTTACGCTTCAGGATGTTTTTGGCCATTGACAAGGATTCAAGGTAATCCAGAATCATCCGGTAGGCTTCACCAACGGCTGATCGGCCAGCCCACGGGAGCAGGGCAGAGGATTGCCGGTAGCTGCGAGGAAGGATATCGCCACCCATTTCAATCAGGCGTGATTCGTGACAAACAAAACGGGCTCCATTGCCAACATCGATCTCATAATAAATTGGCATGCCGAAATTGGCCTGTTTGGGGTCCATGTATTTGGCAGGCAAGGCACTGATCTGCTCAATATCAAACACCTTCAGTTCGGCAATATGCCCGATACTGTCATAGTTGATAGGGGTGTTTAACAGGCCATCGTCCATGATCGGAATGATGGCCGCACCGCCAAAGAGGCGGGTCCAGCAGAGTGCCTCGGTGATGGCTGAAATCATTTTCAATCGATCTATTTCAGCCTCAATAACCTGATCCGCATCGCCTTTAACCTCAATGCCTTTTGACATGGCAGTTTCGGCTGGCTTATCTACAACCGAACCAAACAGGCCGCCTTTTGCATAGAGCATGGTCGCACTTATCGGGTTGGTGCCGGACAGGCCGCGCTGGCCAATAACGGCTTCCAGATAACCATCGGTATTGAATCGTGTTGTCATCGTGCCATTGCCTTGAATCGGTCAAGTTTGTTGTGTTGAAGTTCGTTAAATGCCCGGCTGCCGGCATCAATCTGGTCATCATTGGACCCATTTGGGAACATCCGCATTTCTTGTATCAGTGATTCGTTCCAGGGGGCGCGAAGCATTTTCACGTTTCCAATATTGACCTGTGCAGCAAAACCACTGGCCCGTGTTGCCTTATCACCCGATTCCGGACTGAATTCAAATGAGAAGCCAAAAAGTTTTTTGCCCAGGTTAAATGCCTGTGCTTTACCTGCCTGTCCGGGATCTTGTGGTGCCGAGATTTTTACTCTTGGCGTGTCCATTTTTGCGGTATTGACCAGAGCGCTTTCCACATCTTCCGGATTCCCACGTAAACGCTGAATATCCATAATAAAGATGCTTCCAGATGAGTCGACGCCCATTTTTAAGCCCACTGTCCAGTCGCCCGCGTTTTTCGTTGCGGCAAAGTCCCAGGCTCTAACCATAGAAATGTTATTGGGTACCGCGTCTACAATTTCAATTCGTTCTGGTTTGAATATCCCGCCTTCTGCAGGTGCAGGGCGTTGCATGTACTGTCCTGCAAACACATAGGTATTGGTATCTTCCAGTCTGCGCAGTGTTTCTATATTGTGCTTATCAGGCCATAGAGGCGTGCCATCATCCTTAATGGCTGGCAAACAAAGGTGTTCCCATTCCTCACCATTGCCGCCATCAAGAAGCCATCCCGCCAAATCCCTTTCATGCAGTCGTTGCATGATAAGGATAATTGGCGTGTTTTCTGAGTTTTTTCGAGATTCAAGTGTGTTCTGAAACCACTCTATAACACCTTCACGAACCGTATCACTATTTGCTTCATCTGGTTTTAACGGGTCATCAATAATGATGGCGCCACCGAATTCAGGCCGATGCTTGCCGGCACCATAACCTGTAATCGTGCCCCCGGCACCAACGGCATACATGACACCGCCTTCAGTGGTGCGCCATTCATCCTTGGCTTTACTGTCTTCCCGTAGCCGGGTACCAAAAATACGCTGGTATTCCTGGCTGTGTATCACGTCACGCGCTTTCCAGCTGTTATTGGTTGCTAACCGGGTAGAGTACGAGGTGTGAATAAATTCAGCATCCGGAGCATGGCCAAGAGCCCATGGAATAAAGTTCACTACCGCTAATTCGGTTTTTGAATACCGTGGAGGGATATTGATAATTAAACGGTTGCACTTCCCCTCATAGACCCGCATTAGCGCTTCACAAACCAGCTGATGATGATCGCCTTTTACCCAGGGAAAATTCCTGGACGACAAAAACATATGACGGCTGAAATGATATAAGTCCTCTCTGGCCAACAGTCGCGATACGTGTTTTTCCTGATCCGTCAGATCATTGAATGAACCCATATTGTTAAACCTTCGAAGCCAGCCCCTTTGCTATTTCCCGTAATTCTTCTTTTGTGGCAACGGAATGGGTGATGGGATTGTTCTGATCACCAGCGTGGATCACCTTGTCAGAAAAGGCTTGTATATTTACGTGCTTGCCGATCAGCTCCAGATTCTTCACTTTGTCCGGCCACTTGATTTTTTTGATGAATGCCAGATTATCGCTATCACCGCCAGCACTCATTTCCATAATGTCCAGTCCGGACAGATACCGGCGCCATACCTTGGGCCATTGTGAGATTGGCTTTAATGTGCCGTCTTCGTTCAGGATATCCAGTGCGTCCATCTGGTCGATTTCAACCAGGCGCTTCAGGACATACTCCGCATTAATCTCCAGACTATCAGCACGCTTGCTTTGGCCCTCTCTGATAAGATTTTGGACCATAACATTTAATAACAGCCTGCCACCCTGTGCTTGTGCCGTTTTAGCACTATATCCAGCCCTGATAGCGGCTTGAGTAGCATTCAAATCAATCAGGTATTCTTTTGCAAATAGTGCCTGCTTCGGTGTTAATTTACGGCCACCAGACGCGGCCTTGGCTTTGTCTTTGGTTGCCATTTCATTTGCTCCGGACATAAAAAAAGCCCGCGATATGCGGGCTTCGTTTTCTATTGACGCTCTAATGTCAAACATAGCTGAAATGTACTATGTTTGGGTCGCTATGTCAATACATGTACCTTCATGTACCTACGATCAAACCAGCCGTTTTATACTCATCCCAGAGTATGTTTTCAACGTGATCCTGCTCGATCTCGATCATGTCCCGATACTTACGTACTAATCGCTTGATAACCTGCCTGTCTACTCCAAACTGGTCCGCAATGAACTGTTGCGTCGGCCGGCCACGCAGAATATGTGTCGTGATCAGATCGGTGATCAATCGCTCCCTGGAATCACGGGTTGGATTCAGCCAATGTGAAACTTCAAACAAACTCTGCCGGACCTCAGCATTCATAATATCGCCATGGATTCCCTGCAGAACATGAAAACCAATTTTATGCCCGACCAACCGCTTGGTTAGGTTGATGATCCAAACCACCTGTACGCGCCAGTCGTGTGGCGTCATGTCGGTGGAGTGAGGGATCCGTTCACCGGTCATTTCCTCGTATTCCTTGATGATTTTTTGCAGTGATGTGCTGGGTTCAATTCGTGTGGCCAAGATGAAATACGCGACCCTGATCGCATGTTCCGGACTTTTGAAATGCATTAATCCCACCTTCCTGTTGAATCATTGATAAACAAAGCCACGACAGTGACACAAACCCCAGCTGCTGCACCCATAATCAAGCCGAATAGAAAGGTCATGCAGTTCTCCAAAAAACCTTCCAGGCAACACCAAAAACAAAAACGATGATTATTCCGATAAACATTCAAACCTCCCTCACTTCGATCCCGTGGTAAGCCAGCATTAAATGCCGTTTTTGTTTGTACTCTTTCGTCTTAAATCCTTTTGAATCCTCAACCACTTGCTTGCCGTCAATATCCAAATAAACAAAGTCGGCCACGTATTTCATCGCTGGCGTGGCCCTTAATGCGTTCGAGAATTTGACTCTTGGGGCTAGGACAAACGATACCTGCAGCCGCAGATCGCTAATCCTTCCCTCCTGCTCATAAATCTTTAACTCTCGATACCTTGAGCACTCCCGTTTTGAGTCAAACTTGATGCCGTCGTAGATAACTTTTTGGTTGCCATACTTCGACTTGAGCGCCATTCTTCCTGCACGTACCGCCATTTTTCTTCCCTTACCATTAAAATCATTTAAAAGCCCTTGAGTCAATTTTTATGCGATACCCTCATAAGTTATCGAAATTCAAATTTAAATTGAATCTAGGTATGAAATAATCAATCCTTGCGGCATTCCTGATCCCTGATCATCTTCACTTTTTCAAGAATCAAGTTTCTTTTGAATTTCCATCGCCTTTCACAAAATTCCAAAAATGCCTCTTGCTGCTTCCTGTTCCGGCAGTAGATGACATGTCTGGCGACTGATTCGAGACACTTCATGTCCACGTTGCCCCTTGGGGTCATGCCGCAATCCCGTATTTCTCTGCGACCTGCCTGGCCATCTTCACGGTCATGCTGGCGTACTTGGCCGGGTTTTTGAGGATCGGCTTCACCCAGTCCATGTTGCCCGGCGTGTTTACGCGGGACTTCGCCATTTTCATCACGGCCTCAGCCTTGGCTGGGTCTGGCTTGACGTCCTGTGTCAGCAGTCTTGCCGGGTCCTCGATGGGCGTGATCTGCTCGTCACGGCTTTTCTGCTCGCAGGCTTTGATGAACTCCGTCAGGCTGGGTGGCCAGTCGTACAGATCCATGCAATTCTCAAGTCCGCGCTTGATCTGATGCGGAAAAATACCCTTTGCAACGAATCCAGAACTCCAGGCTTCAGCCCAACGATCAACGGCCCCTGGCTTGTCTTCAAACGGCTTTTCCCACTTGCCAACGTACATGCCGCTAAGTCGGTCGAACAAGTGCTGCATGGGTGTCTTGCCGGATTTCGGATGGGCTGTTAACCACTCTTGCTGCGACATCAATTGCTTCATTTCGTACTCCTAATTTTTTGTTCAATTCTTCCCACTGGCTGTCGATGCTGGCCTTTGCTGGCGAAGCTCTGGCCTTCGGCGGGTCGGTCAGCATGTTTTTCACGATACCCAGCAGATACGAAAAGCCTTTGCCTGCCTGCTTTGCGATGGGAATTGCCTCCACGAAGTGCGCCATTTCTGCGCCTTGCTCGACCAGCTGCTTGAGCCTTGGCCCTGGGTTGCCGTCAATGCCCTGGCTTCGGCAGTACGTCGCGATAGCGCCAGCGGTGGAGACCGGGTTGTCAGGCTGTGGGCTTTCAGCGGGTTCTGGCGGTGATTCGGCAAAATCCGAAAAATCAGAAACGACACACGGGCTGTCTGCAGGATCGCTGCCGGTGGAATTTTCTTTTTTGTTTGTTTTTTCTTTTATATTGGTTATTGGTTCTTGGTTCTTGGTTAGTTGAGCGTCCGTTAAATTTTCGTTGAACGGTCGTTGAACGGGCGTTGAACGGTCGTTACTTTCCTGTTGTTCTATACTCGAACGGTCGCTGGTCTTACGCTTAACGCCAGTTGAACCGTCGCTTAGCGATCGTTGTCTTTTTCGGGCTTCGGCTGATTTTTTGCCCGCTTCGGCCGCTTGTTCGATCTTTGCGTGGAAACTGGCGATTTCTGTATCGGCTCTTTTATTGCGCCATACATTATTTTCAGAATCCAACACAAAAAACTCGTTCAACACATTTTCAACGGCCGTTCGTTCTTCGTCCAACCGGGCACCAACCCATCGGCATACCTGGTTCAAGTCGTTGATAATTGGTTTTTCTTCTGCGTAATAACGTCTTAGCAGGCGACTATAGATAGCATCCTCAATCAATGTAAGGTGCATGGTTGCTTGAGCGTAATCACCAATGTTGTGCTGGTAGTAATTCATCACACCCCCTTTACCAAAGCCCGTTTAGCGGCTTCAATAATTTCCTGGCTGCTGCGCTGGCTATTCTGAGCGGCAGAAATGATTTTTTCGGCCTCGCATGAAGTGATGGTGCCATCGGCCAACGAGGTGGAAATGGTTGTGGCCAGCTCACCAAAGGACACCGCCTTGTTGACGAACGAACCTTGCAAGTCTTGGGCGCTCCCTTCAGCAGGCGCAACGGACGCAATCAGGCCGAAACGGGCATTAAGGGACTGCAACCAGCCCAGCCGGTGCGGTTGGGCTTTTTCTTCCATCCACTCGGTCAGAAGCTCAACCATTTCAAGGGAAATGCTTTCCCCATTGATATGCCGCAGCTTGGCGCGCAAGGTTTCAGGGTGAATGGTTTTGCCGCGACGGTCAGTTAAAAAGCGTGCCGCGTCATTGATGCCACCAGGGGTGTTACGTACCGAGGTATAGAGAACATCAAACCAAGATGTGCCGGAATAACGACAAGTCATAATTGCCTGCCTTGAAATGAGACGAATATCAGGGGTGCAGCTGTGGGGCTGGAATGCAATAATCCCGTCAATGCCAATCTGATATTTGGATTAATAAAATGGAAAAACCGTTTAAATGTGGCCAGGCCATGGCCGATGACTTGCTTGAAAAAGCAAAGCTGATGGCGTACGAATCGGAGGATGCACCCAACGACACCATGGTTCTGATGTGCCTGTACCGGATCCTGTGCGGGGATGAGGCCCCGGTGCTGCATTAGGGAGGCTGGCATGCGGATACGGTGAAAGACTTGCTTGCGATTGAGATTAATCATGCCGATCTAACCCCAGAAGAAAAGAAGACATACTTGACTCAGCTTCGAGAGCTGCCCGCCGAGTCCACCAAACACCTTGTAAATACACTCGTTGCAGAGGGCGCCAAGGCGGTGCTTCAGAAAGGCCCACAGGCGGCTCAATGGCTGCAAACATGGATGGGATCTCTTTAATTTGTTTGAACAGTATTGGAGGAATGGCATCAGCAAGGATCAACCAAAAAAGATCATCCTGAATGTCATTGGTTGTCAGAACCATGGCTCCGTTGTGGAAAGCAAGGGAGTCAGGTTTGATGACTGTTTTTAGTTTGGTCATTAGTAAAAACATCCAACAGATACGAAATTTTTAAGGAAACAAACCATGAAAAAATATTTTGTCGCCATCAGAAAGGACTCCGTTTGTATGTTGGGCCTGCCAGATGTCCAGGCGCAGGAAAAGATGCCCTCAGCACGAGATGGGAGTGATTTACGCATTGGCATCATCCTGTTGTATGTTTTTTGCTTTGTAATAGTCATAAAGCAATTGGATGGTACTTATCCGAGGATCTTTTATTTCTCCAGATCTGATTTTTTTTAAGGTGCTTTCGGGCACTCCAGAATCTCTTGCAACACAAGTGAGATCCCTATATTTAGTTAACCGAAGGTTTGAAAAAACGTAATTTAATATATTCATACAGGAATTCTAACCCATATATGAGTCAACAACAACCCGCACATGGGTTAAGATTTCTGTAATCATTTCAAATATGAGTAAAAAACTTACAGATATCCTTGCAGAAAATATTGGAAAATTATTTGTTCCAGGTGGGAGATTTTCGTCTAATGGAGATGCCGAAAAAAAAACAGGCGTAAAAAGATCAACGTTTGATAGATTACGGAACGCTAACAAACAAGGAACGCCAGTGGTGGGTGTAGATAAACTGGAGGCCATTGCTAAGTCTTTAGGGGTTGAGCCCTGGCAGTTAATTTACCCAGATTTGGATATTGATAACCCGCCTTCTGTGAAAGAAATAAAATTATCTCAAAATCAAATGGAATTGATCAATATTTTCAATAGGTTAGGGAGAGATGAACAAGAATATATATTTAAGAAAATATACTCTTTGATTGATGATAAAAGTTCAGGACCAAAGGCAGAGTCGGCTTAATTTATTGCAGCAAAAGGGTAACGTAATTTACGGGGCGTTTGAAAAAATTTGACGATTGAGTAACTGAATTTGTATAACGTAATAAATATTTAGCGAGGGGATGATGGAATACTTCAAATTTGGCTAGTGAGAAATGGAGGCTATTTTGAAAAATGGTGTTAAAACATATTTTGGTGTTTCAATGTCTAAAAAAAATGAAGAGCATCAGGCCAGAAGGCAACAAATGGGAATATTTCTTTCTGGTACTGATCTGGATAGATACAAACAGAAGCTTATCGATGAAAGAAATTTTTTCATAAAAGACGTTTTAGATAAGAAAATATTAAATGATTTCGGTATTGAGGTTTTTAAAAAGAAATTTTTGAATATTAACTCATTTCGAGTAACTGTTGATCAAGTATTTAAAGGAGGGAAGGTGTTATCAAAATCTGAAAAAATTAGCTTTAATCTTAATCCTAAGAAAAAATATTATAAAGAATTTATTGATTGCCTAAATTTGGAAAAAATTAATGATTTATGCCCTAAAGAATTAATAAATAAAATAATAGTAGAGTCCTCTCACAAGGCATCTCACAAAGAAAGTATTGATAGATTTATCGATATGGGAGTTGAAGAAATGAAAGTTGAATGTATTTGTGGTGAAATTTCAAAAAAAATAAAAATCAACGATAATTTTGACTATCCGGGCATAACATGTAAAAACAGATATTGTATTTGTGATCTGAGTCCTATTATTCATGACACTGATGATCTAGATAGATTAATTTGTCATTAGCTCTTTATTACGGATAAATTCTTAATGATTTTAAAGAGCATTGATGGTTTTTAAAAAAAATTAATATTTAGGTAACATTTTATGTTTCGTGTGATTTTTTTTATTATATCCATGATGTTTTCATCGGCAGCAATTACGCAACCTATGGACTACCCGTTTGGTTTAACTGAAGGTATGAGCAAGGATGAATTAAAAAAAGTGTTAATTGGATATGAAGAACTTGATGAGTTTGTTGTAATAGCAACTTCGGTTCCGAAACCAGTAAGCTTGTTCAATAGTTATGTATTTCAGTCAACTAAAGAGACTGGGCTTTGTAGGGCTATTGGCATGACAAAATTCACCTCAAATAATAGGGATTTAGAGAATTATTACAACGTATTAAAAGATTCATTGAGCAAAAAATATGGAAAATCAGAATCATTAGATGAATCTGAACCGTACACAGAGGATATCCCGTTAATTATGGCTATCTCATCAGAAACAAGAAGAAAGGCTCAATATTGGCCGTTGGAACGTACTCCAGGTATACAGTCAATTATTCTTGAAGTGCTTGCTGAGAATATTATGGCAGGATATGTTTCAGTTAAATATGAATTTAGTAATGCCGAAAGATGCCTTGATATCATCAATGCTGAAGAAACAAAGGGGCTCTGATTAATAATCGTCTTGATTTAATTAGATTTTTATGGGGTGAAGTATGAATTTCATAGCAAGATATTTTGAGGGAAGAGCGCATAAAAAAGCCGCAAAAGCTGAAATAAATGCTATAGCGGATGACTTTAAAAACTGCTTTTCTCAAGCCATCAACGAGGGATTTCATAACACGATAGAATCAAGACTGATTGAATTACGTAACTCTTTACCAGACTTTATCCATATCAAAGATCGCATATCTTTATTTGACATACTTTTACAAGGTGTGCTTGATGATTATGTGATTACTCCCCACGAAGAGGAAAAAGTAAAAAAATCTGTAGATATACTTGAAATTCCTGAGATCTTAATAGCAGAAAAGCTTGAGACTGTTAGGGTTTTGGCTATGGCCCACAATATTTCTCAAGGTGATAGCCCAATTATCACGCCTTCAAGAGCTATTTTAAGAAAGAAGGAAATAGCCATGGTTGAAGTTCGGGCTTGTTGGATGGGGACACAAAAGACTCGCGTTTATAGAGGAGGAAGCAACGGCATAAGCTTCCGCATTGCAAAAGGCGTACATTATCGTGTTGGTGCCCAACGTGGCACCAGTGAGACTATTGAAAATGAAATTATTGCATCTTCTGGGGAGTTGGTTGTTACAAACAAGCGTGTTGTTTTTACTGGTGATGTAAAGTCATTTTCGTTCAATATAGATCGGTTAATCAGTATTGACTTGACTACAGAAAAAGTTATTTTTCACCTTGAAAATAGAGTAAATCCTTACGTACTTCGTCTTTTTGGTAATGAGTCATATTTTCTCAGTGCGGCATTAACTTGGGCGGCAAATTTAGATGAGTAACCTGTATTTAGGTTTTTTGGAGGATGCTCGTATAGGTCAGGAAATTATTGCACTGGGCCCTGGGGAGGGTAGTATTGCTACAGTAATACAGGGAAGAAGAGTTATTTAAGTGTTGGGCATGTTGCAGAATGATGAATTGACGATTTTTAGATGTTGCAATGATGGGTGACAAATCTAGTCACACATTACCATAGTTATGTTCTTATATAAAAGGTAAAAATGAATACATTAGGATTGCGCGTACAGCCCAAACTAATTGATATCTGTGTTTTTCAAAAAGGTGATATGCGGTTATTTAAATTAAATATACCACAATCGCTTGATTTGCCACAGCAATTAAAGTTTGTGCGATTTACTATGTTGGATATATTGAGGCAATACCAAATAGAGAAAACAGTTATTAAAAAGACTGAAGGTAATGCAAATATTAATCTAGCTCGCGCACAATTAGAGGCTGTAGTAATTGAATCAATCGCTAGTAGTCAAGTAAAAAAATATGTGCTTGGGACTTTATCTACTATTAGTAAATTAACTACCATTTCATATGACAAAATCAAAGAAAATATAAAAGGAAAAGAAAACGATTTGGATATATCGGAGTGGAATAATTATAATGAAAATCAAAGAGAAGCAATTTTATGCGCTATGGGAGCTAAAAATGCTTGATCCTCGCAATTTAAAAGAAGCCAAGCTACGCTTTGAAAAAAAAGAATTAATTGGTTCGGGTAGCTTTGGGAAGGTTTATCTCGCTCATGATTTACAGTTGGATGCTGAATTAGTCATTAAAGAAATTAAGAAAGAAAATTTAAATAAGGAAAAATATTTTCTTGAAGCTCAAATTCTTTATTTAGGAGATCATCAGTACATTACTCCTGTTCATTATGCTTGCGAATGCGAAGAAAATATATATATTGCAATGCCTTACTATAAGAATGGATCCCTAGAGAATAAGTTAAGTAATGAATTTATCTCTGTTCGAGAAATTATTAATATAGGGATACAGATTTTAAGCGCATTACATAACCTTCATTCTCGAAATTTGTTGCATTTTGATGTTAAGCCCTCGAATATTTTAATTTTTAATTCAAACGAAGTACATTTAACGGATTTTGGATTGGCAAAACACGGGGATAAATCAATGTATGCAGCGCATACGTGTGGATTTCTAGATCATGCCCCGCCTGAATTTTTTTCAGAAGTTGAAAGTGGGGTACAGCATGAAATATACCAAGTTGGTATGACTCTTTACCGTATGTGCATCGGTGAAGATGCTTTTCAACAACAGACAAAGAGGATGGCAAATGAATGGTCCTTGCATAAAGAGGCTCGTGAAACTGGGTCATTTCCAGATTTTAGCAAAAGCATCTATCCTGATCATATACCATTAAGGCTTAAACGCATTATTTCTCATGCTTTAGAGCCCGATAGAATGAACAGATACTTCACCGCTCTGGATATGTTAAATGAGCTTTGTGCAATCCCTGATGATCTGCCAATGATGCTTGACTGGAATTATACTGTGCATGCAAACAGTAAAAAAATATGGTCTAAGCGAAATTTACATGGTACTATTAGCTTAACAGTTGAAAAAAACAATAATTCTTGCGCAATGAAATCCATTGCAAATAGCCAACAACGGATAAGAAATTATTGTAAATCTGATATTAAACAATTTGAAATTCAAAAATTTCTCAGGGAGCATTGAAATGGCGCAAAAAGCTGTGGTGAAAAAACAAGACCCCCGAGGGATTGCGTCAGCCCCTAGACCTGTTGGGTATCTTTCTCCGATAATGCAGCGGGTAGAGAAAGGCGAGTTGAGGGTCACAGTTAAAGTAAATTCGTTTGGCTTTGCTACGCGTACATTCCATAAAGCCTAACCCACATTAATCCACCCGCTTCGGCGGGTTTTTCATTTCAACTCCCTTCAAGAACACCAGGGCAATACTTATACTTGGCTCAAACACTAATCCGAATATCGGTACGTAATTTAACAGGTTGGAGAACAGTGAAACGTTGTCGTATCCTATTATATAAATCACTAACCCCAGGTACTGTTAACGTTACAATCAGTGCAAACGAAACATCTGGCGCAGACGCTTGGCTAACACCTCGACTCTGTTCACGCGCATGATATTCCACATCAAAAACCGGGTCTGCCAATGTTTCAATGCTCTGAAACATACGATCACGATGCAGGATTGTCTCCCACTTGTGAGCAGCGTCTCGTAGCTCTCTTTCTGACCCAGTATATTGCGTATTAATACCAAAGAAATCACTAGAATCATTTTCCCCTATTCCATGTCTAGGGCGAAAAGTGACACCCATACCTGATCTAGTGTAATTAATTGAATGCTCTGGGTCTGTCTGTGCCGATAAGCAGAAAGTCGCCTTAATGTGAGCAAGTCCCGATAAGGCAATATCAGGAAATGGAATTGGGCAACGGCGATACTCACCCTTAGCAAGGGTATCACGGAAAATAATAGTGGCTGAGTCAGGCGAACATTCCAACAATTCCATTGGATCATTACGGAATCTCCCCCAACCAACTTCAGCGCGCAATTTTTTGGAGGCTGGATCAACATGATGCACAAGCAAAGCTTTAAGAGAAATAGCATCCAATTTCAAGTCGCTAAATGCCTGAACGCCCGCTGCGGCCCTGAGAACCAGAGGGGCAGAATAACTAGTGCCTTGCGTGCCCACCACTGAATTCATATACGGACTATAGACTCGAAATGGCTCTGAATCAGTTCCACCAAATGCTACACCATCGGGTTTAACGAACCCTGGGCTACGGCCTGGGCCTTTGCTGCTATATGGTGCTCGAACCCATTTTTTTCCTGATGTATTGCATGCTCCTACCGCAATCGCATTGACCATGTCGCCAGGCGGTTGGATCCGATCGGCACCAACTTGACCACCATCATTACCAACGGCCACGGTAATAAGGATATCGTGTTTAAAACAAAGTTGATCTAGTGTTGCTGTCCATACATGAACTTCATCATCATCAATAGGCATTCTGGGGCCTAAGCTTAAATTCGCAAAACGATAATTTCCAGTATCAAGTATTTGGCGAATGCGATTCAAAACATCAAATAAATCAGGATCCTTTCCGGAATTTTGTGATAAAACTCGATAATGATCTACCCCCATATAAGGTCTGGGCAGAGGAGTTCCATCTATCGGGCTTCCAAATAAAAAAGTTGACGTTACCTCACTGCCGTGCATCAAATACTGCCCAGACACGCCATTGTTATCGAATATAAATTCAGAAGCCCACTTTGAAAAATCATCTGTACCAATGCCCCCATCAAAAATAGCTACGCGTTCTTTCGTGTCATAAGGTTCGTCACTGGGTAAAGCAAAATTTTGGTGGCTCAATTTTTGACGAATCATTTGGGGTCTTGCAATACGGAGTTCTGGCATGGGTCGAGCTACACGAAGGAAAGTAAATTTGCTCAGTTCCATTATTTGATCAACTGTAGCTAATACTGGCATAAAAGCCAGTCCTCCTACTCTAATGCAACGTTCCATATTAATGATGATATTTTTGTTTTTTGCATACTTTTCAAATGCTAAAAGGATACTTTCTTCATCAGCATGTATCGCAATTTCAAACAAAAGTTGCTCTGCATTTGCTGGAAGTTTGCCTCGAATTTTTGACCCTGCCGTAATCCAGGCAACGGATTCAATCTCACGTAATTCTCTCTGAATATAGGCTGGAGCATTAGGATTAGAAAGGTTATGAGCTAGCTTTTCCACTCCATCAAGAGTGCCTGCAATAAAGAGTGTAGCCGTCATATGAGGTTTGCCTTCCAGCCTAGGCTCACTGGCCTTGCGTGGGATAATCGTCTTCTCTTTACTTCCTATGTCTCGTAAACCAACGGCTTCCAGTAATTTGCTAGGATAGTAAGACCTTGCCAAAAAAGTTGGATGTAGCGTAAGTTCAAATACACCTTCGCCTCCAGGCTTAGCCTCTGGGGGAACATTCTGAAGCTGTAACTGGATATCCTCAAGAGGAGAAGTAAGCGCATTGAGAACCTCTTCTCGCGTATATGGCATTTTCTTAGGCCCTCCGCCACGTTTAATCGTGGCTTTTGAGGCTAGTTTTTCACCACCACCAAGTAAAATATTCCCAGTTGCCATAAGTCTCATCCTTTTTTAGATTCAAGAGATTTCAAGATGCGCCCAACTGTTGGATGTGAAACACCCAATTGCTCGGCAATTTTTCGTTGCGACATACCAGATGCTGAAAGCTGTTTAATTCTGTTAGCACGCAATAAACTGGCATCAATTTGAGTGGTAGCCAGGCCTTCTTCAATTAATACGTCTTCCCATTTTTTACCTGAAAGAACCGCTTGTTTTTTACAACTTAACAGTGATCGACGAATATCAGCATAAGACATACCATCGAAAGATCGACTAAGAGCGGCTGAGATTGATTCCTCTATTCCTTCGGAATACAGTAAGGCCATGATCGCTTGTATGTCCGGCAAATCAAAACTTACTTGCATATCAAATCTTCTCCATACCGCTGGATCAAGTAGCTCTGGATGATTGGTTGCAGCCACTAACAATGATGTTGAGGGCCATTCGTCTATTGACTGTAGGAGGACAGTAACAAGTCGTTTGAGCTCACCCACATCACTTTCATCATCTCTACGCTTTGCCACAGCATCAAACTCATCTAGCAACAAAATACATGGAAAGCTCTTGGCATAATCAACTACCGATCGAATATTAGAGCCAGTTTTGCCTAGTAAACTGCTCATTACCGTTGCTAAATCCAACGTCAACAAAGGTATCTTTAATTCCCTAGCAAGCCACTGACATGCTAGCGTTTTTCCAACACCAGGCGGTCCTTTGAACAATAGACTGCGGATTGGTTCAAGGCCGGCAAGACGTAGTTCCGAAGCTTTAATACGCTCTTCAACGACGCGCTTCAATGCATTCTCTATAGTCAGGGGCCAACTTGGCTCAAACTCAAGAACTATTTGTGAATTTTCACGCAGCAAAAATTGTCGCGAATCTAAGTCTACTGGGCTAGGAATCATGCGAGTAGGGGATTGCTCTCCAAGAATTTCAATAAGTTGCTCAGCAAGCACAGGGTCTGATTTTCTCAATTTGCTTACAAAGCGACGAGCCAATAATGTAAAACTTGATGCATTGCCCAATATGCCCTGTTGGAACAGCTGAATCATATCATTATCATTAATTTGAACCATATTAATCCAATGTTTTTAATAGCTAAATATATTTTTGGTACATAATTTTTTTAGATATTACCACAAATGTACCATAAGTGATAATTTGATATAAAAATTTTTAATAAGAAAATATTATCAATATCACTATGAAATACTACAAACGTGTTGCTCAAACACAAACCGCCTCCCGGCGGTTTTTTTTCGCCCATCGGTTTTGGAATGCGGTGCCGAGTCCAGGGCAAGCCAAAACTAAGGATCAAATTGTAATTTTTATAATTAATTTTTATTTTTTTTGTGTCGAAGTTTTTTTTAAAAATCAATAGATTGTAGAACTATATGTGGGATTAAAGAAGATTTTAAACACTAGATATTGTGTGTGGTCCCGTGTATTATGCTCATTGCAAACAATAAAAAAACCACCCTTTCTGTAAAAAGGGTGGCTTTGGTTTGTACTCTGTTAACAGCAAGAAACAGACATACAAGGTGATGCACGTATTCTCTGTTTTTTTGCTGCTGACGTCAATCGCTTTTACATATTGCAAAGGAGCAATTTAGTGAAAAACAGTAAAAAAGACAGCTTTAGTCCCACCCTCAAATACAATAAAATCAATAGTTTAGATGTTGAAAATGAGGTTTTAGTCCCAGCCAAGATTCAATCTGAGTTATTTCTAGTTGAAAAGCAAATCGAATTTGATGGCGTTGAAATGGGCGTTCTTGCAAATGGCGTTCCTTATTTAACAGAATCAGGCTTGGCCAGAATGTGTGGCATAGATAGAAAGGCTCTTAATAGATTGGCCATTAACTGGGCTGAGGAAAAATACAAACCACGTGGAAAAATTATTAACCAACTGTTAGAACAAAGTGAATTTTATGGGCTAACCATTTTCCTTAAGTCTACCCACAATGGAACCCAAGTTAATGCCTTTACAGAGCCAGTATGTCTGGCCTTGCTTGAATACTATGCATTTTTGGCAGATGAGCCAAGAGAGCAAGCTTTAATGGCCTTTAGGACGCTTGCCAAAACAAAGTTTAGGGAATTTATATATAACGCTGTTGGGTACGCTCCAGAAGTAGCCAACTTAGACAGCTGGAAACATTTTCACGATCGAGTTGCAATAACTTCAAATTCGGTGCCGCTTGGTTACTTCGGGATCTTCACAGAAATTGCCTCAATAATTGTGCCGATGATAAATGCAGGAATAATTGTTAACGATAAACTTATCCCAGATATTTCTGTTGGCAGAGCATGGAGCTCATACTGGGAGCACCAAAGAATGAGCGAAAAACATGGGGATCGGATTAAATATGATCATGAGTACCCTGACTACTATCCGCAATCAAAAAGCAATCCTCAGCCTTCCTATGCATATCCGGATAACGCACTAGGCGATTTTAGGAAATGGTTGCGTGAAAATTACTTGAAAACAAAATTACCATCTTACCTGCTCGGTCAAATCACAAGAAAACGACTTACAAAAGAAATTGCTGATAAAACCATCGAAACTCTCGTTCCTAAAGCATTGTCTCGAACTTAAAATTTAATCCATCACATAAACCGCCCCCGGGCGGTTTTTTTACGCCTGTTGGTTTGGGGTGGGGTGTTGTTGCTCCTTCTCAACCCATTTTTAGGTTGACAATAACCCATAAATGGGTTTATGATTTGTTTATTAGCTCATATGTGAGTTGATATGATTTAAAACCTACAAACTAGATAAACGATACGTTCTTTAAAACCCACAAAACCGATGTGCCAATCCATTCAAGCGAGCGCATCCGCCCGGCAGACGTTAGACCCCTGCCAGGGCAGAGCATCGTAAGACCCGAAACAAACCTGTCTTTAAAAGCGGGTGCGTTCACCTGAGTGTTTTCTCGCATCGGTTTTGTGGTTTTTAAAGTCTGTTTTTAAGGATGATGAAAATGCCACGGAACACGCCAATAGTGCCATTGCGCACGATCTACAGCCAAACCACCCGAAATCCAAAACATACACCCAAAGATGACCAGCCGCTTTGCGAAGAGTGCGACCACTGCCAAACGGTTCGTGATCCTTACGCCACCGGTGACTGGTGGTACGCGGTGCTGGATTGCACACAAACAACTTGCCCGTTCGGCAAAACTGAAATGGATGATTGATATGAGTAAATACTTAATCAAGGTAAACGGAAAGGTGCTTAAAGCGCTGGATGCCGTATCACATAGCCAGGCACAAGAGAAGTTCTGGCTGACCTACAGAGGGCCGGAAGTAAAAACCATGGTGGTGAAGCCATGGAAGTGAAATTTACACCGGGGCCCTGGATGGTCCAAACGAATAAAGATGAATATGGGAATCCAGTATTTATCATATCCAGTCCCGAAAAGGGATTTGTTCCTACTCCATTCACTCATTTCTACCCTAATGACGGCACTGTTAAGCCAAGGTTTGATGAGAACGGATTTTCGTTGCCAAGCAATGCCGTGACGATATGCAAAGTACATGATCTTCCAACTGCCCGTCTGATTGCTGCTGTACCTGATTTGTTGGAAGAATTAACAAATTTGCTTTTATGGGCTCAAGACGTTCATAGGTTGGGTAAAGATGCGAGGCTAAATTACACAGGCATGGATGACGCACGTGTCGCAATTAAAAAAGCAACAGGGGTATGGCATGAATAATGAAATGAACCCCTATAAGGATCTGGGCAATATCTGTGATCCAACAGACCAAGAGTACGACCCGTTAACCGGCAGCTGGGTACCGAATGAGCCTGGATTTGATTGGCTACTTGCAATCGCAATGCTGGTTGGTTGCGTAGTAATAATTTTATTGATGGTGTGGCTATGAACAACATTATTAGCATTCGCGCCAGTTCCTTGGCTGATTTATTTGACTGCCCTAAGCGCTGGTATACCCGGAACATCCTTAAAAAGAGTACTCCGGCAAGTTCCCGGGCAAGGTTGGGCACCAGTATTCATGCCGGCACAGAAACCTACGACTTGGCCAAGCTGCAGGGCCGCCCCATTTCAGCAGATGATGCGGCAGAAGCAGTCATTAACACCCTGTATGCAAAATACGATGGTGCTGGGGAAGAAATTGACTGGGGTGATGAAAGCCCCCAGCAACTGGAAAACATTGCCCTGGCATTGCATACGAAATACTGCGTTGAAATCGGCAGCAAGACTGACTACAAGGCGGTTGAGGTTCACTGCAACCCAGTCACGTTTGAAGATATCGGGATCAGGCTTACCGGGTCTGTTGACCGGATTTATCAAACTGAAGATGGCGAACTGGGCATTGCCGATATCAAAACCGGTGCCACTGCCGTATCCGCTGACGGAACAGTTAAAACCGGCCAGCACATTGCCCAGCTGGGTGTCTACAACATGCTGGCTGAATTAACCCTGCGGGAAGAAATCACCGCTGAAGCCAAAATTATTGGCCTGAACACGGGCAAAACACCAGCGGCCCAGCGAGTCGGTGTTGGGTCCATTCCCAATCCAAAAAACATCCTGCTTGGTGATGACGAGAACAAAGGCTTTCTTGAACAGGCTGCCTCAATTGTCCAGTCCGGTGTTTTTTACGCAAACCCTAAATCCATGCTGTGCAATCCGAAATTTTGCCCAGCCCACCCAACTTGTAAATACAGAGGATGACATGCGGCTAATTGATATCACCGGTCATAAATTCGGGCGACTTGTTGTAAACAGGCGCATTGAAAACATTGGTCCACACGTCGCATGGCTGTGTACGTGCGAGTGCGGCACAAAGGTAAATGTTCGTGGGCATAGCTTGCGAAAGGGAGATACCACTTCGTGTGGCTGCTTCAGATCTGAAAAACTAAAAATTGAGAAAACTCTCCATGGCAAATATAACTCACCAACATACAGAAGCTGGAGGGCGATGTTAGCCAGATGTCAAAAACCAAGCCACCGTCAGTTTAAAGATTATGGCGGGCGCGGGATAACGGTATGTGAAGAGTGGATTAATAGTTTTTCGGCATTCTTCAACGACATGGGGGAGCGGCCAGAAGGGAAAACGCTCGACAGAATTGATAACAACGGCAACTACACGCCAGACAATTGCCGGTGGGCCACTCGCTCACAACAAAATAGCAATCGGCGCTTCTTTAAAAAAGGACCAACACAATGAATAGCTCAACCACTTTACAAGAGGCTCGCATAGCGAAGCCATCACAGCCAGTAGCAGCAGGCTTTTTCAACATGGATAGCTTTGCTCTTATCCAGCGGGTAGCAAAAGCATTCTCATCTTCAAATTTGGTGCCAGCTCAGTACCAGGGAGATAACGGCATTGCAAACTGCATGATTGCCTTAAATATGGCCCAAAGAATGAGCGCGGATCCTTTACTTGTGATGCAAAATCTCTACATGGTTCATGGCCAACCCGCCTGGTCCAGTAAGTTCTTGATTGCCACCGTCAACGCATGCGGTCGTTATTCTTCACTTCGTTATGAATGGAAGAATGAAGACAAGCCGGATTCAGATGAATACGGATGCCGGGCCTGGGCGGTTGAGAAGGAAAGCGGTGAGCGGCTTAACGGGATCTGGGTTACATGGAAGATGGTTAAGGCTGAAGGCTGGTCCAGCAAGAACGGTTCAAAGTGGAAAACCATGCCAGACCAGATGTTTATGTACCGTGCGGCATCTTTCTGGGTACGAACCAATGCGCCCGAATTATCGATGGGCTTTCAGACCCAAGAAGAAGCCATTGACACGATTGACGCCACTCAGGACGAGGACGGCCGTATTGTTGTCAATACAGAGTCGCTTCGCAAAGCCAATTCAGAGCAAGCAAAACCCAAAACAAAGAAAGAGGTTGATGCACAGGACGTTGATATTCGAGCTGTGAACGAGCCACGGGAAACTGCGGCCGTTAATGAGGCCAACATCGATCAGGAAACCGGAGAGGTGTTGCAAGATCAAGGCCAAGCACAAGCGTCCATTCTTTCCGATGAAGACGATGATCCATTTCTTGAGAAATCGCCAACTGAATCTTCGAGTCCCGTAAAAAATTACGTTGATACTCGCAATCGTCGCAGGGTCAATGTGGAGTAACGAATGAAAATCAATCATATCAATATTGAAAACGTTCTGGGCATATCCAATGCTGATGTTTCTCTGGACAAAAAAGTGACCTACTTCATGGGCAAAAACGGTGCCGGCAAGAGCAGCATCAAGGAGGCGGTAAAACTGGCCTTGTTGGGCCAGCCAGAGCGTGTAACCCTGAAAAAAGAGTACGGCTCATTAATTCACAATAACGGCAAGGCGGGGGTTGTTTCGCTTGGCCTTGAGGGAGCAAGTAGCGATGAAGCCAGTTTTGTTTTGCCAAAAGGCGCTCATTCAGCCCCTGAATTTAAGTCTGCCATGGTTTATTGCCTGGACCCGCATTTATTTGCCGCACTGAAGCCGGAAGAAAAACGCGCATTCCTGTTTGAGCTGACCGGCACCAAGGTAAACCGTGAGGCTATCAGTAAACAGTTGGCCGAAGCCGGTGTATCCGCTACCGTGATTGATTCAGTCCTGCCAATGCTTCGCCAAGGCTTTGCTGCTGCGGCCAGTTATGCAGAAGCGCAGCGCAAAGAATGCCGCGGTGCATGGCGCGGAGTAACTGGTGAAACCTATGGGGAAGTTAAGGCACAGACATGGCAGGCTGAACTGCCAAGCCGGCCTGATGATGGCGGCAACATTTCTATTGCTGAGCTTGAGCAATCGCTGTCAGTTTTGCGTGCCAACCTGGCCGAAAACAACCAGGCACTGGGCGCGGCAAGAAAAGACAGGGCAACAAGAGCTGCGGCACAAACCAATCTTGATGCCCTGAAAAAAGATGCATCGAGGCTGGAGCGAGTGAAAGCCAAGATTGCGGTTGATGATTCCGAATATGACCGCATTAAGGCGGATTATGACGAGTGCGCATTACGTGCCGGCACAGCCAAGCGCGAAGGCCTCATACACGATCTGGCTCGTTACCTGAACGGATTTGTAAAGCATTGCAGCACCGGGAATGATTCTTTTGACCGGGAAGCCGCGCAAGCCGTTGGCCGGTATGAGGATCAGCACGGGGATGTGCTGGCTGGCGTTGCAAGAGACCCAGAGGCGGAAAAACGACTGCCCGAGCTTAAGGCCGCGCTGGATCTGATGGAAAGCGCGGTTCGCAATAACCAGCGTGATTTAACAATTTGCGAGCATGCCGCTGAAACATTAGAGAAAACCGCAGGCAACCAGCTACCAGGTGTAGACGCTATTGATGAAAAAATCAAAACTATTGAGGCGCTGATTAAAACCATTGATGCAGATATCCGTACCTACAGCGAAAAGCTGGAAGTTGAAAAAAATGCAGCACATGCCGCTGAATCAGCCGAAAAGCGGACAAAACAGGCGCAGGAATATCACCAGCAGGCCATGGCCTGGGGTGTTGCACTGGATCTATTATCGCCCGATGGCATACCGGCACAGATCTTGCGTGACGCACTGGGTCCATTCAATGCGATGCTATCAAGCGTAGCGGAAACATTTGACTGGGCGCCTGTTATGCTCGACGGGGATATGAACCTAACTTTTGGTGACCGACCTTATCAGCTGCTTTCCGAGTCTGAAAAATGGCGGGCGGACGCTGTCATTGGATTAACCATTTCAAGCATCTCAAACCTTCGCATTGTTGTCCTGGACCGCTTTGATGTGTTGGATATCTATGGGAAAAACGAGTTAATTGATGGCCTGGATAATTTGGCAGCCGATGATTATGTGGATACAGCACTGGTGATGGGCACCGTTAAATCCAAGCCTGATTTGTCTGACTTTCCGGAGACTGAAGTGTTTTGGGTTGAAGCTGGGGAATTGGCCAATGAGCAACTTCTGAAAAAGGTGGCGTGATGAGAAAAAAACCAGCAGTCATGAAGCTGACTAAAAACAAAGAGTACCGGACACCAAAAAGCCTGTCATGGGAACGCACGGCTGAATTTTATGGCAATAAAAGCATATCAATCGGCACCAGTAAAGTGAAAGATTATGTGGATTTAGGGAGGGACAAATGAACAAATCCCAATTTTTAAAAGATGTTGAACATCACGAAGTAAAAATTATTCGTGATGAAGGGCTATACCGGCACATAAGATTCAAAAAGCCAGACAGTAATCATTTGTATTTTGATCTGATTACTTGGCCAGGGCATCTTTGCTTTACTGGAGACATGGGAACGAATGTCTTCTCAAGGGTTGAAGATATGTTTGATTTTTTCAGATCTGGTCCGGAACTATCAATAAATGCCTGGTATTGGTCTGAAAAATTACTGGCTGTTGACGGAAACCGGTTTCACTCTGGAGTCACTGAATTTGATAAAGAAAAGTTTAAAAAAGTCATTAATGAAGCGCGTGTTGAATGGGTCCGCAGCGCAAAGGAGTCAGAGGCGCTTAATGAATGCCAGCGTCGCGAGTTGTGGGAGGCTGTTGATGATGAGGTATTGAGCTTGCTTGATGAAGATGGCATTAGAGCTCAATATGCTGCGTATGACTTTAACTGGCGGCATAACAATCGTAGCTGGTGTCTTCAGGATCTCTTTGATCACAACTTTACAGAGTTTACGCATCAATTTATTTGGTGTTGTTATGCGATTACTTGGGGTATCCAGCAATACGATGGCTCGAAAGCAATTCAGGAGGCAGCATAAATGGCATCAGTCAATAAAGTCATATTAGTGGGCAATTTAGGCCGTGATCCTGAAGTTCGCCATAGCCCAGATGGTATGGCAGTTTGTAGCGTCTCGGTGGCCACAACCACAAGCTGGAAAGACAAAAGCACCGGTGAAAAGCGGGACGATACTGAATGGCACCGTGTGGTGTTCTATAACCGCCTTGCTGAGGTTGCCGGTGAGTACCTGAAAAAGGGCAGCTCTATATATATAGAGGGAAAGCTTAAAACCCGCAAATACCAGGATAAAAAAACGGGGGCGGATAAAACCTCAACGGAAATTGTCGCTGATCAGATGCAAATGCTGGGTGGCCGTGATGCTAATGGTTTTGAATCGTCTCAGCCAGCACAGCTGCAACAGCGACCAGCACGGCAACAGCGGCAACCTGAGCAGCAGTATGGCGCTGCATCGATCCAGGACATGACCGATGACATTCCGTTTTGAATGAGGTAAGCCAATGACAATAGAAACCATAGAGCAAGCAGTAGAACGGATCATTAAAGATATTTTCGGTCATGAATACGGCTTGAATACTTATATTAGTAAGCACCATCGGTTTGGGTTATTCATTAATGAGGTAGAGCAGCTGTGTAATGTGCGTCTGGTCGGTTTGTTTTTGTCCGGCAATGATGTGGTGGCCAAAGTGAAGGAGTTGCGTAATGGTTGAGTTTTTCAATCTTAGGGGAAAAACAAAAACGGTTAAGCGTTATGCATTCGGCACGCATTATGTGAACACCGCACCCGGGCAGGGGTATGGGATCCCTGCAATCGTACTCAGTAAATCAGGTGAATTTGTAAAACACAGTGATTATGAAAGGCTGAAGAAGAAGTACGAAACGCTATTGCTCAATAAGTGCAGGCTGAAATGACGAATGTCATCAGCCGGATATTGGAAACAACTTCAAGACATTGGGATAAACCTATGAATTTACCTTATCTGACAGATGTCGAAATCAATGATATTTGTGCACCACTCAGGCAGGCGCATGCGCAATGCCGGTACCTGACCGGTCTGGGCATGATCGTTCGTAAAAAACCGAATGGTCGTCCGCTTGTGGCTCGTAATGAGTTTGAACGGGCTATGATCAATCGCCCGGCATTGGTGCCGGCAAATGATGGTAGCGGCCAGCCTGACCGAGAGGCCTATCTGCGTCTTATCAAGAAGGAAAGAAATGGGACGAAAACGGCGTAATAATCCGCTGAACCTGCCAGAGCGTGTATATGCACGGCACGGTGCTTTTTATTATGTTCATCCGGATGGCAAGTGGGAGCGCATCGGGACGGATGTTGCCGAGGCCAGAAAGCGCGGCATTCTCTACGCGGATCCCGATAGCCAGTTTGGCACCATGGCATATTGGCTTGATGCGTTCCTGGTGCATTGTGAAGAACGCACCGGGCTGGACAGGAAGAAGGGTGGATTATCTCCCCAAACCTTGAAGGACTACAAGAAAACGGCCGTCTACTTGAAATCGTACTTTGGCAAGATGCTGGCACACCAAATCAAGGGCCATCATGTTGCCGAATACCTGGACATGGGCATGAAAGCAAATAGGGGAGTGCGTGCCAATCGGGAAAAGGCAACACTGTCAGCCTGCTTTACCTGGCTTCGCACCAAGTCGGAGTCAGGCATTACTGATAATCCCTGCATCGGTATCCGCAGGAACAGGGAAACAAAACGTGACCGTTATGTAACGCATGAAGAATACGATGCGGTAGCCAGTATCGCTTCTCGCAATATCATTGCCTTGATGAACTTGATTTACCTAACGCTGCAGCGCCCTGAAGATATCATTGAATGGACTCCGGCCAATATCATCCAAAAACGGGAGTCTGACGGCACTGTTCGCAAGGTGATCAGGAACGACCAGGGCAAGCGCCTTGGCAATGGTGGGAAAGTGGTGGATATTCTGGTCACGCCCCAGATTGAGGCAATTTTGGAATCAATCTCCCCGAAGCCGCCCGTTTACCTGTCGGGCACCAGCACCTTTATCAGGACTCGCAAGGATTTGCCCTATACGTATTCTGGCCTGACAGCCATGTTGCAACGGTACACCCAAAAGGCCGGGGTACCGTCATTCGGTTTTTATGACATGAAGGGAAAAGGGGCCACGGACATGTGGCGTTCTGGGGTGCCGCTGGAGCAGATTCAGATCCTTTGTGGGCATGAGTCCATCACTACCACAGAGGTGTATGTGAAGTCGCGGTGGGTGGATACGGTTGAGCCAAACAAGGGTAAGCTGTCTGCATGAAAAGTACTGGATATCCTGCCAGAAACCGTGTTCAATATAGAAGACAGACCCGCATAAAATAAGGCTCTTGGGATAGCGGATTCACGCATAATATTTGACAATGCTCACTATGAAACCCTTATTTTATGCGGTTTACAGGCGGCTTTTTAGGTGGGACTCATAATCCTTTGGTCACTGGTTCGAGTCCAGTCGGGGGGACCAAAAATACCTTTAGATTCAATAAATTAGCCGCTCCTTCAAGCGGCTTTTTTATTGCCTGTAAGTTTAGTGTGGCATAAGTGTGTCATGAATTCGGTCGCGCTGGCATAGTTTGCAATATGGTCTGCATCCAAGTGAGTATACATTTGCGCCATTTCAATCGTTTACCGCCCGCCCGGCTCTTTTAAAATCATGAGCGGGGTTGCGGGCTGAGCATGCCAGTTGGCCCTGGTATGATGAAAATCATGAAATTTTAGTGTCTTTCTGTCAACACTCCTTGTGGGCCTGTCAAATATCCGTTTATCAACCTGGTAAATATTTCTTTCACTCTCCCTCTCTCCTTTGTAAGGCAATGCTGGGTGCTGGCATCAATCTTCTGGTCTTTCTGTGTCGGTTAAGAAAATTAATTACTGCAGAGATAGCCAGACCAATCTAGGTCAAAAGTAACAGCCCGGGCTCTGGTGATCTATCTCTTCGACTTAGCTATAGTAAGGCATTTTCTTGTGAGCACATGCCCAGACTGTACTTGCATCACCGGCAAGAGCCAGAGCGTGATGCGGCTAAAAGATGGCGCAGGCAGATTACTAACTAATGACGTATTGCTGTGTTGTTGAATCATTTTGTTTCAACTTTATTTGTTTAAATCCTCAACTACCTTGAACAACTTATTATAAAACTGATCATACTCAAGAAGACATATTCCATTATTTTGAGGGTTTGCGCATGAAAGCCAGGCAGCACTATTCTGATCAAGTGTTTTTCTTCGGTTTTTTAATATTAATGATGACCATATTAAGTTTTGGCTCAGGCAAGGTTCACGCCAATGATGCTGCTGGTTTTCAGCATTTATTGACTTTACAGGACGGTAAAGGTCGCTTGGCTAAACAATGGATTGAAGAAGGTAAGCCAACTTTGGTGAAGCTTTGGGCGAGCTGGTGTCCGCTGTGCTTGTCAGAGTTGGGCACGACTCAGGCCTGGGTGCAAGACAAGGGCTTTGAAAATGTTAATCTGGTTTCTGTTGTTTCTCCCGGTCAACTAGGAGAAAAACCGTTAACAGATTTCAATGAATGGTATGCCGGTTTAAATTACCCTGAATTGCCGGTCTTGTTGGATCCAAAAGGCAAAGTGCTCAAAAGCACCAGTGTTGCGGTGTACCCTAGTTGGGCATTATTTGATAAAGATAAACGCTTGGTACGCGTTATCAAAGGTAGTTTGCATCGTGATCAGGCATTGGCCTTGGTTCAGGATCCACAATCAGACTTGAAGAAAATCGCTCAGCCGTTTTACAAACCCGTCAGGGATACGGCTTCTGTGGCCATGAACCCGAAAACCATTTATCTGGCTGGAGGTTGCTTTTGGGGAGTGGAGGCCTATTTTGAACGTATTCCCGGTGTTATTGATGCGGTGTCTGGTTATGCAAATGGCCGTACCCAAAACCCAAGCTATGAAGATGTCATTTACAGGCAAACAGGTCATGCTGAAACCGTCAAGATTACATACGATGCGGACCGGCTGAGTTTACCTGATATCCTGGAGTATTATTTCAGGGTTATTGATCCTACCAGCCTGAATAAGCAGGGTAATGATAGGGGTACTCAATATCGAACCGGGGTATATTTTACTGATCCTGCAGAGCAATCGGTTATTCAGGCTGCTTTGGCTAATGAACAGAAAAAATATCGCAAGCCTTTGGTTGTTGAAAACCTGGCCTTAGTGCATTTCTTTGATGCGGAAGAGTATCACCAGGATTATTTGGCTAAAAATCCCAATGGATATTGTCATATTGATTTGAGTAAGGCAGATATTCCGCTGGAAAAGCAAGCTAAAGTATCTGAGGCAGCGGTGTGGGAAGATTTTCAAAAGCCTGAAGATAGCTTATTGCGTCAACAGTTAACAGCAGAGCAATATCGCATTACCCAGCAAAATGGTACCGAGTTCGCTTTTAGTCATGCGTATGATAATTTGTTCGAACCGGGCCTGTATGTGGATATTGTAAGTAATGAGCCTTTGTTCAGTTCCAGGGAAAAATATGACTCAGGTTGTGGTTGGCCAAGTTTTACCAAGCCAATCAATGAAAATGCGGTAACCAGGCATACAGATTTGAGTTATAACATGCAGCGTATAGAAGTGCGTAGCAAAATAGCGGATTCTCATTTAGGGCATGTTTTCCCGGATGGGCCAAAAGATCGGGGTGGATTGCGTTATTGTATTAATGGTGCGAGCCTGCGTTTTATTCCCCTGGATAGAATGGAAGCCGAGGGTTATGGCTCTTTGATAAAGTTCGTTAATTAACGGGATAATATGGTCATGATTGTTAAATTAAAATATTCCATGCTGGCTGTAATAGTATTGTTAGCACCTGGTGCGACAACCTTTACTTATGCGCAGACAGATATTGCGCCGGTGGTACAAAATAAAAAACAGGAGTCAATTTGGATTGATGTACGTACACCCGCTGAATTTGCGTCGGGTCATTTGAGTAATGCGATTAATATCGAATATCAGGACCTAGGCTCGGAAATTATGTCTGTTACGCAAGACAGGAGTATGCCTATTAACTTGTATTGCAGGAGTGGGCGTCGCGCTGAGATCGCTAGGCAGGTTTTGTTGAAGATGGGCTATGTCAATGTAATTAATCATGGCAGTTATGAGCAAGCCACAAAATTAACTGCGCAGAATTGAAAATAAAATGACAGTCTGACTGTAATTTGGCTGTAAATATCTGTGTTGTAATTTGACGCGTGATATTTTGATTGTTTTGGATGCTAAATAAGTACAAGAAAGTACAAGAAGGGTAGGGCCATCTATGAATGGGTGGGCCAATGCGTAAAATTCACATGCTTTTAATCGATAAGTGAATAAACGGAAATGGTAGTTAAATTCCTGTGATGTAAAAACACTACAAACTTTGTTTTTATATATATTCAATCTAATCAATAGGATAGGTTTTTATGTGGTTATTTCCGTAAAGATAATAACCACAAAAGTTTGCGGAAAATGAAATCATCATGCTATAGTTCATTCTTTCGCAGCAACAGCAC